>Ga0316205_10000365_pt1 | contig 89939 bp, 94 predicted proteins | sample 3monthpyrite_MG_FD_204941 | JGI IMG/M metagenome (GOLD analysis project Ga0316205, IMG submission 204941) | Microbial mat bacterial communities from mineral coupon in-situ incubated in ocean water Damariscotta River, Maine, United States -... | ecosystem: Environmental > Aquatic > Marine >... | reverse complement strand
CGCAAACACTCAGCGCTCGGTTGGAAAAGCCCATTGGCTTTCGAAAGAAAGGCCGCCTAAATGAGCAATCGGAGCGGCACGAAAGCGTGACAGGTCCAGTATGACAATCCATCAATTTTAAAAGTCATCTTGTGTCCTATCTCTTTCGTCTGATGTGACTTGGATGCCTTGGTAACCCCTCAAACTCCGTCTTTATTCACCACAAAAAAAAGGGCCGCCAAATGGCAGCCCCCTCTCACTATTTCACGGTGTGGCTCTCTGCATCTTTGCCTTTGGCAAAGAGCCTGCCGCCACCCGGCAGGGTTCGCGGTGCGAACCCGCCGTTTACATCATGCCGCCCATGCCGCCCATGTCGGGCATGCCGCCGCCGCCAGCGCCAGCGCCTTCCTTGGAGGGCTTGTCGGCAACCATCGCTTCGGTGGTGATCAGCAGACCGGCCACGGACGCGGCGTCCTGCAGTGCGGTGCGCACCACTTTGGCCGGGTCGATGACGCCGAATTTGAACATGTCACCATATTCTTCGGTCTGTGCGTTGAAGCCGAACGTCAGGTCAGTGCTTTCACGGATCTTGCCCGCGACAACAGACCCGTCGACGCCCGAGTTCTCGGCGATCTGACGCAGCGGCGCTTCGATGGCCTTGCGTACGATGGTGATGCCGACGTCCTGGTCAGAGTTTGCACCCTTCAGTCCGTCCAGCGTCTTGCCAGCCTGGATCAGAGCAACACCACCACCGACAACGATACCTTCCTGAACAGCGGCACGTGTCGCGTTCAGAGCATCGTCAACGCGATCCTTGCGCTCTTTCACTTCGACTTCGGACATGCCGCCGACGCGGATCACGGCAACACCGCCAGCCAGTTTGGCCACACGTTCCTGCAGTTTTTCCTTGTCGTAGTCCGATGTCGTTTCCTCGATCTGGCCACGGATCTGTGTGACGCGGGCTTCGATTTCGGATTTCTCACCGGCACCGTCGATCACTGTGGTCTCGTCCTTGGTGATCTGAACGCGCTTGGCAGAGCCCAGCATGTCCATGGTCACCGACTCGAGCTTCATGCCGAGATCTTCGGAGATCACCTGACCGCCGGTCAGGATCGCGATGTCCTGCAGCATGGCCTTGCGACGATCGCCAAAACCGGGGGCTTTGACAGCCGCGATTTTCAGACCACCGCGCAATTTGTTGACCACGAGGGTCGCCAGCGCTTCGCCTTCGACATCTTCGGCAATGATCAGCAGCGGTTTTTGCGACTGGATCACCGATTCAAGCAGCGGCACCATGGGCTGCAGCGAGCTCAGTTTCTTTTCGTGCAGCAGGATCATGCAGTCTTCGAGCTCGGCCGTCATCTTGTCGGCGTTGGTCACGAAGTAGGGGCTGAGGTAGCCACGGTCGAATTGCATACCTTCAACAACATCGGTCTCTGTTTCGAGGCCTTTGTTTTCTTCGACGGTGATCACACCCTCGTTGCCGACTTTCTGCATCGCATCAGCGATTTGCTGACCGATTTCAGCTTCGCCATTGGCCGAGATCGTGCCGACCTGCGCAACCTCGTCGCTGTCCGAAACCGGACGCGAGGCAGCCTTGATCGACTCGACCACTCTCGTTGTCGCCAGATCAATACCGCGCTTGAGGTCCATCGGGTTCATGCCAGCGGCAACCGATTTCAGGCCTTCTCTAACGATGGCCTGAGCCAGCACAGTCGCGGTTGTTGTACCGTCGCCTGCTTCATCATTGGTCCGGGAAGCAACTTCCTTGACCATTTGCGCGCCCATGTTCTCGAACTTGTCTTCAAGCTCGATCTCTTTTGCGACCGTTACACCATCTTTGGTAATACGGGGCGCGCCGAAGGATTTGTCGATCACTACGTTGCGGCCCTTGGGACCCAGCGTGACCTTGACCGCGTCGGCCAGGATGTTCACGCCCTTGAGCATGCGGTTGCGGGCATCTGTGTTAAACTTGACGTCCTTAGCAGCCATATCGTTTCTCCTTTGAGGATATGTGTGAATGGGGGTGTAGGGTGGGGTTCAACCCCACCGATCAAGCAGCCGGATCGCTTACTCGATGATCCCCATGATGTCGGATTCCTTCATCATCAACAGCTCTTCGTCGTCGATGGTGACTTCGGTGCCGGACCATTTGCCGAACAGCACCTTGTCTCCGGCTTTGACAGCCATCTCGATCAGCTCACCGCTGTCCTTGCGGGCACCGGGGCCTGCGGACACGATTTCGCCTTCGCTTGGTTTTTCCTTGGCGCTATCGGGGATGATAAGCCCGCCCTTGGTTTTCTCTTCGCTTTCCGTGCGGCGTACCAGCACGCGGTCATGAAGCGGTTTCAATGCCATCTTTGCAGCTCCTTAAGGCTCAAAGTTTCCTTTCCGCACCCCCGTCCGGGGGTCATTAGCACTCACCATCAGTGAGTGATAACGTGACGTAGGTAGGGGGCAGAGTTCTGTGTGTCAACACGCAGCGCAGCCTCATTTCGCTATTTTTTTTGTGTTCCGCCGAAAGCGGGGTCCGATGCGAACACGGGCGGCAAACCGACACGGTTTGCTGTATCGCACCATCCACATGGTGCGGCCCTGATTTGCGCGATGCAAATCAGCCGGGCTTTGCACCAAAACCCGCTACCCGCCCAGCACGGTACCCGAGGCCGCAACCGCCTCGGCCCCCTTTGGGGTCAGCCCATAGACACCCTTGTCGACCTTTTCGAACCAGCCATAGTGATCGTCACGCATCATCCGCGTGGCCCGGTCCACGCCGGTTTCGCGCGCCACATCCGCGCCTTTGCTCGACCCTGCCTCGAACAGATACATCGCCAGTTTCAGCGCGTCCTGCCGATAGGCGGTGATCAGCCCGACGCGGGTCTGCCCGCCATCGTTGGGGTCACCGACACGGCCCGCAAATTCCCTGAGCAACTGCCCCTGTTTGCGCGGGTTCTTGCGCGGGGCGTAGGGCGCGGGGTCGCAATGCACCTGCACAAGGTCATCCGACAGACGTACCGTCATCAGGCCCAGCCCAAGACGACGGCACAGCCGCGTCATGTCCTTGACCGATTTCTGAAACCGTTTCCCCTTGCCCCGCGCCACGGCCATGTAGACATCGTCCGTCACCGCCAGACGCGCGACGCACTGATGCACAAGCGCGAGGGAAAAGGAGAGCTTCAATTCCACGATCACCGGCGGCTCACCGCCTCTCATGGCCACCACGTCCGCCGCGCCCACTTCGGATTTCACAACATATCCCTGCCCTTCGAGAAAGGTTTTGACAGGCGGGTACAGGTCGGTTTCGCGTGCGCTCACGTGCTGGTCCGTAACGGGGTTGGGCACGCGCGAACAAACCCCACGCGCGCGCCCGTGACAAGCGTTTAGCGACCGCCGGTGCGCCCCGGGAACCGTGGCGGGCGACCGCCGCGAACCTGGGTGCGCTGGCCCTTGGGCCGTGCCGCGGGGATGCGGGGGCGGTCGTGGCGGGCAGTTTTGGGCGCAGCCCTTTTGGGGCCGCGCGACGAGCGGGCTTTGGATTTCTTGGGCATGAAAGGCCCCTTTATGTCTGAGATAAGGAAGACGCGCGATCAAATGCGCGAGCGTGCCCCGCCGCTGCGGGTCAGGCCGAATGGTCCATTGTCAGATCACTCCTGATGAAAGGTGCAACCGCTGTCACGGTGCTGGAACGGGTGGGCGGTCAGGCCGGTTTGTCCATGTGCAGGGCACTCCTTTTCAGAAGCATCGTCTTTACCGCTCCTGCCCTTTCAGGTCAACGCCAAGAGGGGGGCCTGCCACCCCCGTGACACGGGCACAAAGGTTGCTATAAGGGCGCAAAATCACACCCCTCCTCTTCAAGGACGCATACCCGATGACAACTCTGGTTTTTGGCCACAAATCCCCCGACACCGATTCCACCGGATCGCCCCTGATCTGGGCCTGGTATCTGAACGAAATCAAAGGCGACGCCGCCGAAGCCGTCCTGCTGGGTGAACCCAATACCGAGGCCGCATTCGTGCTGGACAGATGGGACCTGCCCAAGCCGCGCATCATCGGCGCCGTGGATGCGGACCAACCCGTGGTGATCGTCGACACCAACAACCCCGCCGAATTGCCCGACAACATCAACGACGCGGACATTCGCGGGATCATCGACCACCACAAGCTGGTCGGCGGGCTGGAAACCAAAGGCCCCATCGACATCCGGATCGAACCGCTGGCCTGTACCGCCACCCTCATGTGGAAGATGATCGGCAAGGACATGGCGCAGGCCCCGTCCGCGATCAAGGGTGCCATGCTGTCCTGCATCCTGTCCGACACGCTCGAATTCCGCTCGCCCACCACCACGCAGGAAGACAAAGCCATCGCCTATGATCTGGCCCGAGATCTCGGGATAGACATCCCGCTATATGCCGCCGAGATGTTCGCGGCGAAATCGGATGTCTCTGCCTTTTCGGATGCCGAACTGCTGCGCATGGACAGCAAGGAATACGAAGTCGGCGGCACACAATTCCGCGTCTCCGTGCTGGAAACAACGGCCCCCAAGATCGTGCTGGATCGCAAGGTCAGCCTGATGGCGTCGATGGCCGATGTCGCGCGCGCGGACGGCGCGGACGAAGTGCTGCTCTTCGTCGTCGACATCCTGAACGAAGAAGCCACGATGCTGATCCCCAACGACCGGGTGAAGGGCGTCGCCGAAAAGAGCTTTGGCGCGACCGTCACCGGCGACACCGTGGTGCTGCCCGGCGTCATGAGCCGCAAGAAGCAGATCATCCCGAACCTCAAGGTCTGAGCCGCCAAGAACGGCTTGGGAAACGCTGCGTGGCATGCAACCCTGCGCGCCACGCAACGGGGGCACGCATGACGCAGGACGACATCGAAAACTATTTGAAACAGATGGCTGCCGCCTATTCAGCGGGCAACGCCCAAGCCTGCGCTGACCTGTTCACACAGAACGCGCAGTTGCATTCGCCTTTTGCGCCGCCCGCAATCGGAAGGGCCGCCATCCGCGCCCTGCACGAGGACTGGGTGGCGCACCCAACGGAGAAAAGCTTTGAACTGCTGGATCACGGCGGCACCGGTGACATCGGCTGGTGCCTGTGCCGGTTTTCGGAAGGCGACGGGGCAGAGGCGGGTACGTCGCAACTGATCCTTGAACGGCAGGCTGACGAGACGTGGCTGGCGCGCAGTTGCTGTCTGTTCGGCGACAACTGACCCTGCGGCGGGCTCGCATTCCCCTTTCCTCTTGCCGCAGTGCTGTGGCAAACCGCAAGTCACAGTCCCAGACGGAGCCCGCCGCCCATGTCCAAGATCATATCCTCCCTCTCCGAGGTGTCCGAACGCTACGACGCGCTGTTCGTAGATCTGTGGGGATGTGTGCACAATGGCGTGCACGCCCTGCCGGATGCTGTGGCGGCCCTGCAGACCTATCGCAAGTCCGGCGGCAAGGTGGTGCTGGTCACGAACTCGCCCCGCCCGCGCGCCGGGGTGACTAGGCAACTGGTGCATTTCGGCGTGCCGGACGACGCGTGGGACACCATCGCCACATCCGGCGACAGCGCCCGCGCGGCCATGTTTCGCGGAGTGGTCGGGCAAAAGGTCCATTTCATCGGGCAACCAGGCGAAGAGAAATTCTTTGAACCCATCGGCGTGATCAAGGAGCCCATAGACGTGCAAATGGTGCCGATGGATCAGGCCGAGGGGATCGTGTGCACCGGCCCGCGTGATCCACGGGCCGATCCGGACGTCATGCGGCCTGAATTCCTGATGGCCAAGCAACTGGGGCTGAAATTGCTGTGTGCCAACCCGGACATTGTGGTGGACCGGGGCGAGGTGCGCGAATGGTGCGCGGGTGCGCTGGCGCGGCTTTATACCGAAATGGGGGGCGAATCCCTGTATTTCGGCAAACCGCACCCGCCGATCTATGATCTGGCGCGGCGACGGTTGTTTGAACTGGGTGTGGATGTGCCGGATCAGAGCATTCTGGCCATCGGAGACGGTGTGCTGACCGATATCGCGGGCGCAATGGGTGAGGATATCGATTCGCTGTTCATTTCGGGCGGACTGGCCGCAGCCGAGACAAAAACCAAAACCCAGCCTGACCCGGACGCGTTAAGTGCCTACCTGCAAAAGGAAATGAGCGCCCCGACGTTCACAATAGGACAACTGCGCTGACGTTTTTTTTGCTTGATTTTCTGCGCGTGCAAAGTAATAAGATTGCGCGAAGGCGTGTAAAAATGTCAGAAAATTACCGGAGAGCTCCATGTTGGACAACATGCCCCGCGGCACGATCTGTATCGAGGATATCGAAATGGGCATGTCCCGTTCGTTGCGCAAACAGGTCACCGACCGCGATATCGAGTTGTTCGCCGAAGTCTCCACCGACCACAATCCTGTCCACATGGATGATGATTATGCCCGAGACACGATCTTTGCGGGCCGGATCGCTCACGGAATGCTGACCGCCGGGTTGATTTCGGCGGTGATCGGAGAGCAACTGCCCGGTCATGGCACTGTGTACATGGGCCAGTCGCTGAAATTCCTCGCCCCTGTGCGCCCCGGCGACATGGTCCATGCCGAGGTGACGGTGATCGACATTGATTTTTCCCGGCGCCGGGTGAAGCTGGATTGCCACTGTGCCGTCGACGGCAAGAAGGTGCTGGTGGGCGAGGCGACGGTGCTGGCCCCGTCGCGCAAATTCGACTGACCCGAAGGCCGCCTGTCGGCGACACGATTTTGCAAAGGGGGTTTCACCCCCGTCCTTGCGGACTCCCCCATGGTATTTCCGGCCTTATGTATCAAACGCACCAAGCGGGTGTGAGCGATGATTAGGACTCCACAAACGAGGCCTTATGAGACAAGTTCCAAAGTATGTTTGGTAGAGCATTCAGAAGGGCTTGGTCGGATACACTTCGACAACTGGGCGGGCCGTCTTTATTTTTCTTTGTTATTGCAATCCCATTGGTGGGCTTCGGACTGCACTTTTCTGTGTCAGGAGAAGCCAAGATGATCGCCGAGTTTTATGTCTGGCTTATTTATGGCCTCGCCGCCACAGGGGCAGTATTCCTCGTGCTGTTCGTGTGGAATCTTATCAACGCCCCATTTCTTATTGAAAGAGAGGATCACAATCGTACTAGAAACGAACTAAAAGGCCTAAAAAAAGTATTAGGAACCGACCCATTAGACCATAGAAAACTAAAAAATCGGCTCGTTGACAAGCAAATAGGCCATGAATTGAAAGACGTAACCTTCATCAGTGCGCAACTGATTAGCGGTGTCTTGACCATAAAAGAAGCCGATAATGTGACTAGCTGCATTGACTACGGGCCTGCGGATTTTGGGATAAACTTCCTATTACCGTTGGTTGCCGACCGAATAACTGCGGTCCCTGCCGGGGATACACCACCATTCGACGTGGTCGAAGCAACAGATACATCGCTAAGAATCAAGTTTGCTTCAGAGCCTACCGCGTTCAATATCCAAATCAACGGACCCCTTAGACTCTGATGTCTGTTACTCCAATTGCGTTAAAACAATGCAACATAAACGCCGCTGAGAACTTTCCACGGGATAGCTTGTTGCGCACATTGGGTTCTTTGTCACCGATCAAGTCTGCAAGCTGGGCATAGGTCACGCCTTGCCGCTTCAACTCGGCCTTCAAAATATTCGCTGCCTTGGTTTCCCAATCGCTCTGATCTGGCATGATGTGCCTCCTTTTATGATAAAGGCACTATAAATGTGATATTTGCCATTGTAAACCATACCTGTATGTACTATATTTGTGATATAAGTAATCACACAGGTATAAAATGGCCCAGCACTTCCTTCTCTCAGCAGCGTCCCGCACACTCAGCCTGCGGTCGATCTACAAGGCTGGCGAAGATGCGGCCTACCAGACGTTCTGCGAAATGCGCTGGCCAGAGACAGATGGCGAGGCTGTTTGCCCGTGCTGCGGCTTTGATGAAGCCTACAAGATCACCACACGCCGCAAGTTCAAGTGCAAGGCATGTCACCACCAATTCAGCGTCACATCCGGCACCATCTTTGCCTCGCGCAAGATGGACTTTGTGGACCTGCTGGCCGCAATCTGCATCATCGTGAACGCGTCCAAGGGCGTGAGCATGGTTCAACTTTCCCGCGATCTGGACTGCCAGTACAAGACAGCGTTTGTGCTGGCCCACAAGTTGCGCGAAGCGATGGCGTTGGAAGTCCACACGGGCGAAGAATTGAACGGCCACGTTGAGATTGATGGCGCATACTTTGGCGGTCACATCCGCCCTGAGAACGCCAAGGCTAACCGCAAGGACCGTCGCTTGAAAGAACACCAGACAGGCAAGCGCCGCGTGGTTATCGCTATGCGTGAGCGTGAGGGCCGCACCCTGCCATTCGTGGGCCAGTCTGAGGCCGAAGGCGTAGCGCTGGCGAATGAGAACGTGTCGCGCCTGTCCACCATGTCAGCGGACGAGGCCAGCCATTGGGATGAATTGCACATGGGTTATCATGTTGACCGCGTGAACCACTCCGAGATTTACAGCGACCACGGCAAGCACACGAACATGGTGGAAAGCTACTTTTCCCGCCTGCGCCGCATGGTGCAGGGCCAGCACCACCACGTCAGCCCTCAGTACCTCTACCAGTATGCAAACCACGCTGCATGGTTGGAGGATAACCGCCGCACAGATAACGGGACGCTGGCGCAGATCGTGGTTAGCAATTCAATGGCAGCACCTGTCAGCCGCCAGTGGAAAGGCTACTGGCAGCGGGCGGCGTAACACCATGGATTGTGTGAACATTTGCGAACGGCGCTAGACTCTGTTCCGACCAATATGGTAAACGAAAAATTGAGGCGGTCAGGTCACTACACCTGCCGCCTCTTTTTCGAACTAGCCATCAGGGGCTAGAGTTTGTGATCACCCCTTCTTTTTACACGGGTGAGACACATCGTCAAGTCTCCTGATGGCGTTAATCAAACGCCAAAAAGGAGATTCTCTCATGGCAAACTTTATCGTATCTTACGACTTGAACGGCCCTACTCCGTCCCACAAACAGGTTGACGATCTGTTGTCTCGGCTAGGGGCAAAACGCGCCCGCGTCCTAGAAACCGTATGGTGGGTGGACTACAGCGGGACGCCAGCGCAGCTTCGCGATCATCTGAAAACCATTCTCCGCAGTGAGGATGGGTTACTGGTGTGCAAGTGTTCTTCTGCTGCATGGCAAAGCCTTCTTGTTGACAACCAATCTTTGGTCAATGCGTGGAATAATGCAGCATAGTGCTGTTGAGTTAATGTGGCATTATGACTCAGGGTTGGCCCTTCATTGGGCCAGCTGCCACAAACAACCATCCCGCCCACACTCCAGCACCACCCGCTCCTTACGCTTCAACTTATCCAGCGCCTGCGTAGTGCGCACGTAAGCCGCCCTCTCGTCTATCTCTGGACGCTTGGACGCTACATGCGCCGCAATCTCGCGCAACGGCTTGGGGCCGTCCCTGAGCGCGTCTAGGACCATCGCCGCCATGTGACCCCTGCGCGCCACGTCTGGACGCTGGGCAGGCAGGACAGCGGGCATATCCACCCCACGCATCATCAACAGCGCCTCAACGTGGGTCAGCCCGTCCAGCTTGCCGCGTATGATCTGCTTGCGAAGGGCCAGTAGGGCGCTGTTGATTGTCTTATCCTGCATACCCCACATGATGATTCACATCGGCGCGGAGTTCAGCTATATTTCTGGTGCGTTTGATACATAAGGCCGGGTATTTCCAGTCAGAAGAAGCCTGCGGGGCCTGCTTGCCCTTGGCCTTTGGCGCGGCTAGGCATGGCGCCATGAGGATTATTCGCGACTATCAGTATGTCGAACCGGAAAACCGTGGGGCAAGTGCCGCCATTGGCAATTTTGACGGTGTGCATCTGGGCCATCAGTCGGTAATTGATCTGGCCCGCGCGGCGGCCCCGGAGGCTCCGTTGGGCGTGATGACCTTTGAGCCGCATCCGCGCATGTATTTTGCTCCCGATGCGCCTCCGTTTCGTCTGATGAGTCAGGCGGCGCGCGCCAGCCGGTTGCAAAAGCTGGGGGTCGAGCGTTTGTATGAACTGCCCTTCAATGCCGGGCTTGCCGGGCTATCGCCCGAGGCGTTCGCGGCCCGTGTGATCCGGGACGGTCTGGGGCTGGCCCACGTGGTGGTGGGGGCTGATTTCTGTTTTGGCCACAAGCGTGCCGGGACGGCCGAACATCTGGTGGAGTATGGGGTTCGGATGGGATTTGGCGTGACGGTTGCGCCGTTGATCGCGCGCAGCGCATCGACCGTATCCTCTACCGCGATCCGCGATGCGTTGAGTGCCGGACGTCCCCGCGATGCGGCCGCCATGCTGGGCCATTGGCACCGCATAGAGGGCCCCGTGATCGGTGGAGAGCAACGCGGGCGCGCCTTGGGATATCCAACTGCCAACATGTCCATCGACGATCTGCACCCGCCTGCCTTTGGTGTCTATGCGGTGCTGGTCGATGTATTGGAAGGTCCGCATGCCGGGCAATATCACGGTGTTTCCAGTCTGGGCGTGCGCCCGATGTTCGGGGAAAACCGCCCCAACCTTGAAACCTTTGTCTTTGATTTCTCGGGGGATCTTTATGGCACGCCCCTGTCCGTCGCGCTGGTCGAACATTTGCGGGGCGAGGAAAAATTCGATGGGCTGGAGGCGCTGATTGCGCAGATGGATGCGGACAGCGCCCAGGCCCGTGCCATTCTGGCGGCCCTGTGAGCTATCCGATCCCCCGCGCCGGATTTGCGCCCCGGTTCTGGGAGACCAAGCGCCTTGATCAGATGAGTGAGGACGAGTGGGAAGCCTTGTGCGATGGCTGTGGCAAGTGTTGCCTCAACAAACTGGAAGACGAGGACAGCGGCGACGTTGCCCTGACCCGCGTCGCCTGCCGGTTGCTGGACGATGCCACCTGCCGTTGCGCGCAGTACGACATTCGCCATCAATTCGTGCCCGACTGCATTGTGTTGAAGCCGTCCAACATCGAAAGCCATCTGTACTGGATGCCGGCCACCTGTGCCTACCGGTTGTTGCACGAAGGCAAGCGGTTGGCCGACTGGCACCCTCTGATCTCGGGCACACCGGAGACAGTGCATGGCGCGGGCGTGTCCATGCGCGGGCGCACGGTCAGCGAGTTCGATGTGGCCGATGACGACTGGGAAGATCACATCATCGAAGAACCGACCTAGCACCGCGCAAGGAACGCGCGGATCGGGGGGCCAGGATGTCCGGGGCTGTGACGGGGCCATGCGGCCGACACCGTTCACGCGGGTCCGGGGTTGCATCCGGCAGGCGTCGGGCAATGGCGTGGCAGGGCAGATCAAAGGCGTGCAACGTCACCACATCCCCCGGCGCCGCCCCCATCCCGCCCCCATGGGCAAGCGCGCGGTGGATGACAAGCATGAGGCGCGCACCGGACCGGAAGGTCCGGCAGTGGATATGTGGGATCAGAGCTTGCCCGACAGCAGCAGGTCGATCTCTTCGATCTTGTCCTGCCCCCAGAACCGCTGATCGCCGTCCACGATATAGAACGGAGCCCCGAATGCGCCCTTGTCAACAGCCTCTTCGAGATTGCGGGCATAGGTTTCGGCGCCGCTCAGCAAACCGCTGTCCGCCAGCGAAGGATCAAAACCGGCGCCTTCAAGACAGGCCCTGACCACATCGTCCTGCGCGATGTCCTTTTCTTCGGCCCAGACAGCACGCAACACCGAATGCACCAGCGCCCCCAGATCACCGCCGCCGACACCCTGCGCTGCAATGATAGCATAGGACGAAGGTGCCGCATTGGTGGGCCAGTGTGCGGGTTGCAAATTCAGCGCCATCCCCAGCTTTTTCGCCTGACGCGGCAGTTCCTGCGCACGATATGCGATGCGGTTGGGGTGACGATCCTTGGGGGATGTACCGCCGGTGCGCGAAAACAGCGCCATGATGTCCAGCGGCTTGTAGGTGATATCCGCCCCGTGTTTCGCCGCGACATCTTCGAACCTTGTGCCTGCCAGATAGGTGTATGGGGACAGGGTCGAAAAATAATAATCGATATGGGGCATTTCTTTCTCCGGTGCGAGGTCTTTGGGTTCGCGTGACGGTACGCCCGTGCTAAGCGATGTCAACATCACGAATCTGTCACATATCGTGCTGCACGGGGACACAACATGCCGAACTTTCAGGAACCCAAGTTAATCGCCGGCAATGCCAACCTGCCTTTGGCCAATGCCATCGCGCGGCGCATGTCGCTGCACCGGGGGGTCAATGTCGGCCTCGTCAATGCCCGGGTCGAGCGGTTCAATGACGGCGAGATTTTTGTCGAGGTGTTCGAGAACGTGCGCGGCGAGGATATGTTCATCGTCCAGCCGACGTCGAACCCGGCCAATGACAACCTGATGGAACTCCTGATCATGTGCGACGCGCTGCGCCGGTCCTCGGCGGCGCGCATCACGGCTGTGATCCCCTATTTCGGCTATGCCCGCCAGGATCGCCGGTCCAAGGCGCGCACGCCGATTTCGGCCAAGCTGGTGGCCAACATGCTGGTGGGGGCCGGGATCGAACGGGTGCTGACCATGGATTTGCACGCCGCGCAGATCCAGGGCTTTTTCGATATTCCGGTGGACAACCTCTATGCCTCGCCGATCTTTGCGCTGGATATCAAGACCCAGTTCGCAGGCCGTCTGGACGAGTTGATGATCGTGTCACCCGACGTGGGCGGCGTGGCGCGGGCGCGGGATCTGGCCAAGCGGCTGACCGCCCCCCTGTCGATCGTGGACAAGCGCCGCGAAAAGGAAGGCGAAGTGGCCGAGATGACCGTGATCGGGGATGTCACGGGCAAGACCTGCATCATCGTGGACGACATGTGCGACACCGCCGGGACGTTGTGCAAAGCCGCCGAGGTGCTGATCGCGAATGGTGCCAAAGAGGTGCATTCCTATATCAGCCACGGCGTCATGTCCGGCCCGGCTGTCGAACGTGTGACGAAATCCGTGATGAAATCGCTGGTGATCACCGACTCCATCCAGCCCACGGATGCGATCAAGGGGGCCGACAACATACGCATCGTGCCGACAGCACCGGTCTTCGCACAGGCGATCCTGAACATCTGGAACGGCACGTCGGTGTCGTCATTGTTCGAAGCCGAAACGCTGTCACCGATCTATGACGGGATGTATGCGGCGGAGTAAGAGGCGGGATCGCGGACAATGCTTCCGTTCGCTGCGGTTGCACCAAGGCCCGCTTTGCTTAGGCCGCATCGCCTCAAGTGTCCTCTTGGAGCAAGCTAATCGGAAAAGGCAAAATGGCCCCTCAATGCGGGGTGCCATCTAAATTCAGATTGCAAAAATTCCCGTTATGGTTTGTCAGCGATTTCACCCGCCAAAACAAACAGACGATCCGTCGGCGAGGCTGGCTTGATTTCCAGCGTACCAACACCGGTTTTGCCTTCGAATTGACCAGTGCCAGAGACCAGCTCCCAATGACCGTAGTCAATCAAACGTGGACTTTCTTCACCGGCAACAAACACCGCCCGAACTGTCCATTTGACGTAGGCGACATCACCGTTTTCGGCTGTAAACTCAAGATAACCAAGCGGATCAGCACCAAAGGGTGGGTAAATATCATGCCATCCTTGCTCAACAACGGATGCTCCGGCAAGCGCGCCAGATCCGGTCGCTTCACCTTCGCGCTGAACCATCAGAACGAAACGATTGGACCCATCTTTGAAATCCATACGAATGGATTGGGTTGGGGACATGACTGCTTCGATTGACACAGGTTCTGCGAAAACGGAACTCCCCGTGACGACCAAACCAAGTGCGATCCCCGAAAGTAGGCTTGTGATTTTCATGTGCATTTATCCTGAGTTGGTGACGGAACGACCGCCGGTCAATTGAAACTTGTAAGGTGGCCTTAGGTGCACATCGCAAGGGTGCAATTACGATCCGCTCCGTTTCCTCCAACCATTACTGCTTCTGAGACTAAGTCAGCCAGAAAGCGGACTCTATGAGGAAATCACATAAGAGCGGTCACGCTGGGACACGAAGCGGTGAAGCTCAGGGCTGCTAAAACGGTAATCTTTTGCGTAATCGCGTTTCACAACGCTCTATATTTTGCCGACACCGCCAAACCCGACCATTGCGTCTCTGACGGCATTCGACAATTTGGACTCCGACCGGACTTTCACCAACCACCGCGCTTAAGAAGCTGACGAAATACACCTCACCACCGATCCACACATGCGAATAATCTGGACACACCCCACCCCTTTGCCGATGATCTACGGCAAAACAAATGGGGAGTTCGCACATGAAGACCATTCTGACCGCCACCATCCTGACCCTCACCGCCACGGGGGCCTTTGCCGACGCCCACTGCGCCGCAGGCAAGACCCTGACCGAAGGCACCCTGACCATCGCCACCGGCAACCCGGCCTATTACCCTTGGGTCATCGACGACGCCCCCGAAGGCAAACAGGGGTTCGAAGCCGCCGTCGCCTACGCCATCGCAGCCGAGATGGGTTTTGCCGACGACGCCGTCACTTGGGTGCGCACCTCGTTCGACGAGGCGATCCAGCCCGGCGCCAAGAACTTCGACCTCAATATGCAGCAGTTTTCGATCACCGATGACCGCGACCGCGTGGTCGATTTCTCGGCCCCCTACTATACCGCGCCACAGGCGGTGATGACGACCATCGAAGCCGTCGAAGCCGGGGCCAGGCCCACCATGGACAGCCTCAGGGCGATGAAATGGGGTGTCGTGGCCTCGACCACCGCTCTGCCGGTCGTGATGGAGAGGATAAAGCCCGATCAATCTCCGCTGGTCTATGACGACAACGCCAATATCACCGCCGCCATGCAGGCAGGTCAGATCGACGCGGCCCTGTTCGATCTGCCAACCGCCCTGTTCACCGCCGCCGTGCTGATGGACAATGGTGTGGTTCTGGGCCAGTTCGACCCCTCCGCCGCACAAAACCCGGACCAGTTCGGCGCGCTGATGCCAGAGGGCTCGGCGTTGAAGGAATGCGTGGATCAGGCCCTCGCCGCCCTGACAGACAGTGGCGCGTTGGCCGCGATCGAGGCCGAGTGGCTTCAGGATGCCGTCGGGGTGCCCCTGATCAAGTGACCACACGCCGCGCCGCCTACGAGGCCCGGCAACGCCGCCGGGCCAACCTGCTTGCCGCGGGCAGCACGGGCGTCGCGCTGGCCCTGCTGGTGTTTCTCGTCCCTCTTGCGCCGGGGTGGGACGCGGTCAGGTCTTCGTTCTTCAACGGCGAAATATTTGCGCGCACCTTTCCCGACCTGCTCAAGGCCTTCCTGATCAATATCGCAATCTTTGCCTGGTCCGTCCCGATCATCGCAGCACTCGGTCTGGCGATTGCGCTGGCGCGCGGGGCACGTGCGCCCGTGCTTTTCCCGCTGCGCATTTTCGGGGCCATCTATGTCGATCTCTTTCGCGGCATTCCGGTGGTTCTGTTGGTCTACCTCGTGGGCTTCGGCATACCGGGGCTGGGGCTGCCGCGCCCGTGGAATTCGCCCTATATCTGGGGCACCGTCGCGCTGGTACTGACCTATTCCGCTTACGTGGCCGAAGTGCTGCGCTCAGGCATCGAAAGCATCCACGCCAGCCAGCGCAACGCCGCCATCTGCCTCGGGCTCAGCGAACGCGACACCATGCGCCATGTGATCCTGCCGCAGGCGATCCGGCGCGTGGTGCCCGCCAACATGAACATGCTGGTCGCCCTGCAAAAGGACGTGGCATTGCTGTCCTTCATCGGGCCGGTCGAGATCCTGCGGCAGGCGGGTATCTTCAAATCGCTCCTGGCCAATTTCACACCCTATGTCGCGGCGGCGGTGATCTTCCTCTGCGTGACAGTGCCCGCCACGCGCTATGCAGACTATCTGATGAACAGGGACCGCGATGCCCGAACCTAGGCTCGCCCTGCGCGGCGTCACCAAAAGCTTTGGCGAGGTGCGCGTGTTGCACGGGATCAACCTTGTTGTGCAGCCCGGCGAAATGGTGTGCCTGATCGGCGCGTCAGGGTCTGGAAAATCCACGCTGTTGCGCTGCATGAACGGGCTGGAACCCGTGGATGACGGCGAGGTGCGGCTCGACGGTGTCGATATCGCCGAGCCGGGCTTTGACCTTGGCCCGATCCGCCAAAAGATCGGGATTGTCTTTCAGTCCTTCAACCTGTTCCCGCATATGACCGCCTATGACAACGTGGCCCTCGCGCCGCGCCGCGTGCTGGGAGAGGACGCGCGGGAGCGGATCGTCTCCCTGTTCACCCGCTTTGGCCTTGGCGCGCATATGGCCAAATACCCCGATCAGCTGTCCGGCGGGCAACAGCAGCGGGTGGCCGTGATCCGTGCCCTGGCCATGCGCCCGCAAACCATGCTGTTTGACGAAATCACCTCGGCGCTCGATCCCGAACTGGTTGGCGAAGTGCTGGATGTGTTGCGCCAGTTGCGCGATGACGGGATGACGATGGTGCTGGTCACGCACGAGATGGGGTTTGCGCGTGAACTGGCGGACCGCATCTGTTTCATGGATCAGGGCGTGGTCGCCGAAGAAGGCCCGCCAGACGTCATCTTTTCCAAACCGCAGAAACAGCGGACACAACAGTTTCTCGCGTCAATTCTGCGCTGATCCGGGCGTCATTTCGCCGGAAAAACCGTCCCCGACGGGCCCCTCCGCCATTCGCAGAACGGCTTCAGTAAATGTTCCACTCATCCGACTGACGCAATTCGCCAATGGCCAGCCACGCGACCCGAACCCGCGCAACCCGCGTGTCGCCCCAGGTGCGGAAAACCACGTCAAAGCCCGCGCCATCAATCGCTTCGGCGGACACATCCGCGCGGAACGCTCTGGAGGTGTCGACATCCCACATCGAAATCGAAACCTGAACAGACGGCAATTTCCGGTATTCTTCCGAGAACTCCACCCGGCGGCGGCGTTCGCGCGGCCCGCGCCCGGTCCACATGTCACCGCCATCCTCGAAATCCGAAAACAGGACGATGTCGCCTTGGTCAATGCCGATCAGGTAGTTTTCTAAACGCTTCATGGGGTCGTGATCTCAAATGCCTGACAGGGTCTAGCATAACAAAGCGGCAATTTAAGGTCTGGCCAACAAAAAAGGCTCCACCTGTGGCAGAGCCTTTGCACGACGGTCCTGAACGCTGTTGCGGTTACAGGCTCGGTTGTTTTGTGTTCAGTCCGATTTCAGTGCCGACAGCGACCATGTCAGCCATCAGCTTCACGGCATCGTCCACGGGGCCGGGTTCGTTGGCTGCAACCTGCTTGGCGCGGTTATAGACATCCTGCGCCTCGTCGCACATGGCGTCCATGTCATCCTGGGTCATGTCAGCGCGCGCCACGGCCCGTTCCGCCAGCACCGATACACCCTGTGCACCGATTTCGGCAAAACCACCGGTAACCACGAATTCATGGGTGCTGCCAGCCGCGTCAACGCGCAGCATGCCGGGGCGCAGCGTGGTGATCGTGGGGGCGTGATCGGCCATCACGGTCATGTCGCCATCCGCACCGGGGATCTGAACCGACGTGGCCTCCATGGAGGCCAGTTCGCGTTCGGGGGATACCAGATCAAATTGCATCTTTTTCTCCTGTCATGGGCGGTGGGGTGAAACCCCACTTCGCGCCCGGAGCGTCCTTGAGGAGGTAGGGCGGGGGTTTCACCCCGCCTTACGTTCAGGCTGCGTCAGCGGCCATTTTCTGCGCCTTGGCAATCACTTCCTCGATGCCGCCCACCATGTAGAACGCGCCTTCGGGCAGGTGATCGTATTCGCCGGCCACAACCGCCTTGAACGAGGCAATCGTGTCTTCCAGCGGCACCTGGATGCCGTCGGACCCGGTGAACACCTTGGCCACATCGAAAGGCTGGCTGAGGAAACGCTGGATCTTGCGCGCACGGCTGACCGTCAGCTTGTCCTCTTCGGACAATTCGTCCATGCCAAGGATCGCGATAATATCCTGAAGCGACTTGTAGCGTTGCAGGATCTGCTGCACGTCCGAGGCCACCTTGTAGTGCTCTTCACCCACGATCTGCGGGTCCATCAGGCGCGACGAGCTGTCCAGCGGGTCCACCGCCGGGTAGATGCCCAGCTCGGAAATCGCGCGGCTCAGAACGGTTGTCGCGTCCAGGTGGGCAAAGGTTGTCGCGGGCGCGGGGTCGGTCAGGTCATCCGCAGGCACATACACGGCCTGAATGGATGTAATCGACCCGGATTTCGTCGAGGTGATCCGTTCCTGCATCTGGCCCATGTCGGTCGCCAGTGTCGGCTGATAGCCCACCGCCGAAGGGATACGACCCAGCAGGGCGGACACTTCGGACCCGGCTTGCGTAAAGCGGAAGATGTTGTCGACAAAGAACAACACGTCCGTGCCCGAGGCATCGCGGAACTGTTCGGCCAGTGTCAGACCGGTCAGGGCGACACGCGCACGCGCACCGGGAGGTTCGTTCATCTGGCCATAGACCAGGGCCACCTGGCTCTCTTCGAGGTTGTCGGGCTTGATCACGTTGGATTCGATCATCTCGTGATAAAGGTCGTTGCCCTCACGCGTCCGCTCACCCACGCCCGCGAATACGGAATACCCCGAGTGCACCTTGGCGATGTTGTTGATCAATTCCATGATCAGAACCGTCTTGCCCACACCGGCACCGCCGAACAGGCCGATCTTGCCGCCCTTGGAATAGGGGGCGAGCAGGTCGACAACCTTGATGCCCGTGACCAGAATTTCGGATTCCGTCGACTGTTCCGAGAACGCAGGCGCGTCCGCGTGGATCGGGCGGAATTCCGTCGCGCCCACGGGGCCGCCTTCGTCCACCGGTTCGCCGACGACGTTCAGGATGCGCCCCAGTGTCTTGGGGCCAACAGGCACCATGATCGGGCCATCCGTGTCCACAACTTCCTGGCCGCGCACCAAACCTTCGGTGGAATCCATCGCGATACAGCGCACCGTGTTTTCACCCAGGTGCTGTGCGACTTCCAATACCAGCTTGTTGCCGTGGTTGTCGGTGGTCAGCGCGTTCAGAATTTCCGGCAGATGGTCACCGAACTGCACGTCGCAGACGGCCCCGATGACCTGTGTGATTTTGCCTTTAGCGTTTGCCATGTTTCGTCTCCGGTTTTTCTTACAGCGCTTCCGCGCCGGAAATGATTTCGATCAGCTCGTTCGTGATCACAGCCTGACGCGAACGGTTGTACTGAATGGTCAGTTGGTCGATCATGTCGCCCGCGTTGCGGGTGGCGTTGTCCATCGCCGACATCCGTGCACCCTGCTCGGATGCGCCGTTTTCCAGCAAAGCGGTAAAGATCGACGTCGCAATCGCGCGCGGCAGAAGATCGGCCAAAATCGCCTCTTCGTCCGGCTCGTAATCATAGAGCGTGTCCGGTGCCTCGAAGTCTTCGGGGATCGCGAACGGGATGATCTGCTGCGCTGTCGGGATTTGGGTCACGACATTCTGGAAGCGCGAGAAAAAGATCGTCGCCACGTCGAACTCGCCCTCGTCAAAGCGGCCCAGAACGTCCTTGGCCACGCCTTGCGCATCGCCGTAGGACAGGCGTTTGATGCCGGACATGTCGATATGGCCGACGAAATTGTCCGCATAGTCACGCTTGAGCTGATCGCGGCCCTTCTTGCCGACCGTCAGGATTTTGACGGTCTTGCCGGCGGCTGCCAGCTTGGCGGCATGGGCGCGGGCCAGTTTGGCGATGTTGGTGTTGAAACCACCGCACAGGCCACGCTCGGATGTCATGACGACCAGCAGGTGCACCTGATCCGACCCTGTTCCACTGAGCAGTCTGGGCGCGCTGTCCGAACCGGCCACGCTGGAGGCCAGCCCCGCCATCACCGCGTTGAACCGCTCGGCGTAGGGGCGTGCCATTTCGGCGGCTTCCTGCGCCCGCCGCAGTTTCGCGGCGGCCACCATTTGCATGGCCTTGGTGATCTTGCGGGTCGATTTGACCGACTCGATCCTGTTTTTCAGGTCCTTGAGATTTGGCATTGCCCGATCTCCCTTAAGCGAAGGTCGAAGCGAACTCGTCGAGGACCGCCTTCATCTTGTCGACGTTCTCACCGGATTTGAACTTGGGGTCCTCATCCGAAATCCACGCGAGGAAGTCGGATTTCTGACTGCGCAGGTACTTGAGCAGGCCGGTTTCGAACCTGCCGACCTCGGAGACCTTGATCTTGTCGAGATACCCGTTGGTACCCGCAAAGATCGCACAGACGATTTCGGCGTTGGTCAGCGGCGCATATTGCGGCTGTTTCATCAGCTCGGTCAGGCGCGCGCCACGGTTCAACAGCTGCTGCGTGGCGGCATCCAGATCGGAACCGAACTGGGCAAAGGCCGCCATTTCGCGGTACTGGGCAAGGCTCAGTTTCACCGGGCCAGCCACCGACGACATCGCGTCTGTTTGCGCCGACGATCCCACGCGGGACACCGACAGACCGGTGTTCACGGCAGGACGGATGCCCTGATAGAACAGTTCGGTTTCAAGGAAAATCTGCCCGTCGGTGATCGAAATCACGTTGGTCGGAATAAAGGCAGACACATCACCGCCTTGCGTTTCGATGATCGGCAGGGCCGTCAGCGACCCGCCGCCGTTGTCTTCGTTCAGCTTGGCCGAGCGTTCCAGCAGGCGCGAGTGGAGATAGAACACGTCGCCCGGATAGGCTTCGCGGCCCGGTGGGCGGCGCAGCAGCAGCGACATCTGGCGATAGGACACGGCCTGTTTGGACAGGTCATCATAGATGATCAGCGCGTGGCGGCCATTGTCGCGGAAATGCTCCGCCATGGATGTGGCGGCATAAGGTGCAAGGAACTGCATCGGTGCGGGGTCGGACGCGGTTGCGGCCACGACGATCGAATAGTCGATCGCACCGGATTCTTCGAGCTTTTTGACCAGCTGCGCCACGGTCGAACGCTTTTGGCCGATAGCGACATAGACGCAGTACAATTTCTTGCTCTCGTCGTCGCCCGCCGCATCGTTATAGGATTTCTGGTTCAGGATCGCGTCCAGCGCCACAGCCGTCTTGCCGGTCTGACGGTCGCCGATGATCAACTCGCGCTGGCCACGGCCAATCGGGATCATCGCGTCCACGGCCTTGAGGCCGGTCGCCATCGGTTCGTGCACCGATTTGCGCGGGATGATGCCGGGCGCTTTGACATCCGCGACGCTGCGCGTTTTGGAGTTGATCGGGCCCTTGCCGTCGATAGGGTTGCCAAGGCCGTCCACAACACGACCCAGCAGCTCGTCACCGACAGGCACGTCCACGATCGCGTTGGTGCGCTTGACGACGTCGCCTTCCTTGATGTCGCGGTCAGAACCGAAGATCACCACACCGACGTTGTCAGTTTCCAGGTTCAGCGCCATGCCCTGAATTCCACCGGGGAATTCGACCATCTCGCCGGCTTGCACATTGTCGAGGCCATATACGCGGGCAATCCCGTCGCCCACTGACAAAACGCGGCCCACTTCGGCCACTTCCGCTTCCTGACCAAAGTTCTTGATCTGGTCTTTCAGGATTGCAGAAATTTCTGCTGCTTGGATACCCATTTATCCGACCTCTTTCATTGCATTCTGGAGGGAAGAGAGCTTGGAGCGGATCGACGTGTCGATCATCTTCGAGCCCACTTTTACGATCAAACCGCCGATGAGGCTTTCATCGACGGACGCATTGATGGTGACGTCCTTGCCCACGCGGGCCTTGAGCGTCTTGGCAAGGCTTTCGCCCTGTGCCTTGGTCAGCGCCTTGGCGGACGTGACGTCGGCGGTCACCTCGCCCTTGTCTTCGGCGATGATGGCGCGCAGCGTCTGGACCAGATGCGGCACCACGAACAGGCGGCGCTTGTCGGCCATCAGGGCCAGCGTGTTGGTCATGACCGTGGTCAGGCCCGCCTTCTTGGCAATCGCGGCAATGGCACCGCGCTGTGCATCACGGCTGTAAAGAGGCGAATGGATCAGCGCGTTGAAATCCGGGCTGTCGGCCATGGCCGATGTCAGTGTTGCGATGTCGCTTTCAAGGCCTTTGACGTCACCTGCCTCCTTGGCAAGCTCAAAGACAGCAGTGGCATAGCGCGCGGCGATGCCTGTGGAGATCGAAGCTGGTTCGGACACGTCCACCCTTTCGATGTCTTGGCCCCGGTTCTCGCCATCAAATAGCGTGAAGCGGAGGTGTTGGTACGCGCAAGGAGCCCCGACGCGAAGAAATCAGGGGGGATGTAGCAGAGGGTGCCAGACCCCGCAACATATGTTCGTGAACAGGCCTCTGTTGGGTTATCAAGCCTTTTCAGTGAGTTAAACGAACTGCGACCGTTTGGCCCGACGCAAATGCAATAATTCTGTCGCAAAACTCACGGATTTACATGCGATTCCGTCTGCCGCTGCCACGCAAGAGCTTCGCCCAGGGACACTTGGAGGCCGCCATATGGGTGTTTTCCGGCCTGTTTTGCCCGGATCGCGTGCGATTCCGTGTCTTTGCGCATGAAAACATGCGCTTAAAGCAATTTTCTTGCCAAAAGGCACGTTCGAACAGGTCGATTGTTTCGCAACCGCTGTCAGCTTGTCTGTGGTCCGTGGCCGCGCCCGGCAATCGGCGACGGCACGCCCTGGGCAATCTTCTTTTTCTTCGCCGTCGACCGCTGCACCTTGCCCTTGGGCGGGTAAACCAGTTTGGAGGCCTCGACCATAAAGGCGCCACCCGCGAACATGCCAGGCATGGTCCGCCCCACCTTTTCGAACATCGCACCTGATTTCATCCACACCCGTCTGGTCGAGGGCAACTGATACAGCGCCCCAAGATGGCGTTCGGGCAGGAACTGGTGCTTTCGCAACTGGGTCTCCAGCTGGCTGGCCGAATACGGACGACCAAAGCCAAAGGGGGTCCGGTCGCGCCGCGACCACATGCCAGCCCGGTTGGGCACAATGAACAATGCCTTTCCGCCCGGCCCCAACACGCGCCACGCCTCTTCCAGCAGATCAAAGGCCCGTTCCGAGGTCTCAAGCCCGTGCAGCATGATCAGCTTGTCCACACGTCCGGTCTCAAGCGGCCACAGCGTCTCTTCGGTCAGGACAGAGACGTTTTCGCCATCCGGCGGCCACGGCATGACACCCTGCGGTCCCGGCATCAGCGCGATCACCCGACGCGCATCCGCCAGATAGGGGCGCAACAACGGCACGGCAAAACCGAACCCGGCCACCGTCTGCCCCTTGGCTTCGGGCCAGAATTCCTGCACGCGACGGCGCAACGATCCCTGTGCCGCGCGCCCCAGCGCGCTGCGGTAATAAAAGTTGCGCAGATCCTGTACGTCCAGATGCATCGGTCTCTTGCCCTTGGGCGGCGCGCGCGCCACCTTTGCACTATACCTACCTCAAGAAAGCACAAATGCCATGCCTCTCGAAATCCGCACGATACCTTGCTTGTCCGACAACTATGCTTTTCTTGCCCACGATCCGAAAACCGGGGCCACCATGCTGGTCGATATCCCCGAGGCCGGGCCGATCCTTGCCGCGCTCGACGAAACCGGATGGACCTTGTCGGATATTCTGATCACCCATCACCACTATGACCACGTGGACGGTCTGCCAGACCTGCTGGCCGTCCACCCCGCACGCGTCATCGGCGCGGCGGCGGACGCACACCGGTTGCCCCCGCTGGATCTAAAAGTGTCCGAAGGCGACACCGTGACCATCGGGAGCGAGACGGGCCACGTCATCGACGTATCCGGGCACACGATCCATCACATCGCCTTTCATTTCCCCGATTCTTCGGCCCTGTTCACCGCCGACAGCCTGATGGCGCTGGGGTGCGGGCGCGTGTTCGAGGGCACCAAACCTCAAATGCATGACAGTCTGCAAAAGCTGGCCGCGTTACCCGGCGACACCTGGGTCTATTCAGGCCATGAATACACCGCCGCGAACGCCAATTTCGCACTGACTATTGATCCCGACAACCCAGCCCTTATATCGCGTATCCGAGATGTGACCGAAAAATGCGCAAGCGGTACACCCACAGTGCCATCGCTTTTGTCTCAGGAGCTGGAAACCAATCCGTTCCTGCGCGCAAACGACCCCGCCATTCAGGCCCATCTGGGCATGACAGGCGCAAACGCCGCCGACGTGTTCAGCGAAATTCGCACCCGGAAAGACAATTTCTGATTGCGGTTGCGCTAACAGCACGCCCAAATCGACACCAAACAAACGCAGTTCACACGAAATGTGAGCGTCAAGGCAAAGAAAAGCCTTGAAGACGCACGCCGTTCAACCAAACTTAAACACATGAGGCCATGGTCGGTCAGGGACCTCGATATACTTCGCGGCCCCCAACCGACCCCGATCGATAGGAGCACCGCTGTGCCTTCATTCTCGACAACACTCGAAAAAGCCATTCATCAGGCGCTTGCGCTGGCCAACGAACGCCGGCACGAATTCGCAACGCTCGAACACCTTCTGCTCTCGCTGGTGGACGAACCCGATGCCCGCCGCGTCATGCAGGCGTGTTCCGTCGATATTGATGAGTTGCGGGGCACGCTTGTCGAATTTGTCGATGATGACCTGTCAAACCTCGTCACTGATATTGATGGCTCCGAAGCGGTGCCTACGGCCGCGTTCCAGCGCGTGATCCAACGCGCCGCCATCCATGTGCAATCCTCTGGCCGCACCGAGGTGACGGGGGCCAATGTGCTGGTCGCCATCTTTGCCGAACGCGAAAGCAACGCGGCCTATTTCCTGCAGGAACAGGACATGACGCGCTATGACGCGGTGAATTTCATCGCCCACGGTGTCGCCAAGGACCCCGCCTTTGGCGAGGCGCGCCCCGTCTCCGGCGCACCGGAGCCTGAAGAAGAGGCGCAAGGCGTCACCGAAGGTGAGAAAAAGGAAAGCGCGCTGGCCAAATACTGCGTGGACCTGAACGAAAAATCCCGCGAGGGCGACATCGACCCGCTGATCGGGCGCGAAGCCGAAGTGGAACGCTGCATTCAGGTGCTGTGCCGCCGCCGCAAGAACAACCCGCTGCTGGTGGGTGATCCCGGCGTGGGCAAGACGGCGATTGCCGAAGGGCTGGCGCGCAAGATCGTGGCCGGCGAAACACCCGAAGTGCTGTCGGGCACCACCATCTACTCGCTCGACATGGGCGCATTGCTGGCCGGAACCCGCTATCGCGGCGATTTCGAGGAACGGCTGAAAGCCGTCGTGACCGAGCTTGAGGATCACGAGGACGCGGTTCTGTTCATCGACGAAATCCACACGGTGATCGGTGCCGGTGCGACCTCGGGCGGGGCGATGGACGCCTCCAACCTGCTCAAACCCGCCCTGCAGGGCGGCAAGCTGCGCACCATGGGGTCGACCACCTACAAGGAATTCCGCCAGCATTTCGAAAAGGACCGCGCGCTGAGCCGCCGGTTCCAGAAGATAGACGTGAACGAGCCCTCGGTCGAGGATGCCACCAAGATCCTCAGGGGCCTCAAACCCTATTTCGAGGATCACCACGGCGTCAAATACACATCCGACGCGATCAAGACGTCCGTGGAACTGGCCAGCCGCTATATCAACGACCGCAAACTGCCCGATAGCGCCATCGACGTGATCGACGAGGCGGGCGCGGCGCAGCATCTGGTCGCCGCCGCCAAACGGCGCAAGACCATCGGCACCAAGGAGATCGAGAATGTCGTGGCCAAGATCGCGCGCATTCCGCCCAAGAACGTCTCCAAGGACGATGCCGAAACGCTGAAGGACCTTGAGGCATCGCTGAAACGCGTCGTGTTCGGGCAAGACGACGCCATCGTGGCGCTGTCCTCGGCGATCAAGCTGGCGCGGGCAGGACTGCGCGAGCCTGAAAAGCCCATCGGCAACTACCTGTTCGCCGGTCCCACCGGTGTGGGTAAAACCGAGGTGGCCAAGCAACTCGCCGATACGCTTGGCGTGGAAATACTGCGCTTTGACATGTCCGAATACATGGAAAAACACGCGGTCTCGCGCCTGATCGGTGCCCCTCCGGGCTATGTCGGGTTCGATCAGGGCGGTATGCTGACGGATGGTGTGGATCAGCATCCGCACTGTGTGCTGCTGCTGGACGAGATGGAAAAGGCGCACCCGGATGTCTACAACATCCTGTTGCAGGTGATGGACCACGGCAAACTGACCGACCACAACGGACGCACGGTGGATTTCCGCAACGTGATCCTGATCATGACGTCCAATGCCGGGGCCTCCGAGATGGCCAAGGCCGCGATCGGTTTCGGGCGCGATCGGCGCGAGGGCGAGGACACCGCCGCGATCGAGCGGACGTTCACGCCCGAATTCCGCAACCGACTGGACGCGGTGATCAGCTTTGCGCCGCTGCCCAAATCGGTGATCCTGCAAGTGGTCGAAAAGTTCGTGCTTCAGCTTGAGGCGCAACTGATGGATCGCAACGTGACCATCGAGCTGACAAAACCCGCCGCCGAATGGCTGGCCGACAAGGGCTATGACGACAAGATGGGCGCGCGTCCCCTGGGGCGTGTGATCCAGGAACACATCAAGAAACCGCTGGCCGAAGAGCTCCTGTTCGGCAAGCTGATGAAAGGTGGTGTGGTCAAGGTCGGCATCAAGAACGGCGCGCTGGATCTGAAACTGGAAGGGCCGGACAATCCACGCCTTTCCGGCAGCAAACCACCGCTCCTCACGGCGGACTGAAAGGGCACGGGCGCGCGTGCCTCACTGCCCCGTCCTTTTCGCAGGCTGACTTGCGGCAAGGCATCCGGCTCTGCGCGCCCATCGCCTGCGCCCGCGGACACCGACACTTTTGCAGGCGGTTTTGCCATCCAAAACCGGGACCATGTGCCATTGAAACCGGCAGGCAGGCCCGCCCGACGACGTTTCCGGCGCACGCCGATGTGCGTGCGCCTGCACTGTCACCACCCCCCGATGTGGCCTTGCACCGGGGCGGCAATACCCGGGGACAGCCTGACCCGGATGCTGACATCGTCAGCGCCGAACACGGCAAGCCAAACTGTACAAGCCGCCTTATTTTTCGGTAAATTTCAACTCAATCCGGCGGTTCTGCGCGCGCGCTTCGGGTGTATCGTCGGTGTTGACGGGTTGGTATTCTCCAAACCCGTTGGCAGACAGGCGATCCGGCGGAATGCCCAGAGAGTTGACCATGTAGCGCACGACCGACAACGCCCGGGCCTGGCTGAGTTCCCAGTTGTCCGCGAATTTGCCAGTGCCAAGCAATGGCACATTGTCCGTGTGCCCGTCGACTTGCAGGACCCAGTCAATGCCTGCGGGAATGTCGTCCGCAATGTTTTGCAAAATGCCCGCCACTTTGGCGATCTCGGCCTCGCCCGCGCCTGACAGGTCCGCCCCCCCGGGTGGAAACAGCACTTCGGAAGAGAACACAAAGCGGTCACCCACGATCTGCACACCATCCTGCGCGCCCAGCACATCGCGCAAGCGGCCAAAGAATTCCGAGCGGTAGCGTTCCAGATCCTGCGCCTCTGCAATCAGCGCTGCGCGTTCGGCTTCCAGGCGCGCGCGTTCAGCCTCTTCAAGTGCGCGGCGGCGGCGTTCTTCGGCGGCCACGCGGGCAAGCGCCGTGTTCAGTTCCGAACCAAGCGACTGAAGCTGGATATCGCGCGCCGCATCCCGTGCAACCGCATCATCCAAAAGCGCCTGCAATTGCCCCAACTGGTTTCGCAACGCGGCCACCTGCTGGTTCAACAATTCGGTCTGGCGCTGCGCCTCCAACGATGTCACCTTTTCCTCGCTCAACGCTTCGCGCGCGGCTGCCAGCAAGGCCGCGCGTTCATCCGCCGTGTCGCTGGTTTCGGCCAGCGCCCGTTCGGCGGCGGCCTTTTCAGCCAGTGCCGCAACAAGGGCCGCGCGCGCCGCAGCGGTGTCGCTGCCCAGGTTTCGCATCTCGGTTTCCGCCGCCACCTTGGCGGCAAGGGCGGCAGCCAATTGATCGCGCACTTCGGAATTGCTGTTTCCGGCCGCGTCAGCATCCGCAAGGGCCGCATCGCGCGCGGCAATCGCCGTCGCCAATTGGATGCGCAGATCACCAAGATCGGTTTTCTGGGCCGCCAGTGTTCCTTCGGCGGCGATGCGCGCAGCGACTGCGGCGGCCAGCCGGTCGCGAATATCGCCCAACTCCAGATCAGACGCGGCGATGCGCGCCTCTAGCGTGGTCAGTCGCGCCTCAAGGCGCGCAACATCCTCGGCAGACGCCGCGCGCGCCGACCGCGCCGCATCAAGTTGTATCTGCAACTCAGCCACCTGGGCGGTGCTGTCCGCCAGCGCCGCCTGTGCCGCGCCCAGATCGTTCTGCAGGGCGGCACTGGTCGACGTGCCATCATCCAGCGCGGCCTCGGCCGCCTTCAATCGCACCTCCAGCGACGTGGCAAAAGCGGTGCGTTCATCAAGCTGGCCAAGCGCACGCGACAGTTGGGATTCCAGATCAGCCGCTGCGGCAGCACCATCTTCGGCGTCCAGCAGTGCTGCCGCCAATTGCGCCTCAAGGCTGGCGCGTTCAGTGTTGGCCGACAGGGTTTCGGCCTCGGATGCATCCAGCGCAGCAAGGGCCGTTGCAAGGTCTGCCTCGAGTTGATCAAGCCGGGACTGGACCGCCTCGGCGCTGCCCTGAGAGGTCTGAACAGCCAGAAGGGCCGCCGCCAGTTGGGCATCCAGATCCTGTTCGGCGGCGCGGGCGGCGGCCAGCAGGGTCAATGTATCTTCGGCCTGTTGCCGCTGCGCCTCAAGTGCGAGCGTCATTGCGGTCAATTCGGCATCCGCTGTCTCCAGCCGCGCGCGCAGCGCCTCGGCGGCTGCGGCGTCGGCCAGGCGGGCCGCCTCTTCGGCGCTCAGCGCCTCTTGTGCGTTTTGCAGATCGGCCTGCAAGGCGGCCGCCTGTGCGCTGGTATCGGCATTCCGGTTTCGCAAATCCGCGATCAGCGCCTGCAGGGCCTCGGTGCGGGCGGCGGCAAGGCGCGCCGCTTCGGCCTGGGCATCCGTTTCGCTGCGGGCCTGCGCCAGCGCAAGATTCAGTGCCTCCTGTTCGGATAACAGGCGTGCCTGATCACTTTCCAGACCCGTGACACGTTCCAGCGCCCCGTCCCTTTCGGAAATCAGCGCCGCCACCTGTGCCTCAAAGCTGGTGATGCGCGTCTGCGCCGCGTTCAGCGCCGTGTCCTGCGCATCCCGCTCAGCGGTCAGCGACGCAATAAGCGCCGCCTGTTGGCGTACCTGAGTCTCGGTATCGCCCAGTGTCGCGTTCAGCGCGGTGACACGCGCATCCAACTGGTCGGCGCGCTGTTCCTCCAGGCCAAGCGCCTGGGCCAGCGCCGCGACTTCCCCGGCGAGTTGATCCAGTTCGCTTTCCTGGCCCGTGATCGTTTCACGCAACACGAACTGCACCACCATAAAGATGGTCAGCACGAACATCAGCACCAGCAAAAGGCCCGTCATCGCATCAACAAAGCCCGGCCAGATCGAGGCCTGAAACCGCTGCCCTGTGCGTCGCGACAGCGCCATCCTCAGGTCGCTCCGTCGTCAGGTTTCTTGGCCGCCCGTGCACCACCGGTCAAAGTGCTGCGTCGCTGTGTCTGCCCGCGCGGCTGGCTGAGCGCCGTGGCCAGCGCCGACAGATCGGTGCGCAATTCGGACATGGTTTCCTGCCGCCCGGCGCTGATTTCTTCGAGTATCCGCAACATCTGCACGTCGATGGAGCGCAGACGCATCCGGCTTTCGGCGTCGATTCCATCGCCGGTCTCTTGCGCTTCGATCACATCAATCAGGCGTTCCTGTGCGGCAACGCTGCGGGCCTGCCCGTCCGACAGCTGGTGCAATCCGTCGGCCATCCGCGCCTGACTGTCCGCCAGCCTGTCCCATTCAGCCGAATTTCCGCCCTTGCCCTGCATTTCTTCTGTCATCCGCGCGACGGCGTCCGTCAGCCTGCCCAGCTTTTCGTCCACGATGGCGCGGCTGACATCCGACTGGAGAAACACGTTCTGCAGGCTTTCCATCTGTTCTGCCAGATGATCCATGACCCCGGCCATCAGGCTGGCTTCGCCGCTGCCCTCGCCCTCGACTTCGGCGGCAAAGCTGACGCGGGTGATCGAACTCAACCACTCTTCCAGCTCGCGGTAAAACCGGTTCTGGCCATGGCCCGCGAACAGCTCCAGCAGACCCACAATCAGCGACCCCGCCAGACCCAGAAGCGACGAGGCAAAGGCGACGCCCATCCCGTCAAGCTGGGATTCCAGCCCTGACATCAGCCGCCCGAACACCTCGAACCCGCTTTCTCCGTCTTGCGGTGCAAGACTGCGGATGGTGTCGACCAGCGCCGGAACCGTGGTCGCAAGCCCATAGAATGTTCCCAAAAGGCCAAGGAAAATCAGCAGGTTGACGATGTAGCGCGTGATTTCGCGCATCTCGTCGATGCGCGTGGCCACCGAATCCAGAATCGACCGGGTCGAGGTCGCATTCAGTTGCATCCGCGTTCCACGCGACCTGAGCAACGACGCCAGCGAGGCCAGCAGTTGCGGTGCGCGTTCATTCGTGTTCGGCCCGTCGCTGACGAAGCGTTCGATCCAGCGCACGGACTGGATCAGCTGGTAGACCATGTAGAAACAGGCAACCAGCCCGATCACAAAGACAAAGACGATGAACCCGTTCAGGTACGGGTTCGCCTCGAACACGGGCAGCACCCGTGGCAAGGCCAGAACCACGCCAAACCCGGACAGGCCAAGCGCCATCACCATCAACGAAATTTGCCGCCAGGGCTGTGAAAAATGAGGGTGTGCCTCGGGTTTGGTCTGTGCCATGGGCTGGCTCCTGACCCTTTTTTTGCTCTGCTCTTTGGGCAATCTATCGGGTTTTCGCCAAAAGCGCCAAGGATTTATGCCTTGATCGCTGCAACGCGGCGCGACAGCCAGTCAAGGTCGTTGTCAGCCACGCCAAGGCTGCTCAGATGCCGGGCGGTATTGAACAGGTATTCGCTGTTTGGACCGCGCCCGCCAACCGCATGTGCGATGATCTGCGCCTGCTCTTCCAGTGGCAGGCCGCCGCAATACTGCACGTGATCAGGGTCGATGACGTAGGTGACCGCGCTGACCCTTTCGCCGTGCCCCAGCGTGATGTCCAGCACCCGCTCCAGATAGGCAGACGAGATAAGCTCGCGCTCGCGCAGGTAGGCCAGTGTTGCGTCTTCCGTGCCGCTGGCCACGCGCAGCGCCACGCCGTTGCACACCGCATCCGCCGCTTCGTCCAGCGCCAGCACCAACCCCGGTGCGGTGTCGGTTCCACGATGATGGATCGAGCGCATGCAGAACGAGCGCGCATAGCCCGACAGCGTCGCACTGATCTCTTGGCTCACCTCGAAACCGGGATTCCACAGCAGGCTGCCATAACCGAACACCCACATGGTCATTTGACTGGTCCTTTCCACATGGGATGCGATAGACCCGATTTCACCGAAAAGGGAAAGGGGCCGCATGCGCAAATTGATCATCATCACCGCACTTGCTGGCGCTGTCTGGTCTGGCTGGTGGTGGCTTGCCTCTGCCGCATTGCGTGGCGCCACAACAGCCTGGTTCGATGCCCGCGCCATCGAAGGCTGGCAAGCCGATCTTGGCGGCGTGTCGGGCGGTGGCTTTCCGTTGCGACTACGGGCCGGGCTGTCCGACATCGCGCTGGCCGACCCGGATGCAGGGCTTGCGATCCAGACGTCCGCGCTCGATATCGAAGCCCCGGCATACTGGCCCGGGGATGTGCGGGTCGCACTTGACGCCGGGCCGATCCTGCTGGCTTCGCCGTTGGGCCGCTCGATCCTGACCATGCAGGACGGGGTCCTGGCACTCAATCTGCACCCCGGCGCGGCGCTCGAACTTGAGGCCTTGGGCTGGACTGCCGCCGCGTGGCGTGTCGAGGATGACACCGGCGTGCAGGTGCAGGCGGACTCGCTGACCCTGACGATGGACCAGACCAGCGGCCCGACCTATGATTTCGAGGCCCGCGCCGACGCCTTCGCCCCCGGCGGCGACATCCGCGCGCGCCTGCGCCTGTCCGACAGTTTTCCCCGCGCATTCGACAGCCTCACCCTGAATGCAACCGTGACCTTTGATCGCCCGTGGGACAAAAGGGCACTCCACACCGCGCGCCCGCAACCGCGCCGGATCGCTCTTTATCTGGCCGAGGCGCGATGGGGTGATCTGAGCCTCAATTTCGCAGCGGATCTGAGCGTTGACAGTGCCGGTATTGCCGACGGTACGTTGTCGATCCAGGCGGAAAACTGGCGCCGGATTCTGGATCTGGCCCAGGCCAGCGGCACGTTGCTCCAGCGCATGCGCCCACAGGCGGAAAGCATCCTGCGAACGCTGGCCGAAGCCTCGGGCAACCCGGACACGCTGGATGTGGACCTGACGATGCGCGATGGTGCCTTTTACCTTGGGTTTCTGCCCATCGCCCCGGCACCCCGCCTGATCCTGCGATAACGTTTTTTTATTCAGAAATTCGGCACGACCCGCAGCAAAGCCGCCGCCATCAGGCCATCAGCGGCAATACGCCCCGCCGCCGTAACGCGCCGTATCGAGGTGAAAATGATCGCGATGGAACCGGTCCGAATTTGGGCCCAGAACCGTGCCGAACGGTCCGCAGGCGGCTTTGTGCATTGACCTCAGCAGCTGCGCGTTGCGTGAATTCCAGTCGTCCAGCACCGTGATCGTCGTACCGTCCTGCGTCACAAACCCCGATATGTCGATCGCCTTGCCGCGCCCGTGTTCCGAAATCCGCGCGCCGGGCTGGTTGTTGCGCGTCCGGCAGGCGTAATGCGCCGCGACACGATAGCTCGCCAGCCCCCCGCCGGTGCCGCGCAGCGCCGGTTTCGGGCCGGTGTCGGTCCAGCGTTTCAACGCTTTGGCCGTCGGGCAATCCAGCACCGCCGGCTGGCTCAGGGCCACGCCGGACACGGATTTCAGACGCACAGCCTCCTCGATCCCACAACCCTTGATACGTCCCGGAACAAAGCCAACCGGTTCGCCCTGCAAATCCGGGTCTCCACACAACTGCCCCTTGCGCCTTTCGGACCGGCGCGCCATGGCCCGCGTCACAATCCCGCCCGGGCGCAGCGATGGGCGCAGTGATGTCGCACCCCCGATCATGGCGACGCGCCGGGCCGGAACGATCCCGGCCGTGGCGGCGCGACCCTGATCAGCAAGGCCCGCCTCAGTTGCGGCGCGCGCGACGGGGCGCCTGGATGTATCGGGTGCCGCACCGGCGGTTCCGGCCAGCACCACAAGGCCCAACACAAGCACCCTCACCGTTTGCCTCCCCGCCCAAAGTCGGGCGCATCGGTGTCCTGACCGGCCTCGATGATATCGCGCCGGATCGCGCGGGTGCGGGTGAAATAGGCGTGCAGGTGATCGCCGTCCCCCTGCCGGATCGCGCGTTGCAGGGCGAACAGCTCTTCGGTAAAGCGCCCCAGGATTTCCAGCGTCGCGTCCTTGTTGTTCAGGAACACATCGCGCCACATGGTCGGATCACTGGCCGCGATGCGGGTAAAGTCCCGAAACCCCGCCGCCGAGTATTTTATCACTTCGCTGTCCGTCACGCGCCGCAGATCATCGGCAACCCCGACCATCGTGTAGGCGATCAGGTGCGGTGCGTGGCTGGTCACCGCCAGCACGAGGTCATGGTGATCCGGTTCCATCTCCTCGACAAATGCGCCCAACCCCTCCCACAGCCCGCGCAGGCGCGCCACGGCGTCGGGGTCACTGCCCTCAACCGGCACCAGCAGGGTCCAGCGGTTGTCAAACAACTCCGCAAATCCGCTCTCGGGCCCGGAATGTTCGGTTCCGGCCAGCGGGTGGCCGGGCACGAAATGCACGCCTTCGGGCAGGTGCGGCGCCACGGCGTCGATCACGGCGCGCTTGACCGATCCGACATCCGAAACCGTGGCACCGGGTTTGAGATGCGGACCGATTTCAGCGGCCACTTCGCCCATCACGCCGACGGGAACACACAGGATCACCAGATCGGCCCCCGCGACGGCCTCGGCCATACTGTCGCACACCTGATCGCACAGCCCGATGCGCCGCGCCGTGTCGCGCGTCGCCGCGGATCGGGCAAAGCCCGACACTTCGCCCGCCAGTCCGCCCCGTTTCATCGCCCAGAACATGGAAGACGCAATCAGCCCCAGCCCGATCAAAGCCACTCGATTGTAAATCACGCCGCCGCCCCCTCGCGCCATCTGGTCAGGACATTAATGACCCGCCCCGTCTGTTCCGCGTCGCCCACGGTGATCCGCAACCCTTCGGGAAAGCCATAGCCCGCAACGCGCCGCACCAGGATACCGGCGGCATTGAGTGCGGCCTCTGCCGCGTCCGCCTGCGCCACATCGGCCGCGCGGGCGAGCACAAAATTGGCATGGCTTTCGTCGCACTCAAGACCCAGCTGACGCAGCGCCCCGGTCAGTCGGGCACGCTGTTCGACATTCAGCATTGCGCATTGCGCGACCCACGTGCGGTCTCTCACCGCCGCCTCGGCGGCGGCCAGTTGCACGACGGACAGATTGAAAGGCTGGCGAATGCGGGTCATCACGTCGATCATGTCGCGCGCGCCGTAGCCCCAGCCGACGCGCAGTCCGCCCAGCCCGTAGATCTTGGAAAACGTTCGCGTGATCAACATGTTAGGGCGTTCGCGGGCCAGCGTTATACCGCCGTCATAGCCGGCCGCGAATTCCGCATAGGCCCCGTCAACCACCAGGATCACACAAGGCGGCAAGCCATCGGCCAACCGCTCCAGGTCCCCTTCGGGCAGCATCGTGCCGGTCGGGTTCGCGGGGTTGGCCAGCAACACCGCGCGGGTGCGTTCCGTCACGGCGGACAGGATGGCATCGACATCCACAACCCGCGCGGCCTCGGGCACACAGACGCGCATTGCACCTGCCATGCTGGCAAGGATCGGGTACATCGAAAACCCGTGCTCGGTATAGATGATCTCGTCTCCGGGGCCCGAAAAGGCCTGCGTCACGAATTGCAGCACCTCGTCAGACCCCACGCCACAGATCACGCGGTCGGGTTCGACATCCCAGACCTCGCCAATGGCGCGGCGCAGCGCCACGTGATCGGTCGACGGGTACAGGTGCATGGCGCCCGCAGCCTCGGTCAGCGCCCTCAGCGCGCTCGCAGGGGCACCCAGCGGGTTCTCGTTCGAACTGAGCTTGAGCACCTTGTCCACACCGGCAAGATGCGACCGCCCGCCCTGATACAGCGCGATGTCCATGATGCCGGGTTGGGGTGTGATGTTGCGCATGCGGGGCCTCATAAGTCTGTGCGACGTTTTAGGACGCAGCGCGACGGGTGGCCAGTGGCAAAAGCGCACCCTGCCCCGCCAGCCGACAGCGCAGCCCAACCCGGGTCCGCATCTGTCCGCGCGGTGCCGCACGGGCGGCGGTTGCACAGCGCTCTGTGGTCAGCATGCGCGCGCCCGGCCCGCGCAGCGCAGGATGTCACCCCGGCGCCGCCCCGCAAGGCACAAGGCCGCCGGATCGAGGGCCATTGCTCATGGGTGCGCTCCGGTGTCTCAAACCGCCGCGTCCTCGGCAGGCTTCCACTTGAACCCGACCCGTATGATCCCGTGATCGTTGGTGCCGCTTTCCTTGTGATCATCGTAGTTGAGGTGGTCATTCTCCACCACCATCTCATCGAATGCCCATATCCGGCGCTTGGAGTTGTCGTAGAATTCCTGAGAGAACAGGATGTGATCGAGGCTTTCGCGGTAGCCCTTGAAAACATGGGTATAATAGACATCGCGCACGGATCGGTATTCCTGCATCGTCTGCGCGGTATACATCGCATTGTCGCCGCCCCCGGACGACAGCGGCGACAGATAGGTCGGTTGCTCGCTCAGGATGTTGAGAGTGTTGCTGTCCTTGCCGTCGTTCATGTCGCCGATGATGACCACGGGCGTGTCGGTCTGCTTCGCCAGTTTTGTGACCAGCACACGCAGGGCCGCCGCCTCTGCCGTTCGGCGCACAGTCGAGACGGCATAGCCAAGGGCCGCCGCGTGGGGCCCATGGACGTCCTTTTCATACCAGCTGCGCTCGCGCCAGATCTGCGTCGGACGGCGGGACTTGAAATGGCAGACAAAGACGTGGATTTCCGGGGTGCGCGGGTCGGGGCGCACCCTGAAATGCAGCACCGGGCGCGAAAAGCTGTTCAGGCGTACTTCGATGAAATCCTGTTGCGGATCGTCGCCGCCGGATTTCAGGACATATTCGGGGGGGAAATCGGTGATCCACTCCGGTTCGCCCACCAGCAGATCATTGCGCACAAGGGCGGCGCAAACGATCCGTTTTCCGTTGTGGCCCGGCGGCACGAGCGGCGTATAGATATCCCCGATCTCTCCCGCCGCCAGCGCCTGATCCAGTGCATCCCTGGCCCACAACTCCTGCAGGCCGATCACATCCGCCTCAAGACGCAGCAAAACATCGCGGGTAAAGTTGACCTTGCGCGCGAAGGTCTGGAAATCCCAACCGTCCCTGTCGCCGTAAATCGCGTCACCGGGCAGTTGCAGGTTCAAAAGGTTGAAACTCGCAAACGAGATATCGCGGGCACCCATGGCAGTCTCCAAATCAGTTTATACAATGCCGGAACGCTACCACAGGTTGCGCGAATCGGGGGCAAAACTTTTGTGACACGCGGATGTCCGTCGCCGGGCGGCACATCAGACTGGACCATGACAACAAGGATAGTGACGTTGAACAGCACGCTTGAGGGGTGTCCGGACATTCCTCAACATCGACAACTGGCACTGGACCCATAGCGGACGTTCGTTCAGTCTACTGCGAATGGCGGCTCCGAGCCCACTTTTACGGATGCTGCGCACGGCACGAATGTCTGCTATTTGAGAACTGAGCTTGAGTGAGAGTAGCAATAATGATTCAGAACCGAAGCTTTATGCATTTGGCAATATCTTCTGTCCACCGGCTGGTCTGGTATCTTGCCTTCGTAGGCATGGCTGCATCTATGGCGACCGCTGAAACCATACGATTTTCTGGATCGGTTCATCTAAGTCCTAACGGTGTCCCTGACGCAGTAGACAGGCCGGTGCGCTACAAGACGTGGCACGACATGTGCCAAGTGTACCCGTGCGAGACCTTTCCCGATAACTATGTAACGGTAGTGTTCGGGGAACGGACGTATTACTTTCCAATGCGCAAACTATCTGGCACTGACTGGGAATCGCAATCGTTGGGCCAAGAGAGCATAGAAATCTTGCGATACAATCTGGCGCAAACTTCAAACGCCCCCAAACGGGCCTTCAGCTACTTGGGGTTTTCGATAAAGTGCTGTAGCGAGATTTTTGCATGGTTCGGGATAGACAATGAGTTCATTAGGGATAGTCGGGGGGTAAACAGACTTTCGTTGCATCCCTACAGTCCAAACCACAGGTACCCGTTGTCTTCTGACTCATTGCGGTTTGTCGTCTTTGGTAAAGCGGCAGAGGGAATTGATGAAATAGATCCACCGCACATCCCCGCTACCTTAAGACATGAAGCGAGCGAGTCTTTTTGGCAGTTGGAGGACTCCTTCTCCAATAAGATGTTTGTATCCAAGAACCCAGTTCTGGCGGAGAGCTATGTGGTCATGCGATGTAGGGGAGACGATCTTTACTTGTGCGATATTCAGACGCTTCGTTATGCAGACGAGGCGAAAGTAGCACCCCTGTACGCGCAGCTCAGACTTTTGGCTCCGGTCGATAGTAAAGGTTCATACACGCTCGAAAGCGTCGCGTCTATTCTTGCTGATATTGACGAAATGCTGCAACTGGCACGTGTTCATCCTAACAGGCCATAGCAGCCATTCGGCAGCCTGAGATGAATGGAAGCAAAGTCCCGCAACGCTGCCCCTGGCACAAATCATGGACACTGCGCTTACGGCCCCACTGCCGACGTTCGCGCTCCCTGCGCCAGACGAACGGTCCCCGGCCAAAGCAGACATGGTAAAAACATGCGCCGGCTCTACGCAAACCGCTTACAATCTCGCTTACTGAAATAAACAAGGCCCCGGGAAACCGGGGCCTTTCAGTGTCTTATCTGATATTAAGGTATCAGGTATTAATTCTTGGCGTAGAATTCGACGACGAGGTTGGGTTCCATCATCACCGGATAAGGCACATCGCCCAGGGTGGGTGTGCGCACGAACGTGGCCGTCAGTTTCGAATGATCGACGTCCATATAGTCGGGCACATCGCGCTCGGGCAATTGCGTGGCTTCCAGGATGGCCGTCATCTGCTTGGAACGGTCGCGCACTTCGACCACGTCGCCTTCCTTGACGCGGTACGAGGGGATGTTGACCTTTTTGCCGTTCACACGGACGTGGCCGTGGTTCACGAACTGACGCGCGGCGAACACTGTGGGCACGAATTTCGCACGGTACACAACAGCGTCCAGACGACGCTCCAGCAGACCGATCAGGTTTTCACCGGTGTCACCCTTGACCCGCTCGGCTTCGGCATAGATGCGGCGGAACTGCTTTTCCGTCAGATCGCCGTAATAGCCCTTGAGCTTCTGCTTGGCGCGCAGCTGGATACCGAAATCCGACAGCTTGCCCTTGCGGCGCTGACCGTGCTGGCCGGGGCCATATTCACGGCGGTTGACGGGCGATTTGGGGCGACCCCAGATGTTTTCGCCCATGCGGCGATCAAGCTTGTACTTGGCAGACGTGCGTTTTGTCACGGCTGATCTCCTTCTTTTGTTGCACCATCATCCTGCCCGAAAACCGGTATCCGCATTTCGGGATGATGATCGCGTGAAGGGCGTTGTCCTCTGCCCCGATTTTGCGGGACCGACAGGAAACCCCTTGCGGGGGCCACCAACACCAATGAAGGCGCGCTTATACGCCGCGTCCGGGCAGAGTCAACGCCCCTTTGGCGCGCGCGCCATGGCGGCGCATTCGGCGTGACGGTGGCAGGTCAGGATATGGTCGTTGACCAGCCCGGTGGCCTCCATGAACGCATAGACGATCGTGGGGCCGCAAAACCTGAACCCGCGCGCCTTGAGGTCCTTTGACACCTGCGCCGACATGCGAGTCGACGGCGGCACATCGGCCTGGGTGGCAAAGGCGTTCTGCAATGGCACCCCGTCCACATATTTCCACAGGAACTGATCGAACCCCTCGTCCGCGTTAACCTCCAGAAACGCCCGCGCATTGCCGATCGTCGCCTCGATCTTGCCGCGATGACGGATGATACCGGGATTGCCCAGCAGCCGCCGCACATCCGCCTCGCCCCATTCTGCAATCGCCTCGGGGTCGAACCCGGCAAAGGCCTCGCGAAAATTCTCGCGCTTTTTCAATATGGTAATCCAGCTCAACCCGGCCTGAAAGCCGTCAAGGATCAGCTTTTCCCAAAGCGTGCGCGCATCATATTCCGGCACGCCCCACTCGGTGTCGTGATAGTCCACATAAATCGGCTCAAGCCCCGCCCAGCCACAGCGTCCGTCCATTTCAACCTACCTTTGGTTAATGTGGAAAATTAGAACAAAATGCAAACATTAAGACGCTTTTTACAACTTGGGAGTCAAGGTCGCCATACGTTGTGTTCACAGGGTTGCTGCCGCTCCATGCCGAATTTCAAGCCGATAGACATGCCGATTGGCGCCGAAAACCCGCTGAATGCCGCCGTGATGAACCGCGACCGCAACACGCTGGCCATGATGGCAGAGGCGGTCAGGCACAACCAGACCCTGCTGGCCTTCCAGCCTGTGGTTGTCCCCGGTCAGGACAACCGCGTCGGATTCTACGAGGGGCTGATCCGGGTGATCGACGATACCGGGCGGATCATACCGGCCAAGGATTTCATGCCGGTGGTCGAACGCGCGGAACTGGGGCGCGAAATCGACGTGGTCGCGCTGAAACTGGGGCTGCGTACCTTGCACCAGAACCCGTCCATACGGTTGTCGATCAACATGTCCGCCCGCTCCATCGGGTATCAGCGCTGGATGCAGACGCTGAACCGCTGGCTCAAGAAAGATACCTCGGTCGGTGAACGGCTGATCCTCGAAATCACCGAAAGCTCGGCCATGGATCAGCCGGAACTGGTGGTCGACTTCATGGATCGGCTCAGCGCGCGGGGGGTCTGTTTCGCGCTGGATGACTTTGGGTCGGGCTATACCGCCCTGCGCTACCTCAAGGATTTCTATTTCGACATTCTCAAGATCGACATGCAGTTCTGTGCCGGCATCGCGGATGACCGCGACGTACAGGTGCTGACACAGGCGATGATCCAGATCGGGCAGCATTTTGACATGCTGGTGGTCGCCGAAGGGGTCGAACGGGTGCAGGACGTCGAATGCCTGATCGGGATGGGAGTAGACTGTTTGCAGGGATATTACTTTTCCGCGCCCGAAGTGCGACCCAGCTGGCTGCATGGTCAGGGCGGCAAAAAGGCGGGCATCCGGGCCTGATACACGCAGTTCATTTGCGCCGCCTTTCCGAATCCGGTATCGCATCCTCAACGCGGGGCAGTCTGGGGTCCGCACAACGTCCCGATCGGGGTGCCACCCGGACCGTCCTCACGGTAACCTAAACTGAGGATTTGACCCCATGACCAATATCGTCATCGCTTCCGCCGCCCGCACTGCCGTTGGCAGTTTCGGCGGCTCTTTCGCCAACACCCCTGCCCATGATCTTGGTGCCACCATGCTCGAAGCGATTGTGGCGCGTGCCGGGATCGACAAATCCGAAGTGTCGGAAACCATTCTGGGTCAGGTCCTGACAGCCGCTCAGGGGCAGAACCCGGCGCGTCAGGCCCATATCAATGCCGGTTTGCCCAAGGAAGCCGCCGCATGGTCGATCAACCAGGTCTGTGGCTCCGGCCTGCGCTCTGTCGCACTCGCCGCCCAGCACATCGCCCTTGGCGATGCCGACATCGTCGCCGCGGGCGGTCAGGAAAACATGACGCTTTCCCCCCATGCCGCCGCCCTGCGCGCCGGTCACAAGATGGGCGACATGCAATATATCGACACCATGATCCGCGACGGTCTGTGGGATGCGTTCAACGGCTATCACATGGGCCAGACGGCTGAAAACGTCGCCAACCAGTGGCAGATCACCCGCGACATGCAGGACGAATTCGCCGTCGCCTCGCAAAACAAGGCCGAAGCCGCGCAAAAAGCAGGCAGGTTCGCTGACGAAATCACACCCTTCACCGTGAAAACCCGCAAGGGTGACATCGTCGTGGACAGCGACGAATACATCCGCCACGGCGCCAACATCGAAGCGATGGCCAAGATGCGCCCCGCCTTCACCAAGGACGGCTCGGTCACCGCCGCCAACGCCTCCGGCATCAACGACGGCGCCGCCGGTGCCCTGTTGATGAGCGCGGAAAACGCCGAAAAGCGCGGGATCGAGCCACTGGCGCGCATCGCATCCTACGCCACCGTCGGTCTTGACCCGTCGATCATGGGCGTCGGCCCGATCTATGCGTCCCGCAAGGCGCTGGAAAAGGCAGGCTGGAAGCCCGAAGATCTCGATCTGGTCGAAGCCAACGAAGCCTTTGCCGCACAGGCCTGCGCCGTGAACAAGGACATGGGCTGGGATCCTTCGATCGTGAACGTGAATGGCGGCGCCATCGCCATCGGCCACCCCATCGGGGCCTCGGGCGCGCGCATCCTCAACACCCTGCTCTTCGAGATGCAGCGGCGCGATGCCAAAAAAGGTCTCGCCACGCTCTGCATCGGCGGCGGCATGGGCGTTGCCATGTGCCTCGCACGCGACTGATCCAGATCAAGACGGCAATTCAAGGCGGCGCAAATCTGTGCCGCCTGCATCCCACACCCGACAGATGACGACAGGCACGCAGCGCCCGTAATAATGTTGCGTGCGCCCTGCATATTGTGAAACAAAGACACTGAACTTACCGGAGGAGAACCACCCATGTCCCGCACAGCCCTTGTCACCGGAGGCAGCCGAGGAATCGGAGCCGCCATTTCCACCGCTCTCAAGGACGCAGGCTATTCCGTCGCCGCGACCTATGCGGGCAATGACGAGGCTGCGGCCAAGTTCACGGATGAAACCGGCATCAAGACCTACAAGTGGAACGTCGCCGATTATGACGAATCGGCCGCCGGAATCGCGTCGGTCGAGGCCGATATCGGCCCCATCGACGTCGTTGTCGCCAATGCGGGCATCACCCGCGACGCGCCTTTCCACAAGATGACGCCGGAACAATGGCATCAGGTGATCGACACCAACCTCACCGGCGTGTTCAACACCGTCCACCCGGTCTGGCCCGGCATGCGCGAGCGCAAGTTCGGCCGCGTCATCGTGATCTCGTCGATCAACGGCCAGAAGGGCCAGTTTGCGCAAGTCAACTATGCCGCGACCAAGGCGGGCGATCTGGGCATCGTCAAATCGCTGGCCCAGGAAGGCGCGCGCGCAGGCATCACCGCCAACGCGATCTGCCCTGGCTATATCGGCACGGACATGGTCATGGCGGTGCCGGAAAAGGTACGCGAATCGATCATCGCACAGATTCCGGCCGGACGGCTTGGCGAGCCAGAGGAAATCGCGCGCTGCGTGGTGTTCCTGGCGTCCGACGATTCGGGCTTCATCAACGGCTCGACCATTTCAGCCAACGGCGCGCAATTCTTCGTCTGACCACCCGATTTGTGCATCATCGGTGCACACTCTGTGCACGCGCTGTGCACAGGTTGTGCATCGCGGTTTTCCAAAAAAAGGGGCCGGCGCATCCCTGCACCGGCCCTCTCCTTATCCCGTAAGATGGCGCGCGCGCATCAGCGGGAAGTCTTGCTCCCGAACAGCCAGCCCCAGGCTTGGGCGAAGGCGGCGCCACGCTCGGCATGGGCTTGCTCAAGGCCGTTGCGGATGGCGGGGTGTGCAGATGTCTCGAACATGATGTGATCCTTTTGCGATGTGTCTTTGCGTGTGTTCCTGAGGTGAATATGTCGTTTCGAGTGTCTTTCGACAAACGAGACTTTCCCTTGCTTCAGTTAAGCTGTACTTGTCTGACGCATGACTGACCGATTGCCCCCTCTCACTGCCTTGCGCGCCTTTGATGCCGCCGCACGCCACATGTCCTTTGCCAAGGCGGCAGAGGAGCTTTTTGTCACGCCCGCCGCGCTCAGCTTTCAGATCAAGTCTCTCGAAGAGCATCTGGGCACGCAGGTCTTTCGGCGATTGAACCGCGCCGTTGAGTTGACAGAAGCAGGCAAGGCGCTGGCCCCCAGTGTCGCGGACGGATTTCAAATGCTGGCCGCCGCCTGGCGGGCGGCTGAAAGAACGATGGACAATCAAACCCTTACCGTGACGTCCGGCCCGGCATTCACCGCCAAATGGCTCGCCCCGCGTCTGTACGAATTTGCACAAGCGCACCCGGAGGTCGAGTTGCGCTTTTCCGCCTCCCTGAAGATGATGGATTTCGGACGCGACGCCATCGACGTCGCAATCCGCTTTGGCTATGGCCCTGACACGGGTCTGTATTCGGTGCCGCTGGCCCAGGAATGGGTCTGTCCAGCGATGACACCGGCCCTCGCCAAACGCTTTCCCACGCCACAAAGCCTGATCGAGGCGCCACTTATTTTTGACGACAGCATTAGTTTTCTCAAACCTCAAAGCGATTGGGAAACATGGTTCCGGGCCATGGGAATCGACTTTGTCCCGACACAGGGTCCGCGCTTCAGCCAGGCCGATCACGCAATAGACGCCGCCCTTGCCGGGGTCGGTGTGGTGCTGGGGCGGCGTGCCCTTGTGGTCAAGGAACTGGATGAAGGTCGTCTGGTCACACCGTTCAAGACGGCGCTGGACACCGGCGTGTGGTTCCGGTTCCTGTGCGCGGACGGGGCGCAGGACCGCCCCCAGATCGCTGCGTTTCGCGACTGGATCATCGCCGAAATCGCCAAGACTGAACACATCACCCGGGCGATGACCTGCGTGCCTTCCGCGGATTTTCAACGCCCGTGACCAAGCCGATTGCCACACTCATCGGATTTGTCGCTGTGCTGCTTTGGGGGGTTCTGGCACTGCTTGCCGTCGGCTCCGCCCCGACGCCGCCCTTTCTGCTGAACACTTTCAGCTTTGCGATTGGCGGCGGCCTCGGGTTGATCTGGACGGCGGCCTCTGGTGGGCTGGGCCAACTGCGCGCCGTGCCCTTGCACGTCTACGTGCTGGGGACGCTCGGGCTTTTCGGCTACCACGCCCTTTACTTTTCAGCGCTGCGCCTTGCCCCGGCGGCCGAGGCCAGCCTGATTGCCTATCTGTGGCCTCTGCTCATCGTGCTGTTTTCCAGCCTGCTGCCGGGCGAGACCCTGCGCACGGGCCACGTGCTGGGCGCGCTTGTCGGTTTTGCCGGGGCGGCGCTGATTGTCACCGGAGGCGCTGCGGGGTTTCGCTCAGAAGCGGTTGCCGGCTATGCGCTGGCGCTGGCCTGTGCGCTTACATGGTCCAGCTATTCAGTGATGTCGCGTCGTTTCGGCACGGTGCCAACAGCGTCGGTGGCTGTGTTTTGCATTGCCAGTGCCGCGCTGTCCTTTCCGCTGCATCTGGCCTTTGAAACACCTGCATGGCCGGTTGGAACGCTCGGATGGACAAGCGTCATCCTGCTGGGCCTGGGGCCTGTCGGCCTTGCCTTTTATGTCTGGGACATCGGTGTAAAGCGCGGGGACATCCAGTTGCTGGGCACCGCGTCCTACGCGGCACCGCTGTTGTCTACGCTTGTTCTGATTGTGGCTGGCGTCGCCGCTCCGACATGGTCGTTGGCCGTGGCTGCTGTGCTTGTCACTGCAGGGGCTCTGTTGGCGGCACGCGCCAGCCTGAAGCGGGCTTAACCCGACAATCGGGTGATTTCTTCTTTTAGCTTCAGCTTTTGTTTCTTGAGTGACGCAACCTCGACATGGTCAGCACCCGGTGCGCGTTGCGCCATATCGACCTGCTCGCTCAAGGTCTGATGCTTCTTTTTCAACTCTTCGAGATGGGCTGTGATGCTCATGTAGTCCTCCTTGCTGACAAAGTGCCGTATCAGCCAAGCACATGACGCACGTCATGTCACGCTGCACCCGCACAATGTGCATATCTGAACTGGTTCGACCTTAACGACGGGTTAAATCCGCAGCGACGCGCCTGCGCGCAAGACTGCCCGGATTTCAGGCGTATAGCTGTCGCCATCTGCACTGTGCCGGGCACCTTCGTGCAGTATGATCGGAGCGTGCAGGCGGAAATCGGCGCGCCCGTCCTTGCGTGCCCGGAAAATCACCAGTTCTGCGGCTTTTCCGGCCCGGGGACATATGGGCCAGATCGCCGGGCTGCCAAGTCGTCCGTGTACCGCGGCCAAAAGGTCAGGCACCCGTTCGGCGCGGTGAATCACGTGCAGAAACCCCTTGTGCCGCAATCGTTTCGCCCCGGCATCCACCCAGTCGTGCAAGGGTGTACGCAACCCGCGCGCCGCCTCGCGCCCGGCATCCTGCGCCTGTCGCCCTGCGGCACGGTCAAAGAACGGCGGGTTGGCCAGCACGTGATCAAAGCTGCGTGCGCGCAGATGTTCCGGCAATGCGGCAAGGTCGGCCTCAATCACGTCAAGCCCGTTGCGGACAGCAAGGGCGGCATAGTCCGCCTGCCGTTCGACGCCGATCAGGTCAAGATCCGGCACCCGCGCACCCAGACACAACGCCGCGGCACCCACGCCGCAACCAAGGTCCAGAACCGATTCGCCGGCACGCGCCGGAACCGTCGCGGCCAGCAGAACCGGGTCGATCCCGGCCCGATACCCTGCACGCGGCTGCCACAGGTGCAACCGCCCGCCAAGAAAGGCATCATGCGTCAGGTCAGTGTCCGAGATCGATGTCATTGTCTTTCATCGCACGCAATGCTGCGTCATAATCGGCTTCGCGCACCATCAGACGGCGCGGAAAAATTCCGATGCCACCTTCCAGGATGCTCATGTTTACGTCCATTTGAAAGCAGTCTATATCCTCGCCTTCAAGAAGGGCCGAGGCAAACGCGATTATGGTCGGGTCAGTGCTGCGCAAAAGTTCCTTCATATCATGGATGTAGAGGCATCTTTGGCCAAATGTCGAGGGGGAACGGGGTAAGCGTATGGACGCATCCGACATCGCAAAACCACATGATCGTCTGGCCGCGTGGCTGGCAGACGATATGGAGGCCGTCAATTCCCTGATTCAGACGCGTATGGCCTCGCGCCACGCACCGCGCATTCCCGAGGTGACACGGCATCTGGTGGAAGCGGGCGGCAAGCGCCTGCGCCCGATGCTGACGCTGGCCGCGGCGCATATGTGCGGCTATTGCGGCCCCTATCACGTGCATCTGGCGGCCACGGTCGAATTCATTCACACCGCGACCCTGCTGCACGACGACGTGGTCGATGAAAGCGCGCAGCGGCGCGGGCGCCCCACGGCCAACCTGCTGTGGGACAACAAATCCTCCGTTCTTGTTGGCGACTACCTGTTTTCCCGCAGTTTCCAGTTGATGACCGAAACCGGAAACATGGAGGTGCTGCGCATTCTGTCGGATGCCTCGGCCACCATCGCCGAGGGCGAAGTGTTGCAGATGACGGCGGCACAGGATCTCGCCACGGACGAGGCTGTGTACCTGCAAGTTGTGCGCGGCAAGACAGCGGCCCTGTTTTCTGCCGCGACCGAAGTAGGCGGCGTCATTGCAGGTGCCGACGCGTCGATTGTGCGCGCCTTGTTTGTGTATGGCGACGCGCTTGGGGTCGCCTTTCAGATTGTGGACGATCTGCTGGATTATCAGGGCCAGGCTGCGGCCACAGGCAAGAACATCGGTGACGATTTCCGCGAACGCAAACTGACCTTGCCGGTGATCAAGGCGGTGGCAAAAGCCGACGCGGAAGAACGCGCTTTCTGGTCACGTACCATCGAAAAGGGCCATCAGGAAGACGGCGATCTGGATCACGCGCTTGCCTTGCTGCACCGTCACGACACGCTCGAGGCAACCCGTCAGGACGCCATTGCCTGGGCGGAAAAAGCCAAGGCATCCCTTGCCCAGTTGCCCGGTCATGACTTGCGCGACATGCTTGTTGATCTGTCGGACTACGTGGTCGATCGGATCAGCTGAGGCACCGCATTGCGCCCGCCGTTCAGCCGCCCGGCCCGCACCCACCAATCCGGATGTGCGGCACTGATCGCATCCGCCGCGGCCTGCGCCATATGCATCCGCTTAAAAATGCCGAAACACGTAGCACCCGACCCGGACATCCGCGCAAGCCGGCACGTGCCGGTCTGTTCCAGCGCGTTCAGAACCGTGCCGATGGCAGGGCAATCCGCGACCGCCGGGGCGTGCAGATCGTTGCGCTGCGCGCGCATCCAGTCCAACGCGGCATCCCGGTCCTCAAAACTGACTGGCCATGGATCAAGGCCCGGGTTGTCCCTGATCGTCAGGCCCGAAAATACAGTTGGCGTAGACACTTGCACGCGCGGGTTCACCAGCACCGTGGCATAAGGGAAAAAGTTGGGAACGGGTGTGATCTGTTCTCCGATCCCCCTGATGCGGGCCGGATCGCTCAGGACGCACATGGGCACGTCGGCCCCGATGGACAGCAGGGCATGGGCATCCTCGGTCGTTGGCGCGCGCGGGCTTGCCATCCCTTCGACGGTGGCGCGCAAAAGCAGCAATCCGCGATAGGCCGCCGCCGCATCCGCCGACCCGCCCCCAATGCCAGAGGCCATCGGCAGATGTTTTTCCAGTGCCATCGACAGGGGGCGATCCGGAGTCCAGAATTTCTGGGCCGCATGCCACATGATGTTGTCATCACTGGCGAGTTCCGGAACGCCTTCGGGCCCGCTGACACTCAACTCGCGTGGCCCGTGTTCGGTCAAGGTGATCCAGTCGCCAATATCCGCGAACGCGACCAGCGAGTCGATCAGATGATAGCCGTCCGGGAGTCGCCCGGTGATGTGCAGTGCAAGGTTGATCTTGGCCGGTGCAAAGACGCGGACCTTAATCATTGGCGACCTTGAGCGGGGGTGCGCCTTCTTCTTCCAGAACGACGTCCAGGCCGACCTCGAGCTTGCGACGCATCCGGTCGGGATCGGCTTCGCCATCCGTATCCTCGGGATCGACAAAGCTCAGCGCGCGCATCCACTGGAACTGCGCCTCGCGTTCACGCCCCACGGCCCAATAGACGTCGCCAAGGTGGTCATTCACCACCGGATCGACGGGCATCAGTTCAACCGCGCTTTCCATATGTCCGACCGCCTCTTCATAGCGGCCCAGACGATAGAGAACCCAGCCAAGGCTATCCACGATATAGCCACTTTCCCCGTTCGTGGCATCGACCGCGTCCTCGATCATGGCCAGCGCTTCATCGAGGTTGATCTGTTTTTCAACCATCGAATAGCCGAGATAGTTCAAGACCTGTGGCTGGCTCGGGTTCAGTTCCAGTGCGCGGCGGAAATCGGATTCTGCGGCTGGCCAGTTATCCTGCCGTTCCAGCGTGATGGCACGGGCGTAATGCAAGAACCACGCCCCCGCCTCGCCCTCTCGGGTCAGGTCAATGGCACGGTCATAGGCGGCAGTGGCCTCCTCGAACCGGTCCTGCTGGCGCAAAACATCCCCCAGCGTCGAATGCACGATGGGCAGATCGCCAAATCGTTTGGCCAGTTGTTCCAGCACCTCGATCGCCGCGTCCGGCTTGCCCGACTGGCGCAGCACCGCCGCGCGCCCCAGTTCGGCGGCGTGAAAGGCCGGGTGGTCGGCGGGCACTTCCTTGTAGACAGCGGCGGAAAGTTCGTATTGCCCCAACTCTTCCAGCAAATCGGCCACCAGCAGCAGTGCGTCTATCTGTCCGGGTCGCAGATATCGGGCAAGGCGCGCATAGATCAGCGTGTAATCCGCACCTGCATCCTGGCGCAATGCACCGGCCACAGAATAGAAAACCTCGGCAGCGCCGTCCCGGGCTGACGTGATGTAGGAAAACGGCAGCGTCTCCCCCGCCTCCAGCGCCGCGACCATCGCACTCAGCTCCGGATCGGAAGACGACCCGAACGCCGCCGCGAGCGAGGCAACGGCGTCATCATTGCGGCCCAGCTGCGACAACACCTGCGCGCGCGCCATCGCACCGCGCCGGGTGCGCTGAAGCGGGCCTGCCTCGGACAGGAAAAGCGCCTCGGACGCTTCGAAATCTTCCAGAAACGCCAGAGCCATCGCTTTGTGGTAGAGTGCAAATCCACGCAAACCACGTTCTTGGCTGATGCGGTCGAATTCCGCCATACCGTCGTCGACACGGCCCGCGCCGATCATCGCCCACGCCCCCAGCAATCCGTCCACCAGCGGGCCGATTCCGGCGGTGTCGGCATCACGGGTCAGATAGGTGTCGTAGTCCTCGCGCGCGAGCAGGTCGGCGACCACTGTCATGTGGGCGGCCTGACTGCGCAGCCCCTGGCTTTCAAGCAGCTTGGCAACAGGCAAGGCACGGTCAACCCGTCCCAGCGCCAGTTGGGTCGCGATGGTGTCCTCCATCAACCCGATATTGGACGGGTCACGCGCCAGGGCTTCGGTGTAATAGCGTGCCGACGCCTCAAAGTCGTTGCGGATGGCCGCCTGACGCCCGGCCAGATACGCGCCCGAAGGCACCTCGGCCCATGCGACGTGTGGCGTCAGTGCGATGCTTGCGGCCAACGCGGTGCGATAAAGAAAGCTGCGGATCACGGGGTGTCACCTGCTGGTTGGAATAATGCTCGTGCGCACGCTAGCAGGTCTGGCCACGGGCGCAACGTGGCCTCGCGAAATGGTTAGAATAACGCGCGGTGTGCCCATGCAGGAAAACCGGGCACTATGCATTGCCCGGCTTCCCCGGTCCCAACGGGATCACTCACATGTTGGGATAGTTCGGTCCGTCCCCGCCCTGCGGTGTGGTCCAGGTAATGTTCTGGGCCGGATCCTTGATATCGCAGGTCTTGCAATGAACACAGTTCTGGAAGTTTATGACAAAGCGCGTGTCCTTGCCCTCTTCCTCGACGAATTCGTAAACGCCGGCCGGACAATACCGTGCCGACGGGCCTGCATATTTTGCAAGGTTCACGGCGACGGGCACCGAGGCGTCCGCCAGCCGCAAATGCGCAGGCTGGCTTTCTTCGTGGTTGGTAAAGCTGAACGCAACATTGGTCAGACGGTCAAATGACAGTTTGCCATCGGGTTTGGGGTAGTCGATGGCCTTGTGCCTGGATGCCTCTTCGGTCGCATCCGCATCGTTCCTGTCATGGGGCCGGGTGCCGAACAGCGAAAACCCGATGGTGTTGGTCCACATGTCGAAACCGCCCAGCACCAGCGATGCCGTCAGACCATATTTGCTCCACAACGGTTTGACATTGCGCACTTTTTTCAGGTCAACCCCAATGGCCCCTTCGCGGACTTCATGCTCATAACCGGTCAACTCATCGCCTGAACGGTCGTTCCTGATGGCGTCGAATGCGGCCTCGGCGGCCGCCTTGCCGGACAGCATCGCGTTGTGATTGCCCTTGATGCGGGGGACGTTGACCATGCCGACCGAACAGCCCAGAAGCGCCACGCCGGGTGCCACCATCCTGGGCATCGACTGGTATCCGCCTTCGGAAATCGCGCGCGCGCCATAAGCAACACGTTTGCCACCCTTCAGCAGTTCTGCCACCATCGGATGATGCTTGAAGCGCTGGAATTCCATATACGGGAACAGATGCGGATTTTTGTAATTCAGATGCACCACGAAACCGACATAAACCTGATTGTTCTCAAGGTGGTAGATGAATGATCCACCGCCCGCGTTCTTGCCCAGCGGCCAGCCCAGCGTGTGGGTGACAGACCCGATCCGGTGCTTGTCGGGGTCGATTTCCCAGATTTCCTTCATGCCAAGGCCGTATTTCTGCGGCGCGCTGTCCCTGGCCAGATCGTATTTCGCTATGACTTCCTTTGACAGCGACCCCCGCACGCCTTCGGACAGGAATACGTACTTGCCGTGCAACTCCATACCCGGCTCGGAGTTCTCACCGATCGAACCGTCTGCCTCCAGCCCGAACACGCCCGCCACGACACCCTTGACCTCGCCATTGTCACCATAGACGAGTTCCGAACACGCCATGCCGGGGAAAATCTCGACCCCCAGGTCCTCGGCCTGCGCGGCCATCCATCGGCACACATTGCCCATCGACACGATATAGTTGCCGTGGTTGTTCATCAACGGCGGCATCGGGAAATTGGGGATGCGGATCTGCCCCGCCTCGCCCAGCAGATAGAATTTGTCCTCTGTCACGGGAACGTTCAGTGGCGCGCCCTTTTCCTTCCAGTCCGGGATCAGCGCGTCAAGGCCACACGGGTCAAGCACCGCCCCCGACAGGATATGCGCACCCACTTCGGACCCTTTTTCCAGCACAACCACGTTCAGGTCCGCGTCCAGCTGTTTCAGGCGGATGGCTGCCGACAGACCGGCGGGGCCCGCACCGACGATCACAACGTCATATTCCATCGTTTCGCGTTCAATCTCGGCCATGTCGGACCACTCCCCGTGTCACAGGCGGGGCCGGTCCCCGCGAAAAACATTTGAATGTGGCTAGCCCAGCCCCGCTTCATATGCAATCGCGACACGGCGTAAAATCAACCCCCGCTGCGATGCGTCACAAAACCTTTGGCCTTTGCCGGGATTTGGCGCAGGGTGCCGGGGCAGACGAAACAGGAGGTTCACTTGGCCATCACGCTGCAAGTGCTTTACCCGGTCGCCGACGGCACACATTTCAATGATGCCTATTACGCCAGAACGCATATGAACCTCGTGACCGAACATATGGGGCAGCACATTCAACACGCCGTTGTGACCAAGGGCATGGCGGGCGGGCCAGACACACCCCCCGCCTTTCATGCCATCGCCACATTTGTCTTCGCGGACAAGAACGCGCTGGATGCAACGCTTGCCGCATCGGCGCCGGTGCTGGCCGACATCCCGAACTTTACCAATGCAACGCCGCAAATGCTGATCGGGCAAATGTACGCCTAAGGGTGCACCCACATCGCGCTGTCGGCGTATTTGTCGGCCTTCCACCAGTCGGTGCGGCCCGCATCATAGTTGAAATTGCGTGATCCCGCCTGACTTTGCAGCGGCGCTGACACCGCGCCGCCGGGCAGACGCCGGGCGCGGTGGGTTTCCGTTTCAGGCACCACCATCGACACGTGCCCCGATGCCCCGTCATTCTTGCGTCGCGCGATGATCAGGCAGACCGCGCCCAGATTGGCATGGTTCTGCAAATCGGTCGCCGAAGGCACTCGCTGCCAGCCAAACCGCCCTCCGTAGGCCGCCAACCAGCGAAACAGGTCGTTGGCGCGCATTTCCTGAATGGTATTGCCATAAAACGGCACCACAGTCGCTCCACCCGCAACCGCGGCCAGCGCCGCCTCTGTCCACCACACGCGCGGCAGGTAGACCCCACAAAGCGCACAGAAATCATGGGCGTACACATTGCAGAACGTCAGTGATCCGCGCGGCGCATAGCGGGCGTGCCGGGTGACGTCTTGCGGGTTCAGAAAGGCGATCACGTCGTGAACACTGTCGCGCAACTGATCAGGCGTGGTCCCGCCACGGCCCGGCATCCCCGGTTCATTCAGCGAATGGGCATTGGCCTTGGCTGTTCGTTTCGTCACCGTGGCCGATTTGCGCGGCATCCACACCGGTTCGACCCTGTGTCTGGCGGGCGGGTCCAGTGGCGCGACCGGCATCGCGGGCGTCAGGAATTCGCGCGCGGCATACCCACGAAAGACAGTGCCGGACAGCGTGGCCTCGATCTCGCGAATCCCGCTTTGGCGCTCGGACCAAAGGCACGCACCGGCCAGCCATCCGGCAATTCAGCCACCACATTCTTGGTCTCGGGGCTGCTGATCTCGGGTTTACTCCGCAGCCGCAGCGAGGACGACATCGTATCAACACGCAGCCAGGGGCCCGTCGCCTCGGGCAAGAGCGGCGCAAGAACACGCGCCTGCCCGTCCTGCGGCGCGACAAACGCCGACCCATCCGGCGCCGCAAACGCACGCAGACGGGGGACATAGTCGTTGATGTGCTCTCCGTAATACGTGGCACCGTCGAAGTGCCCCTGTTTCAGCCCCTTGTTGGGGCGGAACCGGCCCGTGTTATAGGTGATCGCAATGGTGCAAAACTCGAAATCAGTGACCGACGTGCGGTTTTGCAAGCCTCGCTTTTTCTGGCAGGATATCAGGTCACGCAGTGCCTTGCCCAGCGTCTCGGAAAACCGCTCGTAGCAGCGCTCAAGAAAGTAATCCGGGTCGGTCTTGAAAAACTGCAAGTCCAGCTGAAACACGCCAAACCCATGGCAGAACTTGCTTTTGCGGTTCTTGGCAAAGCCATAGCCCGGCACATGTTCGGACATGTCCAGCAACGCCTTGCGCACAATGGCGAACATTTCCTTGCCACGTGGCACCGCCTCGAGATCGGCGCGGGTCTGGGGAAAGGCACGCGCCCCTTGTCGCGGTCCAGCGTATCGCCACAGCACAGGCGCACGATGTCGTCACGTGCCAGCCCCTTCTTGCGCGTGGGGGCCAACAGACTGCCGGTTTCCTGACAGGCAATCGCGCTCAGCATGTCGGGGTCAAATACGGTGCCATCGGTGGCCGCCTTCAAGCTGGTCCAGAACGTCTCTTTGAACCACGCCATGACGGATGTCTTGACCATGCTGAAATCTCCGAAAAAAACGCGCAAAATATGGCCAAAGGCTAGACCGGGCGGGATTTTGGATCAAGAAATTCCACCTATGCGCGTCTCTTCAGGTCTCGGGCTTGTCCCCCAACAGGTATCGCGGGCCCGTGCCACGCTGCCCCGCGCGATCAGCCGGGTTATAAAGGGCGCAGGCTTCGAGGCTCAGACACCCACAGCCGATGCACCCATCCAGCGTGTCCCGCAGACGCTCAAGCCGCGAGATGCGGGCGTCGAGCTCTGATCGGAACGTCGCACTGATCCGCGCCCAATCCGCCTTGGTCGGCGCACGGTGCCGCGGCAGGCGGTCCAGCTCGACCCTGATCCGGGGCAGGGTGAACCCGAATTGCTGGGCAATCATGACAAAACTCAACCGCCGTATGTCAGCCCGCTGAAACCGCCGCCGCCCGGCGCTGTTGCGCCAGGGGGCAATCAGCCCCTCCTCTTCGTAATAGCGGATGGCGGACACGGCGAGGCCAGTACGCGCGGCAATCTCCCCGATACTCAGACCTTCTGTTGCAGCCATGAAAAACCTCTTGACCTCAAGTTGACTTGAGGTGGGACACTGCCCGTAGAAATCACGAAAGGAAAGCCGAAATGGGCGCAGCAGCACAACTTGAACACACCAACTTCACTGTCACCGACCCCGATGCCACCGCCAGATGGATGTGCGATCTGTTCGGCTGGCACATCCGCTGGACCGGTGGCTCGCGCGAGGTCGGCTATTCCGTGCACGTGGGCACCGACACCCACTACCTTGCGCTCTACGTTCCCAAAACAGGCGGCATCAACCCGCGCGAAGACAACTACACCACCAGGGGCGGGCTCAATCATATCGCCGTGGTGGTGGACGACATTGCCGATATGCGCATCCGCGTCGCCGATGCAGGCTTCACACCGGGCGAACACTTCGATTATGAACCCGGCCAGCGCTTTTACTTCCACGACCACGACGGCATCGAATACGAAGTGGTGCAGTACGACTAGCGCACTTGCTTCTCTGATTTGAAAAAATCCCGGGGGAGGCCGCAGGCCGGGGGCAGAGCCCCCTGTCTGCAAAACGGCAAGCGCACCGCACCAAAGGCAAATCCGCTTGCATTCCACCGGTCCATTGGGTCAGGTAAGTGCCAAGCAATCTCTTCGGCGGCGCTGTAACGGTGCCGCCGCACCTTATCTGGACGACGCCCATGGAAAAGATTCCAATGACCCGCGCAGGGGCCCAGGCTCTGGAAACAGAACTGAAGCAACTCAAGACCGTTGAGCGGCCCGCCATCATCAAGGCGATTGCAGAGGCGCGCGAACACGGCGACCTCAGCGAAAACGCCGAATACCATTCGGCCAAGGAAAAACAGTCCTTTATCGAGGGCCGCGTCAAGGAACTGGAAGGTGTGATTTCGCTCGCGGATGTGATCGACCCCACCAGGATGTCCGGCGCGATCAAGTTCGGGGCAACCGTGACACTGGTGGACGAGGACACGGACGAGGAAAAAACCTACCAGATCGTCGGCGAATACGAGGCCAACATCGAAAAGGGCCTTTTGAACATCAAGTCGCCAATTGCGCGGGCCCTGATCGGCAAGGAAGAGGGCGACAGCGTGGAAGTCCGCACACCCGGGGGCGAAAAGTCCTACGAAGTGCTGAAAATCAGCTATAGCTGAGGCCATGGCTGACGACACCAATTCCCCCCCTTCCCGTCCGACCCCGCTCGGGATCTATGACAGGCCGCGTCAGGCCGGCGTGACATCGGTCGAAGTGGTGGCGCTGATCCTGTCGGCATTCTGGCTGCTTGGGGCGGCGGCGTTCTTTTTGCTGTCCGACACGGGGGCCGAAACAACAGGGGCCGAGGGGCTGCGCTTTCTGATCACGATGCTGGCGGTGTTCATGCCCGTGGCGATGATCTGGGTCGCGGCGACGGCTGCACGCGCGTCCCGCGTCATGCGCGAAGAAAGCCAGCGCTTGCAGACCGCGATCGACGCCATCCGGCAGGCCTATATCGCGCAGCAACAGGGGCGGGACGTGACCAGGGAACCCTCGGTTGCCCGCAAGCTCGACGAGATTGCCGCCGCCACGCGCAACACCGAAACCGCACTGGCGACGTTCCACTCGCGCCGCGACGCAGACACCAGGCCGCGCGTCGATGCGGCCCCCGTGAACACCGGCGATCAACCCGCCCTGGCCCTTGGCACCTCAGTCGAAGACATGGCACCACCCCTCGCGACCGAAGATTTCATCCGCGCCCTCAATTTCCCCGAAACCACCGAGGACGAAGTCGGTTTTGCCGCCCTGCGCAAGGCCATGCGCGACCGCGGCACGGCACAACTGGTGCAGGCGGCCCAGGACATCCTGACCCTGCTCAGCCAGGACGGCATCTACATGGACGATCTGCGACCGGACCGCGCCCGCCCCGAAATCTGGCGGCAGTTCGCAAGCGGCGCGCGGGGCCGCCCGGTCGCGGCCCTGGGCGGCGTGCGGGACCGGTCCTCGCTTGCGCTGTCAGCGGGCCGCATGAAACAGGACCCGATCTTTCGCGACGCGGCCCATCACTTCCTGCGACGGTTCGACAAGACGATCTCGACTTTTGCGGAAACAGCGACAGATGCCGAAATCGCCGCCCTCAGCGACACCCGCACCGCGCGCGCATTCATGTTGCTCGGCCGGGTCGCCGGGACGTTCGATTAACAGACCCCGAAACCCGCCCAGGGGATAAACCGGACAGGATCGCCGGGGTGGATATGTGCCGCATCATCAGGCAATTCCACCAACCCCTCGGCCCAGGACAGCCCGCTGATCCGCCCCGACCCTTCCGAGCGGAACGCTTCGGCTTGTCCATCCCGCATTCGGGCGCGCAAATACTCGCGCCGCCCCGCCTTTTTGCGTTTCTCGAATCCCGCTGGCACCTGGAACCCCTGCGGCTCTGACCACCCTGCACCGGCCATTTGCGCCAGCGCCGGTGCGCCAAACACCAGCGTGCACACCATCGCCGCCACCGGATTGCCCGGCAGCCCGAATACCGGCGTGCCCTGCCACATGCCCAGCGCCAAAGGGCGCCCCGGCTTGATCGCGATGCGCCACAGCGCCATCGCCCCCGCTGCGTTCAACAGGGCCGACACGTGGTCTTCGTCCCCCGCAGAGGCACCGCCGCTTGTCAGTATGACATCGACCTTTCCGGCGTTTGCGTCCAGACGCGCCGACAGGGCGGCACGGTCATCCGCGACATGCCCAAGGTCCACAGCCTCATGGCCCATCCGCGTCAACAGCCCCAACAGCATGGGCCGGTTCGCGTCATAGATCTGCCCCGGCCCTGCCGGCTGTCCGGGTGGCACCAATTCATCGCCTGTGGACAGGACGCCAACCCGCAAGCGGGCGCGGACCTGCACCTCGCCCACACCGACGGCGCTGAGCAAGGCAAGATCGGCAGGCGTCAATTGTCGCCCGGCGCTGGCGACCCGTCCGCCCGCTTTCACATCCTCGCCCGCCGCGCGCGTGTTGGCCCCCTGTTTGACCGGCCCATGAAAGGCGACGGTTTCGCCATCGCGGGTCACGTCCTCTTGCAACACAACCGTGTCGACCCCGTCAGGCAGCGCCGCGCCTGTCAGAATGCGAATGGCATGGCCCTCTGGCACAACCATGTCGGGCGCACGGCCTGCGGCCATCTGCGCCGCAACCAACGGCAGCCGGTGCACGCCCGCGCCCCGCCCACCGGCAAAGCCATAGCCATCCACAGCCGTGTTGGGCAGCGCGGGGTGGGCGCGCACCGCGTCGATGTCACTTGCAAGAACGCGCCCCAGCGCATCCGCGACCGGCAGTGCCTCGACCCCGACAACCGGGCCCAAACGCGTCCTAAGATCGGCCAGCGCCACATCCACCGGCGTCCAGTTCACCCCCGGCGGCAGGGCGAAACAGTCGTTCTTCAGCGGCGGCGGGGTGCCGTGCAAACCCGCGCGCAATGGCCCGCCATGCCCAGCGCCAAGGATCCACCCCTCCTCTGCATCCCCTTCGCGCAACATCGCATCGAGACGGTCGACCGACTGGGCGGCAAACACGTCCGCCATGACCCGCACCTGCGCACAATCCTTGATTTCGTCCTTGCCCCGACGGGCGGCCACCACATCGGCCAAAAGCGACGGATAGACTTCGGCAAGCACGATGGGCGTGTCAGGTGGCTGAAACGGGGCAACGGCCAGACCGCCACCAAATCGCGCGCGCAGCCCCTGCAAACGCGCAATCCCCAAAAGCGCCTGGGACCCGACCGACCCGGTTGTGTAAAGCTTCCAGCAGGGTTGCGCAGACGGGATCAGCGCCTCGACGCGCCGTCGTTCGGCCATACCGTGGCCGTGGCGGTCGCGGCCCCTGGCTGGCAGATCGGCGTCGGCCAGCGGTGCAGGACACCCCCAGAACGGACCGACGCCGGGAAACAGACGGTTGAGGTCGCGTGCCACATCAAACCGGTTGTTGGCGTTGTCATCCCTGTCCTCGACACGCCCGGCCAGATCCGCCCACAGCGCCAATGGGTCGTCTTTGCCGCAGACCGCGCGGGCAAACCCCTTGGGATAGCCGAACGGAAAATCGAACCCGGCCAGCACCCGTTCGCCTTGCGCGATGGCCTCATCGAACTGGGCGCACAGTGCCTCGATCACGTCCGAACGCGTGCGGTGATAGGTGCACGTCGTCGCCCCCGACCGGTGCACCGCCATCCAGATCGCATCCGCGCCGGGTTTCTTGGGCGACGGGGCCCTGGAGGCTGACCAGTCCACCACGATGATCCGCTCAAATCCCTTCACAGCCCCACCTCGGCCAGAATGAAATCCGCGATCGCGGCGGTATCGTCCAGATCGAACACAGGCCGGTCCAGCGCCATTTCGGTATCGCTCGCCACCGCCCGAATGGTCGGATCGTCCGGCGCGATCAGCGCGTTGCCCGTCACAGCGCGATGGGCCTCGACCTTGGGATGGGCGTCGCGTTTGTACCCTTCAACCAGCACCAGATCGACCGGTGACAGCTTGACCAGCAGATCCGTCAGCGACGGCTCGTCCGCACCGCGTATTTCATGCATCAGGGCAAAGCGGTTCGCCGATGCCAGCAAAACCTCGCGCGCGCCCGCAACGCGGTGGCGGTGACTGTCCTTGCCCGGGTGGTCCACATCGAATGTGTGATGGGCATGCTTGACCGTCGACACGCTGAACCCCCGCCCGGTGATCTCGCTGACAAGGCGCTCCATCAGGCCGGTCTTGCCCGCGTTCTTCCAGCCCACAACACCGTAAATTTTCATAACATCGCCTCGGCCGTTGCCAGATCGTCCGGCGTGTTGACGTTGAAAAACGCCGCCTCGTCGGCAAATTCCGCCATCCGCCCGCCGTACCGGTCGCTCCATTGCACGACCTTGCGCACGCCGTCATGCAGGGCCATGCGCAGATCGTCACGCAAGGCGACGGGCCACAAGCCAAAGGTCGGATGCCGCACCAGCCCGCGTTTGGGGTCCGGCGTCGCGGCCAGAACCAGCGGGCGGTTCATGCCTTCGCCGGCCAGTTGCAGCCGCGGGACCAGATCGCAGGGAAAAAACGGGGTGTCGGCGGCGACTGTGACGATGCTGTCCGCACCCTTGCCCGCAGCCCAGTCCAGTCCGGCAAGAACCCCCGCCAAAGGGCCTGCAAACCCGTCCACACTATCGGCGACAACCGGCAGATCCAGATGCGCAAAGCGCCCCGGGTCTCCGTTGGCATTCAGGGCAAGGCCATCCACCTGCGGATCAAGCCGTGCAATCACATGATCCAGCAGGGTCACATTCCCGAGGCGCAGCATCCCCTTGTCACCGCCCCCCATCCGCGTGGCCTGCCCTCCGGCCAGAATAACACCCAGCGGCGGGGTCATGCCGGTGCGCCCTTGCGCCTGTGCCTGGCCGCATCTTCGGGCACGGCGGCGGGGTCCGCATCGCGCACCAGTCGCTCCTCTCCGCTGAGGCAGACAAAGCGCTGCCCACGCATCCGGCCGATCAGGGTCAGACCAACCTGCCGCGCAATTTCAACGCCCCAGGCGGTAAAGCCCGAGCGGGACGCCAGCGCCGGTATCCCCATCAATGCCGTCTTGATCACCATCTCGGACGTCAGGCGACCGGTGGTATACAGGATCTTGTCCCCGGCCCCGGTACCCGTCGCCATCATCCAGCCCGCGATCTTGTCGACGGCGTTGTGGCGGCCCACGTCTTCCATATAGACCAGCGGGCGATCCCCGCAGCACAGCACCGTGCCATGGATCGCCCCCGCTTCAAGGTACAGTGACGGCGTGCGGTTGATGGTCGCAGCCAGTGCATAAAGGTCCGAGGTGTGGACCTGCGTGGCAGGCAGGGTCAGCCCCTCCAGCCCCTCCATCATGTCGCCAAAGACAGTGCCCACGGCACAGCCGCTCGTGCGCGTCTTCTTCTTCAGCTTTTCCTCGTGATCGGTCGGAACAGCGGTGCGCACGATGACGGTTTCCACCTCTTCGTCATAGTCCACGCCAGTGACCTCATCTGCCACGCCCAGCATCCCCTGATTGCGCAGGAACCCAAGGGCCAGGTAATCGGGATAGTCCCCGATGGTCATCGCCGTGACGATTTCCTGAGAGTTGAGGAAAATGGTGAGCGGGCGTTCCTCGATCACCGCAATCTCGGTCGTGGCACCGGTATGATCATGCCCCGTCACAGCCCGCGTCAGCCGGACCGCCTTGGGGTCGGGCGCGATCAGATAGCCGCTGGTGTCATCGCTTTGCGCCAATTGCATCCCCTTTGCCGGACAGTTAATCCTTCTGGTGTCCAACCTAAGGCCCCCTCATGCCCTTCACCACCACCAAATCCGCCTTTTGGGCGGGCGTTCGCGACGGGGCTCCGTTCATGGCGGTGGCGGGGCCGTTTGCGCTGCTTTTCGGGGTGCTCGCCACCGAAGCGGGCCTGAGCGTGTTCGAAGTCATGAGCTTTTCACTGGTGGTGATCGCGGGGGCGGCGCAATTCACCGCCCTGCAACTGATGCAGGATCAGGCACCGACGGTGATCGTGCTGCTGTCAGCGCTGGCGGTAAACCTGCGGGTGGCGATGTATTCGGCGGCTTTGACCCCCTATCTGGGGCGCGCGCCGCTCTGGCAGCGGGTGTTCGCGGCCTACCTTCTGGTCGATCAAAGCTATGCGCTCAGCCACGCCCGATTCGAGGCAGACGCGTCCATGACCGTCCCTCAGCGCATGGCCTATTATTTCGGCACGTGTTTTCTGGTGATGATTATGTGGTTCGGGGCCAGCTATGCGGGCGCTGCCATCGGCACAACACTGCCCGTGGGTCTGCCGCTCGACTTTGCGCTGCCGATTGCGTTCCTGTCGATGGTCGCGCCGATGATGCGCACGCTGCCGCACCTGATTGCCGCCGGGGTGGCGATCGCGGTGGCGCTGCTGGCCGTCGCGATTCCCTATTCCCTCGGCCTGATCGTGGCCGGGACTGCGGGCATGATGGCAGGCGCGCAGGCCGAATTGTGGTTCAAGACCGAACCGATGATACCACCGGACGAGCGTGAGACATGATCGAGAAAGACACCCTCTGGATCGTGATCTTTGGCCTTGGGATCGGCAGTTTCCTGTTGCGCTTTGCCTTTCTCGGATTTGTCGGGGACAGGCCGCTGCCCGCGTGGCTGGTGCGGCATCTGCGCTATACGGCCGTTGCCATCCTGCCCGCACTGGTGGCCCCGCTGGTTGTCTATTCGGGGCAGAACGGAACCACCGACCCGACCCGCGTCGTGGCCGCACTGGTCACGCTGGGTGTGGGTATCTGGACACGCAACGTGTTTGCCGCCATCGGCGCCGGGGCCGCAGCCTTGTTCGTGCTGGTCTATCTGCTGGGCTAGGCGCTGACGCTCATACCAAGTCCTTGATCCTCTTTCCGGCGGCATCGGCAAAGACACCCGCCAGATCGCCCGTTGCCGCCTTGATTCGCGCATTCCCGTGCCGGTTCAGATGGTCGAGAAAGCGTTGCAGCATCTCGACCTCGCTGATCTTCAGCTTGCGATCAAACAGATCGTCCACGCTCAGACAGCCCGAAACGATCGGGCCGATAGCGGCGGCGGCCATGCGTTGCACATCCCCCGAGGCCATGGCCATCTGCATCAGATCGCCGCGCATGTGGCGCACCGCACCGGCGACCACCTTGCCCTTTTCAGTGGTGTTCAGACGCGCCTCGACCGCGCGCGATACGCCTTTGAAAAATCCGGTCGGCGCACTGCGGCTCTGTGTCAGTGTCACGGCACGCCGCGCCCCGGCGCCGCCGACCGCATCGCCGAACAGGGCGTCAAGGAACCCGGCAAACCCGCCCGCGCACAGCGTATCAAGATCAAGCGCGTCAAAGACGTTGCGGATCGGGCAGGCCAGCCCGAAACTGTCGTTTCCCGCCGCCGACCCACCCCCGGCAAAGTGCAGACCCACACAAGGATTGGGATCGTCACCATCCTCGTTGATGTTGAAAATCAGCTTTCCGGAATCCCCCTTTCCGTTCACCGTCTCGCCGACCTCCAATGGCTCCACCTGGAACAGATCGCAGATGCCTGCGTCCTGCCCGTCGATGGGAAAGACCTGCGCCGTCGGATACAGCGTGATGCGCCCCTGCCGGTACTCGGTGATAGAGCCGTACATTTCCACATGTTTGAGCAGACCAACGCCAGCCGTGGCAAAGACGGCCAACCCGATCTCGGGCGTTGCAAGGCCGATGTCGGCGGTGTTGTCCACCGATCCGATGCTCGCATCCGCATAGCTGCACATGGATTCAGGGTACGGTGCCATTCCTGTCAGCGGCGTCAGGGGGGCGGCGCGCTTGACCGCACCCAGACGCAGCGTGTCGCCGTCGGGCAATGTACCGCTCGAACCCTGATTGATCGTCGCGCCGATGTTGGACCCGATCACATGGCGGTTGGTCAGAAAGACGATGCTGTCATCGGTCTTGTCCCAGACCCAGCCGCCCAACGTGCCCGCCAGCATCGGATCGACCTGCTGAAAGATGCGCGACCCGCCCGGCGCGGGGCGGTTGAACGCACCGGGGGTGAATTCCAGTTCCGCAGGAGGCAAGGCGATCACATCCGTTTTCGCCGTCATCTCCTCGCCCGAGGCCGGATCGACAAGGCGCAGCGTTTCAGGAATGCGGCGGCGCGGGCCAAGCGCTGCGCGCGCCTGCTTGGCCTGTACGACAAAGACAACCGACAACGTGTCGGTAAACTTGCCATCGACCCGTTTGAAACCCAAGCCAATGCGATGGGCGTTGAAGCGGCGATAGCTTTGATCGAGAAATCCGCGCGACACAAAGCTGCGCAATTGGCTTTCGATATCCATTGGGGCCTCCTGAATGACGTGCCGTCCGGGCCCCGAAGCCTGATAACCAATTGAAATAAATCGCGTTTACAAGATCACAAAATTGATTGCACCGAGGCGGTCAGGCGAAATGAGATGGGTTCATCATATGGACATTCCACCGGTCTGGCAAAAACAGGCTGCACAAACTCAAGCCATCGGCCACCTTCCGCGCATGCACCGTGCCAGCCTCAGTCCGGCAGAACGATCCCGGCAATGCCTTCCACGATTCCACCTTCGTCATCTTCAAAGTATTTCTCTTCGACGACTCCCGGGCGCGTGGCCAGTTGTTCCATCAGACGCCTGGGGAACATTGTCGAACCGATGTCGGAAAATCCGGGCACATTGCGCAACACGTCTGTCGCGGCACTGGTGCAAAAGCCGCGCGCCGCGGCACCGTTCGTTGCCGCCAGACGCAGGGCAATGGCCGCCTGTTCGGGTGTGACCTCGAACGTCTGGCTGACCACATGAAAGGTGCTGCGCGCGTGCGCGCTCTTGTACCCGGCAAGAACGGCCGGGGTGATACCGTACAGAACGTCCTCCTGCTCGGGCACACGTTCGTTCACAAACGATCCCGCAGGGTCAAAGATCACACGCTGGCTGCCATTGATCATCAGGGCCGAATGCGCGCCGCGACCGGTGCGGTTGCTGATCATGGTAAAGATGGTGAACGTATTCGGCCCCGGTTCGCGATAGGCCGACGCCGCAACCCGCTCATCAGAGGCATATGGGATGGCAGGGGCCTGCGCGCAGGCCGCCAGAAACGCCATCAGCAAAAAAGCGGCGCCAAGACGCAACATGATCATTCCTTTCACCGGAATCAGCCCAATCAGGTGATGAAGATCGCCATGCCGACAATGATGACAAGGATCACGATCACCGACCACTTGGTCCAGCCGACGAAACCGTCAAAGGTCTTTTCGTTGGCCGAGATGTCCATATCGCCGTGCTTGTGCTCTGCCATGTCCTGTCCTCTTTTCAAATCCGTTCTTCGCGCTTTAGCGCATCGCGCGGGTGCTGTCACTCATGTCTTTGACGCGCGCCGTTCACGATTCTTCGAGGTCCTGCACCAGACGGAAACCGATACGGTTGGGTTCGGCCTGCTCGACCGCCTTGGGCAGTGCCCGCAGCATGACGTTCATTTGCGTCACATGCTGGATCAGCTGGGTTTTTGCGCCCGCAGGATCACTGCCGTAAAAGGTCACGATGTCGGGGTCGAAATACCCCATGCCTTCGATGCGCAGCACCCCGACATCCCCGCCGGTGAACCCGATGGCGACTTCGTGTTCGTTATCAAGGCCCTCTTCGAAATTCTTGAGGTACATCACGATCCGCTCATAGGCCCACTGGGCCGGGCTTTTGTTGGCTGCGGGGGTTTTTTTCACCGCATCCGGCACCGGCGTGGTCGAGAGGTTGGGCATGTCGGGATCGCTGTGCACCTCGTAACAGCGCGGCAATGCGTCGGCCTCGGCGGCTTCGGCGGCGGTGTTGATCTTGTTATCCATGGCTCACCCCTTGCGCTGATACAGCCAGGCCCCGTCATCGCGGCGTGTCCGGGTGGCCTGCCCTTTCTGGTAAAGGTGCGACAGATGCGCGACGGCTTCAACCAGCGCCAGACCATATTCGCCCTCTGCGATGCTGCGCCTGAACAGCGGCGCAAAGCAGTCAGCGGCGGATTTGGGAGCATCAAGATAGCCCAGCAGCCGGTCCAGCGCCCCGTGGTGATTGTCGATCAGTTGCCGCATCCGCGTGGGCAGACCCGTGAAAGGCAGCTTGTGCCCCCCCAGCACCAGATGGTCGTCGCGCGCCAGCAGCTCAAGACGCTCGCACGCCTCCAGCCACTCGCCAAAGGGGTCCGCCATCGGCTCTGTTGCGTAGACCCCTATGTTGGGGCTGATCGACGGCAGGATTTGATCGCCCGAAATCACCAGATGGTCGTCCCGGCTCCAGAAGGTCGCGTGTTCGGGCGCGTGGCCATTGCCCATGTGGATGTCCCACGTGCGCCCGCCCATCTCGATGCTTTGACCCTGCTGAATGCGGGTGAAACCCAGCGGCATGGCCTCGACCACATCGCCAAAGTTGAACGGGCGCTCGCCGCTGCGCTGTTCCAGCACGGCGGGGTCCATGCCCGCACTGCGCCAGAATGCCAGCGTTTCGGGCAACGGGGCGGATTGCACATCCAGCGTCAGCATCCGCGACAACAGCCATGCGGTGCGGGTGGTGATCAGCTCGGCGTCAAATTCGGACTGGAACCAACCCGCAAGGCCGACGTGATCGGGATGGTGGTGCGTGACGACGACACGGGTGACCGGCTTGCCTGCCAGCGGGCCATTCATCAGCATGGCCCACATCCGCTTGGTCGTTCGCGAGGCAAAACCAGTGTCGATCACAGTCCATCCGTCGCCATCATCCAGCGCGTAGACGTTCACATGATCAAGCTTCATCGGCAGCGGCAGACGCATCCACAGGACGCCGGGGGCCACCTCGATGGCCGCCCCACCCGCAGGTGGCGTCTCCCAGGGGTATCTCAGGCCCGCAGGCGCACCATCTGCCACGCTCAGGCCGCGAATTCTTCGGGTGTCAGGGCATAGACGTCATAGTCCCCGGCCTGCGCCTGCGTCAAAAGGCTCGCATGTTCGGGCAGCAGGCGGGCAATGTAGAATTCGGCCACCTTGCGGCGCGCGCCCTGGGTATCGGCCAGGGCGGACTTCAGATGCACATGGCCCCCAAGAACACGGGCAAAGGCACGCAGGTAAGGCACCGCACCCGAAAAGCGGACGCGGTGGTTCTGCGCAATCAGCCACTCGGTTGTCTCGCGCAGCGTTTCGCAGGACTGCCAGACCGCCTCTGCCAGTTCGGGCAATACATCCCGGGCCGTTTCGGCGGCGGCTTCGATTTCGTCCATGACAAGGTTTGCTGCCTCGCCCCCGTCCATCATCTTGCGCGCAACAAGGTCCATGGCCTGTATCCCGTTGGTGCCTTCGTAAATGGTGGTCACCCGCACATCGCGCGCATATTGGGCCGCGCCGGTTTCCTCGATAAACCCCATGCCACCATGGACCTGAATGCCCATGTTTGCGACCTCGTTGCCGATGTCGGTGCCGAACGCCTTGGCAATCGGGGTCAACAGGGCCGCGCGGGATTTCCAGCGCGGATCGCCCGTCGCCGTGGTCATGTCGATGGCCACCGCACACATCAGCGCAATGCCGCGCGCGGCATAGGTTTCGGCCCGCATGGTCATCAGCATCCGGCGCACATCGGCATGATCAATGATGGTGCCCGTGTCACCTTCGGTCTTGCCCTGCCTGCGCTCCAGCGCATAGCCCAGCGCATGCTGATAGGCCGCTTCGGCCACGCCCACGCCCTGCCCGCCAACACCAAGGCGCGCGTTGTTCATCATGGTGAACATGGCCGCCATGCCACCACCCTCGGCGCCGACCATCCAACCGATGGCCCCGTCATATTGCATCACACAGGTGGGTGATCCGTGCAGGCCCATCTTGTGCTCAAGGCTCACCACCTTGAGGGCGTTGGCCACACCCGCATTGCCGTTCTCGTCCGGCAGGTTGCGCGGCACAAGGAACAGGCTGATGCCCTTGGTTCCCGCAGGGGCGCCGGGCAGACGCGCCAGCACCAGATGGCACACATTGTCGGTAAAGTCGTTGTCGCCCCACGAAATATAAATCTTCTGCCCGGTGACGCTGAACGTCCCGTCGCCATTGTCCTCGGCCTTGCTGGTCAGCGCGCCCACATCCGATCCGGCCTGCGGTTCGGTCAGGTTCATGGTGCCCGACCACTCGCCCGAAATCAGCTTGGGCAGGTACAGATCCTTGATGGCGTCACTTGCATGATGCTCAAGCGCCTCGATCTGACCCTGGGACATCAGGGGTGCCAGTTGCAGCGACAGACACGCCGCACTCATCATCTCGTTCACCGCACTTGTCACGGTCATCGGCAGGCCCATGCCGCCATATCCCGGGTCCGCCGCCATGCCGACCCAACCGCCTTGCGCTATGGCCTTGTAACCTTCGGCATAACCGGGCGACGTGCGCACGACACCGTTTTCCAGACGCGCCGGATGCAGATCGCCCGCGCGTTGCAGCGGCGCCATGATATCCTCGCACAGCTTGCCCGCCTCGGTCAGGATGGCCGAAGTCACGTCGCGTGATGCCTCGGCGAAACGATCGGTTGCGGTGACCTGCCCAAGACCGACAATATGGTCGAACAGAAAGGAATAGTCGTCGACGGGGGCACGATAGGGCATGTCAGCAGGCTCCGGGTCTCAATGGCTTGGCAAGCGCGAGGGCTGCGCGTAAATGGGCGTCTTTGAATGTATGCATGCGACTGCCCGCAGGCTATCGCAACTCAAACGCGGCGTCACGGATCGAAATGAGCGATATGGAAACGCAAAGGCTTGCTTGTGACGCCTCGGGTGTGCGCACCGCTGCTGACATCCTGTGCAAGGGTGGCCTCGTCGCCTTTCCCACGGAAACGGTCTACGGCCTTGGCGCCGATGCCCGGAATGGCAAGGCCGTGGCGCGTATCTATGCGGCCAAGGGGCGGCCCGCCTTCAATCCGCTGATCGTGCATGTGTGCAGCCTTGCGGCTGCACGACGCTACGGCGTGTTCGACGCCGACATGATGCGCCTCGCGGATCAGTTCTGGCCCGGCCCGCTCAGCCTCGTTGTGCCCCTGGCCGCCGATCACGGGCTGTCACCGCTGGTCACCGCGGGTCTCGACACCGTCGCCCTGCGCGTGCCTGAACACCCACTGGCCCAGACGCTCCTGACGGAATTCGACGGCCCCGTCGCCGCCCCTTCGGCCAACCCGTCCGGGCAGATCAGCCCAACCAAGGCAGATCACGTCATCGCGGGCCTCGCGGGCCGTATCAACGCCGTCATTGACGGCGGCGCGTGCCGCGTGGGCCTCGAATCCACTATCGTCAGCGGCGCGCCCCCCGCCCTGTTGCGCCCGGGCGGCGTCGCACAGGAAGACATCGAGGCGCTGACCGGCCCACTGGCCCGGGCAGGTACAGGGATCACCGCGCCGGGCCAGCTGAACTCGCACTACGCCCCCCGCGCAGCCCTGCGGCTGCATGCGCGCTCGGCACACTCCGGTGAACTGCTGCTGGGCTTCGGCTCCGTCTCAGGCGATCTGAACCTGTCCCCAACCGGCGACCTGATCGAGGCGGCGGCCAACCTGTTTGGCCACCTGCACATGCTGGATGCACAGGACCGCCCCATCGCCGTCGCGAGGATTCCCGACACCGGACTCGGGCGCGCCATCAACGACCGTCTCGAACGGGCCGCCGCACCACGCTAGGCTCATACAACTTCTTCTGACCGCAAATACCACGGGGGAGGCGCGCCAGCGCCGGGGGCAGCGCCCCCATCGCACCGGCCATCAGGCGCGCCCCGCCACACCCGACAGAACCAAAGGATCAATGCCAAGGGTCGCAAGGGCCGCCGCCCACTTGTCACGATTGTCCGTGTCAAAGACCAGCTCAGCCTCCGCATCGACCGTCAACCAGCCGTTGCGGGCAATTTCGCCCTCCAGCTGGCCCGCGCCCCAGCCCGCATAGCCCAGCATGATCAGCGCATTGCGCGGACCCTCCCGGGCCGCGATATCTTCCAGTATGTCCAGTGTCGCGGTCATGCCAAAGGACGCGCCGACCTCCAGCGTCTTGAGCCGCGAGCGGTATTCGGTGCTGTGCAACACGAAACCACGCGACGTCTCGACAGGCCCGCCGATATGTACCTGGGTGTCGCGCGTGTCCGGGTCCGCCGCGATATCCAGCTGTTCCAGCAACGCACCCAGATTGACGTCGCGCGCGGGCTTGTTGATGATCAGACCCATCGCGCCCTCATCCGAATGGGCGCATATGAAAATCACCGACCGGTCAAAACGCGGATCACCCATGCCCGGCATGGCCACCAGCAACATGCCTGTCAGGTCCAGCGAAAAGGGGTCGGCCATCAGCGTCTCCGGGATCAGATGGCCCCACCATGCCGCCCCCGCCCGTGCGGGACAAGGGGCCAGCACGACACAGGCAAGGGCACGCGCACCGGATCGTGACTTGGATTTCATCGGCTTCAGCGTCATGAAGAAGGCATGACAGTCCCGACGCCCCTTCTCGCCGCCGCGTTTGCGCTCGCCGCTCTGCCCGTCTCCGCGCAGAATGCGTTCACCATCCCGGTCACCTCCGAGGTGCTGGAGGGCTGGAAACTGCCCGACGGGCGCCGGGTGGCCGCGCTCCGCCTCACGCTGGCGCCGGGTTGGAAAACCTATTGGCGCAACCCCGGCGACGCGGGCATCCCGCCCACCTTCGACTGGAGCCAAGCGCGCAATCTCGGTGATATCTCGATCACATGGCCCACGCCGTCGGTCTTTGATCTGAATGGCCTGCGTTCGATCGGCTATTCGGAACAGCTGATATTGCCACTGCACGTGACGCCGTTGCGCGCGGACACGCCGGTGCGCCTGAAGGGTACGATGGTGCTGGGTGTCTGCGCCGAAATCTGCATCCCGCACCAGATCGACTTTGACACCCTTCTGGATGCGCCCGACACCGTCCCGACACCCGCCATCAAGGCGGCCATGACCGACGTGCCCTACAGCGCCGGCAAGGCCGGGGTGCGCGCCGCAACCTGCCGCCTCCGCCCGACCGAAAATGGCATGCAGATAGAGGCGCGCGTGACCCTGCCCTATACCGGTGCCACCGAATTCGCCGTGATCGAGACCGGAACGCCAGAACTGTGGATCGGCGCGGCGCGCACATCGCGCCAGGGCGACACGGTGACAGCCATCAGCGACATGGTGCATCCAAAAGGCGGCGCATTCGGGATCGACCGGTCCGATGTAAGGATCACGATCCTGGGCGGCACCTATGCGGTGGACGTGCAGGGCTGCACCGCTGGATAAGGATCAGACCACGCGCCTGCGCAGACTCTGAAACACCAGCACACCCAACACATAGGCGACAAGGCCCAGCGCCACCACGCCCGAGCCAAACAGCATCAGGGCGGCTGGCATCGCGCCGCTGTCAGCAAGGGACGGCAGGGTTTCCAGGATCGGCGCGGGCAACCGCCCGAACACGATGGCATGTCCCATCGTGGCCGCAAACCACCCCAGCACCACCACCCACAACATGACAAAGCCATAGCGCACCGCCGGTACGGGCGCGCGCAGCCCACGGCGCATCGCCCCGACTTGCCGCCCCACATCATGTTGTATCGCCACCAGCGCAGGCACCACCAGCAGGACCAGCAACATGCCAAAGCCCAGGCCATAGACCAGCGTGATGATCGTCGGCTTGAGGAACTGTGCCTGCTGGCTGGTTTCGTAAAGCAGCGGGGTCATGCCCAGCACCGTGGTCAGCGTCGTCAGCATCACAGGACGCAACCGATCCGCAGCGCCGTCGATGATCGACGGGACCAGGCCCCGTTCTTTGGCATATTCGTCGATTGTCGTGACCAGCACGATGGAATCGTTGATGATGATCCCCGTCATGCCCAGCAGGCCCACGACCGTGAACATGCTCAGGGGGACATCCCACAGGGCGTGACCGTAAATCGTGCCAACAAGGCCGAACGGAATGATCGCCATCACCACAATGGGGCGCGTCCAGCTGGAAAAAACCCATGCCAGAACAAGGTAGATGCCCATCAAGACCAGCGTCAGACCGGTCAGCGCATCCTTCAGGAAATCGTTCTCCTGCTCACTCAGCCCCGATTGCAGGTAGTCGACCTGCCGCTCGGCGGCGATGGTCGGCAGGATGTCATCGGCGAGTGTCTGGTTGATCTCGGTGGCGCGGGCCGGATCGTCTTCGGAAATGTCCCCGGAGACTGTAATCAGCCGGATACCGTTCTCGCGGCGCACCGTGGAAAAGCCCGTGCGGCTGGTCACGCTCACAATGTCGGCCAGCGGCACATACAACCCTTCGGGCGTGCGCATCTGTGTCCGGTCGAGAAAATCCGCCGTCAGTTCCCCGGACGGCAATTCGACCCGGATCTCGGCACTGCGCGGCCCGTCCGGATATGTCGCAGCCTCGATGCCGTTCAGGCGATCGCGCAGGGCGCGGCCCAATGTGTCGATGGTAAAGCCAAGGGCCTGCCCCTGCGCCGTCAGATCAAGGATCAGCTCTTCCTTGTCATAGGCCAGATTGTCCTGGACCGCGCTAACCTCGGGGTATTGCAGCAACGCGCGTTTCAGATCCTCGGACGCGGCCTTGAGGGTGTCGGTGTCGGCGCCAAAGAACTGCACATCCAGCGCATCGCCCCCCGGCCCCGACCGCCAGCCGCGAAAGCTGACCGTTTCGACCAACGGATGATGCACCACCGCATCCTGCAACTGAGCCACAAAGGCAAACGAGGAATAGGGGCGCAGATCGGCGTCGATCAGTTCGATGGAAATCCCGCCCAGCAGGTCATTGTCCTTGGTGTCCGTCCCGGCCAGACCCCGGCCCGCATTTCCGCCAATCTCGGCGATGACATAGTCGATGGGGTTGCGCCCGTGACGCTCCTCCAGTTCAGCGCCCAGCGCCTCGGTGGCCCGCTGCATTTCCCGCATCATGGCCAGCGTGTCCTCGCGGGTGGCCCCTTCGACCATCGCAAAGTTGCCGGTGACCGACCCGCGTTCAGGCGCGTTGAAGAAGCGCCATTGCACATCGCCCTGAATGAACAAGGCGACCTGGCTGGCCAGCACCACGCAGACGCCGGCCACAACCGCATAGCGGGCTACGATGACCCCCGCCATGAATGGCCGGAACAGACGCTCGCGCATCCATTCGAACCCGCGATTGATGATGGCCGACGGGGCATCCAGCCCCTTGCGGCCCATTGCGGCAACCCAGGCGACCTTGGCCCTGCGGGGTGACAGCAGGAACAGCGCGGCGGCAATGGCCGGGCCCGCCACCAGATAGGGCACAGCCGCACGCCAGTCCGTCACCGTGTCGGGCCACGCAACAAAGCTGAGTGCCCCGGACACCACAGCCGTCAGAACCGCAATGCTGGCAACGGCGACGGCCAGCCGCGCGCGGCTGAACCGGGTGTGGGCCGACCCGGCAAGGGCGTGCGCCATGTGATGCGGCAGGATCAGGAAGCATTCGACCAGCGAGGCAATCAGCACCGCGATCACCGTAAACGGAATGTCGCGGATCAGATCGCCAAAGTGTCCCCCGATGGCGGTCAGACCGAAAAACGCGATCACCGTCGTCAGCGTCGCGGCAAAGACCGGCATGGCCATGCGTTTGGCCGCGCTCTCGGCGGCAACTTCGGGCGGCTCGCCATAGGTGCGAAAGCGGTGATCGGCATGCTCGCCCACCACGATGGCATCGTCCACGACGATCCCCAGGGTGATGATCAGGCCGAACAGCGAAATCATGTTGATGGTCAGACCGCCCGCATACATCAGCGCAATCGCCGCCATCAGCGCGACAGGAATACCTGCCGCGACCCACAGCGCCGTGCGCGCGTTCAGAAACAGGAACAACAGGGCGACCACCAGCCCCAATCCCACAAGGGCGTTGTCCACAAGAATGTCCAGACGGGCGGAAATCGCCTCGGCGCGGGTGCGGATCAGTTCCACGGTGACGGCAGGGGGCAAAGTGGCCTGCAGGGCATCGGCGGCCTCCTGCACCTGCGCCTGCATTTCGATGGCATCGCCCCGGTTCGACCGGTCCACACGGATCGACACCGCCGGGTCATCGCCGACGAAATAGCTGCGGTCGCGATCCGCGCCCAGTTGCTCGATCCCGGCGACATCGCGAATGCGCAGCTTGGACCCGTCCGGGTTCGAGCGCAGAACGATACCCCCGATGGCGTCGGGTGTGCGTTTCTCGGTGCCGGTGCGCACACGCGCGTTGGCCCCGGTGACATCCCCTGCCGGGTCGGTGTCGACCTCGGCGGCGATGGCGGCGGCGATCTGGGCCATGGTGACGTCATTGGCAATCAGTTGCAGCGAAGGCACCTCGATCAGAACCTGCGGCGCGGCAATGCCACGGATCGACGTGCGCGTGACACCCTTGGCAAACAGCCGCGTCACCAGTTCATCCGCGAACAGGCCCAGTTGCTGCGTGTCCACGGGGCCCGCAATCACCACATCCGTGACCCGGTCGCGCCACGCCCCGCGCCGTACATTGGGCTCGTCCGCATCATCCGGCAGGGTGTTGACCTGATCCACAGCCGTCTGCACGTCATCCGCCGCGCGCCCCATGTCCCAACCCGGTTCGAATTCCAGCGTGATCGTCCCCGATCCTTCCCGCGATGCGGCGGACGAGGATTCGACCCCCTCGACCGCCAGCAATCCCGGCTCAAGCACCTGAACGATGGCCGCGTCCACGTCTTCGGCACCCGCCCCGTCCCAGCTGACGCTGACCGTCACATTGTCGACGATCACATCCGGAAAGAACTGCGCGCGCATGTTGGGCATCGCCGAAATCCCGGCGGCAAGCATGACCAGCAACAGCAGATTGGCGATGGTGCGGTGACGCACGAAATAGCTCAGGATGCCACTGGCCGCCTTCGGGATCGCACGGGCCATCGGCTAGCCCCCCATCCGGCTCTCGATGCGCTCTACCATCCGGGCAGGCACACGGGCTTCGGCCAGTTGAGCCAGGACGCGGGCCTTGGCCTCGGCCGGCATCCGCGGATTGCCTTCGACAAAGGCGATCAGACGGGCCCGGCGCTCTGCGCTCAGTTCCAGCATCTGCGGCTCTGCTGGCACCGCAGCGGCGGCCTCGGGGCGCAGGGGGCGCACGGATATGCCGGGGCCCAGCAGGGGCGAACGCGCCTCGACCACATCGCGCCCGGCAATGTCGGGGCTGCGCACCAGCACATCGTCCCCTTCGCGGTGCATCACCTCGACAGCCAGCGCTTCGAGGCGGTTGTCCTCGCCCAGCACCAGAACCCTGTTACTGGCATCCACCGCCGAGGCGGGCAAACGCACCACATTGTCCAGCGGTGGTTCCTGCACCGTTACGGTGACAAAATCGCCCGGCTTGAACCCGCGCGCCGTTCCAAGCCGGGCAAAGATCAAACGCCCGGTCTGCATCTCGCCCGACCCCGCACTTGCGCGGTTGATCACACCGGTGGCCTGCAAATCGACACCCGACACCTCCAGCGTGGCGGTGACCGGCGCCGCCATGATCTGACCATCCGGGTTCAGAAGGCGGGCATATTGCGCGGTCGAGACGCGAAAGGCGACTTCAAGCGCATCTGCGTCAATCAGCACCGCCAGCTTTTCATTGGCGGATGCAAGGCGCCCCGCGACTACGTCGGTCTCGCTCAGGGTGCCGTCGAACGGGGCGATCAGCGTGGTGTCCTCCAGCGCGCGCTGTGCCTCTCCCCTGGCGATGATGGCACGGGCCAGTTTGGTCTGGGCCTGATCAATGCGGGCCTCTGCGATCGTGACGGCCTGACGGCGCGATAGCACGGACTGGCGCGCGGACGCCGCGGCCAGTTCCGCCACCTCGACCGCAGCGGCGGTCCCTACGCCACGGCCCGCCAGATCGACCTGGCGTTCATAGGCGCGTTGCTGCAGGTTCGCCTGTTCCTGCGCCGCCGCCTGTTCATCCAGCGACAGGGCAAGGCCCCGCTCGGCGTCGCGCACTTCGGCCTCTGCATCCAGCAGATCCGCCCCGGCCCGATCCAGGGCCGCTTGTGCATCCGCGGGGTCAATGCGCACCAGAACCTGCCCCGACTTCACGACACCGCCATCCTCGAACCCGTCCGCCAGTTCGACGATCCGACCCGTCGCGGCGGCGCGCAATTCAAGGCGGCGGCGGCTTTCCACTTCGCCGAATGTCTCAAGCACAGGCGTTTCCGTTCCCGGCTCGGCACGCATCACACTGACCGCGAACACGCGTTCACGGGCTGGTGGGGCGACAGTCTCGCGGGCCAGCCGATCCTGCACGGCACCGCTCACCAGTTGTGCGGCATATGCCAGCAACCCCAGGGTGATCGCCGCCAGAACCAATCCGATCAGACTTTGTCTTATGAAACGCATGTTCTCACGCTATTTTCCGGTCTTGCCAATTAGATAGCACTTTCAGCGGCCTTTCCAGTGATGCAAGGGCACAAAGCTGTTACGCAGTCGCAGTTCATTTCCGTCGCTTATGTTCGTCCAGACGCGGCAGAATCTCGACAAAGTTGCAGGGGCGGTGGCGAAAATCGAGCTGTCTGCCCAGAATTTCATCCCACGCATCCTTGCATGCGCCGGGGCTGCCGGGCAGTGCAAAAAGGTAAGTGCCATTGCGCACACCACCCGTTGCACGGCTTTGTACCGCACTTGTGCCGATCTTGTTCAGCGACACCATGGTGAACACGGTGCCAAAGGCGTCGATCTCCTTTTCATAGACATCCCGGTGCGCCTCGACGGTCACGTCGCGCCCCGTCAGCCCGGTGCCCCCTGTCGAAATCACCACGTCGATCTGCGGGTCATCGCACCAGGCGCGCAACTGTGCTGCGATCTCGGCGCGCTCGTCCCGCAGCACCTTGCGGTCGGCCAGCACGTGCCCGGCCGCCTCGATCCGCCCCGTCAGCACATCGCCGGACCGATCCTCGGCCAGACTGCGGGTGTCGCTGACGGTCAGCACCGCGATGCGGACCGCAATGAAATCAAGGCTTTCGTCGATACGGCTCATGCGCGCTCCAATATGGCAAGACGGGCCGCAAGCGCGGCAAAAACGGATGCGGATACCCAGTCGAGCACCCGGCTGCCGCGTTTCAGGCGCTGGCCCACACTGCTGGCAAACACACCGACAGCGCCGTTGATTATGAACCCGCCAAGGCTCAGCACAGCGCCGAATATCAGGAACTGGCCCAGCACCGATCCCGCTTGCGGATCAACGAATTGCGGCACAAAGGCCAGCACGAACAGGATCACCTTGGGGTTGGACAGGTTCACGAACAACCCGGCCCGAAAGGCGCGGCGCGGCGTGATGACGGGCACATCGCCCACCTGCCCGGCGCGGCCCACGGCCTGCACCGCCAGCCACAACAGGTAGGCAACACCAACCCAGCGGATCACCTCGAACGCCACGGGCACGGTCGCGACCAAAGCGCCAAGGCCCAAACCGGCCAGCGTTGCATGCAGGAATGCACCCAGCGATATGCCCGCACTGGCCGCCACAGCCGCGCGCGGCCCCGATCGCATCCCCTGCCCCAGACAGAACATCATGTCCGCCCCCGGCGTGAGGTTCAGCGCCAGACCAGCAGGGATGAACGCAAGCAACATCAGCGGATCAACCATCGCGCAACCACGCCTTCAGGCTCAACAAATCGGCCCACGCCTCGCGCTTGAACTCGGGCGAGCGCAGCAGGTAGGCGGGGTGAAACATCGGCAAGGCAGGCTTGCCCGCGGCTTGCGTCCACTCCCCCCGCAGGCGCGTGATGCCGCGCTTGCCCAGCAGGGCCTGACAGGCGTGATTGCCCATGATCACCAGCACATCCGGCTGCGCCAGCGCGATATGACGGTGCAGAAACGGCTGCATCATCGCGATCTCGTCCGGTTTCGGGTCGCGGTTCTGCGGCGGACGCCATGGCAGCACATTGGTGATGTAGACTGAATTTGACTGCCCTGCCGCATCGCTGGGTGAGGGCGGATCACGGCTCAGCTCAATCGCCGCCAGCATCTTGTCCAGCAACTGCCCCGCACGGCCCACAAACGGGCGGCCTTCGCGGTCCTCGTCCCGGCCCGGCGCCTCGCCCACGATCATCACGCGCGATCCCGGCACACCATCGGAAAACACCAGATTGCGCGCCCCCAGTTTCAGGTCGCAATGCTCATACGCGGCCATGGCGGCACGCAATCCCTCAAGGTCCTGCGCGGCCCCGGCGGCAGCGCGCGCAGCCGCAACGGCATCGACCCCGGGCGCAGGCCCGGACGGGGCGGCCTCTGGCGCCGCCGGATGTGCTGGGGCGGCAAGGGCGGGCCTGGCCACGGCGGCAGGCACCTCATAGCGGTTGATGGGCGCATCCGCGATGCACTCATCCACGCCCAGTTCGATCTGCCAGGCCAATGCGCTCAGCGCGCTGTGATACTCTGCCGATTCCATGGCGCGATCCTACGCCTGCTCGAGCGGAACCGGAATGCCTCTTGAACGGCCACGCGATATGGCAAACCGACTGCTTGCCGCGCGCCCATACCCAAGCCTATAACCCGAGCGAGCAGCGACAGGGACCGCCATGACCTTTACCCACCGCCACCTTCTGGGCATCGAACATCTGCGACCCGAGGAAATCGTGACCCTTCTGGACCTGTCAGAAACCTATGTCGATCTGAACCGGGCCGCGGAAAAGCACGGGGATGCGCTGGCGGGCCTGACGCAAATCAACATGTTCTTCGAAAACTCCACCCGCACGCAGGCCAGTTTCGAACTGGCGGGCAAGCGGCTGGGGGCGGACGTGATGAACATGGCGATGCAGGCCAGTTCGATCACCAAGGGCGAAACCCTGATCGACACGGCGATGACGCTCAATGCGATGCACCCCGACCTGCTGGTGGTGCGGCATCCGCATTCGGGTGCCGTGGACCTGCTGGCGCAAAAGGTGAACTGCGCCGTGCTCAACGCAGGCGACGGGCGGCACGAACACCCCACGCAGGCGCTGCTGGATGCGCTGACGATCCGGCGCGCCAAGGGGCGGCTCCATCGCCTCAACATCGCGATTTGCGGTGATATCGCCCATTCCCGCGTGGCGCGGTCCAACATCATCCTGCTGGGCAAGATGGAAAACCGCATCCGCCTGATCGCACCGCCCACCCTGATGCCTGCCGGGATCGCGGACTTCGGCTGCGAGGTCTTTGACGACATGGAACAGGGCCTGCAGGACGTCGACGTGGTGATGATGCTGCGCTTGCAAAAAGAACGCATGGACGGCGGTTTCATCCCCAGCGAACGCGAGTATTACCACCGTTTTGGCCTCGATGCCGAAAAACTGTCCCATGCCAAACCCGACGCCATCGTGATGCACCCGGGCCCGATGAATCGCGGGGTCGAGATCGACGGCACACTGGCCGATGACATCAACCGCAGCGTCATTCAGGATCAGGTGGAAATGGGTGTCGCCGTGCGCATGGCGGCGATGGACCTGCTGGCGCGCAACCTCGCCAGCCAAAGGGGCGCGGCATGAGCGCGCCCATCGACATCCCCGCCTATCAGTCCGGCGTGATCCGCGTCTTTGCCCTGTCGATGAGCGATGCCGACGCCAAGGCGCTGAAATCCGACCCGTCCGCGCGCGCCGCGTCCCTCGGGGCGGAAGTGGACGCCGAGCAGGTCGAAATCTTTCCCGTCAGCGACCTCGAAGGGGTCGGGCTGGCGGGCTATCTGATCGAAGGCAACGCAGTGCCCGCCGCCGACATCGCTCCGGACCGCGCCAAGCTGGACCGGCTGGGCGGCTGGGTGATGATCGTGTTTTCGCGCGCCTTCAAAGGCGAAGCGACGACCCTCACACTCGCACCCTCGCTTACCTTGATCGGAACCTACGGCGCGGCGGGTGTCGACTGGCGGGCCACCGAAACCATCCGCTCCGAGGCGGCCAAACCCTACTCCGGCGTATCAAAGGCGGGCAGGAAACGCCCGTCTGATGCGGCCATGTCAGGACGCATCGCCATGCTGGTGCTGATCAGTCTGGCACTGTTTACATGGCTTTTCATCTGGATCGCCGGTTAGGGCGGGACCCGCGTGCCAGAGTTGGCGCGACGTAGCCAGGGACAAGAACAGCAGCCTTTCAGGTCTGCTCTGCGAAGGCCCGCAATGAGCCCATAATTCCGGATGCTGCAATGTGTTCGAATGTCGGCTTAGCCACTTTTGTCGAAATAAGTTTCCTACCCTGTAGAAATTGGGATGTCTCCAATCGTCTGTCTAGGGGCTGTTGACGTTCAGCTGCGGCAACTCATCATCGCAATGGTAGATACTCTTGATCTCGCGGTAGATCGTTGACGGTGCACGACGCAGGGCGTCAGCGATCTCATTGATCGGTAACTTCGCTGCAAGCCATTTGGCCAGTTTGCGGCGTTCGTCGAAGTTCAGGTGAGGGTAGCAGCGTCCCATTGGTCAACTCCATGCAAGGTTCTGTTTAGATACAGAATTCGCACTTCATTTGTGGATCCACCCGTCTTCATTTTATGAATGAGCCTGGACAGCAGGTTCGACGCCTCGTTCGGCTTATTCCCAACCTGAACGCAAAGCAAAAAATATGAAAACGCAAAATATTGGCAAGCGGAACAACAGGAGGCATTCAACCTGTCATAGCCTCGTCTGACTGAAGCCAGCTTACAACCGACAGGCGCTTGGAATTCATATGATCCATCAGGGTTCGGGCCAAGTTTGCACTGTCGCGCGCGACGAGAAACTTCAAGATTCGCTCATGCTCTTGGACAGCTTGATCCCATCGTCCTTGCGTCATGTTGGCCAGATAGCGGGCACGTTGCATCCGCAGTGACAGAGCCTGACATGAGGAGGCCAACGTCCCGTTCCGAGCTGCAAGCAGAATGGCGAGGTGAATTTTCTGGTTGATACTAAAGTAACTGTCCAGATCACGCGCCTCATAGCTTTGAAGCATTTGAGCGTGCAATTCGCGGACCTCGTCAATTTCGGCGTCAGTGATGTTTTGACAGGCCAACTCACCGGACAGCGCTTCCAATGCACCTAAAACCGGAAAGACCTCTTCAACCTCTTCAATCGTAACGCGGGTCACCCAGGCACCGCGATTAGGCTCAAGCCGCACCAACCCGTCCGAGGCAAGCACCTTGAGCGCCTCACGCAGCGGCGTGCGCGAGACCCCGAATTGGTCACAGAGCAGTTTTTCCGGCACCTTGGAGCCGGGTTCCAGTTCCGCATTGATGATCAAGGTCTGAAGCCTGCCCACCAACTCGTGATGCAATGACGTACGAGTGATCGCCTGTGAGTTTAAAGTTTGCATGTTAAGGGCCCTGATCTCACTTTTTAAGTGCCATTTCCAGTAGGCGCGCCATGTGGATGGGTTTGCGTGTGGTCAGGTCGGCGACCTGATGTCTGCAGGATGTGCCATCTGCAACAATTAGTGTATCGGTGTCCGCTTTCCTAACTGCAGGCGCAAGATCTAGTTCTGCCATAGCGCGGGATGTCTCGTGTGACTGCTCACCATACCCGAAGGCGCCCGCCATACCACAGCAGCCTGTTTCAACGGTTTCAACTTCCGTATTAGGTAACAGAGCCAGAGTTTTTTCGATACTCGACATGACCCCCATCGCCTTTTGATGACAATGCCCATGCAGTAGAACCTTGGGGGCGGGGGAGGCGAGTGGCAATTGAAACTCTGGATTACCTTCCTGATCTGCGATGTATTCCTCTAACATGCGGGCCCTTTCGGCGAGCTTTGCCGTGTCTTCGCCAGGCAAAAGCGCCGGAATTTCGTCGCGCAGGGTCAGCAGGCAGCTGGGCTCTAGCCCGATGATTGGCAGGCCTTGTTCAACGGAGGGCATCAAAGCGTCAACCATCCGCTGTGCTTCGACCTTTGCCTCGTTTATCAAACCGGCAGACAGGAACGTGCGACCACAGCACAGCGGGCGTTCCCCTTTTGGAGCTTGCGCGAGATGCACTGGGACGTCTGCCGCATCCATGACTTTGAGCGCGGCGCGCAGGTTTTCAGGCTCAAAGTAGCGGTTAAAGCAATCGGCAAGAATGACTGCTTTGGGGGCATCATGTGGTCCGGCCTCACTGTCTTTGAACGGATGCTTCGCCCATGTCGGCAGATTGCGTGAGGCGGTGAAGCCCGTCAGTCGCTCCGTCAGCTTTGCCAGCCCCGGAACGGTGTTGCGCAGGTTTGCCACAAACGGAAAACGCGCCGCCCATGGAGCATAGCGCGGTAGAAATGCGGTAAGACGTTCGTGCAAAGACAACCCGTGCTTGTGCACGCGGGCCGCCTGCACTTCGATCTTCATCCGCGCCATGTCCACGCCCGTAGGGCATTCGCGCTTGCAGCCTTTGCACGACACACACAGCTTCATCGTCTCAGCCATCTCGTCCGACGTCAGCGCATCGGGCCCTAATTGCCCCGAGATTGCCAGGCGCAGCGTGTTTGCGCGACCCCTCGTGAGGTCTTGCTCCTTGCGGGTCACGCGGAAGGACGGGCACATCACGCCGCCCTTGAGCTTACGGCAGGCGCCATTGTTGTTGCACATCTCAACAGCGCCTTGGAAACCGCCGGCGCTGCCTGTCCACTCGGACCAGTCAAGGCCGGTCTCGAACTCGGGTACTGTATAATCGGGGCCATAGCGGAACAGGCTGCGGTCATCCATTTTGGGCGCGTCGACAATCTTGCCGGGGTTGAACATGCCCTGCGGATCAAACCGCCTTTTGACCTCGCCAAAGCTGGACACCATGCGGGCACCGAACATCTTTTCATGAAATTCCGACCGGACCAGCCCGTCGCCATGTTCGCCTGAATGGGAGCCTTTGTATTTGGCGACCAGATCAAAGCACTCCTCGGCAATTGAGCGCATGGTTTTGACGTCCTGATCCAGTTTGAGGTTCAGAACCGGCCGCACATGCAGGCAGCCTACCGACGCATGAGCATACCATGTGCCGCGCGTGCCGTTGCGTTCAAAAATTTCCGTCAGACCAGCGGTATACGCAGCAAGATCGGGCAGTTCCACAGCGCAGTCCTCAACGAAGGACACCGGTTTGCCGTCGCTTTTCATCGACATCATGATGTTGAGGCCCGAGCTGCGCAGATCCGCGATCCGTGCCTGCATGGCAGGATCAGGCACCGGCGTCATACCGCCCCAGTTCTTACCCGTGCCGGACCAGGAAAACCCCAGATCGCCCATCATCTCTTCCAGTTGACGCAATTTTTGTCCATGCAGGCTTGCATCTTCTTCGGCAAACTCAACCAACAGCAGAGCGTCTGGTTTGCCCGTAACAAATTCCTCGATGGTCTGGCGGAACATCGGGATATCGCGGGCCAGCCCGATCATGGTGGCGTCGACCAGCTCGACACCCTGCGGATTCAAGGTGACCAGATGCTGTGCGGCATCCATCGCCTGATGGAAAGTCGGGAAGTGGCAAACGCCCAGTACCCTTTGTGAAATTATGGGCCAAAGTTTCAGCTCAATCGCGGTGGAATAGGCGAGCGTGCCTTCGGAACCCACCAGAAGATGTGCGAGGTTGTTGGGCGCGTCGCGCGGTACAAGCGCGTCAATGTTATAGCCACCGACCCGCCGCATGACCTTGGGAAATCGGGCGTCGATTTCTGCGGCCTCGCGGGCGCCAAGGTTCAGCAGATCATCTGTTAGCGATTGCAGCAAGGAGGATGCAGAGGAGCCGACCGGTCCAAAGTGATGCTTGCTGCCGTCCGCCAGAAAGGCGTCAATCGACAAAACGTTGTCACGCATCATGCCGTAGCGCAGGGATTTTCCGCCACACGAATTGTTAGCCGTCATTCCGCCAATAGTCGCCCGCGAAGCGGTCGAGACATCGACAGGGAACCACAATCCGTGAGGTTTAAGCGCACGGTTGAGATCGTCCAGCACAATGCCGGGGCGCACAACACAGCGCTGGCCCTCCACATCCAGTTCAAGAATATCTCTGAAATACTGTGTGTTATCCAGCACGAGCGCTTTGTTCACCGTTTGCCCACATTGCGACGTGCCACCGCCACGCGCCAACATCGGCAGTCCTTGTTCGCCCGCAATGTCGATAGCAGCGGATATGTCATCTTCGGACTTTGGGGAAAGCACCCCCAAGGGCATCATCTGATACAGCGACGCATCCGTGGCATAGCGGCCCCGCGAAAAAGTATCGAACATCAGATCACCCTGAACTCGGGTTTTCAGAGCGTCATGGAGATCAGACATGTGCGGTCCAGCGTCTTTAAAAGGTGATCATTTCGGTTGACTTAATTATGAATTCAAAATTACCTTGGTACAACTGAAAAGAAAAGTTGCGGGTTAAAAGGGTCTCCCTTGACCGCGACAAACCATCTGGATGTGAGACCCAATATCATGAGAAAAGCCGGCCGCCATTTTCTGCAAATCCCCGGCCCCAGTGCTGTGCCTGACCGCATCCTGAGCGCCATTGGGCAACAGACCATTGACCACCGTGGTCCCGATTTCGCCAAAGTGGGGATGAAGGCGCTCGACGGGCTGAAGACCATCTTCAAGACGCAGCAGCATGTGTTCATCTATCCCGCTTCCGGCACCGGCGCGTGGGAAGCGGCGTTGGTCAACACATTGTCACCCGGTGACCGCGTCTTGATGTTTGAGACAGGTCACTTCTCGACCCTCTGGAAAAAGCTGGCTGAAAAGCTGGGAGTGCTGGCGGAGTTCATTGAAGGCGACTGGCGAGGCGGGGCGGACCCCGACCAGATCGAAGCCTATCTGTCTGAGGACAAAGGCCATGAGATCAAGGCCGTCTGTGTGGTGCATAACGAGACCTCGACAGGGTCCGTATCGCCCATCGCGGAAGTGCGTAAAGCCATTGACCGTGCAGCGCATCCCGCGCTTTTCATGGTCGATACCATTTCTGGCCTTGCCTCACTGGACTATCAACACGACGAATGGGGTGTGGATGTCACGGTGTCTGGATCGCAAAAGGGCCTGATGTTGCCCCCCGGCCTGTCGTTCAACGCCGCCAGCGCCAAGGCGATGGCTGCAAACAAGGCGGCACGACTGCAAAGATCCTATTGGGATTGGGCCGAAATGGTTGGCCCGAACCAGACTGGCTATTTCCCCTATACCCCAGCGACCAACCTTTTGTACGGGTTGAATGAGGCGGTTGATATGTTGCACGAGGAAGGGCTCGACAACGTTTTTGCCCGCCATGCGCGGCACGGTGCAGCGGCGCGGGCCGCAGTGCGCAAATGGGGGTTGGAAGTGCTCTGTACCAAACAGGGTCAGGAAAGCGGTGTGCTGACGGCGGTTAAACTGCCTGTGGGTCACAGTGCGGATGCGTTCCGCGCGACTACGCTGAAAGAATATGATATTTCTTTGGGCAATGGCCTGTCGAAGGTCGCAGACAAGGTGTTCCGCATCGGACATTTGGGCGATTTCAATGATCTGATGCTGGTCGCAACTCTGGCCGGTGTCGAAATGGGCCTGAAACAGGCGAACGTCCCGCATGAAACGGGTGGGGTTCAAGCAGCAATGGCATTGCTGAGCTAAAAAAGACCCCGAAACAGGGGCGAAATATTAGAAAATTCAATCTCTGGGAGGAGACCATCATGAAGATAATCGCAAAACTGCTTGCAGCAACAACAGCTATCGGGATGGCGACAAGTGCCTATGCTCAGGATATGACGTTGAAATTCGGTCATGTTGGCAACCCGGGATCGCTGTTTGAAGCATCGGTTGATAATTTTGCTGCTTGCGTAAACGATGCCATGGCCGGCGCGGTTGAAGTCCAGACCTTCGGGTCGTCCCAGTTGGGCAAGGACAAGGAACTGCTGCAAAAGCTGAAGCTCGGGCAGGTCGATTTCTCGCTGCCTTCATCCGTGATGTCTTCGGTGGATGACACCTTTGGTATCTTCGAGATGCCCTACATCATCAAGGACCGTGACCACATGCGCCGGGTTCAGGATGCGATGATGGACCAGTTTCAGGCAGCGGCCAACGACAACGGCTATCACATCGTCGGTCTGGCCGAGAACGGCTTTCGCAACATCACCAACAATGTGCGTCCGATCAACCTGCCTGCCGATCTGGAAGGCATTAAACTGCGCACGCCAAATGGCGTCTGGCGCCTGAAGATGTTCCAGGAATATGGCGCGAACCCCACGCCGATGGCATTCTCTGACGTGTTTACCGCGCTGCAAACCGGTGTTATCGACGGGCAGGAAAACCCCTATGCACAGATCGCATCAGCCAAGTTTCAGGAAGTGCAGAAATATCTTTCCGTGACAGGTCACGTCTATACGCCAGCGTATATCCTGATGTCGAAGAAGAAGTTCGACGGTCTGGATGCAAATATGCAGGCGGGCCTGACGGATTGCGCCAACAAGACTCAGGACTTTACCTACGAGAAAGCGGCAGAGCTGGAAGAGAGCCTGTTGAAAGTGATCGAGGATGCAGGTGTCGCTGTAAACACGGCCGATAAGGACGCCTTTATTGAAGCCTCCAAGCCGATTTATTCCCAGTTTGCGGATGAGGTCGATGGTGGTCAGGAAATGATCGATACCGTGCTTAGTCTTGGCAACGCGAGCTAACCAGACAACAGGTGGCAGGCAATTTGCTTGCCACCAGACCTCAACGCCAAATCCCGTCAAACGGCACGCACCCGCTGCGCGGTTCATGGGGCGTGATGTCCGGTATCCTACAGGTCTGACCCACATGGAACATGCTGCCTATCCGACACTGTCGCGCATCAACAGGGTGCTGAGCAGGGTACTCGAATGGATCACGATCAGCCTGATGGTCCTGCTGACATTGATCGTGACCATGGCCGTAATCGCCCGCCTGATGGGGCAAAGTTTCTCTTGGTATGATGAAGTTGCTGCCATCATGCTGGCTTGGATCACCTATTACGGTTCCGCACTGGCGGCCTTGCACCGGCGTCACATCGGCTTTGACTCGGTGTTGCTGGCCATGCCGCAAAAGCTGCGCGTCGCCGCATTGCTTTTGGGCGAGGCGATTGTGCTGCTGTTCTTTCTCCTCATGGCCCGCGCCGGTTTTCAGGTGCTTGATGTGTTGGCCGGAGACACATTGGTTTCTCTCAGATGGGTGCCGATCCAGTTCACCCAATCCATCATCCCTATTGGAGCGATCCTTTTCATGCTGTGCCAGATGCTGAGCCTGCCGGGATTTCTGAAGCTGACAGCCGCCGGTATCTCGCTGGAACATGCAGAGATCGATGAAGAAGTCGAAACCGAACTTGAAAAAAACAAGGACCGCGTCTGATGCTGATGGCCGCTATTTTCGTTGCGATGCTGATCATGATCTGCATCAACATGCCGATCGCCGTTGCCTTGGCAATGTCCGGCGTTCTGGGCCTGCTGGCCACTGAAGGGCCTGACAGCCTCGTCACTATTGCGCTGGATATGTACGATGGTTCGACCAAGTTTTCGTTGATCGCCATTCCGATGTTTGTGCTGGCTGGTGCCATCATGAACGCGGGCGGGATCACCGACCGATTGATCAACTTCGTGACCGCGATCATCGGGTTCATTCGCGGCGGTTTGGCAATGGTCAACATCGGCGTCTCATTGTTCTTCGCTGAAATCTCTGGCTCAGCCGTGGCCGATGTCGCGGCGATGGGTTCGATTCTGATCCCGCAGATGAAAAAGCGCGGCTATTCCAAAGAGTTCTCCGCTGCGGTGACGTCATCCTCAGCATCGCTGGCGATCATTATTCCGCCGTCGATCCCGATGATCCTCTATGCGGCCTCGGCAAACACTTCTGTTGAGCAGTTGTTTGTCGCGGGTGTTGTGCCGGGGCTGCTGGGGGCAGCGGGGCTGATGACAGTCGCTTATCTCTTTGCCAAAAAGTACAATTTCCCCACAGAGGCCGCATTCAACCTCGCTCGCCTGCGCGAAACGTTCATTGACGCGCTGCCTGCATTCACCCTGCCTGTGATCATTCTTGGCGGCATTTTCGGGGGTTACGTAACAGCAACCGAAGCCGCGGGTCTTGCGGTTCTGGCCTCGATTCTCGTCTCTGCCTGGTACGGCAACCTTGATTTCGGCCACCTGCGCCGCGCGATGTTGGATGGCGGCATCCAGACCGCGGTTGTCATGCTGCTGGTCGCTGCATCGGTGCTAATGGGTGGGTTCCTGACACGTGCACAGATCCCGCAGCAATTGGCCGAGGGCATCCTGTCGATCACTGATCAGCAATGGGCGATTCTGCTGATCCTGAACTTCTTCTTCCTGATTGTGGGATTCTTTCTGCACTCGGCTGCTGCGATCATCCTAGTGATCCCGATTGTGATCCCACTGATTACGGCGGCAGGCATTGACCCGGTGCACTTCGGACTGGTGGTCACGCTCAACCTTGCCATCGGACAACAAACGCCGCCTGTGGCTTCGGTGCTGATCACCGCCTGTTCGGTCGCGCGTGCCAACATTTGGGAGGTGTCCAAGGTCAACATCTGGTTCGTCGGCGTGCTCTTGGCGGTGCTAATGCTGTGTACCTATGTGCCCTCCGTGCCGATGTTCCTTGTGGAGTATTTCTACCGATGACAGAGCAGAGCACTGAGATTACCGATGAGGTCCGCGACGGTATCATGTGGATCACATTCAACCGCCCGCAGGCACGCAATGCGCTGACCTTTGGAATGTATGAACGGCTGGCGCACCTTTGCCGGAGTATGCCCACGGACGGGTCTGTGCGGGCCGTGGTCCTTTCGGGTGCAGGCGGCAAAGCTTTTGCCGCTGGCACCGACATGACGCAATTTCGCGCCTTTGAAACACCACAAGACGCGCTGGACTATGAGGCGCAGATCGATGCGGTCTTGGAGGCGGTGGAGCGTTGCCCTGTGCCGACGATCGCAGCAATCCACGGAGCCTGCACTGGCGGCGGCGGGTCCATTGCGGCGGCCTGTGATATCCGTATCGCCTCCGCTCACTTGAAATTTGGTTTCCCGATTGGACGCACGTTGGGGAATTGCCTTGCTGCTGGCAATTTAGCGCGGCTTTCTGAACTCATAGGGGCAGGCCGCGTGCGCGAGATCATCTTTACGGCGCGTTTGATCGAAGCAGAGGAAGCGTTGAATGTTGGGTTGATCAGCGAAGTACTCCCTGACGAAGACACATTGCTGGCCCACGCGGGCGAACTGGCCGAGCGTGTTGGGGCTATGGCCCCCCTGACCCTGCGGGCCACCAAAGAAGCGCTGCGCCGCAACCGTGCGGCGTTGAAAGTGGAAGACGCTGATCTGATTACCTCTTGCTACATGAGCGATGACTTCCGCATCGGGATGGAGGCATTCTTGGGCAAAGCCAAACCCGTTTGGACGGGTAAATGACCGAAAGGACCGGACCGCTTAAGGGCATGCGCGTCATTGAACTGGCGCATATCATGGCCGGCCCTGTCTGTGGATTGATGCTGGCGGATATGGGGGCCGACGTCATTAAGGTGGAAAAGCCCACTGGCGATGACAGCCGCCGCTTTGTTCCGCCCGAGATCGAGGGCGAATCCGCTGCTTATATGATGATGAACCGCAACAAGCGCGGCATCTCGCTGAACCTCAAGGACGCAAGCGCCGTCGACATCCTGCGCAAACTGCTGGCCGATGCCGATGTGGTGATCGAGAATTACCGCAAGGGTACGATGGAAAAGCTGGGCCTACCCTATGAGGAACTGGCCATGGCCAATCCGCGCCTGATCTATTGCGAAATCTCCGGCTTTGGCCGCACGGGGCCTTATGCTGAACGCGGCGGTTTCGATTTGATCGCGCAGGGTATGTCGGGTTTGATGTCGATCACAGGAGAGGGGCCAGGGCGCCCTCCGGTCAAGGTGGCGGCACCAATATCCGATATCAACGCCGGGATCATCGGAGCGATGGGTGTCTCTGCCGCCTATGCCAATATGTTGCAGACCGGGCTTGGCCAAAAGGTGGATACCTCTCTGTTTGAGGCCGCGATCACCCAGACCTACTGGCAATCTGCAATCGCCTTCGCCACAGGAGAGAAGCCAGAGCCCCTTGGCTCTGCGCATCCGATCAATGCGCCATATCAGGCGTTTCAGACCAGCGACGGTTGGCTGAACGTAGGCGCTGCGAACCAAAGCAACTGGTTGCGGTTTCTTGATGTGATTGCGGCACCTGAATTGGACGAAGATCCCCGGTTCTGCTCAAACGCGCAGCGTGCCCGCAATTTGCCTGCGCTGGTTGAGATCCTGAATACCTATCTCGTGCAGGACACAACGCAGAACTGGCTGACACGGATGGACGCGGCAAAGCTGCCTGCCGGACCAGTTAATGACATCTTGCAAATGCACGCCGATCCGCAGGCGCTGGCCCGCGACATGATTGTAGAGGTCGATCATGCGACCGTCGACAAAGTCAAAACAATCGGCCATCCAGTAAAGTTCAGCCGCACACCCGCGCAGGTTTCCTATGCAGCCCCAGTTTTAGGCCAACACACACGCGAAGTGCTAGGTGAAATGGGGTATGACGCAGCTCAGATCAAAGCGCTCATACAGTCTCAGGCAGTGGTTGCCGCGTGACCCTGCATACCAAAAGGAACGACACATGACCCTCACCCTTGAACAGGCGCAAAACATCATCAGCGATTGCCTGAGTTGGCGTAAATCTAATGGTCTAAAACCTTTGACGATTGCCGTACTGGACGCAGGCGGTTGCCTGCTGGCCCTGGCCCGCGAGGATGGCACCAGCGCGCTGAGACCAGAAATTGCCCAAGGCAAAGCCCGGGGCGCGGTCCAGATGGGGCTGGGATCACGTGCTCTCTACGAAAGGGCAAAGGTCGAACCGTTTTTCATTCAAGCAATGAATGCTCTGTCAGATGGCTCACTTGTCCCAGTGGCGGGCGGTGTTCTGATCAAACAGGTTGGGGTTATTTTGGGCGCAGTAGGCATCACCGGTGACAATTCTGACAACGACGAGGCCTGCGCGATCTTCGCAATCGAAAAAGCAGGTTTTGTGGCAGATGGCGGGTAGCTACCAACGCAAACACAAACCCATGCATATTGCGCGGCTGCTGGAACGTGCTTTGCGAATGTGAGGCGGAGGATGCCAGACCAATCCGGCCATTGGTCAGATTGATCTCACACGGTGCAACGTCTATGCCAATCGGGACCTCACAACATGGAGCTGCTCAATGTCTGACTACGTTATCCCCGTGCCGCCCGTCACCTCGATCCCGGTCGCATCGGGCGGTGCCTTTCCGGTGCGTCGCGTCTATTGCATCGGCCGCAACTACGCGGCGCATGCCATTGAGATGGGCCACGATCCGG
>Ga0316205_10000363_pt1 | contig 90273 bp, 85 predicted proteins | sample 3monthpyrite_MG_FD_204941 | JGI IMG/M metagenome (GOLD analysis project Ga0316205, IMG submission 204941) | Microbial mat bacterial communities from mineral coupon in-situ incubated in ocean water Damariscotta River, Maine, United States -... | ecosystem: Environmental > Aquatic > Marine >... | reverse complement strand
CATTTATTAAAGATATTATTCTTTGTGCCTTTAAGAATGCTTTTTCAAACTCATTGGCCTTACCTTCTTTTATATTGAGTATTACTGCTTCTAGTACCATGAGTTTTTATTCTTTTTATGCATAACGCTGAGTTAAATGGCAATTACTCGTGAGTGAAACGAGCGGGTAATTGTCCAAGCATTGCATGGTAATGCAATGCGATTTAAACGACTTGTTATAAGTTTTTTTCATTCAATCTTTTCTTTGCATTTCCAACACTTCTCCGCTGGCCACCTAAATTTGTAGACGTTACTCCAGCCCCAAACTTGTGGCGCGCCACATTTTTTGCACGTTAATGAAATTGCATACCACATTACATAGAAACCAAATGCCATGCCAAGCCGATAATGCCACCCAGCTTCCAAATACCAATTATTTATATCTTTAGCAGGAGTTTGTAATGCCTTATGTATTATTGTAATTATGGCCTGTATTGTTAATAGAATTATTAATTTCTTTTTATGCTTAAACAATTGTACTTACCATATTTTTTATTACTTATAACGTTTTGCTAAGGGGCAACCAGCCGTGAGTAAAACGAGCGGTTGGTTGTCCCTTTTGAGCAACTTGTTAGGCGTTTTGTAGTTCATTTTTCCAGACTTCTAATTTTCGAAATACAGACATAAATGAAACATAATTATGTTCTGAGATTTCTGTTAATACTCCAGATAGCGGATAATCTAAATTAACAGGAAAGCCTATAGACTCAAATGTTTTCTCAATGATTTTCCTTTGTTTGTCAGTTTTATCTAACTCCCACTCATTATTATGTTTCCAATAGTTCGCCGCTGCATTTACTATTACAGGTATTGTTGAGCCACTTGAGTGATGGGCTCCCTTAGACAAGGCTTTCTTTTTATCAATTTTCAATATGCCATATACAGCAGTAATATATGTTTGGCACGTAACAAAACCTAAACCAGTTAGATGTTCCATGCTGTCAAAATACCCCAACTCATCAGGAATTTCTGTTTCTGTTGAATCCACAGCCAATTTTGAAAGCCTAGTATCGATTAGATCGATTAACTCTCGAGCTAGGTTTGATTCAAATATTAAGAGAACATTGCCCAATTTTATATTCGCCTAACGTTAGAGTTAATTTGACCTTAAAGCAGAGCGAAGCGCCGCTTTAAGGGTCAAATTGAACGGCTTGTTAGCAGCAGGTTGCACCACTGAACTTCTTGAAACTTTTTTGCTTCGCATCTTGGAGTTCCTTCTTTAGTGATGTGTTGATTTAACACTGCTTACTACTGCCCGCAATCAGCAGATTAAAAGGCTACGCTGCGGGAACTTCCCTCACGCTACCGCAAGGATAACGACTGCAACCCTTCCTGATACGCACTTGCTGAACCTAAACTACTTTACTTGCCCCATTGTTGGATGCAATTTATTATATTTTTTCACTACTACTTTTTACTGCTAACGCCTAGTTAACTGGCGACCAACCGAGAGCAAAGCGAGCGGTTGGACGTCCAAGCAGCGCATGGTAATGCGATGCGAGTTAAACGCCTTGTTAGAGCTTTTAATTAATAGCATATTATTTTATTACGTAAAGTTAAACGCACCTGATGAGCTTAATATTATAATAAGAATAATTACACCTCCCATAATAATAACAAAGTTATTCACTGATTTTACGGTGTTATTTTCTTTATTTCTTGATTCAATTATTATATGAATTATTGGAGCTATGACACTTACACTAAAAGTGAGAATGGCTAAAAGAACGAATAAGCCAGCCATTGGATTTAAAAAATATATTAGCCCTCCGCCCACGGCTAGACCTGACACAAACCAAAGTATAAATATTTTTAGATATTTCAAATATTACTCGTATTTTTATTTATGTGCTCTAACGCTCTAATAAGCGGCGTGCGGTAGCACGTCCGGCGAGTAAAACGAGCGTACTTAATTTACTTGTTAGCATTTTTACTCACCTACAAAAATTATTCCATAATTATTTGATTGAGCTTCATTTAATATACTTAATATTTTTTTATATTCCGGTAATTCAGTTTGATTCTTCTCTGCCTTTTCACTAATTAATGATATTAATATTTCGAGGCCAGAACTTAGCTTCAGTGTTCCATAAGGATCAATATACAACCCCGTTTTATTTTTATACTTTTCAAATATTGGTTCTAATATTGAATATGACGACTCATTAATTGAGTACAATAATTTTTCAGCTTGCCCATTTTTTAGTATGTGAATATCAATTGACATTATTTATTACTGCTAACGCTCTAATAAGCGGCGTGCGGTAGCACGTCCGGCGAGTAAAACGAGCGAACTTAATTTACTTGTTAGGGTTTTACATTTATGAATTTTTTCTTTAGATCCCATACTAACCCTCCAAAACCACAAGTAACCAACCCCATTAAAAACCAATAATACCAATTTGACTCATATGATTTGAGCATAACTGAAGAACCAAATAATAAAAACATTGCTAGCAAGACGAGAAAAGGACTAATTACACCTAATACCATACCATTTAATATGCCTGATTTCTTAGCCAATACCGCTGTTATATAGCCACAAAGGATAAAGCAAAACAGCACTAAAAAATTTAGCCACATTAAAATGCCGGGCATGCTGCTACTTGTATTAGCAATATAATTTAAGGAATATGTTAATAATAAATATGCAAGTGTGAGAATAATTGAACCATACCCAATTGCTTTAATGTTTATTTGTTGCAGGATAGACATTATTTTTTGTAACCCTAACGTTCTAATAAGCGGCGCGCGGTAGCGCGTCCGGCGAGTAACACGAGCGTACTTAATTTACTTGTTAGGGCTATATATTCCATGACAATACTATTAACGCAACAAAGAAATATAATGTATATGGAAGTATCTTTGCATGCTTCCCCTTAAATGTAAATTCTCTATATTTAATAGCGCCATACAAGAGAATTAAAAATATAATAGTGAAAAGATATACATACAAGTTATTTGGGTTTACCTTAATAAATAAAGTGAATTTTTCAAATTTATTCACCTCATTGCTTACAGAGACTTCAATTTTTGAATAATCCCCAGATGGCAAAGTGAAGATTCCATAATTTAATATAGAATAATATCTTCTGCCTCCTCCAGTGCTTGCAGACTTTGGCCTAAGATGATGTATGTTTTCAGTTCCAGTATCCCCACTAATTTTAACAGTGATTGGAATATTGAAATTCGAAAGTTTCCGGTTACTTCCTCTATGTATTAAAACTCGTATAGTTTTAATATTTTTGTTGGTTATTTTTATTTTATAGGTTTTGTTTGTTTTAAGATTGTACGTTGAGTAATGAGGCTTAGTATTTAGCTCATTATTAAAAAATGCCAAAGAAATACTAAAAAACAATATTGATGAAATGAAGAATATTACAGGCTTCCTTTTTACAGCAGAAATCTCCATTTTATTTTTCGCCCTAACGCTAAGTTGAGCTGCGCCCTGAAGGCACAAAAAAATGCTTCGATAATACTGATAAGCACCTACCCATCGGGGCCAATGCCGTAAATGGCGTCGGCTCGAACGCCTTGTTGGACAGGTCGATGCCATAACACTGATATATAGGAATTTTCATTTCGTCTCTTTCCATAAACCGTATAAACATGCCTCATTAATGCGCCACAAAGGGTACAACTCCAATGTACTTCATTTTTTATCGTTTCTCCAGTCGGATGCAATGTATCCTTGATATTCCCCATTAAACCTTGGAATTTTTTTATTTTTTCTTTGCATTGTGCGGCATACAGTCCATAGTGCCGAACAACATGGACATTCGGTTCGGGTACATGCCATAAAATTCGACGGGTAAATTCAACGATAGTTAAACTTAATTGTTTTATTTTTTTATCGCGGTGATCTTTATAATGAAACACAATTTTCTTAGACGTACACTGTGTTATTTGTTTTGGATTGATCGGGCCGCCTTTCATGTATCGTGCAAGATACAACATCACACCTTGACCATGCGCATATTTCTCTTGAATTCCAATGCTCCATTGTTTTTTATAAAGGTTCCGATGTGTTTTTAAAAACGAAACTCCATCCCACTCGGTGGGAAGTACGATTTCTTTTTTAAAAAAAGCCTCTTTTATATAAGACTGCATCTTTCCACGGAATAACGATTTAACCACACGGATAGGTAATAAAAAATTATTCGACGAAGGATGCCATTGTTCCGATGCATTCATTCCACCCGAAGTTACTAAACAATGAATATGTGGATGCATTGTTAGTTGCCGCCCCCAAGTATGGAGTGCCATTAAAATTCCCGGTGTCGCTCCCAAGTAACGTTTATCTTCGAGTAATGTCATTAACGTATCGCGGCAGGCTTTAAAAAAATGTTGTGTCATCCATTTTCGATTATAAAGCCAGAGAGGAATATATTCATGCGGCAGTGTAAAAACAATATGATGATGCGGGCAATTAAGTAAACGTTCTTTTTGTTTTTCAATCCAATCGTGTCGCGCTTTGCCTGCACAAATAGGACAGCTTCGATGGCGACACGAGTGCAATTGCTTTTGACTTTCATGGCCTTGAGGGCATGATAAAAAGTGATAGCCTTGCTCTTCTGTTTGGCAATGCATTAAAGCCCGAATCGCTTTATGATCTTTTATTGGATGTTTCTTTTTTATTAAGTGCGGGTAGGCACTTTTAAATATATTTTGTATAATACGTTTGTTGTTTTCCATGTAACATCCTTGTTAATGGTTCTAGGTTTTATTTATTCTTGTTCTTACGCGACAGCGTATTTGTTCAACAGTCATATATACAGAATCTGTAATTTTCCAGATATATACGGAATCTGTATATCACATTTGTATTTTTTGTTTTCATTGTCCATAATCGTATCAGGCTTAGGATAAGCTTTATACTAATAATTGCTAAAGGAGTAGCATTATGACTGACCAATCCGTGTCCCGTTTCTGGGATAATTATATTTTAAAAACAAAAACTTATCGTGTTAAAGAGGGAGCTATACGTTGGTATGTACGCAATGTTGAACGATATATTAAAGACCACCAGGATATTCGTTTATCACTGCATACTGAAGAAATGCTTTTAAATTACCTAAACGACAAAAGCAGAAATGGCTATTTAGAATCTTGGCAACTTAATCAACTGATTTTATCTTTAAAAATCTTGTTTGTAGAAATTGTGAAGCCTGTCTGGGCAAATAAGTTCCCATGGGATGATTGGGTTAAGAAGGCTTTAAAAGAGGAATTCTGTGCAAAAAAAGAAGATGAAAGTGATCATATTTCTAATTCACACTCAACTTTAGCACGTGATTATCAGCCAATTAACACGAATAACGAAACAGCCAACTATTTAGATGAAAAGGATAAGGAGTCCGGTTTATATAAACGTGTTTATAGACATTTTCCAGAACATATTAATAATTTTATAACTCAGATTCGTGTTCGACATTATTCGATACGGACTGAGCGTGCTTATCTTGGCTGGATATTACGGTATGTTAGTTTTTATACATTTCAAGATCCAGCTGAGTTGTCTCCTGATCATATTTCTCGTTACTTAGATGATTTAGTTGTTAGAAATAAAGTTTCAGGAAGTACGCAAAGTCAGGCGTTGAACAGTTTAATGTTTTTTTATAAACATGTTTTGCAAAGAGATATGGCCGAAAAACTTAATTACACTCACTCCAAGAAACCGCGACGACTACCTACCGTATTAACAAGCCTGGAAATACAAATGTTATTCACAGAAATTCAACATCCAACTCAGAAACTCATGGCAAATCTTTTATATGGTTGTGGTATGCGTCTAATGGAGTGTGTACGGTTACGTGTGTTAGATATCGATTTTGGTTATCAGCAAATATTAGTTCGAAATGCAAAAGGTAAAAAAGACCGTGTTGTACCAATACCAAATCGATTAACGAAAACGTTGGAATCGCAAATTGATAAAATTAAAATGCTGCATACTGATGACCTGAAAGAAGGTTTTGGCTCGGTTTATATTCCCGATGCTCTATCTCGCAAATATCCGAATGCTAAGAATGAATTTCGCTGGCAATATATTTTCCCTTCGACAAAAATTTCAACAGACCCACGCTCAGGTGAATCACGTCGTCATCATATCCATGAGAATGGCCTACAAAAGCATATTAAAAAAGCCGGTGAACTAGCTGGGATTACTAAAAAAGTTAACTGCCATGCTTTGCGCCATTCTTTTGCAACGCATTTACTTGAAAATGGCTATGATATTAGAACGGTACAGGAATTACTTGGACATGCTGATGTTTCAACAACAATGATTTATACGCACGTTTTAAATAAGCCGGGGGTTACAGTAACGAGTCCATTAGATTTGCTTGAGGCTTAATTGCGGTTACACAATGGCTACCGCACTACGCGACATTTTTGTGTGCACAGTTTAGTTAACGTGGCTGATTACATCAGTCTTTATGTTCAACGCCACGTTTTAAAAATCCTGTTACTATTTTGGGGGATGTAGCTGCCTCAATAATATTTTGATTGAAGTAACTATATATAAGGTATAGAAGTTCCGTTATTGGGTCAATTAATTATGTTAATTGTTTGTTTTTTGCACTCTTTTGAATGACTTAGCAATACTTTTTTGGCAAAAAAAAGGGTAGCCGAAGCTACCCTTTTTTATTACTTAAAAGCTGAAATTAGATTTCAAAGGTACCTTTAAGTTTCTTAGGTACTGCTACGCCTTTAATGCGTACATACTTAGGCATACCATCTTTGTATGGAGGGTAGTCTTCACCTTTTATTAAAGGCTCCATGTAAGTACGGCAAGCTTTAGTGATACCGAAACCATCTTTTGTGATGAAGTTTTCTGGCATCATTTTTTCTACGTTAGCAACTTTGCTTAGGTCAGCCATTCCAACTTTCCATTTAAATGGTTTGTTAGAAATGCGGTCTACTGTAGGCATTACTGAGTTAAAGCCTTTAACTGCATATTGAACGCCAGCTTTACCCATTGCGTAAGCCATATCAACGTCTGTTTTAGATGCGATATGTCGTGCTGCACGTTGTAGGTAATCGGCAACAGCCCAATGGTTTTTCAATTGTAATTCAGATTGAATCATGCCGCTAATAACAGTGGCTGCACCACCGAGTTGCGCGTGACCAAATGCATCTTTAAGACCTGTTTCTGCAAGGAAACGACCGTCTGGCCAATGAACACCTTCAGATACAACAACTGAACAGTAACCGTGTTTATCAACATTCTTTTGCACTTCGGCTAAGAACTTAGCTTGGTCAAATTCAACTTCTGGAAATAAAATTACAGTTGGGATAAAAGTATCTTCAGTTGATGCTAGACCACCTGCTGCTGCAATCCAACCTGCATGACGACCCATAACTTCAACAATAAATACTTTAGTTGATGTTTTACACATTGATGCAACGTCAAACGATGCTTCGCGTGTTGATACTGCAACGTATTTTGCTACTGAACCAAAGCCAGGGCAGTTATCTGTAATGGGTAAATCGTTATCAACTGTTTTAGGAATGTGGATTGCTTGAATCGGGTAACCCATTTCTTTAGACAGTTGAGAAATTTTATAACAAGTATCAGCTGAATCGCCGCCACCGTTATAGAAGAAGAAACCAATGTTATGTGCTTTGAATACTTCGATTAAACGTTCGTATTCGCGACGGTTTTCTTCTAAAGATTTTAATTTAAAACGGCAAGAACCAAATGCACCTGATGGTGTGTGACGCAAACCTTTAATAGTTGCTGCAGATTCTTTTGAAGTATCAATTAAGTCTTCCGTTAACGCACCGATAATACCGTTACGACCTGCGTAAACTTTACCAATTTTATTTGATTTTTTAGCTTCTTCAATAACGCCTGCTGCTGATGCATTGATTACAGCTGTTACGCCACCTGACTGTGCGTAAAATGCATTCATTGGTGGAACTTTAGGAGCTGCTTTCTTTTTAGCTTTGGCTTTTGTTTTTTTCTTGGCTACTTTTTTCTTAGCAGTTTTCTTTTTAGCAACTTTTTTCTTTGCTTTTTTCTTTACTACTTTCTTTTTGGCTGTTTTTTTCTTAGCTACTGTTTTCTTTTTCGCGACTTTTTTCTTCGCTACTTTCTTTTTTGCTTTTTTCTTAGCTGCCATAATAGACCTCGGTTAATTTTAATATTTGTGTTTGAATTTGTATAACGTTAACGGTTTAAGAAGTTAAATCTTTAGCCATATTTTTTTGTCGTTCATGATCAGCTTGAGCACGCAGTGTTGATAACACGCAATCGAGCAAATCAGTATAAAATTGTTTTCCAGTGCCATATAGTTCTTGGATGTCATAAAAATATTGGCTGTAATATTTTGACTCGTCTGTTTTAGCTATGATGAAATGACAGTCTTTTTTTTCCCAATAAACTGCTGGGCATTCAGTCACTTCGCTATCATTTTCGGTTAGACATAATTCGATATCGGCTTGCTCAAAGGGAATAATTTCGCCATAGCGTTCTTGCAAGCAATCGCTAATACCTTTTAATTCTTCGGGAGTATAATCTGGGATTTGAGCCATTGATTTCTTCACTAAACTTTGGAGGGTGTATTCTCCATATTTGGCGGGTTTTTGCAAGTTTGGTGGGTGTTTAGTGCGCCTTTTTTTGTAGGCGCACTTATGCCTGAGAGAGCAAGGCGAACTCGGCGTTTAGCAAACGACCCATAATCTCACTATAACACTGATGTCAACGAACAAAGAGAGTGGACGTCGACCAAATACCCTACACTTTCTAACTAAAACTTACGCCTGAGAGCAAGGCGAACTCGGCGTTTAGCAAACGACCCATAATCTCACTATAACACTGAAGTCAACGAACAAAGAGAGTGGACGTCGACCAAATACCCTACACTTTCTAACTAAAACTTACGCCTGAGAGCAAGGCGAACTCGGCGTTTAGCAAACGACCCATAATCTCACTATAACACTGATGTCAACGAACAAAGAGAGTGGACGTCGACCAAATACCCCACACTTTCTAACTAAAACTTACGCCTGAGAGCAAGGCGAACTCGGCGTTTAGCAAACCGCCCAAAACCATAAGCTATTTATAAAGTACTGGATTCCCGCCTACGCGGGAATGACGACAAAAGCGTGCTTATAAATTTTGTGTGAAAATCAGTCTTTTTGACTCAAAATACGCTCTATCCTAGCCTCTAGCCTATCCACATCATTTCGAATGTTATCCACCGCCCTGTAAAAAGGCTCAATTTCTTCCGCAAAGGGTAAAATTTCCGATTCTTGCTGAAAATACTCAGCAATATTTTGCTCTAGTGTATTTTTTGCCTGTGGTTGCCACTGTTTGAAACCTTGAACGAAGCGCCCTATTTTATGTGCCAGCAGATCACCAGTAGATTCAGAGGTTACTTTTGCAAAGGTTTGGGCAAGTTTCTCTTCCCAATCTATGTCTAGATTCTTAAAAAAAGCACTAAACTGTTGGCCTAACTCCAAATCACCGTCAATCGTAATATTTTGTTCTCGAAGCGTTGCTGCTGTGGCTTCGCCTTGGCTCATGTTAAAGAGTGCCATTGGTGTGCCGTGAATAATAGTGTCGGCTTCGCCAGCATATACAGACATCACTTGAATACCTTGGGCATCCGGCAGCAAATACAAAGTGAAATCCCAGCCGACTAACTCTATAGCAATAACTTTATTGCTCAGTTTAGCGAGCTTAGTCGTAGCACTTGCGTCCATTTGAATGTATTCATTAAGGGCGGTTTCTATCGCGCCTATTAGTGCGATTTTAACTTCGCTTGAAGTTTCTGTGGGATCTTCAGTTTGTGTGGTTTGATCTTGGTTCATCACTTTTGCGTTTCCCGTCATTCCCGCGTAAGCGGGAATCCAGACAATCTTAAATTATTTAAAAAACTCTTTTTACTACACTGGATACCCGCCTGCGCGGGTATGACGATTGCTTTATATTCTATACTCAAAGCTTAAATCACGCGCTTTTTACAAATTAAATTCAGCTCTTATAGCCACGATGCAAAGCGACAATACCAGCACTTAAATTAAAATAATCGCATTGTTCAAAACCAGCGTTTTGCATCATGTCTTTTAATGTTTCTTGATCTGGATGCATGCGAATTGACTCGGCAAGATAACGATAACTGTCTGCGTCATTCGTAATAAGCTTGCCAATAAACGGTAACACTTTAAACGAGTAGGTATCGTAAATTGGGGTTAAGGCTTTAACGGTTGGTTTCGAAAATTCTAACACTAATAACTTTCCACCGGGTTTTAACACTCTATTCATAGAGCGAAGTGCTTTGTCTTTATCGGTTACGTTTCTTAAGCCAAAGGCAATGGTGATTAAATCAAAGTGGTTATCCGGGAAAGGCAAACATTCTGCATTCGCCTGTACAAAATCTACGTTGCCAACAATGCCTTTGTCAGTAAGGCGGTCACGCCCAACACTCAGCATAGAGTTGTTAATATCTGATAATGTGACATGCCCTGTTTGGCCAACTATACGTGCAAATTTAGCCGCTAAATCGCCTGTGCCACCCGCTAGATCCAATACTTTTTGCCCTGGGCGAACACCGCTTATTTCAATAGTGTATCGCTTCCAAAGTCGATGAATACCCATCGACATTAAGTCGTTCATTACATCGTATTTATTGGCGACAGAATGAAATACTTCGGCAACTTTTCCGGCCTTGGCTGCAGCATCAACTGTTTCATAGCCAAAATGTGTTTGATCAGAATTGGATTCTGTAGACATAACTGCGTATCTCAAAATTATAAAACGCTATTATAAACCAAAAAATAGTCTTTCGGCGGCTTTCTTGGTCTAAACAAAACCCATCTAATTGATACAGTATTTGTACTAATTTGAGGCTGTTTATTGCTATCTCAATGCACTTATTGATTAAATAACTAGATTATATACGCACGAGGATGCAGACTGTTTTTTAGAGATATCGCTTTAATATCTCTATAAATTACAAGGTGTTAAGCTTGAATTCTCGCGATATTGTTTTTGTTAATCCACCCTATGAGCGCATAGCTGCCGGCTATGAATTTGTTAAGCATATTACTAACAATTCACCTTCACTCGGTTTGTTACATCTGGCCGCTGAAGTTCGCCAAAATGGATTGACGCCTTCTATTATTGAAAGTGATATTTTTAATCTCACTATCGACCAAGTCGCCGCAAAAATTATTAAGCAAAAACCTCGTTATGTTGGCATTACATTATTTACCGTTGGCATATGGGGTGCAGCCTCCATTGCACAACAAATAAAAGATGCATTGCCAGAAACAATTATTATTGTTGGCGGCCCTCATATTTCTTCGATGGGCACAGAAACCATCGAACGTTTTAGCCAGTTTGATTATGCCGTTGATGGTGAAGGCGAAAAAATTCTTACTGAACTACTTGAAACCCTAGAAAATAAGACCGACCTTTTTAAAGTGCCGGGTTTAATTTATCGTGATGAATTTCAGGTTCAAAAAACACCATGGAAACCGGTTAATCGTATTCTTGATGAACTACCGTACCCTGCCTGGGATCTACTGCCTGATTTTCCTAAAGCGTATAAACCCGCAATTTATGATTACCCTCGCGGACCAACAGCCACCATTGCGGCTTCACGTGGCTGTCCTTTTCATTGTAAGTTTTGTGATACTTCAACCTTTGGTGCGAGCGTACGACATTACTCGCCTAAAATTGTTTTTAATATGATGAAGCACCTTCATGAAGAATATGGCGTACGTCATATTGGCTTTGTGGATGATTTATTTTTAGCGAGTAAAATCCGCGTTCAGGAATTGTGCGAACTTATTCTGGAAGAGGGCTTGGACATAACATGGGGCTGTACAGCACGAGTCGATACTGTTAAGCCAGATATCCTCGGCCTTATGAAACAGGCCGGTTGTTGGGAAATTAGTTTTGGTCTTGAAACAGGTTCGAATAAGCTGTTAAAGAAAATGGATAAAAAAGCAGAAGTTGAAAAATCTGAACAAGCCATTAGATGGACTGCCGCTGCGGGCATACGCACTAAAGGGCTCTTTATGTTGGGCTTTCCTGGTGAAGACGAACATACTATTCAACAAACAAAAGATTTTATTCGTAACATCCCAATGACAATAATGAACTTAACGAAGTTTACACCTTATCCTGGTTCACCAATATACCGCGAAATTTATGGCACTAATATTCGTGAAGATCACTGGCAAAAAATGAATGGTATGAATTTTGTCTGGTCGCCTGAAGGGATAACCGTTAAAGAGCTTGATAAACATTATCAGGAAATTCTCAAAGCGTTTTATCAACGTCCAAAAATCAGATACTACTATCTCAAATTAACACTTCAATATCCAAACCATTTTTTCCGCTTGCTTCGATTTGGAATCGGTTTTGTTAATGCAAAACTAATGAGTTTTATTAGTGGCCGAGGTGGTTTGCTTGTTAAAGAAGAAAAGCCACATCTTGATCATACAAAATAAAAAGACTTAATCTTTATTATATTCAAACGCATCTGAAATATAATTTTTCTTCTCTAATCCAGCCACTTCAAAAGCATCTTCAGCTGCATAAATCATTGCCGGGGGACCTGCGGCATATACTTCATGACCACTTAAATCCGGGTAGTCTTCTAAAATAGCTTCGTGTACATAACCTGTTCGACCTTGCCAATTATCTGTATCGACTGGAGCCGAAAGTACAGGCGTATAACGAATAAGCGGATTAAGTTTGGTAAATTTTTGAGCCTCTGCATCCATATATAAATCTTGGTTTGCACGTGCACCCCAGTAAATATGAATAGGTCGTTCTAATCCAATATGAAGCGCATGTTCAACCATGCCTTTAAGCGGTGCGAAGCCTGTTCCACCAGCCATAAAGATCATCGGCTTTTTACTTTTTTCACGAATATAAAAATTACCGTGCGGGCCTTCGATACGAAACATTTCTTTTATTTTCATGTTGGCAAAAACATCGGTTGTAAACTTGCCTTCGCTAATATGACGAATGTGCAGTTCGATATTCTCATCATTGTGAGGTGCATTCGCAATTGAGAAGCTGCGATGTTTTCCATCTTTTAATAAAAAATCGATGTATTGTCCGGCTAAAAATTCCATTCTTTCTGCTTCAGGCAGTTTGAGTTTTAAATACATAACATCGTGGTTTAATTTTTCTAGCGCTTCCAATCGACAAGGTAGTTTAACGACTGGAATATCTTTCGCTGTTTCATTCTCTCGTGATTCAATGACTAAATCGCCCTGCGGTTTTGCTTGGCAAAATAAGGCCATGCCTGTTGCTTTATCTGCTGAAGATAACCCCGTTGGCTCTTGTGTATAACTAACTTCACCCTGTATGATTTTACCCATACATTTTCCACACTTGCCATTACGACAACCATAAGGAAGGTGTATACCCTGTCGAATGGCAGCATCAAGTATGCTTTCATCCTGATTAACGTTAAATTCGTGCCCACTTGTTTCGATTTTGACGCGATTTGTCATAAACTAGTATTCTCTATCTTAAATGTGGCGGCATTATACCTGATGGTCTGTTCAGAAAAACCCTTAAAAAATGTGTCTATTTCTATTATAGGCTGTGGTGATGTTGGCTGCCGAGTTGCCTTGCTCCTACAATCGTCTTTATACCCGGTAACAGGCTATACCCGTAATAAAGAAACAATCTCTCATCTCACTAAGATTGGTATCGGCGCTAAAGAGCTCGATCTTGATAGTCTTTCTAAAGAATCGGCTAAAACATTAAAAGAATATTCTAATCAGCTTGTTTTTTATTTTGCACCGCCCCCTGCTAGCAGTGAAGCTGATACACGAATCCGTGCATGGCTTGAAGCACTCGATACTAGCTGCTTGCCACGGCGTATTCTTTACATTAGTACGACCGGCGTATATGGAGACCACCAAGGTAAGCATGTGGATGAAAAAACGCCAACCAATCCTCAATCGGATCGAGCTAAACGACGCCTTGATGCCGAGCAAGCGTTGGCTGAATTTGCTCGTAGACACTCAGTTGAATATGTCATTTTACGGGTGCCGGGTATTTATGGCGAAAATCGTTTACCACGCAAACGTTTAGAAGCACAAACACCCATGCTGCGGCCTGAAGTATCACCTGTTACAAATCGTATTCATGAAGATGACCTCGCAGCTTGTTGTGTTGCCGCTTGCTTACAATCCAATAGTGCTGAAATTTATAATGTTTCAGATGGTGATAATATGACAATGTCCGATTATTTCATTCAAGTTGCCGAGCATTTAAATTTACCCGCACCACCACGCATTAGTTGGTATGAAGCCGAAACCATGCTGTCTGCAAGTATGCTATCTTATTTAAAAGAATCTCGAATCGTCGATAATAAAAAAATTCTTAATCAGTTGGGTATAACGCTTAAATATCCATCGCTCTCATCCTTTTTAAAGTTATAATCACTGAAGAATTACGTCGGATATTTGTTATGGTAAGAAGTACATTAATTAAATTTCATCTGTATGTTGCGGCATTTTTGGTTCCTTTTCTTTTTATGATGTCGCTTACCGGTGTGTTAGAAATATTAGGTGTTGAAGGGAAAATTCATAAGGAAGTTATTTTTACCACGAATCAGGATGCGCTTAATTTTAAATCTATCAATATAAAAAACGATGTTAAAGTTCTTCTTATAAAAATTAATGCTAACCCTGATTTTGACCATTTAAAAATAAAAGAAACCAAAGTATATACTCGACCAAATTACAATGTCCATTATGCTTTTAAAAAATCAGGTGACTCTTTAAAAGTATATCAATACACACCCAGTACGCTTCAAAAATTAAAGATGCTTCATAAGGGCAATGGCCCTCGACTTTATAAACTATATCAACAGATTTTTGTCTACGGTCTGTTCTTTGTTTTACTTACCGGATTATGGCTAGGGTTAACCTCAGATTCATTAAGAAATATGACCATATTTATATTTTTAGCGGGCATACTTTTATATTATATTTTAATTACTAGCTAATTATAGGTTTAAATATGCGACTTAATTTAGATTACAACATCCCTCTTAAGAATCTATTAACCACTGTAATCACCATTCCCATTTTTTTATTTTTCTTTGATTCTCTTGTAAATTCTTATAGCCACGATATTCCGAACAAAATTCGCGTTTTATTTGATATTACCTTAGAGGCTAATATTCCAACCTGGTATTCAAGCGTTATCGCTCTATTTGTAGGGCTAACGGGTTTGTTAATTGTGCAGCATTACTATCGCTTAAAGCAAACTTCTAAAATAATAATATGGTCTATCATTTCATTATTTTTTATTTACATGAGTATGGATGACACATCTCAATTTCATGAACGAATAGCAACTGCTTGGGCAAACTATGCTAATAGTACCAATGACACGCTGTCATCAACATTAGCCGGTAATTTTGAAAGTTACTATTGGCAATTATTATTCTTACCTATTTTTGGATTAATTGGCTTTGTAATGTTATACGTTATCAAGACCGAATTTAAAAATGCATTGGCGAAAAAATTATTTATTGCTGGGCTTTCTTGTTTTGTTATTGCAGTTGGTCTAGATTATATCGATGGTGTTGATCGTTATTACGACTTTGTTATTCAAAATACATCGATACAATTTAAAGCACTTGAACATCTTTCGCGTGCAGTAGAAGAAATGATAGAAATGATAGGGCTTGGACTTATTTTTACTTCGCTATTATTACACCGCGAAAGTTTATACGAATAATAATTACATTCTCATACACAAAAAAATGGGCACTCTAGTTTAGCTAGAATACCCTTTTTCTTAGTCCTGTATATTTTTAGTTACACATAACTTTCTTTCTTGTAATACGCCCCACTGAAGTAACGGAAATCAAATTACCTAATTCATTATTTCTCGAACTATCACATATTAGGAATGATTTCTGTCCCAAAGAACCTTGTTCTGAGCCATCCGAACCATCATCACAAGTTGCTGCAGCACCTGGATTGCTATCATTTGAACTACCCGATGAACCTGCGCTTCCTGAAGAACCAGAAGTTCCAGTTGATCCGCTACTACCTGACGAACCATTATAATTCGAGCTGTACTCACTTGTACTACGTGAATTACTACTGCTTGCATGCACAGATGAAATGGGTGATAACTGTTCAAGTACGTTGAAGTATCTATCGACATTAAGGCTTGCCGATGATGAACCTGAACCGCCAGAAGACCCAGAATTACCACCATTCACTTGAGAGTCGGGTGCAACACAACTAATTGTAACTTCTGGATTTGAAGTACTGCTTCCACCTGATGATCCTGATTGTGCCGTTGATCCAGAATACCCGGAAGAACCTGAGCTTCCAGACGCCCCACTATAATTCGAACTATTTTCACTTGTACTGCGCGAATTGCTACTGCTTGCATGTGCAGATGATATAGGTGATAAGTTTTCTAGTAACGCAGCTAAATTCATTTCAAATTGTTTTTGATTGATATCTTCAAAGCAGTCTAAACATGTACTCGCTACCGTACCTTGAGGCTTAAATTGGATGTAAGTATTTACCGAAGAAATTGATATATCAATACTTGCATGGTTAGAGACTTTCAGTATTCTATCGTTTTGATCTACCACGCCCGGTTGAGCATCATCAACAAAGATAATCCAGCCAGATTCCCACGCTGTACCAGTACAAGAAATTCCATTATTACTTGAGCAAATACTTACTTTCTTACTGCGAGTTACTGCTGAGTTGCGTGCTAGGTTAATCGAACCAACTAAATCATTATTAGCAATCGAAATGCGGTTATCTTGTATTATGCCACCTGAAAGGCTCATCGCCAGACTACTCAAAATCGCAACAATGGCGAGTGTAATAACGAGCTCTATTAATGAAAAACCTGTTGTACTACGCATCTTGGGCAAACCTCGACTAACAACTTCATAAAGTCAGGCCATTATAGTGGTCAATAATTAGTCAATCAAGATTTATGTGACGTGGTTCACATGTTTTCACACCCCCAATACGACATATATTTGACGCTTACTACCTTAGTGCTTATAAGAGAATCAAATTATAAGGATTCTTCCAAATAACGTGGGTAAATCTTTATTTATCTACTCCTTTAGCGGCTCCAAAACCATTGCATAATGCATAGTTGCAAAAAAAAACTGAGCGTATGCTCAGCTTTTTCGCCGTAACCTGATGTATTAAGGTATTAATTACATCTAATCTTCGCTCTAGAGACCCGACCACCCATGGCAACTTTTATTAGGTTACCGTTTTCAGATGCTTCGGAGCTATCACATATTAAAAAGGTTGAATCAGGTATTGCTACTTGCGCAGATCCAGCTGAACCCGTTGTAGAGGTAGCTGCTGTTGAACCCGCTGCATTATTAACTCCTCCATTTGTCCCTCCACGATTAGTAACTGAAGGCACGGCAGCTGATGTATTTCCTGAAGATCTAACCCCATTATTTCCACTACTTGGTCTGCTTGAATTAACGGAATTAGATCTTGTACTTGAGCTGCCAGATGATGATGAACTTGCAGAAGCGTCTTCACATGTTGCAATGCCCGGAGGGCTTGCTTTCGCTATATTAGCTGCTGATGATCCTGAAGAGCCACTTGTTCCAGATTGACCGCTTGCTCCAGAATTACCCTCTGCATTTTCATTGTCTCCCTCGCTAGCATGCGCAACGCCAATAGGCGAAATCTGTTTAAGAATATTTAAAGCATGATCTGTATATTCTCTAGCCGTTACACTCGTTGAGGTATTACTTGAACTACCAGAACTTCCAGATGTAGCCGCTGAACCTGAAGAACCAGAGGTACCCGATCTCCCTGAAGAGCCAGATGCTCCTGACGTTCCGCCATTTACTTGTTGCGATACGGGCGCCACACAATTAACCAGCGCAACTTCATTTGAATCACCACTTCCGCCTGAAGCACCTGAACTTGCAGTTTGTCCTGAAGATCCTGATTGCCCTGATGACCCAGAATCCCCTTCGCTGGAATTATCCTCGCTAGAATTACTTTCTCCTGAATTATTTTCACTGGCATAAGCCAAAGAAACTGGAGATAGATTTTTAACCGCAGTTAATAATAATGGGGTTAAGTACAATTGGTTAGTTTGATCGAAACAATTTACACAAACACTTGCTAACGATCCCTGTGGTTTAAATTGGAGAAATCTACTTGGACTCGTTACAGAAATACCAACACTTACTACATTTGAAATTTTAATTATTTCGTCAGTCGCATCAATAACACCGGCAGCACCACTGTCTGTAAATACAATCCAACCAAGCTCCCAAGCTGTACCTGTACAGGTTGCTCCATCACTACTTGAACAAATACTCGCTCGTTGTCCACGTGTAATTGCTACGCTACGCGCAAGATTGATTGAACTAATTAACTTATTATTGGCTGATGCAATACGATTATCTTGTATAAATGCACTTGATAAAGTCACCACAAAACTACTTAATATAGCTATAACAGCCATCGTGATGACGAGCTCTATTAATGAAAATCCTTTTAATCTATCCATAATATTTTTAACCTCACTGTATAAAAATACAACCACTGATAATTGCATAATCGGAATTTTTCAACTCTTTAAAATCCCCATATATAAATAAAACAGTAATCCAATAATATGGATTAAACCGTAAAATTTAGAGTCGAAAAAACTATCACTTTTTGAAAGCAGTAAAGATAAGGTATTTATAGAATGGTTTGATTATTTTACTTAGTCACTAAAATATAATGGTTATTCTGTTATATCTTGGAACTAACAATCAAAAATATTATTATTCTTAAATAAGATTAAGAACAAGAGAATATAAATTTTATCCCTAAAACAAAAATGCGAGCTTACCTGCTCATTAAGACGATGAACAATATCATTATGTGCAAAACCACAATATCGATAAGGTCACATATTGCTTATATACTATGTGCAAAACATTCAGCTTGTTAAGAACTGTATAAAGATGAATCAATTAACAATTAAAATTGATTAATTATTATTCTACAATTTTAGAATTTCAGAATTTCAAATAATAATGTTTTTATAAGAAAATTTAATTTAGTCTTTGGGAAAAATATCAAGCTCCTCCCAGATTGAGTCAATATGTTGCTTTACAGACTCATCCATTACGATCGGTGTGCCCCACTCGCGGTTTGTTTCACCAGGCCATTTGTTAGTTGCATCCATTCCCATTTTACTGCCTAAACCAGAAACAGGTGATGCAAAATCCAAATAATCAATTGGTGTGTTTTCTATAATCGTGGTATCACGTGAAGGATCCATCCTTGTTGTCATCGCCCAAATTACATCGTTCCAGTCACGCACGTTCACATCATCATCCGTTACGATAACAAACTTGGTATACATAAACTGACGTAAGAAAGACCATACCCCCATCATGACGCGCTTGGCATGACCGGCATATTGTTTTTTCATACTCACAACCGCGACTCGATAGGAGCAACCTTCAGGCGGTAAATAAAAATCAACTATTTCTGGAAATTGCTTCTGTAGAATTGGTACAAATACTTCGTTTAATGCAACACCTAATATAGCCGGCTCATCGGGTGGCCGACCGGTGTAAGTACTATGGTAAATTGGTTTTTCGCGATGCGTGATTCGCTCAATTGTGAAGACAGGAAATTTATCGACTTCATTATAATAGCCAGTATGATCACCAAATGGGCCTTCATCTGCCATTTCATCAGGATAAATAACGCCTTCTAAAACATATTCAGCAGAAGCCGGTACTTGTAATTCATTACCGATACATTGTGTTACCTCTGTTTTACTTCCACGCAATAAACCAGCAAAAGCATATTCAGATAAACTATCAGGCACAGGCGTAACCGCACCTAAAATAGTGGCAGGATCTGCGCCTAATGCAACCGCTACAGGAAAAGGTTCGCCAGGATTTTTTTCACACCAATCTTTAAAATCAAGCGCACCACCTCGATGTGATAACCAGCGCATAATCACTTTGTTTTTTCCAATAACTTGCTGACGATAAATGCCAAGGTTTTGTCTTTCTTTATACGGACCTTTTGTTACCACGAGTGCCCATGTAATAAGTGGCGCAGCATCACCCGGCCAACAAGTTTGAATAGGTATTTGACTTAAATCAACATCATCCCCTTCAATAACATGTGTCTGACACGCCGCTTTTTTAATAACCTTTGGCGCCATGTTTAAAACTTGTTTAAACACCGGTAATTTTTCCCAAGCGTCTTTCATACCTTTAGGCGGATCAGGCTCCTTTAACATCGCCAGTACTTTGCCCACTTCACGAAGTGCTTCCACCGACTCTTCACCCATACCCAAAGCAACGCGTTCAGGCGTACCAAATAAATTTCCTAATACGGGAACATCTGAATTTTTTACATTTTCAAACAATAAAGCGGGGCCTTTGGCACGTAAAGTACGATCACAGATCTCCGTCATTTCTAAATAGGGATCAACTTCGTGGGTGATGCGCTTTAACTCGCCGCGCTCTTCCAGGAGTTTTATGAAGTCTCTGAGGTCTTTATATTTCATTGTTTACCATCTTTAATAAGCATTACGTCATTCCCGCGGAGGCGGTAATCTAGACAGCCTTCAAAAAATACTAATTTTAATGTACTGGATACCCGCCTCCGCGGGTATGACGGGGGAGATGATAGAGCCTCCCTCTAAATTTTTACTCTACCATTTTGCAATAAGATTGCTGCCAATGACAACTCTTCTTTTCGTTTGTTACAGTGAGCCTATCACGAAGTGTGAGAGCTTAGAGTACAAGGCAAAAATTTCTGAAAAAGCGGAGCTTACATATAGTAAGTGAGCATTTTGATGAAATTTTTAACGCCGTAATCTAAGCTCTCACTCTTCGTGATTAGATGCGGAAGCCACCGTGTCTTTTTCTATTTTTATAGTCGTTCCAGACAAACCCACCAATAACACCCAGTATTATCATTACGATTGTTAAACCCCAATACCAAGCAGGAAAACTTGCTCTAGTACCGGCTAATTCTTCAGCGGTAGGAACATGCTTACCTTCTAAACTTGCTAAAGCCATTTCTATGCTATTTCGCATAAGAGTATTTTCTTGCTCGGTTTTAATAAGTTTTGACTGCATATCATTTGGGTCAATATCTTTGTTATCTTTTAATTGTTGCTCAAACCCTAATAATTTAGTTTTAAGTGTTTTTATTTCTTTATTTGCGTTTTCAAGGGCCTCGGTATCGATAGTTGCTACATTTGTTACAGGAGTATTAACCTTAGAACTTGCTTTCGCCCCTTTTTTTAATTCTTTAATCGTTGTAGTTGCATTAGAAAGCTGGTCACGTTTAATTTGTAACTCTCGTTCTTTTTTTGTTAAACGCTCATTAACTACTTTTAGTGTTTCAACTGTTTTTTGATACTGTGAAAATAAATTGTCATACTGTTTTGTAGCTGGTTTAGTTTTAACTAAAAAATTTGCCGCAACCCAACCTTGAGTTCCATCAGCGGTTCGTATATTAATGAACTCGCCTTTTTTACTAACAACGGTTACGACAATGCCGCTTGCGATAGATTTTAATATAGGACTTTTCTCATCAGGTAGCTGATGTATACCGAGTAAAATACGGTCGGTAACGTATAGTGTTTCAGCTGAGATAGATTGAGAAAAAATTAATCCTAAACACAATATCGATATTTTTAAATTATTATTCATTAACCTTGAAAACATTTTCTATTCCTTAATATATTATGCAGCTATTCCAGAATGCCGTAATAATGCCTTTATTTGTGGCTCACGACCGCGAAAAGCTTTAAACAATTCAATCGGTTCTTTGCTTCCACCTTGCTCTAAAACTGAATGTAAAAATTCTAACCCTGTTTTACGGTCAAAAATACCGTTCTCTTCAAACTTTTCGAAGGCATCGGCAGATAATACTTCCGCCCATTTATAACTATAATAGCCAGCAGAATAACCACCTGCAAATATATGAGAAAAGCCATGTTGAAAACGATTAAACGATGGAGGCTTAATCACAGCAACTTGATCTCGCACACTATCTAATACACCTTGAATATCAATGCCTTTTTTATTTCTAAATTCGGTGGTTTGATATTCAGCATGAATTTTAAAATCAAATAACGAGAACTCTAATTGCCTTACCATAATCATGCTGGATTGAAAGTTTTTAGCGGCATGCATACGCTTAAATAATTCATCAGGCATTGGTTCATTGGTTTTATAGTGAGCAGCTATTAAATCTAAAGCCTCACGTTCCCAACACCAGTTTTCTAGAAACTGACTGGGTAGCTCTACTGCGTCCCATGCAACACCATTAATACCCGACACGCTCAAATAATTAACTTGCGTAAGCATATGATGTAAACCATGTCCAAACTCATGGAACAAGGTAATAACTTCTTGGTGGGTAAATAGTGCCGGTTCATCACCAATAGGTGGCGTTAGATTACAAGTTAAGTAGGCAACGGGTATTTGAAGATTTCCATTTTGATGGACTATGCGCCCTTGGCAATCATCCATCCATGCGCCGCCACGTTTTTTCTCGCGTGTGTATAGATCTAAATAAAACTGACCGCGAATATTATTTTCAATGTCGGTAATTTCAAAAACACGTACCGCTTCGTGCCATGTTTCAATACCGTCAATTTCTTTTATATTAATACCGTATATTTTATTTACAACGGCAAACATACCTTCAATAACACGTTGTTCCGGAAAATATGGTTTAAGCTCTTCCTGACTAATAGCATATTTTTTTTGTCGAAGCTTTTCAGAGTAATACATAAGGTCCCAAGCTTCGATCTGCTCAATGCCATATTTCGAAGTAACAAAATCTTCTAGCTCTTCAAATTCTTGCTCAGCTACTTTTTTTGATTTATCAACAAGCTTGTTTAAAAAATCAAAAACATCATTGGTCGTTTCTGCCATTTTTGTGGCTAAAGATAATTCTGCATAATTGTTAAAATTTAACAATGTTGCTAACTCATGGCGCAACCCTAAGATATCTTGCATGATGTTGGAGTTATCCCATTGTGCAGGATCTTGCTTTTTACTTTTTCCGTCATCGAGGCTAACGCCTTTATCCGAAGCACGCGTCACAAAAGCAGTGTACATTTCTTGCCGCAAGTTTCGGTCATCTGCATACATCATAACGGCCATATAGGAAGGTGCGTCCAGTGTAAAAACCCAACCGCTTAATTTTTTTTGTTCTGCCGCTTGCTTTGACATCGCAATAGCAAACTCAGGTAAACCAGAAAGATTTATTTCATCTTCAATTTGTTTATGCCATGCATGGGTTGCATCTAAAATATTTTCTTCAAATTGCGTTTTATGTTTTGAAAGCTGTTGTTTAATTTCTTTAAAACGTTGTTTTTTATCCGCTGATAAATCAACACCTGAAAGATGAAAATCTCTTAGCGCATTGTTAATTATTTGTTGTTGAGCAAGATCAAGCTTTGAAAAAGAAGCATCATTCGCAATACTTTGGTATGCCTGAAATAATTTTTCATTTTGCCCAAGCTCAGTTGAGTAGTCGCTCAATTTGGGTAAACATTTATTATAGGCTTCACGCAGTGCATCGCTATTTACAACTGAATTCATATGACTGACAGGCGACCATGCACGATGTAGGCGATCTGACATTTCTTCTATCGGTTGGACGAAATTATCCCAACTGAAAATTAGTGCGTGTTTTTTAGTGGCCGTTATATTTTCTTTATGGCCACTTATGACATCTCCTGTACGCGCACTTATGCTTGAGTTTGCGTTTGCGTTAGCAAGCGCGGCGTCGCCCATTTCAAGCAACATCGTTAATTGCTTTCGATTACTTTCTAAAATTTGATCAATGGCTGGTTCAACATGCTCTGGTGCTATTTGAGCAAAAGGGGGCAGTTGGGCCTTTTCGAGCATGTCTAATAATGGATTTGTCATGGTATATATATAGTATGATGGTCAAATAGGGTTAAAAAGCTCACTAGAGTCTACTAAACCATCGTTAACTAAACCACTGTCTACACTACATTTTTTACCAACAACTATATTCAATGCGATGCCAAACCATAATGAAAGCTGAAAATACTGTACCCTACAAAAATCTAACCCCTGACCTAATGCTTGATGCTGTCGAAAGCTTAGGTTTGGTCACCGATGGGCGATTTTTGGCCTTAAATAGCTATGAAAACCGTGTTTACCAAGTTGGCATTGAAAGTAGCCAGCCTCTAATCGCCAAGTTTTATCGTCCAAATCGCTGGTCTGATGAATCTATCTTAGAAGAGCACCAATTCTCTGAAGATTGCGCCCTACAGGAAATTCCGATCATTGCGCCTCTTTCTATTCACGAAACAACCCTGCATCGATTTGATGATTTTCGCTTTAGTTTATTTGATCGCCATGGTGGAAGAGCACCGAATCTTGATGACCCTGAACATCTAGAATGGTTAGGGCGTTTTATTGGGCGCCTACATGCAACAGGAAGTCGCTTCCCCTTTCAACATCGACTTACATTAAACCCAACAACATTCGGCCATGATGGTTTAATTTTTCTGCTCGATAATAATTTTATACCTGAAGAGATTAAGCATAATTATCAACTTGCGGCGAAACAAGTATTAGAAGTTATTGATCAACAATTTGAAAATTATAAGCACCTACCCTTAATTCGTTTACATGGTGATTTGCATGTTGGAAATATTTTATGGACCGAAAGCGGCCCACACATTGTAGACCTAGATGATTGTATGATGGGTTTTGCAATTCAAGATATTTGGATGTTACTTTCTGGAAATGAGTCTGAAATGGTTGTGCAACTTAATACTATTTTAAAAGGCTATATGCAATTTCATGATTTCGATCCTTCAAGTTTAAATTTAATTGAAGCACTACGTAGTTTAAGAATAATTAATTACAGTGCATGGCTTGCACGGCGTTGGCATGACCCAACTTTTCCTATGAATTTTTCATGGTTTAATGAACCACGTTATTGGGAAGAGCAGCTATATACTTTGCGTGAGCAGCTTGAAAGGATGCAATCAACACAGTTGTTAAGGATTTATAATCAATAGCATTATTCATCTCGTCATTCCCGCGAAGGCGGGAATCTAGACAATATAAACAGCTATTTTACAGTACTGGATTCCCGCCTTCGCGGGAATGACGGATTTGTTTGAGTGATAATTTTATAAATTATTTTTTGCTGGTCATTCACTTCAACAAAAACATCGCTCGCAATGACACTATTAACCATTCATATTTTATTTCTCCCAATTAGAAAAGCCGCTGAACTTTACATTCAGCGGCCTTTTTAAATAAAGAAATTATTTCTTTTCTCTATTTAGCTTTCTTCTTAGCTTCTTCACGCTCTAACGTTTCTTTAATAACTTCTTCAGAAACATTTTTAGGACAAGGCATGTAGTGTTCAAATTCCATTGAGAACTGACCACGACCTGATGTCATCGTACGTAAATCACCAATATAACCAAACATTTCGCTTAATGGGCATTGCGCTTTAATACGAACGCCTGTTGGGCCTGCATCTTGACCTGATATCATGCCACGGCGACGGTTTAAATCGCCAATTACATCACCAACGTGATCTTCAGGTGTAAATACGTCTACCTTCATGATTGGCTCCATCAGTTGTGGACCGGCTTTTTTCATTGATTGACGATAAGCGCCTTTAGCTGCTGATTCGAATGCCATTGCCGATGAATCCACCGCATGGTGAGCACCATCGTTTAAAATTACTTTAAAATCTAAACATGGGAAGCCCGCTAATACGCCACGATCTTTACTTTGTTTAAAGCCTTTTTCTACAGCTGGCCAGAATTCACGTGGCACGTTACCACCGGTTACAACCGATTCAAATACAAAACCGGTTCCTGGCTCGCCAGGTTCAATGGTGTAATCAATTCGACCAAATTGGCCTGCACCACCTGATTGTTTCTTATGGGTATAAGAATCTTCAATTTTTTGTGTAATCGTTTCGCGGTAGGCTACTTGTGGCGCACCAACAATAACTTCTACACCGTGAGTACGTTTCATGATGTCGATTTTAATATCTAAGTGAAGCTCGCCCATTCCTTTAAGAATTGTTTCGCCAGAGTCTTCATCTGTTTCAACACGGAACGAAGGATCTTCTTTAACCATTTTACCAATCGCAATACCCATTTTTTCTGATGCTGCTTTATCTTTTGGTGCAACAGCAATTGAGATGACCGGATCAGGGAAGACCATTGGCTCAAGTGTTCCAGGATGTTTTGGATCACAAAGTGTATGACCCGTTTGCACGTTCTTCATGCCTACGAAAGCAACGATATCGCCCGCACGTGCGCCATCAAGTTCAACACGGTCATCAGCCTTCATTTCTACAATACGACCGATACGCTCTGTTTTACCTGTGAAGGTATTTAAAACGGAGTCGCCTTTATTTATTACACCTGAATAGACTCGAACGAAAGTTAATGCACCGAAACGGTCATCCATAATTTTGAATGCCAATGCACGGAAAGGTTCTTTGTCATCAACAATTGCGAATTCGCCCGTTTCTTCACCTTCTTCATCTGTTAAAGGTTGTGGGTTAACTTCGGTTGGGTTTGGTAAGTAATCTACAACCGCATCCAATACTAATTGAATTCCTTTGTTTTTAAATGCAGAGCCACAGTATGTTGGGAAAAAGTCTAGAGCGATTGTTCCTTTACGGATGCAGCGTTTTAAATCTTCTAAAGAAGGTTCGTTACCTTCTAAGTATGCTTCCATTAAATCGTCGTCTTGCTCAACGGCCATTTCAATTAATTTTTCACGGTACTCTTCCATCTTGTCGACCATGTCGGCAGGTGGCTCTTCGATTTTGTAATTTTCTGGTTGGCCCGAATCATCCCAAATCCAGGCTTTACGTGTGATTAAATCAACTAAGCCTGTGAAGTTATCTTCGATACCGATTGGTAAAACCATAACCATTGGGTTTGCACCAAGAACGTTTTCTACTTGATCGACAACGCGGTAAAAATCACCGCCCATGCGATCAAGTTTATTAACAAAAATAACACGTGCTACGCCAGAGTCATTTGCATAACGCCAGTTAGTTTCTGACTGAGGTTCAACACCACCAGACGCACAGAATACGCCAACACCACCATCAAGTACTTTTAGTGAACGATAAACTTCGATTGTGAAATCAACGTGACCAGGAGTGTCGATGATATTAAATCGGTGGTCGTCCCATTCACATGAAATAGCAGCTGACTGAATAGTAATACCACGCTCAGCTTCTTGGTCCATGAAATCGGTCGTTGCTTCCCCGTCATGTACTTCACCGGTTTTATGAATGGTACCGGTTAACTTCAAGATGCGTTCTGTTGTTGTGGTTTTACCAGCATCTACGTGCGCGAAGATACCAATATTTCTGTACTTGTCTAAATCAGCCATGTCGTTGCTACTCTGTTAAGATTAATCTAAATTCACCGAAACTATTCGGCGATCCATATCATGCCCTTTAATGCCCCGTTAAATTCTGGTCACATTAAGGAAACTGTTATTTCGTACTAAATAACACCTGCGCAATTAACAAAGCTATTTCGAGGTGTATTCTCAGAAAAAGAGCCGCGCATTATATCCTAAAGTTATGCCAAAAGGGCATAACAATCGTGAAATAACGGGTATTTTAACGGAAATATTGTAATTGCTAGATAGCACATTTCTAAGTTATTTTGTCGTCATTCCCGCGGAGGCGGGAATCCAGTACTATAAAAAAATAGCTGTTTATATACTATCTAGATTCCCGCCTCCGCGGGAATGACGACAATTCATTTTATTCTAACAATTACAATGACTTAACAATGCCCAACATTTCCTGGGCATGCCCTTCTGCAATTACGCCATAAAGTGCTTCTACCAGAATGCCGTCTTTGTTTATTACAAAAGTAGATCGCACAATGCCCATTTTCTTAACACCGTTTTTCTCTTTTTCCTGCCAAACACCATAAGCATCGCAAACCTCACCGGTTGTATCGGCTAATAAGTCGATTTTCAGGTTAAATTTATCAATAAAAGCCTGATGACTTTCGCAATTGTCTTTACTTACGCCAATAACAACCGTGTCAGACACTGAAAAATCAGCGACTAAGGCCGTAAATTGATTCGCTTCAATCGTGCAACCTGGCGTATCGTCTTTAGGGTAAAAATACAACACCACGTTCTTTTCGCCCTTAAAGCCCGATAATGTAACGGCTTTATTGTTTTGATTGGGCGAATTAAATTCCGGTGCTGCCTGGCCTTTTGCTAACTCAGTCATTTTGCTTCCTTGTGTGATTTCTAAAGGTATTATTTAGAAGGTTTCCAGATACCTACAGCAGGATCATCTGTTGTGGCGCTTTGACCTTTCGACATTTCAACTTTGGCAGCATCATTTGCAGCTTGTTGAGGTTGTTCTGCGGGTAGTGACTTAGCTCGGTCATCCCCAACGCTCACAGCGAAGGCCGCGAGTTGAGCCAATAAATCGTGGCGATCTTTTTCTGTGCCTGGATACTCAGCACTAAAGTAACCAATAATGGCAGACAAATATTGTAGGCCAACCATTAGGTCTTCTTCGACACCATTATCGTGCTTTGAGATGGCAGCAAATACGTTGTTAATAAGTTCTGTTGATAATTGAATTTCTTTACTCATAAAAAATACCTCATAAAATTTGTCGGCTATTTTAACTTGAATTTAACCAATGCACACCTTATAAATACACTCTACAATTCATATCAATTAATTTGCACAAAAGACCTTTGCACGGAGAACGAGAAGCTAGAGGACAAGGCGCAAACCAACGAATAAGCGGAGTTTACACGCAGTAAATGAGCATTATTTAGTGCCAGTTTTTATACTGGCACTTATGATGTTTACCGAGTTGGTTTGCAACGCAGTAATCTAGCTTCTCGTTTTTCGTGCGGAGGTCGCTTACAAACAATGAGGTTATTAACTATGCCACACTACGACTTACTCTCAATCGGTGCCGGTAGCGGCGGATTATCAGCGGCAGAACGTGGCGCGCTATACGGAAAAAATTGTGCGGTTATCGAAAACAAAGTCGTTGGAGGTACCTGCGTTAATGTTGGCTGTGTTCCTAAAAAGGTTATGTGGTTTGCATCTGGCATTGCCGAAACGATTCACAATGCTTCCGGTTATGGGTTTGATGTTGAACTTAAAAGTTTTAGTTGGAAAAAGCTCGTTGATGCCCGCGAAAATTATATTAGCGGTATTACCACCTGGTACGATAGCTATTTAAAAGATTCAAAAATAGATTACATCCAAGGCACTGCAAAATTTGTTGATGCTAATACTTTGGATGTTGACGGTACTCAATATACTGCCGATCATATTGTTGTCTCCCCTGGCGGCTACCCTATTGTGCCTGACATACAAGGTGCACAATTTGGCATTACTTCTGATGGTTTTTTTGAACTCACTGAACAACCTAAACGTGTAGCAGTCGTTGGCGCAGGTTATATTGCAGTTGAATTAGCAGGTTTATTGAATGGCTTAGGCAGTGACGTTTCAATGCTACTACGCCGCGGACATTTCTTGTCAGGCTTTGATGTAATGCTACGCGATACTTTAATGGAAGACATGGTTGAAGATGGCGTTAACATTATGTCTAAAATTAATGTGCAAAAAATTGTTAAAGAAGCCGGTAATAAAATTACGATTGTTTGTGATAACGGTGTCGTACTTGAAAACTACGATGCTTTAATTTGGGCGATAGGTCGCGCACCTGCCACTGCAAATTTAGATTTAGAAGCTGCGGGAATAGAGTTTGATGAACGCGGTTATATTCCTTGTGATGATTTCCAAAATACCAATGTAAAAAATATTTATTCCGTTGGTGATGTGACAGGACGGGCGCAACTAACACCCGTTGCTATCGCTGCTGCACGACGTTTGTCTGATCGTTTATTTAACAACATGACGGAACGCAGACTAGATTATGAAAACATTCCCACCGTTATGTTTAGTCACCCACCCATTGGCACAATAGGCTTAACCGAAGAACAAGCACGCGCAGAACATGGTGATGCTGTAAAAGTTTATTCTTCCAGCTTTACTGCTATGTACCATGCACTTTGCCCGAACCAGCAAAAAACGGCTTTAAAACTAGTATGTGTTGGCGTCGATGAAAAAGTTGTTGGCTGCCATATTATCGGCATGGGTGCAGATGAAATGCTACAAGGTTTTGCAGTTGCTATTAAAATGGGGGCAACAAAAGCAGACTTTGATAACACCGTTGCGATTCATCCAACGAGTTCTGAAGAATTAGTAACGATGCGATAACTTATTATTACACTAGATACTTCTACGAAGTTTCATCGCTAATTATTTTCTTACTGTTTTTATCCGTACCTGGTGCATCCGTATAAACAGACGAAGTACTAATGTCGTTGGGTGAAATCCCTAACCATTCGCACGCATCCTCCATGTCGTAGGTAACAAAAAAATATTTTTCTATGCTGGCCGTTGATCCAAATAATGTAGCGTGCATGCCAGCCTTTTCATCTCCAACCACATAGGCTCGCTTTATTGATTGTTCAAATGGCGTATCACTACTCATTTTAATTACCCCTTCCGGGGATAATAAATTTTCAGTCATTAAGCGTGCATCAATCATTACATTGTATGTCGACTTAAAGCCTGCTAATTCAGCTATCGATTCAAGATGCTTGTAGGCACTTCTATCGTCAACTTTTCCTTCTATTTTTATTAGCGCTAATTCCAAATCACTAATAATATCTGTTTTTATTGGCATTTTTTCCCTACCGCCTGCTTTAACTCAAGCATGATATATCGGACTGTTTAAAACCTTATTATTTCAAAGGTTATCATAAATATTATCTTTATATAAACAATAATTTACTTAAATATATGATATTTCTGAACTTTTTCTCTCAATATATAAAATTTGGGTCCTATCCAGCCCTTAATACTCCTTTAAACCCCATTAAATTAAGCACAAAGTATCATTCAAGGCAGGACTTATTCTTACAGACTGTAAAATGCTACTATTCATTTATGGCCATTCGCTCATACAAAGACAGCACTCCAGTAATTGGCACCAATAGCTATATTGATGAAACAGCTGTCATCATTGGTGATGTACAAATTGGTAGCGATTGTTCTATCTGGCCACTTACTGTTGTTCGTGGTGACGTTAATAGCATTCGAATTGGTAACAACACCAATATTCAAGATGGCTCGGTTTTACATGTAACCCATGATGGTCCTTACGACTACAACCAGGGTGGTTATACACTTATGATCGGCAGCAATGTAACCGTTGGCCATAACGTTATTTTGCATGGTTGCGACATTTCCAATAATTGTCTGATAGGAATGGGCTCAACGATTATGGATGGAGTTATTATTAAATCCAATACCATTATTGGTGCCGGAAGTTTAGTATCACCCGGTAAAGAACTGGATGAGGGCTGTCTGTACGTCGGTCGGCCTGTTAAAAAAGTACGCCAGCTTAATGCTAAAGAAATCGAATCCATTCAGTATTCAGCTAATCACTACCTTAAATTAAAAAATACTTACCTTTAATAACCCTGCAAAAATCCGGCTTCTTTATTCGCTCTATTTTCAAGCTAAATAGACTATAATAGTTAGCTTACGTCCATTTTAATTTTCTGGATTCCCGCCTGCGCGGGAATGACGGATTGAAACCGCTCTCAATGATCGCGTTCGTTTACTCAGGCTTTTTAACAAATGCAAACAGCAGCAAATCTTTTTTCATATAAACAATATTGGGCAAAGCGCTTTGGCATTGCTCCAGTGTTGCCTATGTCTAAAGCTGAAATGGATAAACTTGGTTGGGATAGCTGCGATATCATTATCGTTACAGGTGATGCTTACATCGATCACCCAAGCTTTGGTATGGCTTTAATTGGCCGACTACTTGAAGCGCAAGGTTTTCGGGTTGGTATTATTTCTCAACCTGATTGGCAAAACCCAAACGACTTCACCAAGCTTGGTAAACCGAATTTATTTTTTGGCATCACAGCCGGCAATATGGACTCAATGGTAAATCGTTATACTGCTGATCGAAAAATCAGAAGTAACGATGCATACACCGCAAACGGTGAACCAGGAAAACGTCCTGACCACTCAGTAAATGTATATGCTCAACGTGCACGCGAAGCATATAAAGGCGTACCTATTATTATTGGTGGCATTGAAGCAAGTTTACGACGCATTGCACATTTTGATTATTGGTCTGAAAAAGTACGTCGTTCAATTTTGCCTGACTCGAAAGCCGATATGTTATTTTATGGTAATGCCGAACGCGCCATTGTTGAACTTGCTCATAGACTCGCGAAAGGTGAAAACATAAAAGAAATTCGTGATATACGCGGCACCGCGTTTATGGCGAATGACATTCCTCAAGATTGGTCAGTCATTAATTCAACTGATGTTGATCAACCCGGGCGTATAGAAGAACCTATTGATCCCTATATTGATCCCTATATTGATCGCTCTAAAAAGAACAACGACTGCGAACAGGCGCATAGCAAACCATCATTATCGAAAAAAAATATAATACAGTTTCAACCAAAAACTGCAAATTTAAAATTAGATCGAAAAACAACCGCTATACGCCTCCCATCTTATGAACAAGTCTCTACCGATAAAGTTTTATATGCACATGCTTCTCGTGTTTTTCATCTTGAAACAAATCCGGGTAACGCCCGCGTTTTAATTCAACAACACGGACAAAGATTAGTGTGGTTAAATCCACCACCTATTCCATTAACAACTGAAGAGCTCGATAGTGTTTACGAATTCGATTACACCCGTAAACCGCATCCAAGTTATGCCGATGCTAAAATGCCTGCCTGGGAAATGATTCGTCATTCTATTAATATAATGCGAGGTTGTTTTGGTGGCTGTACTTTTTGTTCCATCACCGAACACGAAGGCCGTGTTATTCAAAGTCGTTCGGAAGATTCTATTATTCGTGAAATAGAAACGATCCGCGATAAAGTGCCTGGCTTTACCGGCCACATTTCTGACTTAGGTGGACCAACGGCTAACATGTACCGGCTCAAATGTAAGTCTGAACAAATTGAAAAATCATGTCGGCTTCTCTCTTGTGTATATCCTGATATTTGTAAAAATTTAAATACCGATCACAAGCCGCTAATTAGTTTATATAAACGTGCTCGGCAGCTACCTGGTATTAAAAAAATATTTGTCTCTTCAGGCCTACGTTATGACATTGCCGTACGCTCACCTGAATACGTTAAAGAACTTGTTACCCACCATGTAAGTGGTTATTTAAAAATTGCTCCAGAACATACAGAGGAAAATACTTTAAATAAAATGATGAAGCCGGGTATTGGCTCATACGATAAATTTAAAGCGTTATTCGATAAGTTTTCGAAACAAGCCGGTAAAGAACAATACCTAATTCCTTATTTTATTTCGGCGCATCCCGGAACTACGGATGAAGATATGTTGAATCTTGCCCTATGGTTAAAAGCTAATAAATTTCGACCTGATCAGGTCCAGGCCTTTATACCTACACCGTTGGCGATTGCCTCTGCAATGTACCACACTGAAAAAAACCCTCTCAAGAAAGTTAATTCTAAATCTGAAAAAGTACTCACCGCAAAAGGGGCAACACAAAGGCGCTTACATAAAGCTTTTTTACGTTATCACGATGTTGAAAACTGGCCTATTTTGCGTGAAGCCTTAAAACAAATGGGGCGTATAGATCTTATTGGCAGTAGTAAGAAGCACTTGGTTCCTGCCTGGCAACCGAAAGGAACCGGGACTCGTGCTGAAAAAGAAGTTTCTAACAGTAAACGTGAAGCTTCTATCTCAAAGCCTGCTAGCCGAAACAAGCATAAATCGAATTCTTCCAAGAAAAACAAAACCAAGCAACGCAGGCGTACTTAACCTATTGTTTTTACCGCTTAAAATCCTAGCGCGATCTATTTTACTGCCTCAAATTAAACTCGAATATCCCTCTTATTTCTAAAGAATACGCCTGTCTCGCCGATACTTAAATAGTATTCACAAACACTATTATTGGTCACCATGCATATTCCTCAGCCAAAGTTTAATGCCGTTGATAAATCACACATTATTGACGCTTTAACTCTATTAATTCAACAACCTTCGGCGATTCAATCACCGCCATGTACTAACTGCCAAAAAGTTAATGAAGTAAGAAATGACTGTTCCTACAATTGTGATAATGCTGCTGAAGGACTCTCTGAAGATCCGGTTAAATTTCCTATTGAAGAAAATATTGTTCCATTGGTATTTGAACTAACTACAATGCGCCTTGTACAAACCTGTTGGTCATGCGAAGGCCATGCAACAATTGACGGTAAGATATTAAAAATGCCACAGATCAGTTTTTATACTGAAAAACCTTTGTATGCACAACTTATCAGCAAGCACTTATCAAAATTATATTTTCAGAAGAAATTAAAATATCCATGGGAAATTACGTTAAGTGATTACGGCCAAACACTAGAGCTAACCTATACGATTAAATGTGATATCAGTTGTATAGATGAACCCGATTTAAAAATTATGCATCAAGATTTGAATTCAATGGGAAAAAATCTTTCAACTGATATTAAAGTCTATGCACAAGAATTATTATCGCAATTACAACGTTCTACTTAGAGAAAGAGCTTTTAAATTATGTCAGTAAATTCATCTGAAAAAAACAACAGTGTTAAATTCGATATTTCTCATGATATATTATCTAAACTTGAAATTAACCCCGGCTCAGAAATCGCAGGAAATTTACTTGGCCACCCCTATACTGCTAAAATTATTATTCCAAATTACAGTGACCTTATTCAAACATTTTATAAACCTCAACTTGAACACGCTATTAATTATTATATCAATAATCTTAAACTGCCTCCCTTGTTTAAGCATTTTGGGATTTGCATTTCCTTTAAAGAACCTGTTGAGATACATTTACATAGTCTTGAAATGGAACTTGAAAGTTCAGCAAAACAATTAATCAGTAAATATGGCGCACTTATTCTTTATAATGTACACCTTGACTCTGAAATGCGTGACATGGGACATCGCAACCGTTTTCCACAATTAAACTTTCATATTGATCGCAACCCGCAACAAGAAACTCGCTACTCACTATACACACGGAACCCTTTTGATGAAGAACAAAAACAACCAAGAACATCGATGACTGTATTTATTCCTTATTTAGTGGCTTATTTGCAGGCTATGAAAGAGGGAAAAGGTTCTATTGCTGATAAAGACGGTTTAATTACACGTAGTGAATTATACAAACCGATTGATATTCCTAAGCTGTTAAATTACGTTGTATTGCCACACACTTGGGATCAACCTGAAGGTGTGGGTGAAATATCGATGATTGATAATGCCAATATACTTCACGCAAGCTATTATCCGAATGAAGCGAATAAAGGATACCGAATTGGTGTACGTTATGTTTCCTAAGCTATTCCAAAACATATAAAAAAGACCGTAAAAAACGGCCCTTCTTTATACTATATATTTATAGTGAAACTACTCAACCGTAACCGACTTAGCTAAATTTCTTGGTTGATCTACATCTGTTCCTTTTAGAATAGCAACATGATAAGAAAGTAATTGTAGAGGTATCGTATGAATGATGGGGGATGTTTCATCTTCGCACTCAACAACATTCAGCACATGAATATTTTCTTCTTCCTTAAAATGTGATTTCTCATCAGCAAACACAAATAACTCGCCACCACGTGCTTTTACTTCCTGTAAATTACTTTTTAGCTTTTCCAACATTTCATTATTTGGTGCAACAGAGATAACCGGCATGTCACTATCAACCAGTGCAAGCGGCCCATGCTTTAATTCACCTGCTGGGTAAGCTTCGGCATGTATATATGAAATTTCTTTTAACTTTAAAGCGCCTTCCATTGCCACAGGAAAATGTAAACCACGCCCTAAAAACAGAGCATGTTTTTTGTCAGCAAACATTTCTGCAATATCTTTAATCTCATCATCCATCTTTAAAACTTGATCGATCTTTGCTGGCAATGCTTCTAACTGCTTAACAAGCCTTGCTTCTTGTTTTTCATCAATGCCATGTCGACGGCCCACTGCAATAACAAGTAATAACAAAGCAACTAGTTGAGTAGTAAACGCTTTAGTTGATGCAACACCAATTTCTGGGCCTGCACGAGTTAATAGAGCCAAATCACTCTCGCGTGTAAGTGAGCTTTCAGCCACATTACAAATAGTTAATGATTGCCCAAAGCCTAAGCGTTTAGCTTCTTTTAAGGCAGCTAATGTATCAGCCGTTTCACCTGATTGTGAAATGGTAATAATAAGCGAGTTGTTTCTAACAACAGGTTTACGATAACGAAACTCACTGGCAACTTCTACACTACAAGGTAAATTTGCTAAGCTTTCAAACCAATGACGTGCAACTAAACCTGAATGATAACTCGTTCCACATGCAATAATATGAATACCTTGAACATTATCAAAAATTTCTTTTGCATTTAAACCAAAGGTTTCTTCTAATACTTTATTGCCACTAATACGGCCTTCTAACGTATCTATGACGGCACGCGGTTGCTCGTAAATTTCTTTCATCATGTAATGGCGGTATTCACCACGCTCTACAGAGTCAGCGGTTAATTCACTTTCTTTTATTTCGCGTTCTACAACATTATTATTTTCATCATAAATAGTAAGTGACTGGCGAGTAATATCGGCAACATCGCCTTCTTCTAAAAAGATGAATCGTTGAGTGACAGGAAGGAGGGCGGCGACATCTGATGCAATAAAATATTCACCGATACCAACACCAATAACAAGCGGGCTGCCACTACGCGCAGCAACTAAGCGTCCAGGTTCATTGTTGCTAATAACCCCTAAACCATAGGCTCCTTCAAATTCTTTTATACTATCTTTAACAGCCATTAATAAATCTTTTTTCTCAGCCCTATGATGTGCATAAATTTGATGCGCAATAACTTCAGTATCGGTATCCGATGTAAATTCAAAACCTGCTTTTAATTGTGCCGCTCGAAGCTCTTCATGATTTTCAATAATACCATTATGCACAACCGCAACTGATTTACGGCAAACATGTGGATGAGCATTATTTTTAGTGGGCTCGCCATGCGTAGCCCAACGTGTGTGAGCAATGCCTGAATGAGCATTTAATTTTTCTTTGTTCGTTTCTTTTTCTAATTCTGCGACCTTACCCGGCATACGAACACGATTGATACAACCATCGGTATCAACGACCGCGACTCCTGCAGAATCATATCCACGATATTCTAAGCGTTTTAGTCCTTCAATAAGGATAGGCACTACATCTCGTTCAGCAACTGCTCCGACAATCCCACACATGATTGATTTACTCCGTTAATCTAAACAACTAACTATAATTATTGAATTTCTATGTTTTGTAAACAGTAATTTGCCATGTAGTTCGTCATACCCGCGAAGGCGGGTATCCAGAGATTTAAATAAAAGCCATTTAAAGAAGCTATTTAAATAGTACTGGATTCCCGCCTTTGCGGGAATGACGGCCCATATTCACTACTATTTCTTATCTTTCTATTTTTTATCTTTAGTTGGCCGCTGCCAACCTTTAACTGATGTTTGTTTCGAACGGGTTAATGTTAACTCATTTTCTGGTGTATCTTTAGTAATTGTAGATCCTGCACCAATTGTCGCACCATCACCGATTTTTATTGGTGCAACAAGCTGAGTATCCGAACCTATAAAAACATTATCACCAATTATGGTTCGGTATTTATTTGCACCATCATAGTTACAAGTAATGGTGCCCGCACCAATATTCACACTTTCGCCCATATCAGTATCGCCAATATAGCTTAAGTGATTGATTTTACTGCCTTTTGATACATTTGAATTTTTGATTTCAACAAAATTACCGATATGAGTTTCTGCCGATAGGTTTGTACCTGGCCGAATACGGGCAAAAGGACCAACTTTACTATCTGCGCCAATAATCGCTTCGTCAACACAACACATTGGCTGCATTACAACGCCGCTTTCGATGGTGCTGTCTTTAATAACACAGTTGGCTCCAATCGTAACATTATCACCGATGACAACATTGCCTTCCAGAATCACGTTAATATCTAATGTGACATCTTTGCCCACTGTGACATTGCCACGAATATCTAAACGGGTTGGGTCGATAACGGTTACGCCTTGTTCCATCAAACTCTGTGCATTATTTAACTGGTAAAAACCTTCTAACTCGGCAAGTTGTAAACGGCTATTAACACCCAGTACTTCTTCTTCACTTTCCGGATTAACGGTTTTAACTTCAATATCATCATTAACGGCCATTGCGATTACATCGGTTAAATAGTATTCACCTTGTGCGTTGCTGTTATCCAAACGTTTTAACCAGGCACGTAACTCACCAGCATTCGCTGCCAGTATGCCTGTATTAATTTCTGAGATCAGTTTTTCGTCATCGGTTGAATCTTTATGCTCAACGATACGCTCTACGGCACCATTTACACCACGCACAATTCGGCCGTATCCTGTTGGGTCATCCAGCTCAACAGTCAATAAAGCAAAACCACTTTTAGCTTCTTCTAATAAACGAGTAAGCGTTTCGGCTTTTATTAAAGGAACATCTCCATATAAAATTAAAGCGATATTATTATCATCAACTTCTGGCATAGCTTGATCAACTGCATGACCTGTGCCGAGCTGTTCTTCCTGAACCACCCACGTTACATTATCATCATTAATCGTTTTAGGAACAATGTCTCCACCATGCCCATACACACCAATAATTTTATGTGCGTTTAATTGATATGAAGTATCGATGACATGCTGGACTAAAGCTTTACCCGCAATAGGATGTAAAACTTTTGGCAAGGCAGATTTCATTCTTGAACCTTGCCCTGCTGCTAAAATAATTACGCTAACGTTACTCATATATTTTATACATCCTGTGCTTCTATAATATAAATAATTTTTTAAGTACTTTATATATCTTAGATAAGCCTAATGCTTACGGTTATCTGGAATTACATTTTGTGCTGCTATACCAGAGCCTACTTGCTCTTTTGTAGCATCACGAATTTCTTTGATATTCAAATTAAAGGTCATTATTTTTCCAGCATATGGATGTTTGTCGTCTCATTCAATTTCACCTTTTTCAATTCTAGTCACAACCATTGTTTTGTCTGGCCGCCATTCCCGCGGAGGCGGGAATCCAGTATAGTATAAAAATAGCTTGTTTAAATATCTGGATACCCGCCTCCGCGGGTATGACTAGCTAGAGTAACTTTATTTATAATGGTTTATTCTAACTAGATAAATCCAGCTCTATTTATTTTAAAGATAAAAAAAGGCAGTATAACCGCCTTTTTTTATTGAATCCGTTAATTAATTACAATTAACCTTTCATTTTACTTCGCATACGTGAGATCGCTTGAAGTTGCGCCATGGCTTCTGCAAGTTGTGCTTGAGCATCGGCAACATTGATATCACTAGTTTGATCTTTCAATGCTTGTTCAGCTTTTTCTTTTGCTTCCATTGCAGCCGCTTCATCTAAATCAGCTGCACGAACAGCGGTATCAGAAAGAATGGTCACAACGTGAGCTTGCACTTCAAGAATGCCGCCTGAAACATAGATAGACTCTTCTTCGCCACCTTGTTTAGTGATGCGTACTTCACCGGGCTTTAGTGGTGTAAGCATTTGGGTATGACGAGGGTAAATACCCACTTCACCCATCACGGCAGGCGCAACAACCACTTCGGCAGGACCCGAAAAGATTTCATGTTCAGCACTTACGATGTCTAGATGCATAATCATTGCCATAATTTAATTACCTTAATTAAAATTCCCCAAACGCCTATATAAGGTTATGGGGCTTCTCAAGGGGAGAGATTCTCTCCTTGAGTCGCTAACCTATAGTTAGCGATAAATTACAATGTTTTCGCTTTTTCTACAACTTCTTCGATACCACCAACCATGTAGAACGCTTGCTCTGGTAGGTCATCGTATTTGCCTTCGTTAATTTCTTTAAAGGCTTTAATCGTATCTTTAACACTAACGTATTTACCAGGTGCGCCGGTGAATACTTCTGCTACGAAGAAAGGTTGTGATAAGAAACGTTGCATCTTACGAGCACGGGTTACAATTAACTTATCTTCTTCAGATAATTCATCCATACCTAAGATTGCAATAATATCTTTTAATTCTTTATACTTCTGCAACGTGCCTTGAACGCCACGAGCAACATTATAATGCTCTTCACCGATAACCAATGGATCAAGTACACGTGATGTTGAATCAAGTGGGTCAACCGCAGGATAAATACCAAGCTCTGCAATTTGACGAGATAATACTAATGTCGCATCCAAATGTGAGAAGGTTGTTGCTGGTGATGGATCCGTTAAATCATCCGCAGGTACGTATACCGCCTGGAAAGATGTAATCGAACCAGTCTTTGTTGATGTAATACGTTCTTGAAGTACACCCATTTCTTCAGCAAGTGTTGGCTGATAGCCTACCGCTGATGGCATACGCCCAAGAAGTGCTGATACTTCAGTACCCGCAAGTGTGTAACGGTAGATGTTATCTACGAACATTAATACGTCACGGCCTTCATCACGGAAGTTTTCCGCGATTGTTAAACCTGTTAATGCTACGCGAAGTCTGTTGCCAGGAGGCTCATTCATTTGTCCGTAAACAAGTGCTACTTTATCAAGTACGCCGCCTTCTTCCATTTCGTAGTAGAAATCGTTACCTTCACGAGTACGTTCACCAACACCGGCAAATACTGAGAAACCACTATGCTCTACTGCGATGTTACGAATAAGCTCCATCAATGTTACGGTTTTACCAACACCCGCACCACCGAATAAACCAATTTTACCACCTTTGGCAATTGGCATAATCAAATCGATTACTTTTACACCTGTTTCTAAAATCTCCAAACTTGCTGCTTGTTCATCATAAGCTGGTGGCTTACGGTGAATAGACATTTCTTTTTCATGTCCTATTGGGCCAGCGTTATCAATTGGATTACCTAAAACATCCATGATACGACCTAATGTTTTTTGTCCAACAGGCACTTGGATTGGCTCACCCGTGTTAACAACTTCTAACGAACGTTGAACGCCGTCGGTTGTACCCATTGCAATGGCACGTACAACACCGTCACCGAGTTGTTGTTGCACTTCTAAAGTTAAGCCTTCTGACTCTACTTTTAATGCATCATAAATTTTAGGAAGTGCATCACGTGGGAATTCCACATCAACTACCGCACCGATAATTTGGACAATTTTTCCAGAACTCATTTTGTCGTTCCTCGTTAAAGCTTAAAGTTTAAATTCGTTTCTATATCTTAGATAAAGCATCTTAAATAAAGTATTTATAGTGAGCGTTATACTTATACTGCTGCCGCACCACTTACAATTTCTGAAATTTCTTGGGTGATGGCTGCTTGCCGTGCTTTGTTATACACAAGCTGCAAGTCATCAATTAAGTCACTCGCGTTATCAGTTGCGGATTTCATCGCAACCATTCGCGAAGCCATTTCACATGCAATATTTTCAACAACACCTTGGTAAACTAATGATTCGATATAACGGATCATTAAGCCATCCAAAACTGCTTTTGCATCAGGCTCGTAAATATAATCCCAGTGATGTTTTAAATCTTGTTCTAACTCAACACTTTCTATTGGTAGTAGCTGATCAACATGTGGTGATTGAGTCATTGTGTTTACAAACTCATTGGATACAACATATAAACGATCAATTTCAGCGTTATTATAGGCATCTAGCATTGCTTTCACTGTGCCGATTAAATCGGTTAGAGACGGTGCATCACCTAGTTGAGTTGCTTGAGCACGTAGGTTACCTAGGCGCTTAAAGAAAGCCAGAGCCTTACTACCAATTGTACAAAACTCAACGTCTATGTTTTTATCATTCCATTCTTTCATATGCGCGAGTGTTGCTTTAAATAAATTATTATTTAAACCACCACATAAACCACGATCTGAAGAAATAATAATATAACCAACACGTTTAACATCACGGTCTAATAAATAAGGATGTTTGTATTCAGTGTGCGCATAAGCTAAATGTGCAATAACTTGACGCATTTTTGCTGAGTATGGACGTGAAGCAGTCATGCGATCTTGTGCTTTACGCATTTTACTCGCTGCTACCATTTCCATCGCACTGGTAATCTTTTGAGTGTTTTGAACACTCTTGATTTGAGTACGTATCTCTTTTCCGCTTGCCATAACTTATTTTACCAATTTATTTATATATCTTAGATAAGGCTTAATAAGAAGCGTTAGCTTTAAACGCTTCGATTGCTGATTTCATTTCAGCTGCGATGTCGTCATTGTAATCGCCAGAATCATTAATTTTTGCAATTAAGTCTGCACTATTTGATTTCAAGTACGCTTGCATTGCGGCTTCAAAATCAACAACTTTGTTTACGTCTACGTCGTTTAAGAAACCTTCGTTCGCCGCAAATAATGAGAACGCTTGTTCAGCAACGCTCATTGGTGAGTATTGGTGTTGCTTCATTAATTCTGTAACACGTTGACCTAATTCAATTTGGTTACGCGTTGCGTCATCAAGGTCAGATGCAAACTGAGCAAATGCAGCAAGTTCACGATACTGAGCAAGTGCTAAACGTGTACCACCACCGAGCTTCTTAATGATTTTAGTTTGAGCCGCACCACCAACACGTGATACCGATAAACCAGCGTTAATCGCAGGACGAATACCTGAGTTAAACAAATCTGATTCTAAGAAGATTTGTCCATCTGTAATCGAGATTACGTTTGTAGGTACGAATGCTGATACGTCACCCGCTTGGGTTTCGATAATAGGTAAAGCCGTAAGTGAACCTGTTTTACCTTTCACTGCGCCATTCGTAATTTTTTCTACTTGCTCAGCATTGATACGTGAAGAACGTTCAAGTAAACGTGAATGTAAGTAGAATACGTCACCTGGGTATGCTTCACGACCTGGTGGGCGACGTAATAATAATGATACTTGACGGTAAGCCCATGCTTGTTTTGTTAAATCATCATATACTATCAGTGCATCTTCACCTTTATCACGGAAGAATTCACCCATTGAGCAACCAGAGTAAGGTGCAATGTATTGCATTGCTGCTGATTCTGCTGCAGAAGCTGCAACGATAACCGTATGAGCAAGTGCATCGTGTTCTTCTAACTTACGAACAACCGCTGCTACTGAAGATGCTTTTTGACCAATCGCAACATAAACACATTTAACACCAGTGCTTTTTTGATTGATGATTGCATCAATCGCTACCGCTGTTTTACCAGTTTGTCTATCGCCGATAATTAATTCACGTTGACCACGGCCAACTGGAACCATCGCATCAATCGCTTTTAAACCTGTTTGTACAGGTTGATCAACTGATTTACGTTCAATAACGCCGGGGGCTATTTTTTCAATCGGTGCAGATTGTTTTGCATTGATTGGGCCTTTGCCATCAATCGGATCGCCAAGTGCGTTAACAACACGACCTAATAATTCTTCGCCTGTTGGTACTTCTAAAATACGACCTGTACATTTAACTTTGTCGCCTTCAGTAATGTTGCCGTAGTCACCTAAGATAACCGCTCCAACCGAGTCTTGCTCTAAGTTAAGTGCCAGACCAAAAACGTTGCCAGGGAATTCAATCATTTCGCCGTACATTACGTCAGCTAGACCATGAATTCGTACTACGCCATCGGCCAATGCGACAACAGTACCTTCGTTTTGAGCTTCGCTTACTTTTTCAAAGCTCTCGATTCGTTGCTTAATCAGTTCACTGATTTCAGATGGATTAAGTTGCATGATGTTTCCTCAAATTTTAAATCTGTTAGCGCATTAACGAGTGAGTTAAGTCATCAAGGTGACGTGTTACTGTTCCGTCTATCACCATGTCACCTGCGCGAATAATCGCACCACCAATTAATGTGTCGTCAACGCGCGTGGTCAATGAAATATCACGACCTAAGCGTTTCTTTAAACTTGCTATAATATTTTGTTGCTGTGCGTCGGTAAGTTCAAATGCTGAAATAACTTCTGCATCTAAAGTGCCTTCTGCATCTGCACGTAATTGCTCATAAGCAACCGCAATGTCAGCTAAAATGCCTAAACGTTTATTCTCTGCCAGAACACGAATAAAGTTCTGGCCTTCTGCACTTAAGTTGTCACCACAGACATCTAAAAATAAAGTTATTACGTCTTCATCTTTTACATGTGGGCTATCAATTGCTTCGGCCATATTGCTATCACTTGCAACCATTGCCGCAAGCGCGATTATATCTGACCAACCGGCTAAATCACTTTTTGCATTCGCCGAAGATGATATAGCCAGTTCAAAGGCGGCTTGTGCGTAAGGACGTGCAATTGTGCTGTTTTCTGCCATTGTCGCGTTCCTTAAAGTTGAGCAACCAAGTCATTAAGCAAGTCTTCGTTCGCTTTCGCGTCGATTTCTTTCTTCAATACTTTGCCTGCACCTTGAACAGCAAGAGACACTACTTGTCCACGTAAAGCTTCACGTGCACGATTTGTTTCTTGCTCAATTTCTGCATTAGCAGCAGTAACGATTCGTTCTGCTTCAACGCGTGCAGTGTCTTTAGACTCTTCAACAATTTCACTCGCACGTTTATCTGCTTGTGAAAGAATTTCTTGCGCTTTGCCTTTTGCTTCTTTCAAGATTTCAACCGCACGATTCTTTGCTAGCTCTTCTTCGTGTTGGCCTTTCTCTGCAGCTGCCAGACCGTCAGCGATGATCGCTTTACGTTCTACCAATGCATTCATGATTGGAGGCCAAACAAATTTCATGCAGAACCAAACAAAAACCGCGAAGGTTATCATTTGTCCGATTAGCGTTAAATTAATGTTCATAGTTGAACCCTAAACCTATGCTTATAAAATTCTAAAAAATTTCGCTGTAGATAAACTTGTAATTAAGCTACTGCGAAAAGAACGTACATAGCAATACCAACTGCAATCATAGGTACCGCATCCACAAGACCCATAACGATGAAGAATTGTGTACGTAACATTGGAATTAATTCAGGTTGACGTGCTGCGCCTTCTAAAAAGCGGCCACCAAGTATGCCGATACCTACTGCTGCACCTAATGCGCCTAAACCCATCATTAAAGCACCTGCGATATATAATAATGCTGATTCCATTTTAGTCTCCTGTTGACCTAAACTTAAAATTATAAAAAAGTTAAAATTTAAAAATAGTTAATTTATATAAAACTGTTGTCTTAATCTTGTATACGGCTTAGTGATCGTGATGCGCCATTTCCATATATACAATGGTTAACGTCATAAAGATAAACGCCTGCAAAGTAATAATTAAGATATGGAAGATTGCCCAACCAAGCTGTAATACACCACCGAATACGCCCATAATTAAACCGGCGTTAAACATAATCGCGATAAGAATAAAAATCATTTCACCTGCATACATGTTACCGAACAACCGTAACGCCAGTGAGATAGGTTTTGCGATTAAAGATACAAATTCTAATAAGAAGTTAATTGGAATAAAAATAAGTTGAACAGCTGTATTTTTAGACTCAAAAGGCTGCATGGTTAATTCTTTTGTAAAACCACCCACACCTTTAATTTTAATGCTGTAGTACAACACAATAAGGTATACCGCAATTGCCATACCGAAAGTTGCGTTTGGATCAGTTGAAGGCACCACTTTAAAGTACACATGATGTGGATCCATACCAAAGAAGGCAGAACCAATTTCCGCTGCGATTCGTGGCAATACATCAACCGGAATTAAATCCATAAAGTTCATCAGGAAGATCCAGACAAAGATGGTGAGCGCCAAGGGTGCAACTAAATTATTTTTAGCCGTAAACGAGCCACGCACGCTGGTATCAATGAATTCTACAATCCATTCACAAAAGTTTACAACGCCAGAAGGTACGCCTGTCGTCGCGGTTTTAGCCGCTTTTCGGAATAACCATAAAAAGATCAAACCAAGTGAAATAGACCAAAGCATCGTATCAACATGGATAGCGTTGAAACCCATTGCTGCAGCTTCTTCACCGGTATGAGCAAAACCCCAATTTCCGTCAGGATGCTGGCCATAAGTCCAGTTGGTTAAATGATGCTTTATATATTCTGCAGAGGTAATTGTTGCGCTAGACATTTGTCTTTTAACCTACGATAAAATTTTAAAATTCGTTTTGTTTCATATACTTGGCAACCGCTTAGCGGTTACTTACGTCGGGTTACGCCATAACTGGTCTTACTAAACCAATACGCCAGTTGGGCGGCAATAAATCCAATCAGGATGCCTGCGGGTGCTAATTTAAGCCAGCCCATGCCCAGTGCGAGTAGTGCGACTACCAATATAAAGCGTAATACAATGCCTTTAAATAATTCGACCGTATTGACGCCCATTTCATCCGTTTTCTCAGCACTTTCGTGCCCAGATTGATCATGATGGGCTGTCTTATCGGCAGCATTGGTAGCGATCATTAGCTTCCAGCCAAAAAAAATTGTGCTGGTAACCATAATGGCCCCGCCATACAGCGTAGACCACAAAAATTCATTGCCTTTGAGTATAGTTGCAGCAGTGGTTGTGATTAAAACTAAACCAATCTGAGCCAGGACTATCTTGCGTACAGTGTGGGAAAACGCATTATTTGCTGACATTGCTACCTCAACTACGAGTGGAAAATAAGGGGGAAAAACCTCTGAAAACTCACACTCAAGCTCCAAGCGGGCGCAGTATAATCGCTGACACTTTTGGGGTCAATAACTAGATTAATAACCATATAGATCACTCAACAATTAGAAAATGATTATGAAGATGGTTATTTATCATACAGAACTTAAATTGCTAGGTTTTCAGCTTTATATTTGCCTTTTAACATCCGTGGCAAAGCGTTTCTGATTCTACGTCATTTCCTAAACTAAGCGCTATTTCCTTAATTTTTATCTCTAATGACGATATTGCCTGGCGGCGTTGCTCTTTGTTGAGCAAATGAATATTTTCCACTCCAAGATCGATATATAGCAAATATTTATTACGCTTCAATAGGTTATAACCATATGAATGCATCGTAAGATCTTCGTTATCTTTTAAAGCGTTGATTAACGCTTCAAAACGATCTATTTCTGCCAGTGTTCTCGCTCGATTATTTTTTGTTTTTATACTTAAGCGAATATTCCATGGGTCAGCAGAAGGGCAGCCATTATTGCCCCCAAAATTAAATGGCTGCTTTGTCCAACCATTCCAGCCGAATGGGCTTTTTACATGTACCCACCAGCTTGATTTTGCTTCACTAATAACATCACCTTCAAAGCCACCATATGACAATAGCGTTTCATACATACTGCCGTTAAACCAAACACGATAGAAGCCTTCGCTCATGTAACTGTATAGATAAAGTATGTCTCCGACCTTTAACAGCTCACTTTCTATAGTTTTATTTTCTTCCTCATCAACTCTTATTAAGCGTTTACCTGGTTTTACTTTTGTAATTTTAAATTGGCCTTGCTCTACATGCCCTTCGCCTTTTTCTACATAAGCAATATTTCCTCTTTGCAAATGACCCACTATCTTTGATGTTTCATTTTTTTGTTCGTAAACAGGTGATGATGCTCTAACTTCCCAATCCCCATATCCGCAGCATTCAAAAGGGCAGTAGTCTTTATCTATAAATAGTTTTGGCGGGGCTTTCTGCGCATGTTGCTTAAGAGTCCGTTTCGGTTTTTTTATCTCACATTCTTCGAATATACAATTTTTGGTTTCTCCAGGCCGTGCGGTTTGAATATTTGATTTTTCGATACAGGAAACGTGTATCGTGTAATCGTCACTCGGTATGTAGCTTGGCTTATCATCTAAGCCACCATCCCATTGCCCAGATGCCTCACAAATAATATTTTGATTTTTAAAACGGAAGTAGCCACCGTCAGGGCCATCTGCTTCTCTATCAGCGACCCATCCATCAGCATACTCTTGAGAATGGCTAAAGGGGTAAAAAATACTATGGGATTGAAAATCGCCATCGACAATACGCTTACCACTGTATTTAAAGCTACATTCCGCTAGCGACTCAACCACACCTTGACCGGGAATATCCTTTAATTTTTTTTGTATTGCGTTGCAAACATCACTAAATATAAGTTTGGAGTACTTATTGACCCTTACTGTGGGTGCACTAATAAACTTCTCGGCAGGCTTTTTTAAACGTTGTGAATTTTGTCTTGCATTAAAACTAAGAGGCTCTACATTGCGAAGATTAATCTGATACTCAACAATTTTATTTTTATCGACACGACCATTTTGAATAGTTGTACTGGATTTTTGTGTAGGAGAAACGCCACCAATAGCAAGTTGATAATCTGCTCCAAGCCCTGCCACAATCTGTAGTTTATAGTCTAGTGTTTTAGCTTGTTTAATATCGATACTAATGGTGTTGGCGCTTAAATCAATTCGTGAAAAATTAATTTCTGTTATCTTCTTTTTCTTATCACTATCGTAACCCGCTTTATTGCCAAAACTATCAACAATAAAAACCTTTATGGGAAAGACTATTGGATATTCATTCGCTTTAAAATTTTGTAACTTAACCGATATTTTCAAACGCGGTTTAATTTCAACAGGCTTAGCATTTTTAAAAATACGTTGATCAAACTGTAGTGGTTTTGCAGGGACAATCTGTTTAGATGAAACTTTGCTAACGTTACCTTTTATTATTCTAGAAACAAATCCGTCTTGATAAGCTGCCCTACCATTATCCGTAAAAAGGAACCAACCAGCCGTTGGGGTAATTAAAATTATTATCCATGCGCCTAATCTAATAACGTTTTTTTTAGTGAATAAGTTCATGGTAAAGCCTATCCTACAGATATTTTAGACTCGGGTTTTCCTAAAAAATATCCTTGCGAGTAGTCAATGCCTAGCTCACATACCTTATCCAGAATTTCTTGTGAATCGACAAACTCTGCTACTGTTTCAATGCCTAATTGGCCGGCAAACTGCACAATTGTTTTCGCTACTATTTCAGCATTTTTATCTTTAAGAATATTTTTAATAATGGAGCCATCTATTTTTAAATAATCGACATTAAGGTGAATCAAGTGTGTAAAGTTTGAATAGCCTGTGCCAAAGTCATCAATAGCAACCTGACAACCTAATTTTTTAATATCTGAAATAAATTCTGCAACTTCGGTATAGTTTTCGATTCCTTCGCTTTCAATCAATTCGACAATGATTTTATCTGCCACATTGTATTCATCTAGCTTAGTTTTAAAATAATTAATTGTTTCTTCATTCCGAATATCATCAACTGTAAAGTTGATTGAAGCACTAATTGATTTATTACTAATCGCCTGAAATGTTTTTTCAATCATTACCTTGGTTAGTGAAGCATATTGGCGCGTGCTTTTCGCAGCCTCAAGAAAAAAGAATGGTGCGACTACACTTCCATCTTCATCTATCAGCCTAACTAACGCTTCAACTTTATTTATCTTACCTGTTTCATTATGCGTAATGGATTGAAAGTATGGAATGATTCGATCAGAGGTTAATGCAGAATTCACCTTTTGCGCCCATAGAAGATTATTTAGATGTTGATCTGTATTTTCTTTGAGGTTATCAATAACGAATATTGCTTTATTCATTTCTTTAGCTTGTTGCAACGCCTGTTCAGCTCTAGGAATAAGTCGATCACGCTCATTTCTGCTAATCCCTGCAGTTAATGTTAAGCTAATATCTAAATCATCAATAAAATAATGGTTATGCTGAATATCTTTTAAAAAACTACTTATATATGCGTCAACCTTATGTGAATATAATTTATGTTTATTTAATAAACCAAATTGATTTCCACCAATTCGATACACACGATAGTCGCTACTTATCTTTGCTCTTATTGTTTTTCCAAAACTATTCAATAAATCATCGCCAACCTTCAGGCCATACAGGTTGTTGACAGATTTAAAATTATTAATATCAATAATAATCAGGCATGGAGAAGTAGAAGCATTAATATCGGACAGTAGTCTCACTCGATTCTGCAAACCCGTACCCTTATCTGTATACTGTTCTTGCAAGAGTAAGTTTTTGCGTCTTGCTTTTAAAACAGAGCCCATCAAAACAACAAAGAGCAACAAAACAATCCACAACAACCATTGAGTAAGATCAGGGTATCTCTCTAATAATGCAGGGGGCTGATTAATTATTTTTGCTTTATTAAACCTGTCATCCATTTGGCTAAAACCAAAGCGCTGCATTTCAGGCCAACTTAAAATAAATTCACTCAATACCCGACTTTCACTTTTAACCTTCTTTACATCCTCACCCTGAATTATTTCAGCAGCGATATTCGCTGCTGATGCGCCCTGACTTTGACCACTCGTTACATGCCCCCCTATGACACCGTTAAGAAGGTATGCATCTTCCATTACTAGAATTTTCTTTCCGGTATTTGTTAAGGCTTTAATTATTTTCGGCAATTCAAGATGACGGCCTTCACTGTCACGAATTCCACCTACGGTTGTTAATATTACAACACCTTGGGCATAGCTATTTAATTTCTCCAGAATGGTGTTCAGCTGTGATTCGCCCAAATAGTTATATTCAATATTTTCTTTTTTATAGCTCGCTTCATTGATAATTGCCTTAATCGCACTATCAGTTGTTCCCCCATCCCCTAAAAAAATAATGCGTGATGAATTTGGCTCTATTTGTCGTGCTAATAAAATTGATGACCGAATATCTTTAAGCTCGAAAATTCCAGCCAGCAGCTTTGATGGATGTGTGTTAACAAAATTTATATTATTTATCCCTGAAAAAACAACCGGAATACTCCAAGCTAATCGTTCCTTACCCGAATGAATATATTTTAAGGCATTGTCATCAGTAACATAAACTAAATCCGGGAGATTATTTTTATATTTTGCGCTGATGTAATGTATAAATTCTTTCTGATATGCTTCTGAAAAATCGATACGTTTCGTATCCAGGTATTCAGCTGAAAAATTTAAAGCATATTCTGGAAGTTCGGCTTCAAGCTGTCTTTTAAAGCCTTTATATTGCGATGCAGTCCATGGATATTCTTGATGATAAGAATGGATAGCTAAAATATCTAATTGTTCTACTTTCTTTGCTTGCGCTAGCGAGCTTGCCAACATAAGTAGCGCGACAAACACCAATACTTTTTGGTAAACAGAATTTAACATAGCGTAGCTCTAAACAATAAATTTTAATTTTTTTAATAAGTAAAATTATTATTTGATGTGCTCTAAAATACCATCGAGCTCATCTAAACTATTATATTGAATTACAAGCTTGCCTTTTCCTTTAGCGCTATGCTGACAAATAACTTTAGCGCCTAAAGTATCTGATAATTTGTTTTGTAAATCACTAATATGTAAATCTTCGGTAACATTCGCTTTTGGTTTTTTAGTTGGAGGATTTAAAAGTTTCCTAACATGTGCTTCCGTTTCACGTACTGATAAACCTTTTTTTATCACTAAGCTTGCAATACTTGATTGCAAAGTACTTTCTAATGGAAGAAGGGCACGGGCATGACCCATCTCAAGATCACCATGCGCTAATTTTTCTTTAACGCCTGGCTCTAAACTTAATAGGCGCAACAAATTAGAAACCGCAGCACGTGAACGACCAACGGCATCGGCCGCCTCTTGGTGGGTTAAACCAAACTCTTCGATTAAGCGATCAAGTGAGGTTGCTTCTTCAATTGGATTTAAATCTTCACGTTGAATATTTTCAATTAAAGAAACCGCAATTGCTTCTTCATCACTATATTTTTTTACAATAACCGGTACTTCAAGCATGCCTGCAAGTTGTGCCGCACGCCAACGACGTTCGCCAGCAATGATTTCATATTTTGGCTTAGCAGGATCAGTACTGATTGAACGTACAATAATAGGCTGGATAATGCCTTGCTTACTAATTGAATCTGCAAGTTCTTGAAGTTGCTCTTCATTAAATTCAGTTCGTGGCTGATAACGCCCACGCACCATATGCTCGACAGGTAATTTTTTTAAATTATTAACAGATGATGCTTCTGAACTGCCAGTCTTTTCTGTTGAAGTAGCTGATTGTTTTTTTGCGCTTGATCCCAATAGGGCACTGAGATCTCTACCTAGTCCACGTTTTTTCATTTACAAATATCTTTTTAAAATAATAAGAGCGTTAAATATTAATGCGCTGCTGCCATAACGGCTTCATCTTTTCGAATAATTTCACCCGCTAACGCTAAATAGGCGAGGGCGCCACGCGACGATTTATCATAATTAATAATTGGCAAGCCATGGCTTGGTGCTTCTGCCAAACGTACATTGCGCGGAATAATAGTTCGATAAACTTGTTCTGGAAAATGTATCAATAACTGACCCGATACATCATTAGCAAGATTGTTACGTGGATCAAACATCGTACGTAACATACCTTCTATTTGTAAATTTGGGTTAACTGTTTCTCGAATTCCTTCAACGGTTTCTAATAATGCAGACAATCCTTCTAATGCATAATATTCACATTGCATCGGTATCATTACCGAATCAGCAGCCACTAAAGCATTTAGTGTAAGCATATTAAGAGAAGGAGGGCAGTCGATAAGAATGTAATCGTACCTATCTTTTAAACTTGAAAGTGCAAGTCGTAATGAAAGCTCAGCATTCAACTCACCTTTCAAGGCAACTTCGGCAACCGTTAAATCACCGTTTGATGGCATGATGTCGTAACCGGCATCTTCGCGCATATCGATAATTAAATCTTCAGGTTTAATATCACCTGTTAACATATCACCGGTAGTTGCTTGAACTTCGTTTTTGTTAACGCCACTGCCCATAGTCGCATTACCTTGCGGATCCATATCGATAAGCAAAACGTTCCGCTTAGTCGCAGCTAGTGAAGCGGCTAAATTAATACACGTTGTGGTTTTACCCACGCCACCTTTCTGATTTGTAATGGCAATAATGCGTGCCATGATGCGTCCCCTCAAAGATATTCAGATTTTCCAGAATGTATCCTGAAAATTAACTCTCGTTTTTACGAACCAGAACCAGATGACGCTGTGCATCTAAACCTGGAACACTGATTGATTTGGTTTGTTCTATTGTAATATTTTCTGCTAAATTTTTAGACTGATTATTCTCCTGACCTGCTGATTTAGCCAATTGACTTATCACGTCAATTTCCTGTTCAGGATAACTCCCTTTAAGAGCAAGGAACAGTCCTTTATTCACACAACGCTCATATGTTTTGCTTAGAAAATCAGCAAGAGAAAAGGTCGCTCGACACATTACGGTGTTAAACTCTTGATTTATATTGTTATTTTCTGCTCGCCCAGTGACAACCGTGACATTTTTAAGCCTCAGCTCTATAACCGCCTGGGTAACAAATCGGGTTTTTTTAGAATTACTATCAAGGAGAGTAAACTCCCAATCAGGCCGTGCAATGGCCATCGGTAACCCTGGAAAACCAGCGCCAGTACCCACATCAAGCACCTTATCACCCTCGACATACGGCAGTGGGGCGAGGCTATCAATTAAATGCAGCGCCACCATCTCATTAATATCCCGTACTGCCGTTAAATTATAAGCTTTATTCCATTTTTCAAGCAGTGTTAGCAATTGGCCGAACTTTTGCTCAGCGCCATCGGGAAGTTCTAGATTTAACTCGGAAAGATATTTGTTAATTAGCTCAAGATTCATTAGCTAATCATACGCAATAAATCTTAAACGTCATACCTACAGGGTAAGCACATAACCTTTAATTGACTGCTACTAAGGGTTGGTTCGAATGGCTAAAACAGATATTTTATTTTAAATACAAAAAACCCCGCATGTCTAAACATACGGGTTTTTAACAAAATACTTAAAAGAGTTACTTATTACCTGTCGCAACATTTGTTAGCTTGTTCAACGCACCGGTCATTTTAGCTTTAATCTTTGAACGATTCTTAATGTTATGACGCTTAACAATATAAGCTGGATCATTATAAGTTAACCAAACCTGGCCTTTATCATCTTTCCACGCAAGTGCTTTTAATGGTAAATCTATGCCAGCAGTTTGATTGGCTGTAAACATATGACTACCTAGTTTTGGATTACCAAAAATAAGTAACTCGGTAGGGCGTAATGGAATGCCAACACCTTTTGCTTTCGCATCATGGCTCCAACGCAAAGCAACACCTATACCTTTTTTCTTTAATACCGCTTCTAATTTATCGAGTGTTTCTTTTACGCTGAAATGACTTTTCTTTGAAATCATTCCATTGTCATCGGCCATTGCAGGTGTTGAAATTAAGAAAGGTAGGGCGAGTGCTACGGTGAGGGTTAAGATTTTCTTAATACTATTATTCATGTTTGCTTCTCCATTTTATTTTATGTGAGCTTACGTTTTAAACAGGCCACGTTTTTATACAACATACTTGAATTAAAAATTGGGTCTGTGACTAAAGTCACCGAAACTCATTTGATTCTTAAGCTGATTCTTGTCGACTTGCTTGATAAGCGAATTTTTTTAAGTACACCAATATAATAGATATAGCAGCAGGCGTTACACCAGAAATACGCGCAGCTTGGCCAACGGTTTGCGGTTTAATCCCATTTAACTTTTCACAGACTTCCGCAGACAGGCCTTTGACATTCGAATAGTCCAGGTGTTCCGGAATATTTGTTGATTCATGACGTTTTTGTTTATCAATTTCATCTTTCTGGCGTTCGATATAACCTGAATATTTTGCTTGAACTTCAATTTGCTCAATAACGCTTGGAGTTAAATTTTCGGGTTTATTCTCACTCGCCTCTTCAAGCGTCATTAACTCTGTATAAGTCACTTCCGGGCGGCGCAATAAGTCTAGCAGAGTGGCTTCTTTTGTAATTTGTTGACCAATAACGCGTTCAGCGGTGTCTTTATCCAATTTTGTTGGATGAACCCAAGTAGAGGCTAGACGCTTATTTTCAGTCTCAACGGCACATCGTTTGGCTTCAAAATTTTCCCAACGAGCATCATCAACCAAACCAAGTTGACGACCCTTCTCGGTTAAACGTAAATCAGCATTGTCTTCACGTAATAACAAACGATACTCCGCACGTGAAGTAAACATACGATAAGGCTCAAGCGTTCCCTGGGTAATAAGGTCGTCTATTAACACGCCTATATAAGCTTCATCTCTACGTGGTGTCCACGACTCTTTACCTTGAACGAGTAAGCTCGCATTCATTCCCGCAATTAAACCTTGTGCAGCGGCTTCTTCATAACCGGTGGTTCCATTTATTTGGCCGGCAAAAAACAAACCATCCATATGCTTGGTTTCAAGTGATGCTTTTAAATCACGTGGATCAAAATAATCATATTCGATGGCATAACCCGGTCGAGTGATATGCGCATTTTCAAAACCTTTTATCGAGCGCACAAAATCAAATTGCACATCAAAAGGTAAGCTGGTTGAAATACCATTCGGATAAATTTCGTTAACAGTTAACCCTTCGGGCTCAACAAAAATTTGGTGCGCATCGCGATCAGCGAAACGCATGACCTTATCTTCAATAGAAGGGCAGTAGCGTGGGCCAACACCTTCAATAACACCACTATCACCGTACATGGGCGAACGATCAAGCCCGCCACGAATAACATCGTGTGTTTGTGTATTTGTATACGTTATGTAACAAGGTACTTGTTGAGGATGATCGCTCACCTTGCCCATATATGAAAAAACTGGAAGCGGCGTATCACCGGGCTGTTTTTCCATAACAGAGTAATCAATCGTTTTACCATCAATGCGTGGCGGAGTTCCTGTTTTTAAACGATCCACATTAAACGGCAATGCGCGTAAACGCTGAGACAATGCATTCGATGGTGGATCACCTGCGCGGCCACCTTGATAATTTTCCATTCCAATATGAATTAAGCCACCAAGGAATGTACCCACTGTCAGCACAACAGACTTAGCATGAAATTTTAAGCCCATTTGGGTAACAACGCCGACCACTTGATCATTTTCAACAATTAAGTCATCGACCGCTTGCTGGAACAAACTTAAATTAGGCGTATTTTCTAAAACTTCGCGAACAGCATTTTTATATAAAACACGATCGGCTTGTGCACGGGTTGCGCGAACGGCAGGGCCTTTACTGGCATTTAAAATTCGAAATTGAATTCCAGCCGCATCCGCTGCCTTTGCCATTAAGCCACCCAGCGCATCCACTTCTTTAACCAGATGGCCTTTACCAATGCCGCCAATGGCTGGGTTGCAACTCATTTGGCCTAGCGTCTCGATATTATGTGATAGCAATAGAGTTTTACTGCCCATACGCGCAGCCGCTAACGCAGCCTCGGTTCCGGCGTGACCGCCACCGACTACAATGACATCGAAACTATCTTGATAAAACATGGGCTTGATAAAACATAATGAAATTAACTGCACTGGTAAACATAAGTAAGGTTAGCGGTTATTTTACGTGCTGTGGACAAAATCACCAACTAAATCGAGCAATATCATGTCTTTTGCTTCGAAATACTTACAAATAGCGTAATTTACATGCTTATACTCAATATTTATATTTTGGGTACTGGAGCACCGGGAAAAATTAAGGTTACAACGAATTTATTAAGGAAGCTTTAAAGTGGTTAAGTGCGCCTTAAAATAATAAGCGCTTGCTTACATATTTAAAATTAATCGAATTTCATATAAAAACAAACTTAAATAACCAAACATAATCATATACAAGATCATTTTTACTCTAATGGCCCGGAAAAAATAATGTTGATGATGAGCTAAAAGAATAAATACTGCTAATGCTGTTAAAGAATATTTAGTCATAAAAAAAACAATGCTTCCTTGCTGCACAAGATAGTTCATAAGTATATTCAACTCACTGCCGCCTGAATCTAGGATGTACATCGTTAATATATAATCAATAACACTTAAAACAATGATGGCCAATGCAGCGAACCAGACCGGTTTTTCAATGTGATCTGTCCCTAATAAAAAAATATCCGTCTTGCGACGCATAAGGGAACGGCGGCCAGTAATCCCATAATGATGAAGTACTCGCGTGGGTCCTTGACGCCGATCTTCAAGATCTCTGCGTTCTTCCCAAAATACCTCATGTTGACTTATCTCGCTCATTGCATACCTCCAGCGACAAAAATTACCCATCCCATAAAAGATAAATTGCGCAAAATGCAGCCCATATTATAACGATTTAATGTGAACCAGTTCACGTTTTATAGGTTAATCAATCGGCCTAAACGGGTTAACTCTATCTAAAATCAATGGCTTACAGAGATACTTCTTTTGGCAAAACCCCCGCTGCAATATCCATCCAATAGCTTGTGTTCTTTGCTCAAATTTACTTTAACCAATCCAAATATACTCTTTATAAATCCCCATGATTTTACTAAAGCAAATCCAAAGCAAGCCGCTAACTTTATAACAAATAACACCTTATTCAATACGGGATACAAGATGATGCCTTTTAAATCACTACTTACAATTCGAAACAAACTTATTGCCGCGTTCGCAATTCTTACACTCTTAATTGCGGTAACAGGCATCTTTGCTCTTTCTGAAATTGGCCTGCTAAGCTCACTCACCGTAAAAATGTACAAACATCCTCTTGCGGTAACACGTGCAGCTCTACTAGCTGATGTGAACATTATAAAAATGCACCGCAGTATGAAAGATGTGGCACTTGCAAAAAATGACGGTGCAATGCAAAACGCGATTCAAAAAGTAGATAAATACGAAGCATTAACTTATAAAGAATTCGAAGTTGTAACGGACAGAATACTTGGTAAAGAAGGTAAAGCTTTATCAGTTGAAACGATTCAAATTTTTAAAGAATGGAAACCGATTCGCGACGAAGTAATTCAACACATGAAAAAGGGTGACCGTGAAGCGGCCGCCGCTATCACCAAACAAAAAGGTGCTAAACACGTCACGTTACTCGATACAAAAATGAACACTTTGGTTGACTACGCAAATACCAAAGGAACTGGTTTCTTCAAAAAAGCTCAAAACAAAGGTGATAGCGCCGTTTTCATTATGCTTAGCATCATTATTGTCTCTGCAATAATCGGCATCGTACTCGCCTATATAATTGGGCGATCGATCATTAATCCGGTTAATAATTTACGTAACACCATTCTTGAAATTGAAGAAAATTCCGATTTAACAAGGAGAATAGAAGTTACATCTGACGACGAAATTGGATCAACAGCATTAATGTTTAACAATATGTTAGAAAAATTTGAAGCGCTTATTCAGCAGGTTTACAGCTCAGCCTCTCAACTTGCTACTGCTTCCGAACAAGTCTCTTCCGTAGCCCAGGACAGCGCCAGCGCTGTCGAAAAGCAGCGGATGGAAACCGATCAAGTTGCCACTGCAATTAATGAAATGACAGCCACCGTTCAAGAAGTTGCGCAAAATGCTCAAAGCGCTTCCGGCGCAGCCGCTAGTGCTGATAACGAAGCACAAAGTGGTAAAGCCGTCGTTAACCAAACGGCGGATGCCATTGCACAGCTTGCAACCGAAGTTGATAACGCTGCAAATGTTATTCACGGAGTTGAACAAGACAGTGAAAGTATTGGCAGTGTACTAGATGTTATTAAAGGCATTGCTGAGCAAACCAATTTGCTTGCACTTAACGCTGCCATTGAAGCGGCTCGAGCCGGCGAGCAAGGCCGTGGCTTTGCCGTTGTAGCCGATGAAGTTCGAACACTTGCCAGCCGTACTCAGGAATCAACAACAGAAATTGAGGCCATGATAGCTAAACTTCAAACCGGTTCAAAACAGGCAGTAGAAGTAATGGAGCAAGGTCGAGAACAAGCCAATAAAGGCACCGAAATGGCGCGCGAAGCAGCCGGTTCACTCGATGCCATCGCGCGTGCCGTAACGAGCATCAATGAAATGAACACCCAAATTGCAGCAGCGGCAGAAGAACAAACCACCGTTTCTGAAGAAATTAATAAAAGTGTTGTAAACATTAGCCAGATATCAGAACAAACCGCTAATGGTGCCGAGCAAACAACGGCAGCGAGCACCGACTTATCACGGCTGGCTAACGACCTGCAGCAGTTGGTGGGGCAATTTAAAATACAGCAATAATCGCTAGGCTAATTTAATCCCTTAATTTAACCCCCTAACTTATTAAGCCAACGCCTATCAGTCGATAGGCGTTTTTTATTCCCCTCACTCATATATTTCACTACAAATGTAGGTTAAACCACCTTATTGCCTTACTAATTTTTCCCTGCACTATATAAGCCCCATCTTCTAAGGTTTTACTAAAATTGGACGATATACTTATTACGCATAAAAATTATCGTTTAATATAGTAATGACATGAGAATTATACCTATATGAATATCAAGAAAAAAATGATTTTAATGGCCTGCGGCCTGGCCATTGTTCCAGTTACCATCGCTATTTTAGTTTTAGAAACCATTGCCACCAGCACAGCCAGTGACGCATTAGAATCAGCGGCAAAAAATCAGCTTATATCTATTCGGGATACCAAAAAAACCCAAATTGAGGATTATTTTGGCACCATTCGCAGCCAGGTTATCTCTTTTTCAAGCAGCCGGATGATTGTTAACGCACTGCGCGAATTTAAAACGTCTTATGATTTTGTTGCCGGTGAGGCTGATATTGACGCCATGCGCAGTGAACTTGGCAGCTACTACCGCGATGGCTTTGGTGCGGAATATACCAAACTGAATAATGGCAAAACAATTGATAGCGCTTCTATTTTAAGTAACCTAGATGCAGAATCCGTTGTGCTGCAAAACCGTTATATTCAACGCAATAAAAATCCCTTAGGCAGCAAACATAAACTCGATGATCCGAGTGATGGATCGCGCTATAGCCGTATCCATAAACAATATCATCCACCGATTCGCCAGTATTTAGAAGAGTTCGAGTATTACGATATATTTTTAGTTGATGCTGAATCCGGCGATATTATTTATTCTGTTTTTAAAGAAGCCGACTTCACCACCAACTTAAAAGATGGCCCCTATGCTAAAAGCGGCATTGGCGAAGTTTTCCGCGCAGCAAACAACCTGGGTAAAGATGAAGTTGCTATCGTGGACTTTAAGCCTTATAGCCCTTCCTATGAAGCCGCAGCGTCCTTTATCGCCTCGCCGATTTTTGAAGGCAATGAAAAAATTGGTGTGCTGATTTTCCAAATGCCAATCGGCCGCATTAATACCATTATGACTAGCGGCGAAAAATGGAACGATATCGGCTTAGGCGCTTCAGGTGAAACTTACCTTGTTGGCCATGATTTAAAAGCACGTAGTATGAGCCGCTTTTTAATTGAAGATAAAAAAGGCTTTATTGATTTAATGAAACAAGTCGGTACCGACAGCAACATTCTTGCTGCCATGAATACCAAAGAAACCAATATTGGTTTACAGATAATAGAAACCCAGGGCACTAAGGCTGCCGTATCAGGTAAAACAGGTTTCGAAATATTCCCTGATTACCGCAATATCAATGTGCTATCGGCTTATACTCCGATTAATATTCCTGGCTTAAACTGGGTGCTCATGAGTGAAATTGATGAAGATGAAGCCTTTGCACCCGTTGAAAAACTTGATGCAACTATTATAAATGCCGCCCTAATACTATTTATTGTCGTTGCTTCCATTAGTGCAGGCTTAGGTATTTTCTTTGCCAATGGTATGACCCGTCCAATCATTCGTTTAAGCAATACGATGAAAGAAGTAGAAGAGAACAACGATCTTACTCTGCGTAGTGATGTTGATTCAAACGATGAGCTTGGAGATATGGCGCACTCTTTTAATGCCATGCTCGAAAAATTCGAAGCGCTTATTCAGCAAGTTTTCAGCTCTTCATCTCAACTCGCAACAGCTTCTGAAGAAGTCTCTGCCGTTGCACAAGATAGCGCACGTAACGTTGAAAAGCAGCGCATGGAAACGGATCAAGTCGCTACCGCCATTACCGAAATGACTTCTACAGTACAAGAAGTTGCACAAAGCGCACAAAATGCTTCGGGTGCCGCAACCAGTGCCGACAATGAAGCGCAAAGTGGCAAGGCCGTTGTTAATGAAACTGCTTCCACCATCGAGCAGCTGGCAGCCGAAGTTGAAAATGCGGCTTCAGCCATTCATACCGTTGAAGAAGACAGTGAAAGCATAGGCGGAGTCATTGATGTTATTAAGGGCATTGCCGAGCAAACCAATTTACTCGCGCTCAATGCGGCTATTGAAGCGGCGCGTGCCGGCGAACAAGGCCGTGGTTTTGCCGTGGTAGCCGATGAAGTGCGAACGCTAGCAAGCCGCACTCAAGAGTCTACTGCTGAAATTGAAGCGATGATTGCAAAACTACAAAGCGGCTCCAAACAAGCTGTAGAGGTAATGGAAAAAGGTCAAGAACAAGCGAGTAAAGGTGCCAGCATGGCGCGGGAAGCCGCCAACTCTCTGGACTCAATTGTAAATGCTGTTATGAGCATTAATGAAATGAATATTCAGATTGCAGCAGCGGCGGAAGAACAAAGCACCGTCTCAGAAGAGATTAACCGCAACGTCGTTAACATCAGCCAGATCTCAGAGCAAACTGCTAGTGGCGCCGAACAAACCACGGCAGCGAGTACAGACTTGTCTCGATTAGCAAGTGACTTGCAGCAACTGGTTGGACAATTTAAAATTCAAAATTAAACATTATTATCGTTTATTAAAAAAGCCTGTCTAAAGATAGGCTTTTTTATGCTCGTTAATAATGTGGCGGACGTTCATTAGCATCATTAATGCCGCCGCCTGTTTCTGACAAGGTTTGAATACGGTCCATTAAATGCTTGCACATGATCTCTACCTTATCAATTTGTAATTGCTGCCGATAAACCACATCATTTAATTCTTGAATGGTATGTTCTTGATATGCAATTTTAGTTTCAAGTTCTGTAATGCTGCTGTTCATAAGATTAGCTGTCATTTTAGATACCGCATTTTAATTATTGTAGCCTTAAACGTCATTCCCGCGAAGGCGGGAATCCAGAGACTTAAAATTTTTAAAGTTAAAAATTAGATAATGCGTTCTTATTGTATTGAACAAAGACAATACAGTTTACGTGCCACTGTTTATATAACTGGATTCCCGCCTTCGCGGGAATGACGTTCACACAATATTTTTCTTTTCCTTAATATTCTTATTAGTCTGTACGATTTGTAATATCAATTAAGTGATAACCAAATTGTGTTTGTACCGGGCCATGAATAACACCCACTTCTCCACTAAAAACAACATCATTAAATTCTTTAACCATTTGGCCCGGTGAGAATTCACCAAGATCACCACCACTTTGCCCTGATGGACAGCTTGAGTTTTCTTTTGCAACATCTGCAAAATCTGCTCCGCCTTCAATTTGAGCTTTTAATTCATTACATTTTTCTTCTGAATCAACGAGTATGTGTCTTGCGCTTGCTTTTGCCATTGTATTTTCTCCTATCAATAATACTTTAAATATTTAAATCTAACTTAAAAAAATCTATTTCTTTATCCAGTAAAGCTTTTAACTTTTCACTTTGCTCACTACTATATTTCTTTGTTGCTGCTGTTCCCCAAACTACACCAGGCCATGCTGCATCTTGTTCAGTTCTTGCCACTAAATGGAAATGCATTTGATTTACAAAATTGCCTATCGATGCAAAATTAATCTTATCAACGGGGTAGTGTCTTTTTAAAAACGCTGACAGAGCATTTACTTCTTTTAACATTTGTAACTGTTTTGCTTCAGGTAATTCATCTACATCGATAACCGTCACACCCATTGGAACCATAACAAACCATTTAAAATCAGCATTATTCATTAATAAAAGAATACTTGCTGCAACCTGATTATCTACGGCTTCAGTTTCTGTCACATCGTTGAAGTAGCCTAATACGATGCAATCGGCAGCCAATCGCTTATCTAGTTGAAAGTTATCCATTACATCTATTCTATTATAGTAACCGGCATACCTATTTCAAAATGTCCTATTGTTTCTGCGATAACGTTTTGACCAAAAAATATCTTTTTGCCAATTTGCGGATGATCCCACAATCGGTATTTTTTTAGCGTCTGGCTTGGTTCATTGCCGCGAACACCCGTAGCAGGATCTACATTTGGTATCGTACAGCGGCTACACGGCTTAACAACTCTTAATATCGTATCGCCAATTTGTATTCTCTTCCAACTATCTTCTTCAAAAGGCTGACATCCTGATACTACGATATTGGGGCGAAATTGACGCATTTCAACACTTTTTTGCTGAGACTTCTCCAATCGTGCGTTTAAATCACTCAAGGATGGCTCCGAAATTAGCAAAAAGGGAAAACCATCACTAAAAGCCGTTTTATCACCTTGATTTGCATAGTCCAAATCAACCTGCCGAAACTCATCTTCTGGAAAGTAGGCTAACCGGCAATTTGTCTCTAGAAATTGGCTCAGCCATAATGCAGCCTCATCGCCACAATCTAAGCCAACGCAACTATCGCCCCAAACTGTGACTTTTTGTTGGTGGGTTAAATTTTGCGCATTAATCTCGCATGTATTCTCCCCAGCTGGGTGCTCGGTAACTTGAAGAACGACGCCGCTATCGCTTAACGTAGGCTTAATTAAGCTCATTCGTGGAAATTTTCGTTGACTTAAAAATACCCCCTTTTCATCAACCAACATCCAGCGCCTATCCATATACAAGCCAAACGCATCTGCTTTTGCTTCTGTCAGAATAATTTGGCCGCAAGATTTTACTGGGTAAATAGCAAGCTCAGTTACGCTAATCACTTTCAATCTTCTTAGTATTTTTAATATCTTCTAAAGCTGCTTCAAAAAACTCCACGCCCTTATTATTCGCTGTTTCAATATTTCGTGCAGGTATTTCTTCTGGATTGTTGTAGCTTTCTAAAGCATTTTCTAAACTGGATTCTCGTAAAACATGTAACATTGGATAGGGCGATCGATTAGTGTAATTTTCTGAAGCATTCGATTCTGTATTATCAAAACAATAATCAGGATGAAAGCTCGCCAATTGGTAAATGCCTTCATACTGCTGCTCAATAAGTAACTTATTAGCGAGTTCTAAAAAATCTAAATAGTCATCAAAATCCAGGTATGAACCTGGGTAAATTATAAAACCCGTTTCCAATTCTATGTTTTGATCTAATTCCTTACACAGAGCTAACATTGAAAATAAATCTTCTTCCAAACTTTGATTATTCACTGCGCGATAGCAAATTAATCCTTTTTCAAAAACACTTTTTGCAAAAGGGCAAAAATTCAACGCAATAACTATATCATTAATCCATTGCGTAGTTTGCTGAACAACTTCTTTCTCTGAAATGGAATTTTTCTTTTTAATGATGTTATTCAACTATTGGCCTATTTTAATAATTCTTTTAATTTTTTAACAATACTTTCATCATCCCAATGAATTGCGGCATTAATCCCGTATTGTATTTTCCCGTTAGGGCCAATTACAAAAGTTGAAGGAAAGACTAGTACATTCCATTTAGCGGATTGCTTTCCATCTGGATCAAGTAAAACAGGAAAATCTACATTTACTTTCTGCATAAATTTCTGAACTGTCTTTTTTTCTTCACCGTAATTGACAGATATCAATTCAAAATTCTCGCTCTTCATTAATTCTCGCAAATGATTTAATGATGGTATTTCTTCAACACAAGGAGGACACCAAGTTGCCCAAAAATTTACAACGGTAACTTTACCTTTATAATGATCTTTCTTATGTCTAACGCCCCTAACATCAATAAGATCTAATGGATAGGGTGTAGGTTTTCCTTTAAAGGGTTTTAACTTTACATCGAGTGGCTGTGATTTTTTAAGGGTTTTAACCTTTAGAATGGCTGCTACTTTTGGTTTTTCGGTTTTTTCTAAAAGCTTAATTGTAGATTTTAATTTTTTTGGCATTCTCTCAAGCTGGCTTAATGTTTCCGGTTTATTATCCTTTGAATAAAAAACACCATTTACACCTTTTAACAAATTAAAATAAACTTGTGACTCATTTGCTTCTAACCTTTTCAGCAAATTTTTTACTTGCCAACGATTATTCCGTTTCTCACCTTGGTAAATCATTAAAGGCATATTCGTTGCGTCAACAATATTAACAAACTCAGGTTCTAATCCTAATTCAGGGACTTTCGAATATAGTTCAGGTGAAAACAAAATAGCGCCCTGTAAATAAAAATCAGCAGTCTTGAGCTTTTTATTCTTTAATTGCCATTTTCTCATTGCCCTTAAAACGGGAATTGCACCATATGAGCGTGTTAAAAGCGTTATTTTCTTTTTTGTCTTTTTATGTGCATAGTCAACTAAACCAGCTAAGTACTTACCATCTAATTGGCGCATTGTTGTCGTACTTTTAGGTAAAAATAAACTTTCAGCTAAATCAACGTGCCAAATTTCAACACCATTATTTGATAATTTTATCGATGTGTCCATTGCACGCTTATGTGTTCCAAAGCCTGGCGCAACCCAAATAATTAAGCTATTGCCTTTACCATTAGAATTTATAATTTTCACAGATAAATCTTGCGATTCTACTGGTACTTCTATTTCAGTAAAAACCGCCGCCGCACTGGCTGAACTAACTATTACATTACATAAAAGAGCGGTTAAAAAAAACTTTTGTAATAGTTTATTCATTTTAATTTATCTTCATTAATTTATTAAGTTCTTCAGAACGCTTGTCTTTATCTAGCTCAGATATTTTTTCAACTTGTTGATAAAATAATTCATAATCATTATTTACATTTTTAAATAATTTTCTAAAGGCAGGAATATGATCATTATAAGTGGCGATAAGTGCAAGGTGTGCATTATTTAAATCTTGCGACATCCATTTATCATATCCAGAATATCCGCGCCATTGTTCCTTTAATTTCTTATAAGCCAGTTGCAATTCATTAAATATTTTTATTTTATTTTCATGCATTGCTTTGCTATCTAAGTTTAAACTATAAGCTTGTTTTAATTCTTCACGTGTTGCTTGCAATAATTTTTTAAAGGCGTCATCTCGTTCTCTAAAAATTATATAGCGCTTATACTCTTCTTTTTTAGTATCTCGACTAAACCAAGCTTGAATACCTTCAAGTTCTACGGTTGATGCAAAACCTTCGTTAAAAGAAGTATCATCCTCAACGTACATTTTTTGGTGCGCAAGTTCATGGAAAATTATTCCAACTCGATATGCTTCTGAGTTATATAGCATCGTACTTAGTAATGGATCATCAAACCAACCTAATGTTGAATATGCTTTTGTTCCTGACACATATACATCCATATTTTCAGCTTTTAATTCTTTGGCAGAAGCTTCGGCATCTTGTTCTGAAAAATAGCCTTTATAACTTAAACACCCTACTATAAAGAAACACCACTGCTTTGCTTTAATAGAGTAGGGAGGCGTAGCAACGACTGTCCAAACAACATAGTCTTGTTTAAGATCAACATAGTTTTTATAACTATCATTGTCGGGTAATTGTAATACTTCACTTGCAAATACTCGCGCCTTTTGGGTACTAATTAGTTTTTGCCGAACCTTATCAGGCGTTTTAGGATTATCGATGACTTCTTGAACGGGTTCCTGCTTACTTAAAATTTCAGTATGGCCCTGTATCTTCTCCCAATAATAAGCAAGGCTACTACAACCTTGCATAAGCACCGCAACAGACACTAACAAGAGAATTTTAGGCAAAAGCTTAATGGTTACTTACCAATACAAAAACTTGAAAATATTTCACCCAGTAAATCATCACTTGTAAATTGCCCTGTAATTTCTGATAAAGCTTGTTGAGCTAACCTTAAATCTTCAGCGACTAATTCTCCGGCTTTAACCTCAACCAGTTGTTGCTTACTATGCTCCACATATGCAAAGGCACGGTCAAGCGCATCTAAATGTCGGCGCCTTGCTAGAAAAGTACTTTCATTTGTTTTTTCATATCCCATGGTCTGCTGTAAGTGACTACGCAACATATCTAAACCATAATCCTTTTTTGCAGAAAGCTTAATGTGCGTTTGCCCTTTTTCGACAATTAATTCTGGAGATTGAGCTGTTAAATCAATTTTATTATGAATGACTGTAATTGGTAGCTGTTCTGGTAGCTTTTGAAGAATTTTAGTATCACTTTGTGTAATACCGTCACGATCATCAACAAGCACTAATATCCTATCAGCCTGTTCAACCTCAATCCACGCCCGGCGAATACCTTCTTGCTCTACTTTATCAGTCGATTCACGTAGCCCGGCGGTATCAACAATATGAAGAGGCAAACCATCAATTTGAATCTCCTCTTTCAGCACATCCCTTGTTGTACCTGCTATTTCTGTCACAATGGCTGAATCTCGTCCGGCAAGCGCATTTAATAAACTTGATTTACCGGTATTAGGCTGACCGACCAAGACTACCCGCATACCATCTCTTAGCAATACGCCTTGCTTAGCCTCTTGCATTATAGAAGCAAAGTTTAGCATTATGTCTTCAATTTGCTGCAATATTTTACCATCTGACAAGAAGTCAATTTCTTCTTCAGGAAAGTCGATAGCCGATTCAACGTACATTCGCACCTTTATTACCGCTTCTACCAGTGAGTGGATCTTCTTAGAAAAGACTCCTTGCATAGACTGTATCGCAGAACGTGCTGCTTGCTCTGATCCTGCTTCGATTAAATCTGCTATTGCCTCAGCTTGGGTTAGATCCAATTTATCGTTTAAAAAAGCACGTTCAGAAAATTCACCCGGATTGGCAAGCCTTGCGCCGAGTTCGATCGCACGTTGAAGTAACCTATCAAGCACAATGCGACCGCCATGGCCCTGCAACTCAACGATATCTTCACCCGTGAAGGAATTTGGCCCCACAAAATAAATAACCAGCCCCATATCAATAGTCTCACCTGATTTATCAATAAAATGGAGGTATTCGGCATATCGTGATTTTGGCAGCGTTTTAACAATTTTTTCGCCGATTTTAGCGGCATTTGAGCCCGATATTCGAACAATTCCAACACCACCTAAGCCCGTAGCGGTCGCTATAGCTGCAATGGTGTCCGTTTGATGGTTGTTATTTAAATTTTCAGGCATTTACTAAATTCTCAAGCTTCGATTAATTTTGCCGCTAAATATTTATGAATATAAAATATACAATTTCATAAGGTAGGAATATGCAGCAATTTTATATTATAAGATTTATTACTTTATTACTTTTAGTTTCTAATCTATTTTTTTCAAATTACGCTCTTGCTACGAAATCCAGCCTAAATGTAAAACCAGATGTAAAAGTCGTTATCCACGTGACTAATGGCCATAAACGTACTTATCAAGCTGCTTTAAATTACACCTATTCATTACGCGATGAGTATGGTGACAATGTTGATATCCAAATTGTTGCAAATGGCTCCGGCATTGGACTTGTTAACTCAAATAATAACTACACTGATGAAATTCAATCATTAATTAAAAAGGGTGTAAAGGTTTCAGCTTGTAATACTACCGTTAAAATCATGCGTAATTTTAGAAAATTACCCATTATTGAAGGCGTTAAATTTGTTCCTACCGGTGTTGTTGAAGTTATTAAGTTACAGAAAAAAGGTTATCTTTATTTACACCCTTAAATAAAAAAGCCCCCAATAACAATTGGAGGCTTTCAATACATCTGATTAAAATAATCTATTTTGCATTCATTACTTTATTCGTTATATACCATTGCTGTGCTATCGATAACACATTGTTAACGACCCAGTACAAAACTAATCCTGCCGGGAAGAACATAAAGAAGACTGTAAACACAACCGGTAGAGCCATCATCACTTTTGCTTGAACAGGATCAATTGGCGTTGGATTCAACTTTTGTTGAATAAACATACTCACACCCATTAATAATGGCAAGATGTAATATGGATCGCCGGCAGACATATCTTTAATCCATAAAATCCAAGGCGCTTGACGCAACTCAACACTTTCTAATAATACCCAATACAATGCAATAAAGACCGGAATTTGTACCAATATTGGCAAACAACCGCCAAGTGGATTTATTTTTTCCTTCTTATACATTTCCATCATGGCTTTATTCATGCCAGCGCGATCATCAGCAAAGCGCTCTTTCATTGCAACCATTCTTGGTTGAACCGAACGCATTTTTGCCATCGATTTATAACTAGCCTCTGACAATTTATAAAATAACAATTTGATGAAAATCGTAAGTAAAATAATCGCCCAACCCCAGTTACCAACAACACTATGAATATTTGTTAACAACCAAAATATAGGTTTCGCAATAATCGTAAGAACACCATAATCGACTGATAGCTCTAAACCTTCGGCTATTTTTTCCAATGCGGCTTGGTCTTTTGGCCCTGCATATAAAACCGTATTAAATGTTTTAGTTGCACCTGGGCTAACAACCGTTTCATCTTTATCTCTAAAGCCTATTGTGTAAATTACGTTTCTTTCTTTGTATGTTGTGTAATACGTTTTTGCTTTATCTTTTTCAGGTACCCAAGCACTTAAAAAATAATGCTGAAGCATGGCAGCCCAGCCGCCCGTAATGTCACGTTTTAAATTACTTTCCAGCATGTCATCAAACGCAATTTTTTCGTAACGTTCTTCTGGAGAGAATATAACACCGCCCATATAGGTATAAATAAATTGAGACTGATCAACTTCTGATACTTGTGTGCGCTGAAGCTGGTAATATGCATTACCACGCCAATTTCTATTACTTCTATTTTCTACAATATGCTTAACATCAACTTGATGACTGCCACGATGGAATGTGTATTGCTTTGTAAATTGAACACCTTCAGGGCTTGCCCAATATAAATTTACATCCATTGTTTCTTTGGATTCATCTAAAACATAATTTGTATTTTCTGTTCGATAAACATCTAAATGATTAGGCGCAGAAATTGTTGAATTAGAATCAGCTGCTTTACCGGTAAAACCACTTTGCGCAACAAATACTCTTGGTAACGTTTCGTTCATTAATAAAAAGGGATTGTCCGTTTCGCCCATATTAGTAGGATAATCTAATAGCTTAACTTGACGGATATCGCCACCCGCTGTATTGATCGTGACATCTAAAGTATCCGTAACAACATGAATTGATTGACCCTGTTTAAAAAGTTCTGTTGTTTGTTCAGTTGGAACCGTTGCTACAGAATTTGATCTTCCAGTTGGAGTAGATTCAGCAACAGGAATCTCATTTGCTAAATTTGGTGAACTGTTAGTTGATGGCGTTGATATTGAAGGTGTTGTCGAAACAACCTCAGGGGCATGATCTTGTTGCCACGCATCAAACATTAAAAACATAATAAATGCTAACGCAATAAATAACATTAAACGCTGTTGTTCCATACTCTTTTACAACCTTTCTATATTAATTTTCAATTTTAAACTTGGAGTTTAAATCATAATTATTTTATTGGTTTTTCAACCTGTTTTTTTTCAGGTACTGGGTCAACACCACCTTCATTAAAAGGGTGGCATCGAAAAATTCTTTTTACTGCAAGCAAACCGCCCTTTAATAAGCCGTGTATTTTAATTGCTTCTTCTGCATAACTCGAGCAACTTGGATAAAAACGACACCGCGGCCCTAGTAATGGACTAATAACATAGCGGTATATTCTTATAATTAATAAGAAGGGATATTGTATTGCTTTGCTAAATGTTTCCATTGCTGTTCAAGTACTGTTCTAATTTGCTCTGAAGTTGCTGTATTAGCAGCATGTTTTGCAAGTACAACGATATCTAAACCCGCTAATTGTACCTTATGTTGACGAAAACTTTCTCTAACAATTCGTTTAAATTTATTTCGTCTTACCGCTAGTTTTATATTCTTTTTCGCTACGGCTAACCCCATTCTAGCAACTGGAGTATTACCTGATGAATTTTCTATTTCATTTTTGAAGGTATTATTTTTACGCACAAGCAGAAGCAAATAAGCATGATGGCGCTTATAAGGCTTTTCAAATACATTGCTAAATTGTTTTGCTGTAAGAAGTCGATAGACCCGAGCAAAAGACCCTGTTTGCATAATGAGGTTCTCAGCGCTAGTAATTTGCTGGTTCAAACAGGGCTCACCCATTAAGATTCATCCGAAGCGGACATGGGTGAGGTACTCAAATAAATTATGCGCTTAAGCGTTTACGGCCTTTAGCTCGGCGAGCATTAATAATTGCACGGCCACTTTTTGTTGCCATACGAGCACGAAAGCCATGTGAACGGGCGCGTTTTAGTGTGCTTGGTTGAAATGTACGTTTCATCTTAATATCACCGTTAAAAATCAATAAGTTATTGGTAACTACTTTTACCAAAAAAGGTTCGCAAGATTAATGCTTATGGGGCTTCCTGTCAACCAGATCACGGTATTTATCGTCACTATATTATAAAAATTTATCAAACAATATCTGTGGATAACTTTTTTCTTGAGTGTTACATTTAAGCCTTCTAGTCGCCTGTAATAAATGCCATCGCAAGAGCGTATTTCGCCCCAAGCTAAACATTTTTCAGCTACTTAACTTACTAATAATAAAGAACTTTTTCCTTTTAGGGGACCATGTTGCAATCACTTTGGGATCAATGCCTTGATCGACTTGAGGGTGAACTATCATCCCAACAATTTAATACTTGGATCCGTCCTCTACATTTTGTCGAGGATAATGGACTTGCTCGCCTTTTAGCCCCCAATAGTTTTGTCCTCGATTCAGTCAACGAAAATTTTATTATCAGAATTAATGAGTTAATTTCTCAACTCGATGCTGATTTTCCCGGACCACTAAAAATAGAAGTTGGAAGCCAGGAATTAGAGGTTAGCGCAACAGCTCAACAGCCAAGTACCACTGTCCAGCATCAATCAAACTCATTTCAACGAAAAAATGGCTTAAATCCCAATTTTACTTTTGACTCCTTTGTTGAAGGCAAATCAAACCAAATGGGCCGTGCAGCTGCAACCCAAGTTTCTCAAAACCCAGGTACAGCCTATAACCCTCTTTTTATCTATGGCGGGGTTGGACTGGGTAAAACGCATTTAATGCATGCTGTTGGTAACCTCATTAAAGATCACAAGCCTGAGTCAAATGTGGTTTATCTACATTCTGAGCGATTTGTCTCTGATATGGTTAAATCCTTTCAACACAATACGATTAATGAATTTAAGCGCTATTATCGTTCTGTTGACGCATTATTAATTGATGATATCCAATTTTTTGCCGGCAAGGGTCGTTCTCAAGAAGAATTATTCCATACCTTTAATTCTTTACTCGAGGATAATCAACAAATCATTATGACTTGTGATCGTTATCCAAAAGAAATTGATGGTTTGGAAGAACGCCTTAAATCTCGGTTTGGTTGGGGACTAACGGTAACCATTGAGCCACCCGAGCTCGAAACACGCGTTGCTATTTTAATGAGTAAAGCCCAACAATCTAATGTTGATCTACCTGAAGAAGTCGCTTTTTTTATAGGTGAACGTATTCGCTCAAATATTCGTGAACTTGAAGGTGCTTTACGTCGAGTTGTTGCCAATGCTCAGTTCAGCAATAAAGCTATTACTCTTGATTTCGCAAAAGAAGCCCTACGTGATTTATTATCCTCTCACGATAAGATGGTTTCTATTGAAAATATACAAAAAACGGTATCGAGTTATTATAAAATTCGAGTTTCTGATATGCATTCAAAGCGACGCACTCGTTCAGTGACTCGCCCAAGACAATTAGCCATGGCGCTTTGCAAAGAATTAACGAATCATAGCTATCCTGAAATTGGAGATGCTTTTGGGGGGCGTGATCATACTACAATTTTACATGCCTGCCGAAAAATTGAAGAACTTAAAGAAAGTGATCCGCGAATAAATGAAGATTATAGAAATTTATTAAGAACTCTTAGCACTTAAAATTTTCAGCTTATATTTAATTTAACTTTGTTTGTGGTTACTGTAATATTTATTCTATATATATAGGGCACGAAACTTGTGTATAGAGCTTGGGTTTAACTAGAATAGCCTGTGGATAACTCAGACAAATATCGATATAGGTATTTATCCACATTTTATCAACAGGCAATGCAATACTGAAAACCGAGTTATACACAGATATAAGTTCATTGTAATTACTTGTTTTATATATAAAAATATGAGTTACGCACAGAAAATATTTTACTAGTAATAGTAGTAATTATTATATATATAGATCTATTAATAAAAGATAACCTCTTAAGGAAAGGATAGATAAACTAAAATGAAAATCAGTCTTTCACGTGATAATATTTTAAAACCTCTTCAACATGTAACAGGTGTAGTAGAAAGAAAACAGAATTCCCCAATACTCTCTAACCTACTTGTTAAGGTTAATAATGACTCTTTATCTTTAACCGGTACAGATTTAGAAGTCGAAATGATTATTAATACAAAAATTGAAGGTAGTGAAACTGGAGAAACAACCTTACCAGCTAAAAAGTTTCTCGATATTTGTAGAACGCTTCCTGAAGGAGCAAATATAAATATTAATATCGATGCTAACAAAGCTGTTATTCGATCAGGTAAAAGTCGTTTTACTTTATCAACCCTTGAAGCAAATGAATTTCCTCAAAGTGAAGTTTTAAATAGCTCACAAGATATAACGCTTAAACAGTCGATATTCAAAAGATTAATCGACCAAGTCCAATTCTCAATGGCACAACAAGATGTACGTTATTATTTAAATGGGTTAATGCTTGAAATTGCCCCTAATCATATCGTCACTGTTGCTACTGATGGCCATAGACTTGCAATATCAAAAGAAATACTCGATACGGGTATTTCTGAGCAACGTCAAATCATAATTCCTAGAAAAGGTGTTAATGAGCTTTCAAAATTATTAGAAGATTCAGATGAGGTAGTTAAACTACAAATAGGTGACAACCTAATTAAAGTGACACTAGGTGATATTACTTTTACCTCTAAATTAATTGATGGTAAATTTCCAGATTATAATCAAGTTCTCCCTTCTGGTAATGATTCTATTCTTGAGTGTTCTCGTGAAGTTTTAAAACAAGCCTTTAGTCGTACATCAGTTTTATCAAACGAAAAATATCGTGGTATGCGATTAACTTTGTCTCACAATTTACTAAATGCAACGATAAATAATCCTGATCAGGAAGAAGCTGAAGAAGAAATAGAAGTAAGTTATAGCGGTAATGAATTTGAAATTGGTTTTAATGTCGCTTATTTTCTTGATGTTCTAAACACACTTAAAGACGATAACGTACTTATTAAATTTAAAGATGCTAATTCTAGCTGCATGATTCAATCTAAAGATGATGATTCAGCAAATTATGTCATTATGCCAATGCGATTATAAATCTCTTATTGAGGTGGCCTTCATAAGCAAAGGTATTTAGTGTCCTTAGAAAAACTTTCAATTAAGTCTCTGCGTAATATTGATGAATGCCTTCTCTATCCTGATGCACGTTTTAATATTATAGAAGGCGCGAATGCTAGCGGTAAAACAAGTATTCTTGAGGCTATTTATCTAATAAGTCAGGTAAAATCTTTTCGTACCCACCGAATTAATCACATTATTCAGCATTCACAACCCAGCATGGAAGTTGTAGCTCAATATCGTGACAACGAGCAGTTATTACATAATATTGGTTTAGGGCGTAGCCGAAGTACCACAAGAATCCATTTAAATAAACAGTCTGTTAATCTAAGCTCTAAATTAGCTGCATTGGTTCCTATTCAGGTTATTACACCTGAATCCCATCGATTACTCGAAGATGGCCCTAAATTTAGACGGCAATTTCTTGATTGGGGTGTGTTTCACGTGAAACATGATTTTCTGCAGATATGGAAAGATTATCATCGCATCCTACGACAACGTAACTCAGCTCTAAGACAAAACCAATCTAAACAACAAGTATTAAGCTGGAATAAACCTTTAATTGATATTGCACAGAAATTCCATGATTCTAGGGTTGAGTACCTGGACAAATTAACCCCGATTGTAAAAATATTTACTAAACAACTTATTGGTGAAGAGATTTCAATTGACTATCAATTTGGTTGGGATAAAACATTAAGCTTTGAAAATGCTCTCTTAAATAGTCTTGAACAAGATTTCCAGTTTAAACATACACGTGTGGGGCCACATCGAGCAGATTTGGTCATGAAAACAAATGGTATTGTTGTTCAGGCTGGCTTATCTAGAGGGCAACAAAAATTACTGGTGTGTGCTCTACGTTTAGCTCAAATTCACTATCTACAGGTATTATCAAAACAATCCTGCATAATACTCGTAGATGACTTACCGGCCGAACTCGATGAAACACATCGTCAACGTCTTATGGTGCTATTAAATGAAACAAATGCTCAAATATTTGTTTCTACGACGGATGCAAAACTTCTGGAGCTTAAGTTCGATAGCACACAAAAAGTGTTTCACGTGGAACACGGTAAAATAAAAGAAGTGGTATACTAATCTAACCTTTTACTTGATAGTTTAAATTGAATATATCGGTAAAAAACATAATAAAGTAATACATGATAAGGAAAAAATAATGTCTGATCCGACTTATGACTCATCTAATATTAAAGTCTTAAAAGGCCTTGATGCTGTTCGAAAGCGCCCAGGTATGTATATTGGCGATACTGATGATGGTACTGGTTTACATCATTTGGTTTTTGAAGTGGTTGATAATTCCATTGATGAAGCATTGGCCGGGCATTGTAGTTCAGTCGATGTAATTATTCATGCAGATGGCTCAGTTTCAGTTAAAGATGATGGTCGCGGTATTCCAACCGATATTCACGAAGAAGAAGGTCGATCGGCAGCAGAAGTTATTTTAACCGTTCTTCATGCAGGCGGTAAATTTGATGACAATTCCTATAAAGTTTCAGGTGGTTTACACGGTGTAGGGGTATCCGTTGTAAATGCTCTTTCAGAAAAATTAATTCTAACTATTTGGCGAGATGGTAAGAAAAACGAACAAGAATACTCAAATGGTGACCCGGTTACGCCACTTACTGCAATATCAGACACAGAGCGCACAGGTACAGAAATACGTTTTTATCCAAGCAAAGAAATATTTACGACAACGGAATATCATTACGATATTTTAGCTAAACGCCTACGTGAATTATCATTTTTAAACTCCGGTGTTTGTATTACTTTAACCGATGAACGTGATGACACTAAACACGATAAATTTGAATACATTGGCGGTATTAAAGCTTTTGTAGAACATTTAAATAAAAATAAAACGCCTCTTCATGAAACCGTTTTTTATGTTGAAACTGATAAAGATGATGTTACGGTTGAAGTCGCAATGCAATGGAACGACTCGTACCAGGAAAACGTGTTTTGCTATACTAATAATATTCCACAACGCGATGGCGGAACGCATTTAGCCGGTTTTCGTGGAGCATTAACTCGGAGTTTAAATAACTATATTGAACAAAGCGGTATTGCGAAAAAAGCGAAAGTAAATGTAAGTGGGGACGATGCACGCGAAGGCTTAACCGCTGTTTTGTCAGTAAAAGTACCTGATCCGAAATTTTCATCACAAACCAAAGATAAACTCGTATCATCTGAAATAAAAGGGATAGTAGAATCAACCGTTGCTGAAAAACTACAAGAATTCTTATTAGAAAGCCCTACAGATGCTAAGGGAATTGCAGGTAAAATTGTTGATGCTGCAAGGGCACGCGAAGCCGCTCGTAAAGCAAGAGAAATGACACGCCGTAAAGGTGCACTCGATATTGCTGGCTTGCCAGGTAAATTAGCAGATTGTCAGGAAAAAGATCCCGCTCTTTCAGAATTATTTCTAGTGGAAGGGGATTCCGCTGGCGGTTCCGCTAAGCAAGGTAGAGATAGAAAGTATCAAGCAATACTTCCACTTAAAGGTAAGATTTTAAATGTAGAAAAAGCACGTTTCGATAAAATGCTTTCTTCGGTTGAAGTCGGCACCTTAATTACAGCACTGGGTTGTGGTATTGGTCGAGAAGAATTTAAACTTGAGAAACTACGTTACCACCGTATTATTATCATGACGGATGCGGATGTTGATGGTTCACACATTCGAACTTTATTACTCACTTTTTTTTATCGTCAAATGCCCGAGTTAGTTGAAAACGGTTATATATATATCGCGCAACCACCTTTATATAAAGTTAAAAAAGGCAAACAAGAGCGATACGTAAAAGATGATATGGAGCTTAATAACTACCTACTTCAAATTGCATTAGATAATACAGAGTTATTTGTAAATGCTTCTGCACCAGCAATGTCTGGCGTTGCTTTAGAAGCACTTGCTAAGCAACATGTAATAGTGATGCAAAGTATCAGTCGTCTATCAAAGCGTTATTCATCTGAAGTTTTAAACCTGATATTAACTCTCCCAAATTTAAGTGCAGACGACATAAAAAATAATCAGCAAATGCAATCATGGTTCGAACAATTAAATCAAAAAATTAAACAAGATGATTCTTTACTGATAAGTACAGTATTTGAAGCAGAAACCGAAGCAGGTGTTTGGGAAGCAAAAATAATTCAAACGCGACACGGTATTGATTACATTAAACCTATGAAACCAGACTTTTTTGAATCTGGTGAATATGCTGCAATGAAATTATTAGCGGAACAATTAGATGGTTTGTTTGGTGAAGGCGCCTATGTAAAACGCGGAGATAAACAAGAAGCTTTTGATAATTTCTCCGATGTGATGACCTGGTTAACGGAAGAAGCAAAACGTGGTTTAAATATTCAACGCTATAAAGGTTTGGGCGAAATGAATCCCGAGCAACTTTGGGAAACAACGCTGGATGCAAACAATCGTCGTTTGCTACAAGTGAAGATAGAAGATGTTATTGCTGCCGATGAAATCTTTACAACCTTAATGGGTGACCATGTAGAACCACGAAGATTATTTATTGAAACCAATGCCCTAAATGCTAATAATATAGATATATAGAGTTTGTGAATGCAAATTAATAAAAAATTGGAATGGATTCCAATTATACTATTTATTATAACAATATTAATTTCACATTTCTCCGGAAATGACAAAGCTCCATTTTTGGTTTTATTTGCAGGACTTTTTTCTATTGCTGTAGCAACGGTTTTTGTTATTACAGGTATTAAAAAAAATAAAAAACGTTATTTTATTGCCGCTATTCCTGCATTACTTCTTTTATGTATTTATTATTTATCACGGTACCAGTTAATTAACCCTCAAAATATTATAGGTTTTAGTTAGAGAGTAATAATGCGATATCGTATTGGTGAAGATGTTCAAAATTTAGGAGAGCCCGTTGTGGATGGTTTGGTTCCGTTCTCGGCAGCACTTGGCTTATTAATGGGAATTGGTTTTGTTGTTGCCGGTATACGAGCGAAACAGATTTGGTTAACTTTTTGGGGTGCGGGTTTAGTTATTTCCAGTATTCTTTATTTGGGTGCAGATATTTTAGGGTTTGTTTAATTTTTTTCAATGTTATAAAAAATAAGACTCTTAGCTTATTCGTGTCTATACTCAATTATTATAGGGATGATAATATTTAATGACAAATTTCACACGAAATTTTACTGATATTGGTTTAGATGACCTTGGCCAGGTAGGCGGTAAAAATGCCTCTCTAGGCGAAATGATTTCTAACCTCTCCCAAGCTGGCATTCGTGTGCCGCCGGGTTTTGCAACAACTTCTAAAGCTTACTGGTATTTTCTAGATTACAATAATCTCAAATCAAGAATTGAAGATCACTTAAAAGATCTCGATACCCATAATGTCAAGTCACTTGCGAGTATTGGTAAAACTATTCGTGATTGGATAATGCATGGAGAAATGCCCCAAGATTTAACAGATGAGATTATAAGTAGTTATAAAGCTCTCTGTGCTCAGACTAACTGCTCAGTTGCCATTCGAAGTTCTGCAACGGCAGAAGATTTACCCAATGCCTCTTTTGCTGGTCAGCAAGAAACCTATTTAAATATCAAAGGTACTGAGAACCTTATTTATACCTGTAAACGGGTTTATGCATCGTTATTTACAGATCGCGCAATTTCATATCGAGTCGATAAAGGTTTTGCGCATATGGATGTGGCACTTTCACTGGGCGTTCAAAAAATGGTTCGAGCGGATCTTGGTAGCGCCGGTGTAATTTTTACGCTCGATACAGAAACAGGCTTTAGAGATGTCGTATTTATCACTTCCGCATATGGACTAGGTGAAAATGTTGTTCAGGGCACGGTTAATCCAGATGAGTTTTATGTTTATAAAAATACCTTCAATAATGGCAATCGCCCGATTATAAAACGTCAGCTGGGTGATAAAGCGCTTAAAATGATTTATGCGAGTGATAATGCTGCCGGCCTTTCAACGCGTAATGTGCATGTTCATCAAGATGATAGAAAGCAATTTAGCTTAAATGATGATGAAGTACTCGAGCTTGCAGATTATGCGATAAAAGTAGAAAAGCACTATTCCGGTCAGGCTGGAATCGATAAGCCGATGGATATTGAATGGGCTAAAGATGGTGAAGATGGAAAATTGTATATTTTGCAGGCTCGCCCTGAAACCGTCCAATCTCAGCAAATCGAGCCAGCAATAGAAAGCTACAAGCTTGATGACGCCGTAAAATTGGAAACATCGAAGAAAATTCTAACGACGGGTAAAAGTATTGGTAACAAAATAGCTCAGGGTAAAGCTCGCGTAATTCTTGAAGCTGCTTTTATGCATGAACTACAACCTGGTGAGGTATTGGTAACAGATATCACGGATCCCGATTGGGAGCCAATAATGAAAATTGCATCGGCTATTGTAACCAATCGCGGTGGCCGAACCTGTCATGCAGCCATTGTTGCGCGTGAGCTTGGCATACCTGCGGTTGTGGGCTGTAATGATGCGACTCATCGAATCGCTACGGGTGATGAGGTTACGGTGTCTTGTGCAGAGGGCGATAGTGGATTTGTTTACAAAGGTAAGTTAGCGTTTATTTACAATAAGTACAAGATTGATACAAGCACGAAGCCTCGTACTAAATTAATGATTAATCTCGCTAATCCCGAAATGGCCTTTGAAGCGTCCTTTTTACCGGCTGAAGGAGTGGGCCTGGCTCGATTGGAATTTATTATCAACACCATGATCCGAGTACATCCAAAAGCTATCCTTGAATTCGATAACCTAGAGCCAACGATTCATTCGAAAATTAAATTTCTCAGTCATGGCTATGCGAATCCACGGAAGTTTTTCGTAGACAGATTAGCTGAGGGGATAGGTACTATTGCCGCGGCCTTTTATCCCAGACCGGTTATTGTGCGGTTAAGTGATTTTAAGTCGAATGAATATGCATCGCTCATTGGAGGCCAGGCTTTTGAGCCTCACGAAGAAAATCCAATGATGGGTTTTCGCGGTGCAGCACGATATCCATCAAAAGCCTACCAGCCATGCTTCGCTATGGAATGTGATGCTATTAAACAAGTACGAAATGTTATGGGGCTAACCAATGTATCGGTAATGATTCCTTTTGTGCGCAGTATTGAAGAGGCGAAGCGTACGCTAGAGTTGATGGCCCAAAATGGATTAACACATCAGCTATCAACACAAAAAGGACAGAAGCATCGAACTGATGATCTCTCTATCTATTTAATGTGTGAATTACCGGTTAATGCTTTGATGGCCGACGAATTCCTGGAAATGTTTGATGGCTTTTCAATTGGCAGCAATGATTTAACTCAATTAACGTTGGGTGTCGATCGTGATTCAGGTTTACTAGAAGGTTATGACGAGCGTAACCCAGCAGTAAAACAATTAATGTCACTTGCAATACAGGCCTGTAAAAAACAGAATAAATATATTGGTATTTGCGGACAGGCGCCCTCAGATTTTCCTGAAATTACAACCTGGTTAGTCGAGCAAGGCATAGAAAGTATTTCATTAAATCCGGATTCTATTTTGCCGATGTATGATGTGGTTTTGGAAGCTGAAAAAAAGTAAATGCTATGAAATTTATTTAAAATAGGTATTGAGCATATGAAAATAGATATGATTAATGATTTAGATTATGGACCACTTAAACATTTAATTGGCACATGGATCGGCAATAAAGGTCTCGATATTGCGCCAGAACCTGATGGTATCGAAAATAATCCATATTATGAAACGATTGTTTTTACTGCTGCAGACGATGTTGATAATGCAGAAGAACAAGTAATAACCGCGATTCATTATCGACAAATTGTGCAACGCAAATCAAATGATAAGATATTTCATGATGAAACAGGTTATTGGATGTGGGACGCTGAAGCAGGAATAGTAATGCATTCTCTCACGATACCTAGAGGAGTATGCGTACTTGCCGGCGGTAAGTACACTGAAGATAAAGACTCCGAAAACACTGCATGTATAGAAGTAAGTGCCAAATTTAATGATAAAGAATGGGGAATTATTCAGTCGCCCTTTATGCAAGAAAAAGCCTGCACCAGGGAGTTTAATCAACAGATAAAAGTGAGTGAAGAAAAATTATCATATTCACAAACGACTATTTTAGATATTTATGGAAAAACATTTGAGCATACTGATAATAATGAATTGTTGCGTCAGTAAGTAAATATTAAGCCAGGTTAATATATAAAATTCAGACAGTGAGAGTAGCATGCCAGAAATAAGTCAAGAATATCGGGAGAACTTTTTAGGAATTATAATAGCCTTTACCGTTTTGGCTCTTACTATAGAGTGAGCACTGTATCAAATTTTTGACTCACGTTTATGGAAAGAGTTGAAGAAATTTTAAATATACAAACAGGTTGTGAAGGTTTTGATTTAAAACAAAATATAAAATCAATCTAGTTTTTAGATTAAAATACCAGATTAGAAATACCAGTTTAGAAATACCAGTTTAGAAATACCAGAGAAGAAAAAATTAAAGAAGAACGTAAAATGAAAATTTGGGTCGATGCCGATGCTTGTCCGGTAGTAATAAAAGAAATTTTATTTAAAGCAGCGAATAGAACAAAAGTTGTTACAACTTTCGTGGCTAATCGTTTTATACAAACTCCCCCTTCTGCATATTTAAAAATGCTACAAGTACCTGCGGGGTTTGATGTAGCTGATAATGAAATTGTCAAACTCGTTGAAGAAGAGGATCTTGTAATAACAGGCGATATACCCTTAGCAGCAGAAGTAATAGAAAAAGGCGGTTTTGCGCTTAATCCTCGTGGTGAGCTTTATACGTTAGATAGTATAAAGCAGAGGCTTAATATTCGTGATTTTATGGATACAATGCGAGCGAGTGGTGTACATACAGGCGGCCAACCGACCATGAGTCAGACAGATCGCCAAAATTTTGCCAATAATTTAGATAAAATTCTCACAAAGTATTCCGCTAAAAATTAACATTATCTTTTGGTATAAACATCGGCTTCTCCGTTTGGGCGGCTTTTAAAGCGTCGATGAGCCCATAAGTATTGTTCTGGTGATTTAGCCACTTGAACCTCAATAGCTGCATTTATCGTGGTGGCATCTTTAACAGAGTCATCGCTTGGAAAGTTTTCAAGCGCAGGACTGAAGTGAAAAGTATAAGTGGAATCTGAAGTGGAGCCTGGCGAAGGTCGAATGATATGCAAAGGAATAACGGGAGCGCCCGTTATTTGAGCTAAACGTTGAGTTGACGTTAATGTGCAGGTTGAAATGCCCATAAAAGGTGCAAAGACAGAGTCTTTTTCACCAAAATCTTGATCGGGTGAATACCAGGCAACGTTGTTTTTCTTAAGGCATCGAATAATATCCCTAATATTTTTATGGTTAATGAGTGTTGCGCCATTTTTTGTTCTTTTTTTCCTAATAAAATATTCAAACAAAGGATTATGCGCCCGTTTATAGACGACGTTTAGATTATCGATATGCTGAGTAAGGAAAGTACCGCCAATTTCAAGAGTGGTAAAATGGCTTGCTAAAATAATTGCGCCCTTCCCTTTTGCTAATGCGGCATTGAGATGATCAAGATTATCAAGCTGGTGGAGCTTCATTAGGGTCTTTTTAGGAGCCCACCAACAAATACCCGTTTCGAAAATAGCCATACCGGTTGAGGCAATAGATTTGTTAACCAATGTTTTTTGTTCAGCCGTATTTAAATTTGGAAAACAAAGACGAATATTGGTTTCGACTATATTCTTACGGCGAGGCATTAGGGCGTAGGTTAAATAGCCCACCTGACGGCCAAGCCACATTTGAATCTGATAGGGCAATAAAGCACACAAGCGCAAAATAGCTAAGCCAAACCAAGTTGGCCAAAATTTTGGTGAAAGAAAAGAATAAAGTGACGTTTCAGATGAAGCCATAAATTTAGTAACGATGAACTTATAGTCAGAAAAGTAAAAATAATTTAACCTTACTCATAATACCTTAGTATCGAGAATAGTGTTAAGTTTTAATAGAATTTGTTTTGAAACAAGGAAGAGTTTATTGAAATGATTGATCTAACTTCATTTACAGCTGTAATTATTTTTGCATTTGTATCGGCGACAATATGTCATTTGATAGCAAAATCAAGAGGGAAAAATCCAGTATTTTGGGGAGTCATGGGTGTTATTTTTGGCCCTTTAGCTATTCCATTTATATTTATCCCAATAAAAAGGACTGGCAAAGAGCGATTAATATTTTTATTTAGAGGCTAGTTTATAAGAAGAGGTAATAATGGAAAAACCAACTTTAATTATTGGAAACAAAAATTACTCTTCATGGTCGCTGCGACCATGGATCTTGATGTGTCAAAACGAAATTGATTTTAATGAAAAGCGTGTTGCATTATTTGTTGACTCTATGGAAACAGAATTAAAAGAGTATGACTCTGATACAAAAGTGCCTATATTAAAGCATGGAAATTTAATTGTATGGGATACCCTTTCCATTATGGAATATGCATCAGAACAATTTTTAGATTCCAAAGGATGGCCGGCAGATATAAGCGCACGTGCAGTAGCGCGATCCATCAGCGCCGAAATGCATTCTAGTTTTAGCAGTGTGCGTAATGAGTTACCAATGAATTGCAGAAAAAAGTTTAATAACATTAAGCTATCTACTGCGGCTAAAAAAGAAGTAGAACGCATTACGTCTTTATGGCGAAAGTGCCGTAAGCAATATGGTGCTGAAGGAGAATGGCTCTTTGGAAAATACTCAATAGCAGATGCGATGTTTGCCCCGATTGCACTACGCTTTGATGGCTACAATATAGCGCTTGAAGGCATTGAAAAGGAGTATGTGCAAAGCGTGTTAAATCAACCTTGCATAATAGATTGGATCGCAGCAGGGAAATTAGAAAAAGAAATAATAGAGGCAGATGAAATTTAGATCGGTTGCTCTTGCAATAATAACCTTTATATTTGCTCCTGTTTTATTTGTTCAGCTTACTTTATATTACTGCAATGATTAGTTTCCTTAAATAGAGGTACAAGATGAGCGTGAATGAAAATAAAGAAGTAACGAGTGAAACGAGCGCTGTTTGGCAAAATTGTATTTCGGTTCCGGATACACCAGAAGGCTTTACACTTAGAACAACTTATCCAAATAATCCGGACGGGGTTGAAGTTATGATGGAGTGCTGGGAAGCGGGTAGCGAAGAGCCGATCCACTCTCATCCCGGTGATGACATGACGGTTGTCATTGAAGGAAAAATGACTATTCAATTTTATAATAAAACTGATAATGGACTCGAGCAAGACGGTAGCCTGGTTACTCTAAATAAAGGTGAAACAGGCTATATTAAAGCCGGCCGAATTCATGATGCCAAATACATTGAGGCATGTAAGTTGGTCTATGTGCATGATAAAGCTTTTGGTTTTACTGCAGAAGATTAATACTATTTATTGAAGCTTATGTATCCTAGAAGACATTCATAATCTCCCAGAGTTGTATAATAGGCCGAACAGATATACATAAGTCTAAAGATTATTAGGAGAAGTAATATGACTGTAGAAAAAGCTTTATTTGCTCTCGCTGGAACCATGGTTATGGTCACGTCATTATTGGCGCTATATCATAATCCTTTGTGGACATGGGTAACTGTATTTGTTGGATTTAATGTCTTTCAAAGCTCATTTACCGGATTTTGCCCGCCAGGTTGGTTGATGAAAAAAATGGGGATGAAATCGGAATCGGAACTTGCTTGTAAAAGCTAGTTTAATTGCCAATAGCAGGACTGTACAGGTCCTGCTTTTGGGTAAATTTAGAAGCTATTAACTGTAGCCCCCTCCTGAAAGATTTTGAAGACCGTCGTTGTCATCAAAAAACATCCAAAGTAATTTTGCTATCATTTCAGGCGCAATAATAGTGTGTCTGTTGTTGCTCGTTTGCAAGCCGGTGCGTAATGCACTGCGTGTTTCAGCATCACCGGTTAAATCGAAAATAATGTCGATTTTATCACCCATATCGATGATTCCTTGTGCGTCTTCAAAGGCAGGTACACCATTTTGTTGAAACCCCAATGCGACGGCAGAGTCCAGGTGGCGATGTGCAATAGCCGCAATTTCAATTGGTTTGCCAGCTTCTTGGATCATTTCTAAAAATGCCTGTGCAAATTCTTGCCCTACTTCGCCTAAGCCCAATAATGCAATTTTGATATTTTTACTCATATTTAACCCAATATTAAGTTAGTCGTATAGCCTTAGCGGCTTATAAAAAAAAGACTTAAGAAATATAATGGAATAATTTGGTAAAATGAACTGATACTATACGAAACACGCAGATTAAAGCGCAATATAAAACAATGACAGATATTATTGAGTTTGAGACAAGCCGATTGCGATTACGACAATGGCGAGATCAAGATTTTAAGGCATTTGCAAAAATGAATGCTGATGCAAAGGTGATGGAATATTACCCAAGCATAATAACATCTGAACAAAGCGATGAACTTGCTGATAAAATTCAAGAAAGAATAAAAGAAAACGGTTGGGGCTTTTGGGCACTAGAACTAAAAAGCACGAATACATTTATTGGTTTTACAGGTTTGAATGAGCCTAGTTATGACTTACCCGTTACACCCTGTATTGAAATTGGTTGGAGATTAGCTCGCAAGCATTGGGGCAATGGATATGTTACCGAAGCGGCAAGAAAATGTTTGGATGTGGCTTTTGAGTCTTTAAAATTGTCTACGGTTTATTCTTTTACTTCGATACAAAATAAAAAATCTGAAGCTGTAATGCAAAGATTAAACATGCTGAACCTGGAACAAAATTTTGAACATCCAATCATTCCAATCGGTAATCCACTTCGAGAGCATGTGTTATATAAAATTACAAAGTTAGAGTGGAGTAATGCACCCCCAGAAGAATAATTGAATGTTTGAATTGTTTAGATTTACCGTATATTAGGTGTTAGATGAAAAGCAATCCCGAAAAGATATTAAAAAAGCATAAAGAAACGATCCATTCTGAAATGAAAAAAGTAGTGTCGCATACCCAGCGTAAACAAGACGAGTGGATTATAAATTCTCTTATGATAGAAGGCTGTGAGGTACCCTTTAAATATAAGCGGAAGAAGCCATATAAAGATTTGAAAGGTCAGCGAGTAAATTTAACCTATTATGCTACTACTGAAATAGTTGCTGGTATTACATTTGAAGTAATGAAAGTTGTGCGAATAAAAATTTCATAATTTTATATTGTAAGGAAGAATTTTGATTTCAATTGATAATGCAAAGATAAAAATGATAATCAACACAGTTGAGAAACGGGGCTATATTGTTTTAGAAGACTTTATTAACAAAAAACAATTTGAGTCTATTCAATCACGTATAGTTGAATTTAAAGAGTGTGATTTAAAAAAGGCTGGTGTTGGACGCTCAAATCAACAACAAAATAATTTAGATATTCGTCGAGATAAAATTCACTGGTTAGATAGTAACAATAAAGTAGACAATGAATATCTGCAATTAATGGAATCTTTACGTAGTGAATTAAATAAGTCTTTATATATAGGTTTATTTGATTATGAAGCACATTACTCTATATATAAAGAAGGAGAATTTTATAAGCAACATATAGATGCTTTAAAAGGTAAAAGTAATAGAATTTTATCTACTGTTTTTTACCTAAATGAAAATTGGCAAGATGAGAATGGTGGCGAGCTAGTCTTGTATGGCCAAGATAAAAAAACGGTCTTAGAAGCCATTATCCCAAGAGCAGGCACAATGGTAATCTTTTTAAGTGAACAATTTCCGCATGAGGTTCTTGCTGCAAAGCAAACCCGTTATAGTATTGCTGGTTGGTTTAGAGTTAATTCAAGTGATTCAGAATGTATAGATACATCTCACTAATTTTAACTTAAAAAAGCGGGACTGAAAATAATAGAATATATTAGCTGACAGATTAATGGTAACAACCCACCTACAAAGTGAGTGAACTTGAATACCCTGTTAGAGAGATTTTAACCATGACATATTTTCGTTTTCAAAAAGTATGAACCAATCGGGCGTATATTTGGAGTTACTTTTTGTTTTTTCGTACAATGGACGTATAGCATCTTCCCAGTCTGTATACTGAGTTGAGAATAGCTTAGCTGCGACTTTCTTCGATACTCCTCTTTCGACTTTTAAAACGTATAATGACATCCAGAAATAGATAACCTTTGCTAGGCCATCGTAAATTTCTGGGTTTTTAGCCTGGCTCGAAAATAGCTGGTCGAAAGAAACAGGATTTTTTTTGTATTCAATGTTCAGAAATTTCCAAGCTCTATTTCTAGCAACTAACAAATCATGTGAATGGTAATGTCGAAACATATCCATTGTATTCTTTACATTTTCTGACCGTCTAGATACCAAGCGCGTAATAATTACACTGACAATCCCAACGAGGGAGTAAATGATGAACTCTTCAATGGATCGAGGCATTAATATTCTCCTATATACAGCTAACGGTTAAGCTCATTTGAATCCAAGAGCAAGTGAAACGCCGCTTTTGGTGGTGAACTGGAGTGACTTGATATGAGTTTTATTTCTTAGTGATTTCATATGAAAATATACCATTATTATATATAAATCTACGATACTCATAGTGATTGATATTAATTATTCCACTCTCTGTTATTTTCACGGGATTTACTTTTACAATAAACTCACCATTGTGACCTTTAGAATTAATGCTGCATGGTGAGCTTTTACTACATGAAGATCTTTTTGCAGCATCAGTTTTCATTGCATCTACGTCAGCGGATAATACTGGCAGGCAAAAAGACAAAATTGAAAATGTGAGTATATATTTCTTCATTTTTTACTCATAACGTTGTATTAAGTGGCAATTACCCGCAAGTAAAACGAGCGGGTAATTGTCCAGCGAACAAAGTGAGCGAACTTAAATACCTTGCTAGCTCCTATTGATTATGATGGCATATATGCTATCATTTAACATATGGCAAAAACAATAGTCATTGATACTAGCGTTATTATTAGTGCACTAATAGGACAAAAGGGGCCTTCACGCGAGGTTTTGCGAAAGACCCTGCTTTTTGAATATAACCCATTGATTAGTAATGCTTTATTTCAGGAGTATGAAGATGTAATTAATAGAGAGCGCATACGTTTAATATGCCCTCTAGCGAGTAATGAAATAACGGAGTTACTCAATGCTTTTTATAGCGTTTGTAGCTGGGTACCTATTTATTATTTATGGCGTCCGAATATTGTGGATGAGGGTGATAATTTTTTAATTGAGCTAGCCCTTGCTGGTAATGCCACACAAATTGTTACAAATAATATTAAAGATTTTAAAAGTGCAGAATTAAAATTTCCTAGTTTAGAAATTTTAACACCAGAAATTTTATTACGAGGTGAATAAGATGGCTACATTAACAGTGAGAATACCCGACGATAAACATGGCCGATTAAAAGCCCTGGCACAACACAGGCATGTGAGCGTTAACAAATTAATTGAAGAGCTTTCAACGCAAGCACTTGCTGAATTTGATAGCGAAGTAAGATTTCGCGCCCTTGCAGCAAGAGGCGATATTGATAAAGGTTTAGAGCTACTAGATAAACTAGATGCCAATTTTTCTAAAGGCTAACGTTTTGCTCAGCGGCAATTCAAAGTGGCACGTTTTTGCGAAAGCAAAACAAGTGCCTCTTTGAATTGTCCGCTGTAGCTACTTGTTAGCACATTTGCAGCTGTATACCAGCATTGTTTAAGACCGATGAAATGTTTTTAAATAATTGGGTGTTATTAAAAAATGACTTTTGAAAGCCGACTCTTAATGACGACTCAGCCTTTTTTAATCCATATTCAATTCAAGCGATGCCCAGCGTTGACGAAACACTATTGCAATCTTAATCTAAGCCTATCCTTACACCATCATATTTAATATAGTTACGCCGGGCACCCATTGGTTTACCTGATAAAACGTTATACACAGTTTCAGACCAAACATCTGTAATTATAATTCCGTTTGCGCCTGCTTTGCGTGCATCCATCATTGCTTGCTCTAACATTTCATCAGGATTTCCTGGATACCGTTTCACAACACCTTTACCTATAACGGTATGGGCCGGCATTTCTGAAGTGAGTTTTAGACTGCCTTCAATTTTTCTAATAGATCTTTTACCATATACACCTAACTCGGCATTAGCTTTTCCAGAAACATATATTGAAACTTTAACGTTAGAATCTAAAGCTGCATTCTCTTTACCACTCGGTGCAAAAGCACCACTCATAGATGAACAACCTGTTAGGAATACTGCAAATGTAAATAAGACAAGACAGTTCGTTTTCATAATCATATCCTTATTTTATGTTTATAATAATTGAAGATAGAAATATGAATAATATATTTATTTTAACCCTAAATATTATTCAATATTTTTAACTAGCAATCTGGAATACACCCAATCTTTTAACGTATAGTTATGCGGCCTATTTTGTTATCGTTTAACCTTATCAAACCCAGTATTTAATCGCCAGAAAAATAATAAATGAAAGCAAGTACAAATACCGAAAAGTAGCTAACGCTCTAATAAGCGGCGCGCGGTAGCGCGTCCGAATGAGCGACAAGCGAATGGCTTGATTTACTTGTTAGCCATGACATTAAAGTGGCTCATTACTAAATTCTAATACTGATTCACCAAATTTAGATATAGCATTATTCTTAAATTCATTTAAAAATATTCTCAATTCAACAAGGTCGTTACCTATATCTGCCTTTAGATCTT
>Ga0316205_10000362_pt1 | contig 90423 bp, 56 predicted proteins | sample 3monthpyrite_MG_FD_204941 | JGI IMG/M metagenome (GOLD analysis project Ga0316205, IMG submission 204941) | Microbial mat bacterial communities from mineral coupon in-situ incubated in ocean water Damariscotta River, Maine, United States -... | ecosystem: Environmental > Aquatic > Marine >... | reverse complement strand
CCTGGCGGCACCTCTGTAACACTGAACCAACCCACATGCCCCCTCCAGGCCCGAGTTCGCGCAGACACTCAGACCCGACGAGACATCAAGATGTTGTAGCGACCGGAGCCAAAGGGATAAGCCTTGGTGGGGATCGTGTAGAGGAGCCGTCCTGGACTTCGAAACCCGGTTTGGCACCAATCCTTATAGAGAGGGGCCTGATGCGGTGAGTCGACGGCGGAAAGACCGGCAATACAATCCGACGGTGCAAATAGGGGCGGAACAGGGCATGGGTGCCCTACAGCCCCGTCTCTGACGGGTATCATGATTTTTGGACTGTCCCCCAATCCGGGGGAACTCCACATCAAAGGGTTCAATGGTTTTTTCAATCCGCGCCGTAAACACTCAACGCTCGGTTGGAAAGCCCATTGGCTTTCGAAAGAAAGGCCGCCTAAATGAGCACCTGGGGTGGCACGAAAGTGCGGCAGTTCCAGAACGAGAAATTAGTATTTCGTGTGCTGTCTCGCGGTTATCTGCGACAGGTCGGGCGTTGAAAGGAGTACTCAGCCAATGGCGGATGCCTCACGCCAGGCAGTTCCGGAAGTTGATGTCGCCATCTGCGGTGGCGGTCTCGCAGGTCTTTGCCTTGCACGCCAACTGCGGCGCGAACGCCCGGATTTGAGCGTTACCGTAATCGAGCGCGAGGTCGGTCCCTTGCCGGATGCCGCCCACAAGGTCGGGGAATCGATGGCAGAGACTGGCGCCTACTACCTGACCGATGTCCTCGGAATGCGTGATCTGCTGGAGGAAACTCAGCTTCCAAAACTTGGGCTGAGATTCTTTTTCCCAGGAACAGCGGGTGCAAGTTTTTGCGACCGGCCTGAAATGGGACTCTCGCGCTTTCCAGAGACGATGTCCTTTCAGATTGACCGCGGGCGCTTTGAGACGGAACTCCGACGCCAGATCGTGAAGGACGGCACCGTCTTGCGCGAAGGCTGTCGTGTTGAGGGTATCGAGTTGGGCCAAGATGGTGCGCCGCACCGGATCGAGTTTCGGCGGAGCGATGGAAATCGCGAGGCGCTCAGTGCGTCCTGGGTTATCGACGCCACCGGGCGCAAACGGTTTCTCCAGCGGCAGCTCGGCTTGTCGCGTCGGTGCCGAGGCGAAGCTCACAATGCCGTCTGGTTTCGGGTACGCGGCCGCGTCGAGTTGAGCAATCTCACACCCAACACAGAGGCCGAGTGGCATGGTCGCGTTATGCCAAACGACCGGTGGCATTCCACAAGCCACCTGGTGGACAAGGGCTATTGGGTCTGGCTGATACCCCTGGCATCAGAATGTACAAGCATCGGCATCGTTGCTACGGACCGTCTACATCCACTGGCTGGCTACCAGACGTGGCCCCGAGCCAAAGCCTGGTTGGAAACACATGAGCCTGATCTTGCCGGTCTGATCGCGGGCCGTGAGATTCTGGATTTCAAGGCGCTTCATGACTACAGCTACAGTGCAAACCGGGTCTTTTCAGCGGACCGCTGGGGGAGCGTGGGCGAATCCGGCGTTTTCGCCGATCCGTTGTATTCCCCGGGAACCGATCTGATCGGTATTTCCAACTGTTGTGCGACCAGGCTGATCGGTCAGGAGCGTGACGGTGAAGACATCCGGGACGCGGCCGAACACCACAGCAGATTTGTCATTGCTTTGAACGAGTCCCTTACTCGAAGCATTCAATCAGGCTACGAAGTTTTCGGCTGCGCCCCGGCGATGGCGGCCAAACTCCTGTGGGACTTTGCGGCTGCCTGGGCCTTCGTGGCACCCCAGATGTTCAATGGCGTGTTTCTCGACGCCCAAAAAAGTAGCGCTTTCCGTGCCTCCGGGTCACGGTTCTTTTCGCTGTCACTGCGTATGCAGCAGCTCTTTCGCGACTGGGCGGGACAGTCCACCGGGCGCACTGGTTTTCGCTGGTTCGACTATCTCTCCGTGCCCCGGATTGCAGCGCTGCGCACACGCAACCTGCAACCCGGAAAAGACCTCGACCAGCTTCTGTCGGATCATCAGGAGAACCTGAAAGACATGGAAGAGCTGGCGCAAATCCTCTTTCTTGCAGCACTCCAAGACGTGCATCCTGACGATGCCGGAACACTTGCGACCCCGGTTTGGCTCAACGCCTGGGGTATCGTTCTTGATCCTGACAAGTGGGCAAATACGGGACTTCGCCAGCCAAAGTCGCAACCCCGCGATCTCTCTTCCTGGCACCGGGCGCTCGCCCCGCTGTTCCAACCCGCCTGCCCGCCCTAGACGCTCAGTCCCGGCATCTGGCGGATCGGATTCAGGAGGAGCCGATCCGCCAGATCTTGCAGATGTATTCTTGGCGCGTGCGTGTCAATCGGCATCCAATGTTGCGGGCATTGCGGACATCGAAGTTGACGTCCCTGGAGAGAGTAGCAACAGTGCGGCAGGTACATTCAACGGTGTGGGTTGGGTCGGTTGGATATCCCTGGCGTCGGAGCGAAGGTTAATAGTCAGTGAAGCGCCATGGTTATCTGAATCGTCAACATGACGGCAACATCGCCTGGCTTGTCCGGCCGAGTTGCCGACAACTGTTTTTCGTATACTCAGGAGCCTACGGTACGCTCGACGGGTTGGGGGCGACGGACTTCTTGCGGCGAAGCTCGCTGGGAAACCGCAACGTCGTTCTCATGCGGGATCCGTACCAGTTTGCTCGATTCGAGCAGGGGGTGAGCAGCGAAATCAACAGCCTGGAAGCCTTGTTGGAATGGCACTTGGAGTTTGTCGAATCTTGCGACCATGTAGACGAGGTCTACTGCACCGGGAACTCCATAGGTGGGAATTCCGCCCTTCTCTTCGGTCATAAGCTATCCGCAAAGAAAGTCTGGGCTTTTGCTCCGGCCGATCTGCCCACCCTGCCTGTTCTGCTGGGCCTTTTGAACGAGCCGAACGGTACGACCGAATACGAGATTCACTACAGTCGGCAACAATGGTTCGATCAAGCGTTCGCTGAGGCACTGGATGGGCTGCCCGGCGTCGAGCTGATCCGCAACGAGAAGCACGGTCACATGATGCTCCGTGGCCTGGCTCTGGATGGAGACCTGCCTCACATCTATGCGCCATACCGTTCTTGCGCGGCAGACTAAATCAGCGCCAGCAGCTGTTTTGTAGTAAGCGTCCGGTGTCACTGCACTGCCGCGCATAGAGAGTGATCGATAGTGTCCGCTTTGGATAGCGGACACTATGGGGCGATTGATGGCGCGTCGAACGAAGCGGTTGTGGACGGACGAAGAGAAGCGTTCGATCTGTTTTCAGACGACCGCACCGGGTGTTTCCGTGGCGCAGGTGGCGCGGCGCTATGCGATGAACGCCAACATGGTCTTCAAGTGGCTGCGTGACCCTCGATACACACCTGAAGCTGGGACGGTGGTTGACGAGAGCACATCGGATGCGGCTTGTTTCCTGCCTGTCGAGATCATCGATGCGTCCAGGAGCGATGACACGGCGTCGGCTGTCGATCCGACGCCCGGCCCCGGCACGATCGAGATCGACATCGCGGGCGGCCACCGTCTTCGGATTGTCGGGGCCTACGATCCCGAGACGCTGGCGCGACTGGTCCGGGGCCTGTCGGGATGATCCCTGTCCCAGTAAATACGCGGGTCTGGCTGGCGGCGGGTGTGACCGACATGCGCCGGGGGTTCACAACACTGGCGGCCCAGGCCGAGCAGACGCTGAAGCTGGACCCGTTTGCGGGCCACATGTTCGTCTTCCGCGGCAGGCGGGGTGATCTGATCAAGATCATTTGGTGGGACGGGCAAGGTGCCTGCCTGTTCAGCAAGCGTCTGGAGCAGGGCCGGTTCGTCTGGCCGTCGGCGAAGGAGGGCAAGATTGCGCTGACGGCTGCCCAACTGGCGATGCTGCTGGAGGGGATCGATTGGCGCCTGCCGCAACGCAGCTGGAAGCCGCTCAAGGCGGGGTAAATCACCCCGCGCGGCACATCCGGGATTCCCGTGACGGCCTTATTTTGCTATGATTGGCCATGCTTGACGTGGCCAAATCCCTACCGGAAGATCCCGATGAACTGCGCCGCTTCACGGCCCTTTTGCTGGCCGAGGTGAAGTCGCAGGCGATGCTGATCGAAAAGCTTCGTCACCAGCTGGCGGGCCATCGCAGTCACAGGTTCGGCCCCTCGTCCGAGACGATTGAGCAGCTTCAGCTGGCCCTTGAAGCCAGCGAGATCGCCGTTGCGAAGATGACCGCAAAGTTGCGACTTCCTGACGAGGAACCGAAGGATAAGCCAAAGCGTCGACCGATCCCCGACCACATCCCGCGCCAGGAGATCGAGCTGACTACCGGCGACGACGATTGCGCCCATTGTGGTGGCGCACTGCGCCGCCTTGGCGAGGACGTGACCGAGGAACTGGAATATGTGCCCGGTCGGTTCATCGTGAACCGGATCGTGCGGCCGCGCTTTGCGTGTTCCGGCTGCGAGGCGTTCACACAGGCAGTTTTACCGTCGCGCCCGATCGAGCGGGGCCGACCGGGACCGGGGCTGCTGGCGCATGTTCTCGTCTCCAAATACGCCGATCATCTGCCGCTGTATCGGCAGAGCCAGATCTTCGAGCGGGACGGGCTCGATCTGGAGCGCTCGACGCTGGCCGACTGGGTCGGCAAATCGACGGCCCTGCTGGAACCACTTGCGGATGCAATCGGACGGCATGTGCTGGCCGGACAGGCGATCTTCGCTGACGACACTCCGGTGAACATGCTGGCGCCCGGCACCGGCAAGACGGCGACCGCCCGTCTTTGGGCTTATGGCCGGGATGAACGGCCTTGGGGCAGCGATGCCCCGCCCGCAAGCTGGTATCAGTTCTCGCCCGACCGGAAGGGCCTGCATCCGAAGGATCACCTGTCAGGATACCGCGGTTGGATGCACGCGGATGGCTACGCCGGGTTCGAGGATATCTATCGTTCTGGCGACATCCGCGAGGTCGCCTGCATGGCCCATGTGCGCCGCAAGTTTGTTGACGTCCACAGGGCTCAAGGGTCTGCCATCGCCGACGAGGCTATCACGCGCATCGCGCAGCTCTATGCGGTCGAGAAGGAGGCGCGGGGATCGCCACCGGACAGGCGCGTCGAGATCAGACAAGCCAGCGCAAAACCGATCTTCGACGATCTTGAGGCCTGGATGCATGTGCAGTTGCCCAGTATCTCGGGAAAGTCGCCCCTCGCCGTGGCAATCCGCTATGCTCTGACCCGCATGAAGCGGCTCCGGCCATACCTCGAACACGGCGTTCTGGAGTTGGATAACAACACAGCCGAAAGGGCGATGCGATCTGTGGCGATTGGCAGGAAAAACTATCTCTTCGTCGGCTCCCTGACCGGCGGCCGCGCCGCCGCAATCGCCTACACCCTGATCGAGACCGCAAAGCTGAACGGCGTCGATCCGCAGGCATGGCTCGCCGACACGCTGGCTTGCATCCCCGACTACAAGATCACCCGCGTCGACGACCTACTGCCGTGGAACAGAAAATGACAGCGCGGTCAGGCCGGACGCTTACGTTTTGTATACGGGTCTTCTCGGTGGCAAGGAACTGGGCCCGCGCCCGGCCCACGGGGGACTCCAGTCAGCTGGTTTCGGCATTGCCTTCCATACGATGCTTTACAACTTGCGACAGCGTGAGGGGGTCGACAAAGTTTTCGGGCGTGAGGTCGGTTTCCGGGAATTCGAAGGCAAACTCGGATTCAAGTACGGAGATCAGTTCGACAACTGCAAATGAATCGAGGCCCAGGCCTCCTTCGAATAAACGCGTTGACGGGCCAATGCCTCTACCTTGCAGATGAACATCCAGATCCGACGCAATGAGCTCAACAATCCTACCGGCTATCTCTTCACGCGTCATTCGGGTCTCGTTCTGGGTTCTGGATACGGCTAATCTTCTAACCCTGTGCCGGCGTGTCAACAATCCGTTCGGCTTCTTGCGCCAGCTTCGTGCGATCGGGCTTGCCGGATGGCAGGAACGGCAGTGCCGACCTCACAACAACCAGATCGGGAACTGCCCGCGACGGCAAGTTGCCTTTGCAATGTTCCCTCAGGGTCTTGGACAAGTCTTCAGCCACATTCTGCACGGCGCAGAAAGCCACAAGCGCGCTGCCGCGGCGTGTTTTGCCGACGGCCACTACTACGGCCGTCCGCACCAGTGCATTTGACATCAGGCAGGCCTCGATCTGGGAGAAATGGACCATCATCCCATCGCGCTTGACGGAGTGATCAGCCCGTCCGGTGACTTCGAGCATTCCATCGGGATGCAGATGGCCGATATCTCCGGTGTGCCAGTCCGCCTGGGCCTCAGATACCGTGCCAGTGTCGTCAATATAGCCGGTCGCCCCGGCGGGGTGACGGACGCACAACGGGACTGGTGTCGTACTCTGATTATCGGTTCGGACCTCTACTCCCGGCATAAGCGGCATCAGACCATACCGCTGCGGCATGCGATCGGCCCCGGCGCTCTGTGCTGCGATCGACCCGCATTCCGTCGATCCGTAAAGTTCCAAGATCGGGCCGTACATGGCTTCGTGAGCTGCGGCCTCGTCGGGGGCCAGCCGATCACCGGCGACCACCGTGGCCCGGTACTTGCGACCCCCCCGCCGTAATTTCGCTAGCGATCTGCACTGGCTCGGCACCAAAAAAGCCATTGTCGGATCGCTTGCGCGTTCTGCCTTGAGGATATCGAGCGGAGTTCCGCGGGGGACCAGACAAATGTGCGCGCGGGCCAAGAGACCGGGCAACAGCGCGGCGGCAAAACCAAACATGTGATGGATAGGCACCGGCAAAAGAAGGCGGTCGGACGACGAAAGGCAAAAGCGCGTACGGCACATCTCCGCATTTGCGAGCAAGTTATCGCTTCGATGCAGGACCCATTTCGCCTTTCCGGTACTGCCCGAACTACGCAGGCAGACCGTACCCGGAGGCATTTCCGGGCCATCCGCGATTCCAACTAGTTCCGGCTGTCCCTCCGGCTGCTTTGCCCCAAACGCCATGGTGGTGCAGAAGGCCGGGGCATCAGAGGCAACCGCGCCGGACGGAAGCAAGGCGCAGCTGCGATCTGCCGCCAAAATCGCCAAAAGCAGGACGACATCTGAGACCTTGTTCCCGAGCGTGATTGCAATACAGCCCTCCGCGGAGGTGGCCGATTCAATAACTGCTCGGCAGCAGCTGACTGCAACCGCCATCTGGTCGGTGCCCAGTTCCGAATCCGGATCGGATATGCTGGACATACCGGAATGAAACATATCAAGAAGGCGGAGTGATCCCTGCATGTGACGCTTTGGCATATTCTTCCTGAAAACGATACATCACCTCAGCGGGTGCTGTCAGACAAAATCGAACCAGCCTCCGCCAGCACAGTGGCGCAGTCTCTCGTTCAACGCAGCCCCCGAATGACTGCAGTCTGCCCGTGACCATGGTCTCAGGTCCACCAAGCCGCGCATGGCTTTCTTCCGGAATTTCAGCGTCGGCTTCTTGTCATGTCCCTTGGTCGTACAGCTCTCGAATATCTCAGCCATGTGATCCTCTGCCCCCCGCTTCCTAAAAAAGGGGTTGTACCGGACAGGGCGCGCGGGCCATTCTTCCCGGAATACTGGCATGGATCGACAGCGCCGAGGTATCGCCCTATGGCCCCCATCTTCTACAACCGGATTGCCTATACTCAGGTGACCGCCGAGTGGATGAAAGAGATTGATGCATCCAATCTTGATGCAGCCGAGATTTCGGGCACCGGCGGCGAGGGTCATGGTTTCAAAAGTCATGTGAGCTTTGAGTATCCGGAATACGACATATGTAGCGGTCCGATTCGCGGGACCGACGGGGAAGTACTCACCTTTGACATAATCCTTGCCGAACAGGTTTGGGAACATCTCGAATTTCCCTATGCGGCAACACGAAACGTCTTAAAGATGCTCCGCCCCGGCGGCTTTTTCTGGTTGGCCGTTCCATTTTTCGCGCGCTGGCATGCTTTTCCAACGGACTGTTCGAGGTGGAGCGCGCGTGGGCTTCACAACCTGCTGGTCGAATGCGGCTTCCAACCGCAGGAAATTCGCGCACAGCAGTGGGGCAACCGGCCCTGCGCGCTGCGCGATATGAGCCCGTTCTGGGCGATTTATGACCCGTCGCGAGACACCCTGGAGAACGATCCGGAGTTTCCGGTCATGTCCTGGGCGATGGCGCGTAAAGCTTAAAGATGGGATGACTGGGACTGGCGCGCCTTTGTCGGGCGGATAGAGGGCCCGTGCCCGGATTGAGAAAAGTGAACGGCCTTGCCTCTACATGCCCCAAAAGAGAAGCCCGGCCAGTTAGAATGGACGCACATTGCGGTTGTGAAGGCAGGCCAAATAGCCATCGATCAGGGACGCAGCAATGACACGGCGGTCCAGAAGGATGTCGAGACAATGCAGCGTCAGATCGGGGCTGTCGAACAGCACGTCGGCGGCAACCGCGAGGAAAATCGCCTGATCGTTGTTTAGCCGCTCTGCCAGGTTGCCCTTTGGTAAATAGGCGGCATCGGCGTCGACGAGCTGGCTGCCATTCACCTTGGCGGGTGGCTGTTTTGCACGGTTCGGCACTCGGACTGTATTGAAGTCGACAAACTTGTGCAGCCGGAAGCCGAGCCGTTCAAGCGCAGCATCCTGATCGGCAAACATCGGCTCATCTTCGTAGAACCGAAAAAAGCGCGTTTCAGTTATGATGGCGACGGCGTCCGCCAATTTTTTGGTACCGGTTTCGAGCACCTCCAGCTCGCCACCCTGCAAGTCCATCTTCAGGATGTCGATCGGTGGCAGCCCCTCGACCTCATCGAGACCGACAGTTTCGAGCTCTATCTCGGTTACATGCTCGCGGCTTGCCCACTCGGGATATCCCAGCTCCGCCATCGCAGAGGTAGAGATTGGAAACAGGGAACTCCACACGTTAAGCCGGTGCAGATAAAACGGCCGTCGACCGGGGTGACCTACGGCGACAGGATAGAAGTGCTCGTGGGGGGATCGGTTGGCGATCAGCTTCTGATAGGCCGAGTTATCTGGCTCGAACCCATGTACCTCGCACAAGCCGCGCTCGATCAGGGGGGTGTAGATATGGCCGAGGGCCGGATTGGCTCCCACGTCACAGATGCGCGGAAGCCGGGAAGGCATCAGGCCGCGCTTGAGCGTGTCGATACGGGCAGTGCGCTCGAATAGCCCAGCACCTGTAGGTTTATTGTTCATAGGCTATGGTCCACCGTTTGGATGGGCCGGATGACTGCCGAAAAGGCGAGGCTGACCAGCGATTCTAAGAGCCGAGGATGGCATGGAGCACTGAGTTTCCCAACGTCGAACGCTCAGAACCGCGCCCGGATCACCGCAGTTGGCCGAATGTCCCTTGAAGCGCAGCAGAGTAGTGCTCCAGGGCCTGCCGCGTCACCGCTCCACGATCGTAGAGGATGTCGAGGCAGCGTAACGTTAGATCCGGGCTATCGAACATCACATCTGCCGCAAGTGCGGTGAAAGCGATTTGGTCGTCATTAAACAGTGTCGCATAGTCGCCCTGTCGAATGTAAGCGGCATCGGCGTTGATCACCTGGTTTCCCGACAGTCCGGGTGCCCACATACTCGCCGATGGAACCAGGAAGCGGTTCCAGCCGATGAAACGATGCAGACGGTATCCCAGGTCGCCCATAGCCCGGTCAACGTCGGCGAACATAGGGGCCCCTTCGTAGAACTGAAAGAAGTTCACTTCTGCAACTATTGCGACCGCAGTCGATAACTTTTGTCGGCCGCTGAGGATTATTTCCAGTTCTGCGCCCTCAACATCGGCCTTCATGAGATCGAGCGGGGGAAGGTCCGGGACGTCATCCAGGGCGACGGCTTCAATTTCGATCTGACTGATAAACGACGGCTTTGCCCAATTCGCAGGATAGCCCAACTCTCGCAGGGCCTTTTGCGAAATCCTGAAAAGTGAACTCAGGCATGACAGCTTGTGAACATTGAAGGTTCGCCTTCCCGGTGCCCCAACGGCAACCGGAAAATACGTCTCGAGATCGGAGGCTCTTTCGCAACACTGACGGTAGGCCTCTGGCTCTGGCTCAAATCCGTAGACTTCGCACAACCGCCGCTGCAAAAGCGGTTTGTAGATCGTTGTGCCGTAGATCGGGTTCGCACCTACATCGCAGATGCGAGGCAGTCGCGAAGGCCTGAGATGCATCGCGAGGACATCAAGCCGCTGCTGGCGGGCCAGTTGGGCGCTATGTAACAACTTCAGAAAGCCTTCCGTCTGGCCCCGAATAGCGGCCCACGGCGCGATCGGCTGTGCCCCTGTCCCGCATTCTCAAGTCCCCGTCCCTCTCCACAACATTTGCGTTGGTGCCGATCAAGAGCCAGCCCGCTGCGCGCTACTCTAGTGACGGTTGAAGAAACGCAGAATCTCCTCGGTCGCCGCGAGGTCGGGCCGTGACCGGCCAAGAAAGGCCGGGCCCGCGGCGGCTCCTGGCCAGACGTGCCCGGTATCGGGGATGATGCACAACAGCACTTCGCCAGCCCTTCCGGCGCAATACGTCGTGCAGGTCGTCCCGAGTGTCCGCGCCTTGGCGATTGATCCAGCCGCGGCGCTGCAGCCATTGCGTCGCGCGACATCCTCGGCCACCTCGGGTGCCGGCGAGATGTAGCCCACCTGATCGCCCAAACGACCCGGCACGCGACCGCCGAGAGCCGGCGACCCCTTGTCATCTGCGCCATGGATGTGCAGCAGTGGAATACGGCTGCTTGCGCAGGTTTCCATATCGCGCGTCGCCCCAACGGTTGCCGCAGCGGCCACGTTCTGAGGTGCGACGCACATTATGTGAAAAACCATCCGCGCTCCGTTTGAAAAGCCCGTCAGATAGACGTCGGGTTCCAGCGGCAGGAGTTGACCGACATCTGCGACGACGGCCCGATAGAACGCGACGTCGTCGATGCCCCGACGATAGGGCATTCCGCAGCAATCTCCGGCGTTCCAGGCTCGTCGGATCCCGTCAGGATAAGCGACCGCGAAATTACCGCCACCCGGTCCCGCATGGAGCGCAGCTACCCGCTCCATGAATATCCCTTGCGCGAACGCCGGATGAAATGCCACGATTAGCGGCCAACGGTTGCGCGAACTTGGCTCGTCCGGGAGAAACAGCGTATAACTCCGGGTCCAACCATCCACCTCGATCTGACGTTCTATCCGTTCGCCCGCGGCCGCGGTTGGCACGGAGCCTCCATGGAAAGCCAGTACTAGCGCGAGTGCTATCGCCGCGAAGGTCCGGGCGACGATCATTGCAGGAACCACTGCGGCGAAACATGCCATCGCAGATGTGATGCGGAACCAAATCGTGGTCGCATGGCCGCCTCCCCATTTCCTCTCCGCACGATTCGCGATGAAAGAATGGCCGAGTCCGCGTTGCGAAACGCTCCGCCCAACCCTCACTCGCTCCTTCACTTTGCCATTGAAACCACGCTCGGAGCAATACAGATTAGACTTTGCGCGCTCGGTGTGATTGTGCTCGTACAGGGGTTGGGAGATGATTTCCGAGCGCCAAGCTCCATCCGGAGGCACTCCATTATGACCGGGCGACAACCACATCAGGCAGCGACCGGTGCCATCCCTCGATATCGGTTGAGTCCTGACGTGACGATCACGCGAGCGTTGCGCGGTGGCCGGGAAGGAGCGTATCTCAAGCATCGCCAAACCGGGGACTTGCTTCGCTTGGGGGCGGAAGAGCAGTTCCTGCTTGCACAGATTGACGACGGCATATCTTTTCCCGAGATTGCCACACGCTTTCAGAAGCAGTTCGCACAAGTGGTGACCTTCGAAACAATCGAGGCCTTTGCGGCCAAGATGGCCAAGCACAAAGTGTTGGTAGCCACTGCAGGCCGACTGCCACAGGCCGCAGCTACGCCATCAGATTCCCGGACGGCCCATACGCCGCACCAACCTCAGCAACAGCAAGTCTCGGGCACCCGACCACCCGGTGCCGGCCAAGGCGTGAGTGCTCGGACGGAGCGTTTTCTTGGGCGCCTTGTCTTTGGTGAAGACGGCGCAGCCGGGTACGACGATGGCAGCGGTCGCGAAAGGCCAGCGGACGCAGGCTCCGACGCCCGGAGCGACAGGCCCCTCGATGACGCGTTTTCGACGTGGCTTGAGGCAGAAGGTACCTCACAGGTGCTCAAGCACCACCGGGTGAGCGGAGCCAAGAGCGACTCTGAGAATGACCGCCAGACTGCAGAGGTGGAAGAGGCCCCTCAAGTTGTCCACCGCAGCCGCGCAAGCCAAGGGTCCGGCAAGGCGGCCCCCCCCCGGGGGAGGGCTTCGAGAACAGGCGATGAGACCGGTCCGGGAAATCAGCGACTAGCTGCAATGGATGTCACCTTCCGCCGGAACGGGTCGGGCGAAACGCCGGATACGCGCCCTCCTGGAATGCTTCGGCTGTTCGATCCGACACCACTCCTGAAGACACTGCTTTTTCTGTTCGGCTGGATGCGCATGGGCAACTGGCAACTCGTGCCGTTCGCTGTATTCGGCGCGATGATTGTCCTTAGCCGTCTGTCGCAACTGGGACTGAGCTTCGAGTCCAGTTTTGGCCGCTTTTCGGTGGCGGGTGTGCTGCTGATCTCGCTTCTCACGGTGAACCTCATGCAGGTGATTGTCCCGCCGATGTCGATCGTGCGACATGGCGGGCGGGTCCGGCACTTCGGTATTACCTTCGTACTCTTCGTGATTCCGAGATTTGCGATCGATACACGGGGCGTACTTTTCCTCGACGTGCCGGGACGGCTTGCCTTCTATGCGACAGTACTCAAGACACATGTCGCCCTCTTCTCGGTTGCGACACTGGTCTGGGCCATTACCCGCTCACAGCAGACTCTTCTGCCGGACATTGCCTTCGTGGTTGCGCTCGTGTCGCTCTTCGCGTTCGTTGTGTCGGCCCTGCCCTTGGTGCGCGGCAGCGGTTATTTCTGGCTGACGACCTATCTCAGCGAGCCAAAGTTGCGTGAGCGAGCATTCAACTTCGTGTTCGGCACCCACAAGGAAGCAGTCGAAGGCCTGCCCGAGCCGAGCGGGGCCCAGAAGCTAGCATTTACATTCTACGCGATCGGCTCGGTGCTGCTGACCGGCGTCATTGCATCGCTTCTGATCATCGCCTCGACTACCGCGCTCGAAGGCCGCTACGGCGGTGCCGGGCTTGTCATGCTGGCGGGCCTGGCAGCGCTCGCCTGGCTGTGGTTCCTGCTTCTGAAGCGACGCTTCCGCAGTTCCGCCGCGGCTTTAATACAGGACGAGATCCGGCACCGGGTCGATGAGGTGCAGGCCGGTCGCATGGAAAAGTCCCGCGCGCTGGTCCCTTTCAGGGAGACAGGTGCCCTCGTCGCCAGGCAGCCGGGCCTTCCGGCGAAGTCTGGCGCAGGCCCGCTCAATCCCGTCTACCTCAAGCCCAAGAGCCTGTGGGAAAGGTGGCGCCCCTGGGTTTTGCGTGGGCTGGGCGTCATTGCCGCCTCCTTGCTTACCTTTGGTGCTTTCCAGCCGTACTCATATGAGGCTGGTGGCGACTTCGCGATCCTGCCCGACCAGCGCACCCAGGTTTCGACAATCATCGGTGGCGAGCTGGTCGAAATTTTGGTCCGTGAAGGTTCCCTGGTAGAAGTAGGCGAGGTCCTCGGCAGGCTCGACGACTTCACCGCACAATACGCGGTCACTTCGGTCACCGCCGAACTCGAGCGCGCCCGCGCCACGCTGGACCGGCTGATGGAGGGGGCAAGCGTGGAAGAGATCCGCGTTGCCGAAGAGCAGGTCGCTCTGACTGAAGCCGATTTACCCTTCAAGCGCGCTGCAGCCGAACGCGCTGATGCGTTGTTCGAAAGCGGCACGATCTCCCAACAGAACTATGACACGATCAAGAGCAGCTTCGCTGTTGCCCTGCAGGAACTGCGCACAGCCGAGGCCAATCTTGCAAAAGTGCGTGCTCCCGCAAGGCAGTCGGAAATCAGGATAGCAGAGACCGAGGTCGCGCGGCTGGAGGCAGACCTAACCTACCAGCGCCGGCTCCTGGAGGAAGCGACGATTATGGCCCCGGTAGCAGGACGCATCGTCACAGAGAATGTCCACCTGATGCGCGGCCGGTTCATGGAAGCTGGAGCGGCTTTTCTGGAAATCGAGAACCATGAAATCGCTCAAGCCGAGGTCGCGATCGCTGAAGCCGACATCGGCCTTGTCGAAATCGGCGACAAAGTGCGCCTCAAAGTCTGGGCCGACACGAACAGAGAACGGATCGGCACTGTCGTATCAGTGGCACCTGTTGCCGAAGCAGAAACTTTCGGTCGCACGTTTCGCGTGAAGACGGAGTTGGCCAACGGTGACGGTTTCTTCCGGCCGGGGATGACGGGCTATGCCAAGATCGACGGCGCGGAAATGCCAGCCTGGCGTGCCCTTACGCGGTTGCTCGATCGGTTCTTCCGGATCGAGGTCTGGGGCTGGATCCCATGAGCGCGCGGCTTTCGATCTCCCACGGCGGGCCCTGCCTCAGCCCGCTGCGCTGCGGTTGCGATAGAGCGTATGATCGACCACTGCCGCCATCGCGTCGCAATCCAGATCTACCCCGAGAAAACGGCACACCCGCATGACCCATTCGGCAGGCTCGTCCACCAGCCCCTGGTAGTCGACGTAGATCAACGAGATGTTCTTTTGCGCCTCGGCCCAACGGCGGAAGGCCATGACATCGGTCTGGAAGTGCTGAAGCAGGCCGTCCCGTCCCATGGTGCCAGGAGCCAATCCGTCATTGGCAAGCATGTGTTCCTGAGAGCGCAGCACCTCTTCAAGGTCGCGCTGCATGAAAACAATGCGATAGGCGGAATTTGCGGGCAGGTGTTCTACAAGCTTGTAGATAACCTTGACGGCCTTGCCGCTTGCCTCACCTACCCAACTCTTGTCGTTCGGAAGGTCCTTGACCCTCTCAAGCTCGTAATAGCCCTTCGGATTGTCGACATTCGCTTGCCGAATTCCGTCCGTCAGGACCGGTAGCCCCCCGGCCTCCAGCATCTGCATCATCAGGGATGTCCCGGAGCGCGGAAGGCCGGAGACAATCGTCACGTAGGTCGACTTGTTTTTCATGTGCCGCCCGCCCGGTCTCATATCGGAAGGAATTGTAAGAGGCGTATCGAGCGGGGTCCATAGGCGCTGATTGATTGGCTCCTGGGGCAATGTTAGTCTGGGGCAGCGCCCAGAAGGAGACCTTGACATGAGAAAACGTCCATCGTCCAAATCGAATACGCCGAACTCCAAGACGGAAGCTTCGGACAAGGATGCCAAGCCGGCGGCGACGAATACCGCGAAGGCCGAGACCACTGCGGCCAGAAAACGTACCAAGACCCCAGTTGCGCCCGAGATGCCCCACGAAGCTCCGGCACCCGGCGGAGCAGGCGTCGCCCCTGACACACCAGCCTATCCCGGAGGGTTCGGTGCCGGTTATGACCTGGAAAGCCATGTGACAGCCGGCCCGGTGCCGGGCGGATTTGGAGCAACTCCGGGTGGCTTTGCTCCTGGTCCTGCAGGGGGCGGTGGTGCCCCACACGGATTCGGCGCGGGACAAGCGGGCTTTGGGGGCCAGGGTTTCGGGGCCGCGCCCGGAGACGGTAGCGGGTTCTTGCGCCTTCTCTTCCTCCTCGCGCTGTTCGGCGGCAGAAATGGGCAAGGAGCAGGCGGTTTCGGTAACCCTGCCCCAGGTCCGCAAGGATTTGGGGCAGGCTTCGGTCAGCCAGACCGGCTGTCAGGCTTTAGCCAGGGGTTTGGTCAGCCGCGTACCGGACAGCAAGGCTTCGGACAGCCCCAACAATGGAGTGGGTTCGGTCAAGGTGCCGGAGCGGCAGGTACGTTCGGGCAACCGCCAGCGGGCCGGGGCGGCTTCGGTCAGGGGGGTTTCGGCCAAAATTCTGGTGGATATGCACCTCCCCGCGAGGGAGCCGGGTCCGGTTTGGCACCCGAGGGGGGCTGGAGCAACTGGCGTGCCGACCAAGGGAACAAGCCCGGCGGCGCAAATTAATCTCTCTACAGAGTGCCGCTACTACACCCCAACCGGTGTGGGTGTGAGCTTGGCGTCCCGTTTCACAACCCGGCACACGCCGTATCCCAGCTCGACATCTTGCACGTCCCCCTTTCGCCGTAGTTCGGCTGGACGCTCAATATGCGGCGCATTGATGCGATCGTAGAGTTCGCGATCCCGGCGCATAACCATCAATGGCACCCTGTTGTGGGTACCATGGTAGTAAATGGTGCTGCGCACCTGCGGCAGATCCTCGATATTGGCGGCTTGCTGAACGTCGGCCGGGTCTGACAGGCCGTAGTATAGATCGACCGATTTTACCTTGCCGCTATTTGACTCCATGAAGGGTCGAAGATTTGCATACGGGTATCCGCTGGCAACCGCTTGTCCGGCGACCCGCGCATGCTCGGCGAACGTACCCGAAGCGGCACGCTGTGTCTGCAGACCCGAATCCAGATCTGTGACCGGCACAACGGCGTGGATGTCATCAACACCCAGCCTGTGGCCCCAGAGAATTGCAGGATGTGTGCCAACCGATCCGGTGACGAATGTGACCCGCGAAGGGGCGATCCTGCCGATAAGATAGCGAAAGAAAGCGACGTTTTCTTCTTCGTTTTCAGTCACTCCCGGAATGCCGGTACGGAACTGGTTGGGGCTGTCGTCGCGAATGAACAGTTTAGTTTGCGGAAAGCGCTCAGCGTAGTCGAGAAAATGGAAGGATTTTCGCAGAGGCTGGGCTCCGGAGAAGAAGACGATCAAATGATTGCGGTCACCGTCGATGAGACCGGCACCCCATCCCATCATCTCCATTTGATCGGCCCCACGATACCTCTCCTGCCTCAGCAATCCATTTTAGAACTATTCAAGACTTGCCAAACCTGTCAACCTGCTGCTGCGTGTGTCGGCAAGCCGTCCCTCGCAGCAGCTGACGCCGACGCATACCGCCGCAGGAGAGCGATGTGGCCCAGGTCCGGATACTTTGCGCCGTGGTCGGAACGTTTGGCGACATCCATCCAGCGATCGCCGTTGCCATTGCAGCGCGCGAGCTTGGGGCCGAAGTCATGCTGGGCGTCGGCGCGCAGTACCTCGAAAAGGTCCGCTCCGAGGGCGTGTCCGCTATTCCAATCATGGATGAGGTGGAAACCCGTCTGCGTAACCGTGGATGGACGCCCGAAGAATTCGGCTTTCGCAGCACGCTTGACCCCGGCCTGCAGCTGCGCGAACTCGTCCTACCGACACTTCCAGATACGTGCCGCGCGATTGACGCATCGGCGCAATATGCAGATGTTGTCGTTGGAACGATGCTGTGCCTGGGAGCCCCGCTCGTCGCTGAAGCGCGCGGCATTCCCTACGTGCCGCTTCTATTGCAGCCGCCTCGAGCCCCGTTCGTCGGCCCCCTACAGATGCAGTTCGAACGCCAGATGGCCGAGCGCAACATCGGCCCAGCGATCGACGAATTGCGCGCCCTGGGCGGACTGGGACCGCGGCGCGCCTGTCCGCTTCTCGAGTTCGACGGTGACGTTCCGTTCCGGATCGGACTCTTTTCAAAGCTCTTTTCGCTGCCGCCTGAAATCGGCCAGCCTCCGCTGCACGTCGTCGGATCCTGGCGTTACGATGCCGGCGACGCGAAGTCGCGCGAGGTTTCGGCCGATCTGGATGCGTTCCTGGCCAAAGGCCCCCCGCCGGTAATAGCGACTCTCGGCACTGCCGTTGATCTCGGCGGCCGCAAGTACTTCGAGACCTGGCTCGCCGCTATCCGCGCGACCGGTCGCCGTGCCGTTCTCGTGACTGGACGCGGATGGCATGGCCCCGACCGTGGCGAGGATTTCATCGCCGTCCAATATGCGCCCTATAGGGCAGTTTTCCCGCGTTGTGCTGCAGTGATTCACCACGGCGGTATGGGCACGCTCACCTTCGCGCTCGAAGCGGCGCGTCCGCAGGTGATCGTTCCTCAGGCCTATGACCAGCCGCAGAACGCTGAAATGGCACGCCGGAAAGGGCTGGCGATCGTCGTGCCGCCTGTACAACTGACGGTTCCGCACGCAACGTTCGCACTCAACGAAGCATTGCGCATCGGCGTCACTCCGCAATTAGAGGCGGCTGCGCAGGACATTTCCGGTGAGAAGGGAGCCGAGACAGCGGCCCGCATGCTGATCGACCTCGCTATACAACGTCGTCAGTCCCGTCCGGCGCGGGCGTATCCTCTGGCCTAGGCTTGCGATTTGACGAAGAAACTTTGCCTCTCGTCCACCTGAAGTGATGCCCGCGTTTGCCGCCTGTCGCAGGTTTCAGCGCGACCCATTTGCAGATCCCATTCTGCAGGCGAGCGCTTCCGGATTTGTTGGACGTATTTAGGATTTGTCGCTAAAAAATAACTCTGTAGCTCAGCCGGTCGGTGAATTGTTTAGATGATTAGGGTTTTTGCTTGCACGCCAGCGTGTGCTCTGAGAGCTGCGGTGGCAATCGCGGCTTCGAGGGCCGGGCATACCGGCTTGCTTGATATCGAATACTCCGAGTACTCGGCCAGCGCGGCAGCGGTGGCCGAACTGGCCCGGTTTGGCCGCGGGTCCTGGGGGATCAAGGCGACGCCGGAGCAGTGGGCCACGCTCCTGGATCACACTGAGCTGTGGAACAGCACACCAAGAGTAGCACTCTTGATCCGTCCGACCGCAAAAGACGCAATCCTCGTGGAGCGGCTACGCAAACAGATGCCAGGCATCGAAATCCTCGTCGAGATCATTGACGCCGGGTGTCTGTCCGAAGTCGAGGCGTTACAAATTGATGGAATCGTTGCAAAAGGGTACGAGGCGGGAGGGCGCATCGGTTCCGATACGACGCTGATCCTTGTCCAGAAACTGCTTGCCAGCACCCGCCTGCCGATAATCGCTCTTGGCGGGGTCGGACCAAACGTTGCTGCTGCCTTCCGCGCCGCCGGTGCCGCGGGCGTTGCCCTTGACTGGCAACTGGCACTTTTCGACGAGGCCGATCTGACCGGGGCGCTCGTCAGCGCCGTAAAACGGATGGATGGCAGCGAGACACGCGTAATTGGAGCGGACGGCACCGCGCAGATGCGCATATACGCCATGCGTGGTCACGCCCCCGGCGCAAAAGCCACTGCTTTAGAGGAAACGCTGCAGGATAGCGCGCTCGCCGATGCTGTCAGTGGCCTCGTCAAACCCGATGATCCGTCCGGCTCGCTCTGGGTGATCGGGCAGGATGCCGCGTTCGCAGAGACTTTCCGTCGTCGGCATGGCCGTCTGGGTGCCGCGCTGACGGCGCTTGCCGAGGACGCGGAGACCCAGGTGCGACAAGCTGCAGATGCTCCGCCCCTTGCCGAGCATAGTCCGTTCGCCAATGCGACGGGCGTTCGGTTCCCGATCGTGCAGGGTCCGATGACACGCGTCAGCGACGTGCCCGACTTTGCCGAGGCGGTGGCGGAAGCCGGGGCACTGCCATTTATCGCCCTTGCGCTGCAGCGCGGCGAAGAGGCGGGCAGCCTCTTGCGAAGAACGCACGCCAAGCTTCAAGATCGGCCTTGGGGCGTTGGGATACTCGGGTTCGTTGACGATGCGCTTCGTGAAGAACAAACAGAACTCATCGCCGCCCACCGACCGAACTTCGCCCTGATCGCCGGCGGGCGTCCCGACCAGGCGCTCGCGCTCGAAAAAGACGGGATTCCGACCTTCCTGCACGCCCCCTCCCCCGGCCTCATCTCGCTTTTCTTGCAGAGCGGTGCGCGAAGACTTGTGGTTGAGGGTTGCGAATGCGGTGGCCACGTAGGCCCCCGGTCCAGCGCAGTGCTTTGGCAGCAGGCGATCGAGGCGATCGAGGCGCATTTCGGCCCCGACGGTGAAATCGACTGTGATATCCTCTTCGCCGGCGGCATACACGACGCGCGTTCCGGTGCCATGGTTCAGGCTCTGACCGCCGGTCTGGCGCGTCGGGGCGCGCGGATCGGCGTGGTCGTCGGCACGGCTTACATCCTGACCCGCGAAGCGGTTGAAACCGGCGCGATCCTGCCGGGATACCAGGCGCTGGTACTGAGCTCCGCCACGACCCGTTTGCTCGCTTCGGGGCCGGGTCATGCCACACGCGTGGCCGACAGTCCCATCGTTGCAGAGTTTCTTGATCAGAAGGTGCGCCTGCTTGACGAAGGTTTGCCCGTTGACAAAGTTCGGGAACGGCTCGAACGCTTCACAGTTGGCCGTTCGCGCATCGCGTCAAAGGGCATTGACCGAAACCCTGAATTCGAATTGGCCGAAGACGCGCCGAAATTTCTCAGCATCGGCGAGGCCGAACAAAGGGAACGTGGTGTCTATATGATTGGTCAGGCCGCTGGCCTGCACCGCGCGGTCACGACTATGCCCGACTTGCATCACCAGATCTGCACCGCCTCGACCGAGATTCTCGCTGACGCCGTGCCAAGCGACAAGCCCTGCGCCAGCGGGAACGAAGGCCTTGGCGCACAGATTGCGATTACTGGTATGGGAGCGATCCTGCCCAAGGCGCGAGGCCTTGACGCTTATTGGGAGAACATCCTCGACGAAGTCAGTGCGATCGAGGAGGTTCCTCGCCGTCGCTGGGACTGGCGTCGCTATTTCGACCCCGACAAGGAAGCCCCGGACAAGACCTATTCGCGCTGGGGCGGCTTCGTCGACGAATTGCCGTTCGACCCGATCCGGTACGGAATCCCGCCGAAGTCGATCCCGCAGATCGAGCCACTGCAACTACTCGCCCTCGAAGCTGTCCGCGAGGCGTTGGAGGACGCCGGATTCGAGAACGGGCATATTGCTGACCCTGTCCTGCGGCAGCGCACCTGCGTTATTATCGGTGTAGGCGGCGGTGCTGGCCCGCTAGGCCAGCGCTACGCCGTTCGCACGTCTCTGCCCGCGGTTGAGGGCCACCTGAGCAAACTTGCCGCGGCGCGCCTGCCGGAATGGAGCGAGGACAGCTTCCCCGGGATCCTGTTGAATGTGATCGCCGGGCGGATTGCAAACCGTTTCGATCTGGGCGGCGTGAATTTCACCGTCGATGCAGCTTGTGGTTCCTCGCTTGCTGCCGTCATGGCGGCGACGCGTGAAATCGAGAGCGGGCAGGCCGACATGGCCATCGTGGGCGGTGCCGACAGCTTTCAGAACCCGTTCGACTTTATCGCCTTCTCCAAGACCCAGGCTTTGTCGCCACGCGGCAAGTGCAGGACATTCGACGCTTCCGCCGACGGAATCGCGATCTCCGAGGGTGTTGCCACGCTGGTGCTGCGCCGTCTCGAGCAAGCCGAAGCGGATGGGGATCGGATCTACGCCGTATTGCGTGGCGTCGGAGGATCGTCGGACGGGCGAGGCCTGTCGCTGACTGCACCCCGCCCCGAAGGCCAGCGCCTGGCGCTTGAGCGCGCCTATGGTCGGGCCGGGGTCTCGCCATCGACCGTCAGCCTTGTGGAAGCGCACGGCACCGGCACAGTGGTTGGCGACCGGGCGGAGATCGAGAGCCTAGGCGCGGCGTTCTCCGGTCGTGGCGCAGCCCGGCAGAGCTGTGCCGTCGGGTCCGTCAAGTCAATGATCGGACACACAAAGGCCGCTGCAGGATGCGCCGGGCTGGTCAAAGTCGCCATGGCACTGCACGCTCGCTACCTGCCTGCGACGCTGAACGTCGAGGCGCCCAATCCAGGCGCCCATTTCGAGGAAAGCCCGTTTCATGTTGCTGTCACCGGGCGCCCCTGGCTTCTGCAGGGTGAGACGCCGCGGCGCGCCGGCGTCAGCGCCTTCGGCTTCGGCGGCACGAACTTTCACGCCGTGCTCGAGGAATACAACGGCGGCTACCTGCCGCGCCACCAGGCACCGTTCCGGCGCAACTGGACCCATGAACTTTTCCTGTTCTCGGCCGAGGATGCCACCGCCCTCGACGACAAGCTCTCCGACGCGAGCAAGGCGCTGGCCAACGCACCTGACGAGGTGCGCACATGCGACGTCGCCGCGGCATTGGCCAAACGGTTCGATCCGACCGCGAGTGCGCGTTTTGCGCTGGTAGCGCCCTCTCTGGCCGACGCAGCAACGCGCCTCGCGCGGGTCACTGATGGGCTTGCGACGCGCGCGCCGGAGCTTGCCCAGGTTGACCCGGAAGGCGCGTTCTTCGCAGCCGGTCAACCGTTCGGAGCCAATCAGGTGGCGTTTCTCTTCCCGGGCCAGGGCTCGCAGTATGTTGGGATGGCGAGCGGTCTCGCAGCGCTGTTCCCTGAGGTGCGTCAGAGCCTCGAAGAGGCCGACCGGCTTCTCGCCGGCGTCACACCCGAACGGCTGGGTGAAACGCTCTTTCCGCCCCCGACCGTCGATGCAGAGCTGCGCGAAACCCAAGAGGCGTCCCTGCGCCGCACGGACATGGCCCAGCCTGCCATTGGCGCGGTATCGCTGGCATTGCTCGACCTTCTGAATGGCTTCGGGCTGGTAGCGGGTCGGTTAGCCGGGCACAGCTTCGGCGAATATGTGGCGCTTCATGCGGCGGGAAGCTTCGACAGGCAGACGCTCCTCCGCCTCGCCCATGCCCGCGGCAGCGCCATGTCGGCGGCTGCGGGAGAGGATCCGGGGACAATGGCGGCCATCGGCGCAGGGACCGGCGCGCTCGCGACGGTGCTGGACGCGCATCCCGCAATCACCGTCGCCAACCGCAACGCGCCCGACCAGACCGTCATCGCCGGGCCGACCGAGGCAGTTCGCGCGGCCTGCGCCACCGCCGCGGCGCTCGGCCTCAGCGCACAGCCCCTGCCCGTGGCCTGTGGCTTTCATTCCGATTGCGTCGCACCCGCCCGCGCCACGCTTGCGGAAGCGTTGGACCGCGAGACGTTCGGACCGACCGCGACGCCAGTCTACGCCAATGCGACAACCAGGCCATATCCGGACGCACCCGACGCCATCCGCCGTCAATTAGCCAGTCATCTCACCGATCCGGTGGACTTCATGGGCACCATAGATGCCATGCATGCCGACGGCACACGCCTGTTCGTCGAAGTCGGCCCGGGTGCCGTGCTTTCTCGTCTGACGGGGCGTATCCTCTCGGGACGAGAGCACATCGCGCTCGCCGCCGACATCCGCGGACGGCAGGCCGCGCACCAGTTCCTGACCTTACTCGGCAGCGCCGCAACGGCTGGCCTGCACCTCAAGCTCGACCGTCTCTGGCAAGGGCGAGTCGACCGTGACATCGATGTGGAGCATTGGCGTTTCCCGGTTCAGGACCCCTCTGAACGCAGTCGCCTTTGGATGATCGACGCAGCCAATGTACGGCCCATGGACGACACGCCGGCCCGCGTTGGCTTTGCCGCCTCCATCGAGGACGACCCGGCGCTGCACGAAGAAACACGCGCGAACATGAAGTTCCCGCCTTCCTCTGCTCGCCTGGCAGACGCAACGGAGCCCGGGGCCCCACCGATGCCGACGACGGGGGGGACGCCGACCGATGAGCAAGCGCTTCAGGTCATGCGTCGCCATCAGGACCTGATGGCGCAAATGCTGGAGAACCACCGTGACGTGATGCAGCAATGGCTGGGGACAGTTGGACGCGGTAGTGCTGACAGTCCGCCGGAAAGTGCGGCCGCACGCGCGCAGGCAGACCTGATGCCACCGCAGGACCTGACAACCGCTGCTCCGGCCACCGCGCCGCCACCTCTGGCGGAGCCTCCGCTTGCACCCGACGCCCCCGCGCAAAGACCGGCAGAAGACCTCAGCCCGGACGGGGTTACCGAACGGCTGCTGGCACTGATCGCCGACCGCACCGGCTACCCACCCGACATGCTCGGCATCGATCTCGACCTCGAAGCCGACCTCGGCATCGATTCCATCAAGCGCGTGGAGATCCTCGGCGCCCTTCGCCTCGGCTGTCTGCCTGACGCCGCAGAAGAGGCGCATGAGCGGATGGGGCCGGTCTCGCGCGAGAAAAGCGTGCGCGGCATCGTCGCCAAATTCATGGAAATCGTCGCAGAGTTCGGAGGGGCTGACACCGAGCCATTTCTCCCCGCCGCGACCTCACCCGACACGCAGGCGCGCTTCGTCATGCAGCCCCAGGAAACCTCCATGGATGCTCCGCGCGACTGGGTCGTCGACGGCGCAGCCTATCTGATCACGACAGATACCGGCGGAACAGCCATCGCGCTCGCCGACCTTATCCGGGCCAGGGGCGGGGTTCCCGTTCTGATCGCCGACCTGGCCCTGTCGGCGTGGGAGGATCGGGTCGCGGCAGTGTCGGACAAGATCGCCGGCGTGTTGCATTGCGCGCCGCTCGACATTGCCGCCGGCAAGGAAAGTGTTGTCCCGGAACGAGCCGATTGGCAGGCCGGGATCGATCGCGCTGCCACATCCTTGTTCACCCTCTTGAGCAATGTCGGCGCGTCCCTCGTCTTGCGGGACGACGCCATCGTTCTGTGTGCCACACGAATGGGAGGGGCCTTCGGCTTCGACGGCACCGCCGGCCCCGCACCGGCAGCGGGTGCCCCGGCACTGCTCAAGGCGCTGGCAAAGGAGTGGCCCTCGGTGCTCTGCCGGGCGGTTGACGTCGAGTTGTCGATCGCCCCGCGTGACTGCGCGCGACTTCTCTTCGATGAAGCCGGGCGCTCCGGCGGGGATGTGGAAATCGGACACGCGCGCGGCCACCGCCTGGGGCTGATCGCGCAGTCGGTGCCCCTTGAATCCGGTGCCACCGGTTCGGTTCTGGAAGAGGGGATGCCGATCCTCGTCACCGGCGGTGGGCGGGGGATAACCGCACGCACCGTCTGCCACCTCGCGGTGGGCCACAAGCTGCATTTCCACCTCGTCGGGTCCGCACCGCTGCCCCCCCGTGAAGGGAGCGAGACGGCCAATCTGGTCGTTCCCGCGGAAATCAAGGCCAGGCTGATCGCCGAACTTCGCGAGACGGGCGCGCCCTTCGCCTTATCCGCCGTCGAAGAGGGATATCGCGCGCTCATAAGGGCACGAGAGGTATGGGCAACGCTCGACGCGATCAAAAAGTCAGGGTCGTCTGCCACATATCACGCCTGCGACGTGCGCGATCATGGCGCATTCGCGGCGTTGATTATGCGCCTCCAGGCCGCTCCGGAAGGCCTGGCAGGTGTGATCCACGGCGCGGGCATCGTCGAGGACAAGCTTCTTCTCGACAAGTCGGCCGATAGCTTCGCGCGGGTCGTGAACACCAAGACGCTGAGCGCGCACACCCTGGCCCAGACACTGGACCCGGCACAGCTGCGCTTTCTGATTTTCTTTACTTCGGTCGCGGGGCGTTTCGGCAATCGGGGTCAGGCCGACTATGGTGCCGGCAACGAGATCGTATCGAAGCTGGCGCGTCGACTCGACAATATCTGGCCAGCACGCGTGCGCGCGATCAGCTGGGGTCCGTGGGACGGTGGCGGCATGGTCGATGACACAATTCGCGCCCAGTTTGCGGCGCAGGGGATTGTTCCGGTACCACCGGTAGACGGGGTGCGGGCCCTTGAGTTGGAACTCAGCCATGGCGACGACGGTTTGCCCGAAATCGTGTGGGGCCACGGCCCTTGGGAGAACAATACCGCAGGCCTGGGGACACCCGGAAGCCACGCGCGGCGAATCGCAGAATGACGGTCGGACGGAAGCACATCGATTCTGCGCCCGAACCCGCTGCGATCGTCGGCATGGCATGCGTCTTTCCCGGCGCGCCCGACAAGGAAACTTTCTGGCGCAACATTGTGGGCAAGGTCGATTCAGTTACGGACGCACCAGAAGACTGGTGTGCTGACCTCTTTCTGGACCCGGAGAGCGAGGCCAATGACCGCATCTACACCTCGCGCGGCGGCTTCCTGCACGATTTGGCCCGCTTCGATCCACTCCGTCACGGCGTTGCTCCCAATACGGTCGATGGTGGCGAACCTGACCAGTTTTTGGCACTTGAACAGGCAGCCAACGCGCTGGACGATGCTGCATTTGATACGCGGCCCGTGCCCGGCGACCGTGTCGCCGTGATCCTGGGTCGCGGCACCTATATCAACAGAGGGTTCACCACGGTGGTCCAGCACGGGATCATGGTTGACCGGACTTTGGCCATCCTACGTCAGCTTCATCCTGAAACGAGCGACGCCGACATCGCAGAACTTAAGGCCGCTTTGAAAGCCTCGCTGCCACCGTTCGATGCGGACACGGCTCCCGCTCTCGTGCCCAATCTCGTCACTGGCCGGATCACCAACCGGCTCAACTTTCGTGGCACGAACTACATTGTCGATGCCGCCTGCGCTTCATCTCTCATTGCTGTCGAGCGAGGGCTCACCGATCTGCAAGCCGGGCGCTGTGACATGGCCATCGTGGGTGGTATCCATGCTTCGACGCCGGCCCCGATCTATCAGATCTTCTGTCAGCTTGGGGCTCTGTCGCGTGCCGGCACCATCCGCCCCTTTGACGCCGAGGCCGATGGCACGCTTCTGGCTGAAGGGGTCGGAATTCTGTGCCTCAAGCGACTGTCGGACGCCGAAGCGGCAAGTGATCGTATCTATGCCTTGGTGCGCGGGGTCGGGGTTGCCAGCGATGGGCGCGGCCTTGGTGTCCTCGCCCCGAACTCAGATGGCGAGCGCCTCGCTCTTAGCCGGGCATATGAAATCGCCGGGATCGCCCCGGAGAGAGTCGGGCTGATCGAGGCGCACGGCACGGCTACGGCAGCCGGTGATGCAACCGAGATCAAGGCGCTCGGCGAGATATTTGGCAAAGGCAGTCAGGCCGGTCCGTGTCGCGCTCTGGGCTCCGTCAAATCGAATATCGGGCATTGCCTGCCAGCCTCCGGCTCAGCCGGTCTGATCAAGACCGCCCTCGCGCTCCACCATCGTGTCCTGCCCCCGACCCTTGTAGAGAACCCGAACCCTAATCTGGGACTCCGTGAGGCTGGACTCTACCTGGCCAACGAAGCACAGCCCTGGATGCATGGTGGCCCCGAACCACGGTGTGCAGGCGTGAATGCCTTCGGCTTTGGCGGGATCAATGCCCATGCAATTCTGGAAGAATATGTTCCCTCCCCTCAGCCGGTGCCAAACGTACGTCGCACGAGCGAGGTGATCCTGCTCGACGCACCGAGCGCTGAAATTTTGGCCACGAGAACCGCAGACATCGACACCCGATTAGCCTCAGTCGATGGTGGAGCAGATTGGGCAGCAGCGGCCGCCGAGATCACCGCGACGCTCGGCAACGAAGTCTGGCGAGCCGGGATTGTGGCCGCCACTCCGGTTGAGGCCCGCGAAAAGCTGGCCCGACTTCGACAACACATCTCAAGCGGCAGAACCCGTTTGCGAGACCGGCGAGGTCTCTACCTTGCGTCCGACCCGCTTGCAAATCATGGCAAGGTCGCCTTCGCCTTCCCGGGCGAGGGTAGCCAACACGTCGGGATGCTGCGCGACCTAATGCTACACTTTCCGACCATGCGCCGTTGGTTCGATTTGGTAGATGGCGCATTTGCCGATCACCCTAGGGGAATGCGACCAAGCCAAATCGTAAATCCAGCGGGCGCTGAAACAGATGTGAATGCAGCACTCGGGCAGATGGATATCGGCGCCGAAGCTGTCTTTGCCGCAAATCAGGCGGTGGCCGCGCTTTATGACCGGATTGGACTTCGAGCGGACATGCTGGTGGGCCATTCGACTGGCGAGTATTCGGCCATGTATCTTTCGGGGATCACGCGGCGCGATGATTCCGAAAGGCTGAAATTCGAGATACGCGCCCTGAATGACCGCTACGAACGCCTGGCACAGGACGGGTTGATCGCACCAGGCACGCTTCTGGCGCTCGCATCGGTCGACGGCACCGCGCTGGAAGCCGAAATAGCGAGCCGCGACGACGTCTTCCTTGCGATGGACAATTGCCCCAACCAGAAGGTCGTCGCCGCCTTGACAATCGACGCTGCCGCCTGGGTGAGCAAGATGGCCGGCCGTCTCGGCGGGTTTGCCGATCCCCTGACGATACCCCGCGCCTATCATTCGCCCGCTTTCAACGCATTTTCACAGAAGCTCGAAGGGTTTTTTACAGAGATCGACCTGAACCCGGCGGAAACGCCGATCTATTCCTGCCTGACTGCCGATCTGTTCGGCGATGCGCCAGAGGAGATCGCCCGGCTTGCCGCCGGTCAGTGGGCCGGTCGCGTCCGCTTCATCGAGACTATCCGGAAGATGTATGACGATGGCGCGCGGGTCTTTGTCGAATGCGGACCCCGAAACACACTCACGGCCTTTATCGGCGATATTCTGCGCGGTGTCCCTCACCTCGCGGTCGCCGTGGATACTCCGGCTCGTACGGGTCTCGATCAGTTTCACAACTTCACAGCGCAGTTGGCCGTGGAAGGTGTGTCGCTCGATCTATCTGCCCTGGCAGGGCCCGACCGGCGCTCCGGACCATCTGCGCCTTCGCTCCGGCCGCTTAAGACCGGTATCCAGCCGATGGAATTGCCGCCGGATCAGGCGCGGGCAAAACATCGAGCGGAACCGCTTCACACAAACCATGCCAACGACCCCGTTGCGTCGGCCGCAGTTTCCTCACCTGCCGCAATCCCGAGTTCAACCGCAGCGGCCCGAACTCCGACCATTTCAGACACGCTGCGGGTCGCTAGACAGGAGGTAGTGCCGACACTCGAGTCCATGGCACCCGCCATTGATGGGTATTTCACCACGATGGAACGATTTGCCGCGACCGAACGCGATGTGATGATGTCGTTCCTGAAAGGACGCGCGACACAGCCGCCGGAAACTCCCCGCGAAGCCGACCGGTTTCCCTTTCTCACCAACATTATCCGCGACACCAACGGATCGAGAGCTTCCGCGCACGTCGAGTTCGACCTCAAACGCATGCCCTTTCTTGCCGATCACACCCTCGGGCGCCATATCTCGGAGCGCGACCCAGGCCTGACGGGGCTTGGTGTCGTTCCGCTGACCTTTTCGCTTGAACTTCTCGCTGAGGCCGCAGCAGCGCTCTGCGACGACCTCGTCGTGGTCGCGCTGATCAATGTGCGTGCAACGCGCTGGCTGGACTTGAGCCGAGGGCCGCTCGCGCTGTCGGTTGAGGCCGAACGCCTGCCAGGGTTGGCCGACCGGCAGCTCGGATCATCCGTGTTCGTCCGTACCCGTCTTCGGGAAGCCGACACGAAGGCATTGCGACCGGTGCTGGCCGAGGCGGAAATCGAACTTGCGCCACTCCGCGTCTCGCCACCCACAGCCACCCCTTTCCACGCTGGCCCGACCGCTGGCGATCCCTGGAGCAAGGCAAGGGTCTATCGAGATGTCATGTTTCACGGCCCTACACTGCAGGCAGTCGAGGGCATGGATATCTGCGGTGGCGACGGAGCCGAGGGCGTGCTCCGGGGCCTGCCAGTTAACAGACTTCTTTCTTTCGACCCGGCCCCAATTCTGGAAACCGATGCCATCACCCTCGATGCGGTCGGCCAGCTCGTGGGCGTCTGGTCGGCTGAGACCTTGCCAGAGGCCTTCCACGTCTTTCCATTTCGAGTTGAACGCATCGATATTTTCGGCTCCGCCCTGGCCTCGGGGGAAACAGCGCGCTGCCGTGCCCGCATCGCTCTCGAACAGTCCGACCTCATGCGCTCGGACATCGACGTCGTACGCAGCGACAATACGCTACAATGCAGGGTCACGGGTTGGTGGGACAAACGCTTCGACCTGCCCGAACCGTTTTTCCGTGCCCGCCTCACACCCGCCCAGACAAGGATGTCGAGGTTGCTCCCCGCGCCCGGGGGCATTTTTGTCACATATCTTGATGTGCTGGACGATGCCCTGTTCGACGGGAGCGGCGGGATCTGGGCGGAAGTACTCGCGGGGCTCGTGCTGGCACGCTCGGAGCGCGAGGCATGGGATGGCTTGCGGGACGCTGCCCCCACGCGCCGTTGGGACTGGCTTCGTGGTCGCGTTGCTGCGAAAGATGCCGTGCGCGAATACCTGGGACGCGACGTCTGCCCGGCAGACATACCGCTTACACATGCCCTGGGGGAGGCACCCGAAGTCGCCGATTGGCCCGATGCGTGGGGTCCTCCCCCTGTGATTTCTCTCTCTCACACCGAAGGCAGGGCCATTGCCGCTGCGACCGCGTCGACCAGCTGTCAGGCTCTTGGGATCGACCTTGTAAGCGCCGAGCCCCGCGACGGCGCGTTCGAACTTACTGCATTCACGGAGACGGAGCGCGCCGTGCTCGGTGCTTTGACCGGGAAGCGGCGAGATGAATACATCGCATGGTTCTGGTGCGGGAAGGAAGCCACGGCAAAAGCTCATGGCGCTGGCCTCGCGGAGTTCACCCGCTTTGTCGCCCGAGTGCGCGAAACACCGGACATCCGCATCGACATCGAAGACTCTACAAACGGGCAAGTGTATGCGCTTACACCCATTACCGGAGTAAGCGACGGTGAAAGCGATGCGCAAGGAACCGGATCGGGTCCCGACCTTGTTGCCGGTCTGATTGTTCGCCACAAATGACTCGGCAGAGTCGGTTTTTCTGAGGATGATCCATGTTAGGCGTACAAGACAATGAATTTGGGGTTCTGCGAGCGATTCTCACCGACGTCCTAGAAGATTTCGATCTCGATGACATGGAGATCACCCGGGAGACCCGGCTCATTGAGCTCGGCGTCGAGTCGATTTCGCTTGTCTATCTGGTGTCGGAATTGCAGCAGCACTACGGGCTCGAAGATGCGGTATTCCGGAAGCTGCGCGAAGAAGGCAAATTGCTGACAGAGATGAACGCGGGCGACGTCGTCGATGCTGTGGTCGCCGTCCGCGCAGCGTCCGGGGCGTAGGGGAGCAGCCGACCATGTCAAATGATACGCCATGCGTACTGCTGTTGGGTCTGGACGGCGCGACCTATGACCTCCTGGATCAGTTGGTCGACGAAGGCGTTATGCCCAACCTCGGCCGCATCATGGCCGAAGGGGCACGGGGCGTTTTGCGCTCTACGATCCATCCGCTAACACCGCCCGCCTGGACCACCATGGTCACCGGACGTTCGCCAGGCAACCACGGGGTGTTTGACTTCATTCGGGTTGATCGGTCGGGCACCACGCCGGGCTACACCCTGGCAACCTCGGCGGACGTCAAAGCGCCAATGATCTGGGACATCGCAAGCGCTGCGGGACGCCGCATTACGGCGCTCAACTTTCCCGTAACTTTCCCGGCGCGCAAGCTCAACGGCACTGTGATCCCGGGCTATGTGCCATGGTCCTACCTGGGACGCGCAATCCACCCACGCGACGCGTTTCGGATGCTCAAGGAGCGCGGTGTTTTCAAGGCAGCCGAGATGTCAACCGACTGGCAGCACGAACGCAAAGCAGTCCAAGGCCTTGCCGAAAACCAACTCGACGATTGGGTGGACTTCCATATCGTTCGCGAACGCCGCTGGTTCGAGATCGCACGCACCCTGATGCAGGAACGGCCCGCTGATCTGACAGCGGTCCTGCTCGATGGTGTCGATCGGATCCAGCATCTCTGCTGGCATCTCGTCCACCGCTCCAGCCGAGACCGCCACACCGATCAGGCCAGCGAGGAAACCCGTCAGCGCGTGCTGGGATATTTTCGCGAGATCGACGGCTTCATCGCCGACCTGATCGGCGAGGCGGGCCCCAATGCGCAGTGCTTCATCGTCTCCGACCACGGTTTCACAGCCTCAGGCCGAAAGGTCTTCTATGCCAACACCTTCCTTGAAAAGCAGGGATGGCTCACCTGGAAGCCCGACACACCGCTCGACGATCAGGGGCGCGTGGCGCTCGATGAGAACACCGAAGCGAGCACGCTGATCGACTGGGGCGGGACCAAGGCCTATTCGCTCTCCTCGTCTTCGAACGCCATCTTCATCCGTGTGGCGGACAAACCCGGTGCCTGCGGTGTCGCACCCGAAGACTACATGACCTTCCGCGACACGCTCCGGCGAGCGTTGCTCGATCTGCGCGATCCTGACACCGGTGCCCAGGTCATATCGCAAGTCCATACCCGGGAAGAAGCGTTTGCCGGTGCCCACACTCATAAGGCCCCAGACCTGACTCTCGCTCTCGCCGACTACAGCTTCCTATCCGTCCTGCGGGCCGATGCTGTACTGAAGGATCGCAAGGTGCCCTACGCGACGCATCATCCCGATGGCATCTTCATCGCGACAGGTACCGGAATTGTGCCCAGTACCCGGCTCGACCCCCTCGAAATCGCCGATGTGGCACCAACCGTGCTCTATGCGCTCGGCCTGGAGATCCCAGCGGGCCTGGATGGACAACTGGCCGAGGCCGCGTTTGCCCCGGACGTCCTCGCGCGTTCCCCGGCGCGGTATGGGAAGTTGCCCCGCGACGATGGTGAACAGGCGGCTGCAGACCAGTTACAAGGGGAAGCCGAAGCCCAAATCAGAGAGCGCCTGAAGTCGCTTGGCTATCTCTAGACCGCCCCGAACCCAACATCAAAACGAGTATACCTTGCCCAGGATTCCCATTCGCAACAACGTCACGCACTACCAGGAGAGCGGACGCGGACCGGCGCTGATCCTGCTGCATGGCTTGTTCTGCAATATCGGCTTCTGGTGGTTCCATTTCGCACCCCTTCTGGCTGAAAACCACCGCGTTGTCGCCGTCGACTTGCGCGGGCACGGCTTGAGTGGGATGCCGTCTGACGCTTATAGAGCGGTCGATATGGCTGAAGACATCGTCGCCCTAATGGACCGCCTGGCCCTGTCTGAGGCGCATGTCGTCGGGCACAGCTTCGGTGGCGCAGTTGCGCTTGCGCTCGCGGCTCACCATCAGAACATGGTCCTGAAGCTGACGCTTGCCGATGCATGGATCCCGGCGCTTCAGCCGTTACCACGCCCGAAGCGCTCCTTGACCATCAGTCCCGACTTGGCAGGTGAAGGCCCCAATACACCCAGCAGCAGCAACCTGCAAAAGGAGGCCGACCGTCAACTCCCCAAAGTCATTCAGAGCTTTCTCGACGAATTGGCCGAGACCGAGGCCCCCCTTGGCGATACCCCTTCCGACGCTTTGGCGAGATACTGTCAGGACGCCGCCGCCCTCGTCCCGAGTGCCCGGATTCCGAGATCTCTGCGTCAGTGGCATCGTTTGATGACCGAAACGACGGCGGCCGCAGACGTGCACGACACTTCGGGGCTGGAACATGGCGTAATCTCTGAAATCGAGGTGCCGGTGGATCTTGTCTATGGGGGGCTGTCTCGTTTCCAATCGAGCCGGGACGGGCTGGCAAATGCCCTGCCCCGTACCCGCTTAGCGACGGTGCCCGGCGCGGGCCACTTCTTCCCCTTCTTTCGCCCGCGCGCGTTGTATGACGCCATGGAGAGTCTGCAATGACAGAGCCCGACACAGGCGGTGACAGGCCGCATCAGAGGCAAGGTGAGCTGACTTCGGCGCAATTTCGTCAGATCGGCAAGAACGGGTTGGGCGACCCCGACAATGCCTATGTACACGGAATGGACTGGTTCGAGGGGCGCCTCTACTGCGGAATGACGCGCAACTCGTTCAAGCTTCTGCGCCTCTTCCCTCCAATAGAGCCCCCTGCGCTGGAACCCTGGCCGGTCGAGGTGCCGGATTCCGTCGAGGATCTGGACATGAAGGGCCAGCTTTGGCGCTGGACGCCTGAGACCGACAGCTGGGAAATGGCCTATCGGTCGCCGCTTATCCCCGGAAAGCACGGTCGTCCTGCGCCGCGCGACCTGGGCTACCGCGGCATGACCGTATTTCAGGGCGCCTCCGACCCCAAGCCGTGCCTCTATGTCTCGACAATGTCGACGGTGCTTAGAGGGTGTGCGGCGCATGTGTTGCGCTCGGAAGACGGGCTCAACTTCGAACCCGCCTGCGAGCCCGGAATCGGCAACGACCGAATCTCGACCTTCAGGGAACTCGTGCATTTCGACGGCTACCTCTATGCGCCACCTGCAGGCGAAGGCATCCAGTTCAACTCAAGTCGGACAGGCGTCCTGATGCGGTCCAGAGATCCGCGCCCGGGCAATTGGGAGGTGGCCTGCGATCTCGGCTTCGGTGATGCGACCAACAACGGCATCTTCATGATGACCGAGGCCAACGGACAGCTCTACGCCGGAACGTTTAACTGCTTCGAAGGTTACCAGATTTGGGCCACGCCACCTTGCGGCGACGGCCCGCTGCAATGGCGCAAGGTGATCGAAAAGGGTGCCTATCGCGGCCCCACTTCGGAGATCGCAATGGCGATGGTCGAGTTCAACGGAGCGCTCTACGTTGGCTCGTCGATTCAGAACGGCGGCTACGACCGCACCAATCTGGTCGGGCCGGGCTCTGGCGAAATCATTCGCATCTGGCCCGACGACAGTTGGGAATTGCTCGTCGGCTCGCCCCGCGAGACGCCCCTGGGCACGATCTATCCGCGTTCGGGCATGGGGCCTGGTTTTGACAACATCTTTGCCGGCTACACTTGGCGCATGTGCGTCCATGACGGCTGGCTCTACGCCACGACCTTCGACTGGTCGGTCTTTCTGCAATACGCGCATCGCCCCTCGCCCGCTGCCCGCCGGTTGCTCGGGGCCCTGAGCTACGAACAACTCGCCAGTGTCGGCGGCGGCTTCGAGATGTGGCGCACCCGGGATGGGGTGAGCTGGATTCCGGTCACGCTCAACGGCATGGGCAATCCGTTCAATTACGGTGGACGCACGATGGTATCGACGCCAAAAGGCCTCGCTGTCGGCACCGCCAACGTCTTTGGGGGATCGACGCCGGCGCGGCTTGCCTCCCGCTGGACGTATGTCCCGAATCCCGATGGGGGCACCGAGGTGTATCTCGGCGACCCGAGCCAAAGCAGCTACGTGATACCCACACCCGAAGACGCGGCGGCAGAGACGATCGCCATCACAGGCGGCAACGCCGAGCCCGCCCGTACACTTGCGGCAGCGCTTCGGCAGGCAGGCTATCGGGTGCGGGAAGTGCCTTTTGAGGAAACCGCTGACACCGCATTGGACGAGTTGGAAGCCACCTTTTCAGAATTCGTTGCGGGCGCACGGATCGTCGTTCATCTCGCCGAGTCGCGCGGTGGCCAAGCCGGGCGCGATACCTTGCGCGCGGTCAATGTTAGCGCCACGCACGCACTCTTGCGCGCCTGCGCTGCCACAGAGGGGCTTCAGCGCTTCGTGTTCGGATCTTCGGTGAGCGTCTACGAGAAATGCGGCGACGAAACGGCTTGGCCTGTGCACGAGGCTCACATGCTCCATGTGGATGCCCGGGACACCACATCGGATTACGGACTGAGCAAGATCGCGGGCGAAAACCTTGTACACCACTATGCAAGGCGCGCAGGCTTCGAACACACGATCCTGCGCCTTTCAGAAGTATATGGCATGGAAGACGCCACCCTCGATCGCCTTGTCGGCCAGACCGTGGCGGACCTGGATGCCCACATAACGCAGTCCGCCGGTTCGGATCCGATGCCAAACGCTGCCCGCCAATTCCTGCATCTGGATGATGCGCTCGAAGCCCTGGCGCGCGCCTGTTTCGACCCCGGTGCCAAGGACGAGACCTTCAACGTCGCCGGACCCGACGTAGCGACCAGATCGGAGATCTTTCGGCTGGCCCGTATCTCCGCGGGGCGGCCCCGGCAACAGGACCTTATCCCCGAACGTAACCGCGTTTGGCGCCGCTACCTGCAACAATTCGATCTTACGCGTGCCCGTTCGGTGTTGGGCTTCCGTCCCTCCGTACCTATCACCGAAGGCATTCACCGGCTTGTTGATAGGCCGCAATCCCACCGCGCCCACTCCGCTCCCGAATGAAGAGCGCCGACAGTTCGCATTCCCAGCGTGTCCCCTTGAAAGATGATCGCAATACCGCGATCATTATCGGGCGATATGAGCCAGCCAGGTCGCAAAACTAGGAGTAGGGACTATGACCCAATCCGAAACATGGATACCGACGGTCGAGAAGATCGACGGCAACGACGGCGACTCGATAGCCTACATCCGAAGCCTGATCGCGGAGGGCCGGTCGGACGAGGCCATGGCAGAGCTCTACGCAAGGATCGAAAACGATCCGGAAAACTCTCGCCCCGTCATGGCGCTGGGGCTGACACTCCTGGGCAAGCAGCGGTTCGAAGAGGCCGTGGTGCAATTCGAACGCGCCATGGAGATCGACCCCGAGAACGAGGCACCGGCTCTGCTTGCAGCCTATACCGGCTTGCGCGGCAACAACTCCGAATATGCTGAAGCAAGTTTCCACAAGGCGCTCCAGCGCAACCCAAACTCGACGAATGCCTTGCTTGGCCTGAGCCGCCTGCATCTGCGCAACAAGAACACCGAGGCCGCGATCGAGGTGATCGCACGTGCCATCGAGATCGACCCCGAAGCCAAGCTGCTTCGCACCACGATGGGCTTGCTTCTGGCACAGAACAACCAGCCCGACGAAGCGGCGGCGCAGTTTGAGCATATCCTCAGCCTGATCCCCTCTGATCCTCAGACCGTCGCCCTCCTGTCCAGCGTCTATTCCGAACTTGACCGCAGCAATGAAGCCGTGGCCGTTGTTCAAGAGGCTCTCAAGAGCGCGCCGAACGACGAAGGCCTGTTGATGGCGCTGGGATATCTACATGTCGGGCGTAAGGAATTCGTCGAGGCGGAGATTGTCCTGCAGAAGGTCATCGCGGAAGAAGGCCGCAGCGCCGGTGCCGAGGCCGCGACAGAAGGTGACACCCCGAATCGCCCCGTTCAGAATTTCTTCAAGTGGCTTGGCAGCATGGCCGAAAGGCGCCCGCGCAACGTGGCGCGCCTGCTCCTCGTGCAGGCCCTCATCCCACAGGGGAAGATCAGTGAAGCGCGCGCAATCCTTGCTGACCTGCCACGCACGGGACCGATCGCCATCGCCACACACCGTCGCTATGGTGATACGTTTCTGGCCGAGGGCAACAAGTCGGCCGCATTGGAATCGTACGCGGCCGCGCTGCGTCGGTCCGATGGTGGTCTTGATGCGATTGCGTCGATCGACAATGACCCGGAAGTCAATTCGATCGACGCGCGGATCGCTCGCTATGTCGAGGAGATCGACAGCCAGCTAAAAAACATCGGCAATCCAATGGCGCAGGCATCGGCATGACCGTAGGCTCGCCAGGAATGAGCGTTCCACCCGGCGAATGCCGGTGGCGCACATCCGCCCGATCGTGAAGGTTCTCTTGACCGGGGCCACGAGCGCTGCGGGGCAGTATATCCTCCAGACGCTCATGACGACGGACCATGACGTGCGCGTCCTCGCCCTGCCTGACACGATGCATCGCATCCAATTTCGGGATCGGATTGATATCGTGCCGGGCGATCTGCGGGACGATACCTCGCTGCGCGAGGCGGCGGACGGGGTAGAACTCGTCTTCCATACCGCACTCGTGCAGCCGTCGGCGACGATGGACCGGCGCACGCTCGAAGCGCTGAACATCGAGGGAACAGAGCGACTGGTGGCGGCCGTCGCACCTTCCGCGCGGCGTATCGTTCTCGTGACCTCCAGCGCCGTCTACGCCGACCACCTCGCGCCGGCCCTGTGGCCGGTAACCGACGGCTCGGAGCGGTATCCCAGCGGTCCGCCTGCGACGGCGGCCTTCACCGAAACGCTGATTGCGGCGGAGGACAGGTTTTTAGACATGGCCGACACGCTGGGCTTTGAGCACGTTATCCTTCGTCCCACGCTGTTGGGGGGGCGCAAAGCCCCGTCCATTGAGCAACTCCTTACCGCCGCACTGAAGCGGCCCGATCTGATCGAGGGGCAGCACGACGTGCTCGGGCTGATGCACTGGCTTCATGGCAGCGATCTCGGCGCGGCCGCCCTCCTGGTGGGCGAAGACCCCCGCGCCGCGGATCGGGCGTTTCTCGCCGCGGGACCGGAGCCGATAACGATCTACGATGCCCAACGCATCCTGTGGAACGTCATGCATGTGGGTCGTGAGGACAATCCCCACACGGATGCCGCCTACGCCGCCAATCTCGGCCTGCCGAAATATGTCTCTGACGGGCTGCACGCGCTCGGTTGGCGTGCCCGCATTCCGGCGTCCGAAATTGTGATGGAAGCCCTTGGTCGCCTCGACTTCAAAACCTCGGAAAGCCTGCGTTTGCCCGCCCATCTCATCAGCGAAGTTGTTGACCAGGGACCGCCCGCCCATATGGACCCGGCGTGATGGGCCGGATCCTGCTCGCCGATCCGAGCGGTGCCCTTGCACCACGCATGGCAATGTCCCTTGCAGCGGCCGGTCACGTCGTTCGCTACGTCGGCCCGGACGTTGACGCTGAGGCAACTCTTGGGCGACATAGCTGGCCACAGACAACGCAGGGCTGGCCCAAACCGCTGTCCGACATTGACACCATGCTGCTGGTCGGACCCGTCTCGTATCCCGTCTGCCCGGAAGGCGCGCTCGAATGCTTGCCTGAGGCTATCGCGGCTGCGGACCGGGCCGGACTTTCCCGTCTCGTTCTGTTGAGCAGTGCCGCGATCTATTCTCCCCAGGCACGGGAAGTCGCCACTCTTGACGACGACGCACCGCTCGTCTCGGCGGGCGAGGCGAACGCAGAAGAGCGCGCCTGGCTTGCCGCGGAGGAGGCATTCTCAAAGGCCGGACAAATCCAGGAAAAGGTCATTCTGCGCAGCGACCTCGTTCTGACCGCCGACCATCCAGAAACGCGCGGCATGGTTTACGACGCGCTATCAGGGTACCGTCGGACCTGGCCAAACACCCGGCTGCAAGGGGTCGACGCGGACGAGCTTGCGGATTTGGCCGCACGCGCGTGTTCCGCTGTCGCCGCAGCAGGAAAGTGCCTTAACATCGCCGGCCCCGTAGCGCTGCCTGCCGACGTTGCTCTGGCCGAGATAGCACGGCTCGCCGACATTCTAAGCGACGACACACTCCCAAGCGCGCCTAGGCGCCCTAATTACCCCGCCGTTCCAGCGATGCTTGCCGCAGACCGCGTCCGTCAAACTCTCGGATCGCGACCGCGCAAGCCGATCTGGTACTCGCTGGCCGAGATTGTTACCGCGATTGTCAAGGAAAAGCGCAATTCCGGTGATTTGCCGCAGAGCCGTTCGGCGCTACCAGTCAGCGTGGCCGCCCTCCGGGCGGGTGCCAAGCCTTTGGCTGGCCAGGGCATCGTACTGACCGAGGCGGCAGGGCCGGTCGCACGAGAAATCATACTCTCCCTGCGGCACCTCGGTGCCGAGGTCCTGGCGATTGCCGAGACAGATGCCCAGGCACAAATTGTCCGCGCTGAAGCAAAGGCATCGACGCCCGCAGCGAGCGAAGGCCCTGGCGGGCTGGACGTGCTTGTCGCTGACTTGTCGCGCATCTCCGGGATTCGCTCGGCAGCCGAGCAGATCGTAAGCTCGCAGACACAGCTCACGGCACTCGTCACATTGCCGGGCGCGCCAAACCCCTCGCGCAGCGAGTCAGAATCCGACATCGAGTGCACCTTCGCTCGCGGCGTTTTGGCCCCCTGTATGCTGACTGAGCTGTTGGGCGATGTCCTGTTTCGGGCACCCGCCGCCCGCGTCGTGAATGTGGTCGACATGCTCCACGTCGCACATCCGCTGGATGCAAACGACCTCCAGGCCCGGGTGGCATACGATCCGCTTGCCGTTTTCGGACGGGTCCAGTCCGGCCGACTTCTTCTTTCCCGCCTGTTTGCTGAACGAGCCACCGGCTCCAATGTTAGAGTACTCTCAGTCACACCCGGCCCGAGCCGTGCCGAAACGTGGCGGGTCGAATATGACCGACTTGACCGTGTCGGCACCTACCAGGAAGAACTTGGCGGCACGAAGGAGGAAATGGACGCAAGCTTCCAATACGATCAAATTGCCCATCAGCTAGGTGACCCCGCTGTGATTGCGGCGCAGATCGTGGACGCGCTTGTCGGCGAGGATCGTGCCTACGCCAATGACAGCTATTTCTGGCGAGGCCGCCCTGTTCCACTGCCCCCCCATGCCGACGACCGCGCAGGTGCCGAAAACCTCTGGACTTTGTGCAGTAGCATTGCGGCCCGCGCATCGCGCTCAGGCATTGAAACTACCGCCCCGAAGCCACACCACACATGACAGTCCAGAGTGCGGGCGGCCGAAATACTTGGAGTTTCCCCAATTCTGTAAACCCTCAGTCGTTCTCATACCCCCGCTTCTGCGCCGAATACATCCCGGCATAAAAACCGCCCCTTGCCAACAGCTCCGCATGCGAACCCACCTCAACGACACGTCCCTCGCCCAGCACATGAATCCTGTCGGCATGTGTCACCATCGACAACCGGTGCGCCACGATGAGGGTGGTCTTGCCCTCGCTCAATTCCGGCAACCCTTCCACATGTTCGGGAAGCCTTTAGCCCGCAATCCTACGCAAACGGATCGTCCAGCACGCCAACCAGATTGACCAGAAACTCTCCATCTATTGGGTCCAGTGCATCTGCATAATAGGTATCGATCGCGGCCTTGGTGGTGTTGATGCTTGCCGCACTGCCATCAAAGAGCGCCAGCGCGGATTTTGCATTGTCGACATCGCTCATGCCCTTGATGACGGAAAAATAGGCCCCCAGATCGGACTTGTTCGTGATGTAGGCCACATCTTGCGGATCGCCTGACGCGGCCTTTGCACCGTTGATGACGGCAAGCATGAAGATCGCGGTGGTAATTGACGGGTTGTTGTCCAGTTCATTGACCCAATAGTTGAACCCCAACTGATCCGGACCGCGCCCGAGCACGTTGTTGTAAACCGCTGTGACAAACGCGCCTGTATCGATCAGGTTCCCCTGGTCATCAAACACGGCCGCGTAGGTGGCTTGCGTCTCGGGCTGCACGAAGAAGCTTTCGGCAATCTCTTCCAGAGTCATGCCGTCGTGCAAACGCGTTCCCCAGTAAAAAAGACCGAGAGCGTCGGGGGCACGGTTGAAATAGGCGATATACATCTCGACGAAGGTGGAAAGCTCGGTCGCCGTGACACCCGCAACCCCTGTAAAGACCGGAAGGTTGATAAAGCCGGTTCCACTGTCAAAGGTGAGCTTCTCGACATCATAAAGCTTGTCGGTTCCGTCCCGGGCAGCGGTCCGGTCTTCGACGATTATTTCTCCGTCGGCGATGGTGACACTATAACCCCAGGCTGAGCCGGTATACGCGGCGGTATCGTATCCCGGGCCCCCGTAGAGAAAATCGGCCCCGCCCTTACCCTCGATCAGATCATCACCGCCCAAAGCTTCGATCCTGTTGTCGAACTGGTTTCCTTCCAGCGTATCGGGTCCGTTGGTCCCTATGATGTCCTGCGTGCCAAACGAGACATAGGCCGTGGCATAGTCGTCGCCCTGGCCGTCTGCCGGGGTGGAATCCGGATCGGCCTCCCCGACCTCAATGATTTCTGCAATGACATCCCCGGCTGTCGTGCCACTCAGTGTCAGGGACAGCTGTCGGGTCAGCGAGTCCCGCATGTTCCCGACGTCCCACTCGCCCGTGGCCGCATCAAACGTCCCCTGCAGCACGCTGTGACTGTCAACAACCATCCCGCCCGGAAAATCCACGTCGAGTTTCACACCGGACGCGATCCCGGGACCGCTGTTGGTAATGCTGATGTCGAGGATGACCCGCCCTTGTGAATCCGGACTGCCGGCGCTGGCAGTCACCGACAGGTCCGCCGGGTCAGGATCGGGACCCTTGACCGATTGCTGGTTGATATCCTCGTTATCGCTGATGTTACCGTCGTACCCCTCGCCGAAAACGCTGGAGATCGCTTCGATGATACCGGCCGCGACGGCGGTTCCAGAGACGACAACGGTCGTGCTGTGCCCCTCTTCCAGGTCACCCAGTTCAACGGTGTAGACATTCCCGCTCTTCGTGAACGTCTTGTCGATATTCACATCCTTGGCGTTCTGGATCGTCTCGGTGAGCTTGACGCCTTCGGCGGTACCGGGTCCGACATTCTTGATGACCACGATATAGGAAAACGCCTCCCCTGCGGTCACAACCTGGCCCGAAGCCAGTGTCGAAAGCACTCTCAGATCTCCGCTGCCGGTGTCCGGTTCCGGCTGAACGGTGACCTGCAACCCGGCGCTGTCATTGGTGAGATCGGAATCATAGGAGTCCGTCTTCACAAACACGCCCGCCGCAATCTGGTCGCTGACCGGTGCATTTGCATCAAGCTCTACGTCGATGGTGAACGCGCTTGTTTCTCCGGCGGCAATATCTCCCAGTGAAAATTCCAGATCCGCGAGATTGGTCGAAGTACCGGCGAGCGAACTGGTCGAGAATGCAGCATTGGATGGCAAATCCACCAGGGCGGTCACGTTCTTCGCGGTTCCCGACCCGGCCAGGTTTGTCACCCTGATCGTGTATTGCAGCGTGTCCCCGGCATCCGGCAGGGAGATGTCGCTGGTCATGACCGCGGACAGATCCACGGCGGTTCCCGCGTTGACCGACTGGTTGAGCTGCACCGTGGTCAGCGGTCCAGAACCGTCATCGACAATCGCATAGAGATAATACCCCCCCGGAGCGACACCGGTTGTGTTCCATACGAAACTGCCACTGCCGTCCCCGATCGAGGCCTGGCCCGCGAAGGCTCCGTCAAGCTCGGAGAGATCGTCATCGTAGTAGAAGCTGACATTCGCGGAAGGCACGTCGAGCGATGCCAGGAAGTTATACTGGATCTGATCTCCGGTCAGAGGGACAGGTCCGCTGGTGAACGAGAAACCGGGACCCGTCTCGGCCCCGCTCGCCTCGTAATCCACCCCGCCCAGGCCGGTTGTATCGACAAGCTCCAGATCCCAGGTCCCTCCGGTCGGGCTGTCAATGATGATGGTCCGGCTGGTCAGGCTTGAAAATTCATTGACGATGGCGATGCCATGGGTGGCGAAGTCGGCTTCCTGCACAATGGTGCCGTCTGGCTTGGTGACATAGACCCGGGCCGAAGCGCTGTCGTTCTCCCAGTCGGCGGTCAGCATGACGTAGTCTTGGCCGCCCTCAACGAACCAGCTGCTGGTCTTTGGTATATTGCCCGCTCCGATCCGGGTCAGTGAACCGTCAAAGGCAATCCGCAGACCGAGCGTGATGTCAAAGGTCTTGATGATTGTATTGATGCGATACTGGCCCCAGCCGGCGATGAAATCGTTGGACAGATCTCCATCATTCGTGAACGCCGTCTGAAAGTTCCCCCCGGCGATCTTGATGCCTCCGAGTTTTGGAACGAAACTAGGAATGTTCAGGGTCGCGCCACCGCCAAGCGCAAAGTTGAAACTCGTATCGATCGAGGTTTTTCCGGTTGCGTTGACGAAGTTGTCGGCAAAGGTAAAGCTGCCGTCGAGCGCCATTTGCCCTTTGCTCCAGTCCAGAATCGTGCTGCCGGCATATTTGATCAGGCTGTAGGGCCCGACAGTCTCCTGTGAGTCATCCCACGGGAACTTGGGAAGCTTGATCGTCGTGCGCAGGAAGTCGATCGTGCCGGTCAGCTTGGCGCTTTGCTCGTTGAATTCGCCGGTCAACTGGCCCTTTGCAAGGCTGGTGCCTGCGATCTGGGGTCCCAGCGTGACACCTGCACCCAGCTGCAGAGTCGTAGGTTTTGCATCCCCGTCGATCATATCCTTAAGGCCGCCATTGGCGGATTGGAAGAAGAACAGCGGATAGGCCGGAATGGGTTTGTTTATGTTGTCGAGCGCGACGAGCGCCTTGTCGAGCTCGAAATCGCGGTAGGAAAATCCGATTTCTACCTTCGCTTCGATCCCTTCACCGAACTTCACCCCAAAGGGTGTCTCCAGCGTAGAGCTGCCACCGATTGTTCCCGCGATCGTGTCGATCGAGAAGGTGAGTTCCTTGAGCTTGAACTTTCCGATTTTCTGCTCGCCAGTGGCCTTCAGCACACCGACGATATCGATGTCGCCATCCGTGTTGATACGCAGCTGGTTGGTGCCGGTCAGGTCGGCCTCGACCGATTTCAGTCCCTCGCTCCCCGGTCCCCAGTTTGCGTTCTCCAGCACGAGCTTGCCCTGAATCTGGAAAGCGTCTTCGCTGGGTTTGTAGGCCAGTTTCATATTGCTGATCGTGGTTTTGACCACGTCCAGCATCTTGAAAGTGTACGGCAGCGGCGGATCAAGAACAAAGCCCGCAATCGCATAAGCTCCGCCCGAGCTGATTTGCAGGCCCATGGGAGCCAGCGTTCGAAGATCAATAAAGGCCCCCGAGGCCTCGTCCGGCAACTTGAAGGTCGCGTTGAATGCCATGCGATTGCTCAAAACATGCATGTCCTGAATTTCAACATCCAACGAGGCCAGCTTGAGCGTCCCCGGCTGCACACCGGTCAGTGCCGCTTTGCCGGTGAACAGGTTCAGGTCCAGCTTGTCTGCGTAGAACAGGCTGCCGTTGACGCCGCCAATGCCGGACAGGATCGTCGCGCCAGACAGTGTCAGCTGTTTCGGCGTGAACTCGACCTTCGGGCTGCCCACTGTTTTGAACAGGGGATCAGCCCCGTCGTTGCGGCCCACGGTGATATTCGTAACGGCTTCGCAGACATCTTTTTCCGTATTGTGAACAAACTCTTCGTCTCCCAGAGGTGTGAAGAGCCATGGGCGGGCGCTTTCACATTCTGCAAGCGTCACCGTCACGCCGTAGTTCCAGGCCGTTCCCTGATCGTCCGTGACCATGCGAACTTCGAGCGTGTCGGAAGTCCCCGCGGGGAGCGGAATCGTCCCGCTCACCGATCCGCCGGTGAACCCCGTGTCCAGCAAGGTGCCGCCATCGTAGCGAATAATGAAACGGTCCGGGATCGTATAGTGCTGATAATAATAGCTGATCTCGCCGCCGTTCAGGCTGTCGAGCTTGATGTCTTTACTACTTCCTTCGTAGCCCCCGCTGTCGGAAACGCTGGTTGCATGTTCAATCAGGTTCAGTACACCCCCGCCCCCATCGGCAAGCACCGTGTCCTCTTCCAAATCCACCCACGGCTCGCCCCGCAGGCGGACAACCAGGGTTTCACCTTCATCGCCGGGCGTATCCGCATCATTGACCTGCGCGTCGATCCGGTGACCAATTTCCTCCATCAGAACATCGCTCAGGCGCTCAGTCGCGGCCGGGTTCAGCAGCAGCCCGCTCGACAGATAAATGGTATCGGTGGCCGGGACGTAAGCGCCATCATTCCCCGAAATCCGAGAGGAAGGAACGACGTTAATACCTGAAAAATCAACGCCGTACTCGATCCAGAGGTCCAACAAGGCATCAAGCCGGGAAGTCCTTCCAAAGACTTCGTAGAAAATCTCACGCGAAGTCTCCGCAGCTGCGATGATCCTTTCGTCCACGAAGTCCATCGCCTGATGCAGCATCTCAAGTGTGTCATTCTCCATAATGGCCAGATCACGCATCTACACCCCCTTTTCCACAAACCCCATGGAGGCATTTTATCCCTTTGAAATGAAAAGGTTTATGATCCAAATCAAGCATGGATCAGAGTAAGCTCGGTTCGAATAAACAGCTTTCCAATCCGGCGCTGATCCCTTGCTTCCGGCACGGCTCTCTCACGCCAAGCCCGGCCTGAGGCCCGTTCAGGATGCCAATGATCTGTCCCTTGCTGAAACGACGCCTTTCACCATCCACCTTCCTCTGTGGAGAACAGGCGGAACTTGATCCGGAGACAGTTCGCAAGGGCAGGTCACAGCCCGCACATGAATGAATGCCAGGCTTTGATCTGCGTTCCAAAATCCGGGACAATTTGTTTATTTGCCAGCGCGGCCCTTGTGCTATATAGTGATCCACTGAACACCTAGGGTGCGCCAAGTGGTGCGCTCGACGAATCCAGTCTCTGCTGCCAAACAAGGGGACCGAAATCATGCTGGCCGAAGTGCATAAATCGACTCCGGAAGAAAGCAAGGAACAGCGAACGGCCCTGGGGCTGTGGCTGAAGACATTGCGCGAGGACCGCGGCCTGTCGCAACGCGATCTGGCCGACAAGCTGTCGCTGGACTACTACACATTCATCTCGCAACTCGAAAACGGCCGTGGCAAAATCCCGGTCCACCGTTACGGCGAATGGGCCGCAGCACTTGGTCAGGAGCCGCGCTCTTTCGTACGGACACTCTTGCGCTACTATGAGCCGTCTACCTATCAGATCCTTTTTGGCAAAGAGGCCTCCTGAAGAAAATCCCGCTGGCCCGGCGGTGGGAACGGGCGTAGATTGACGGCGATTTCGGGCTTCAGGGAAGGTTCCTCGATTCATGGCGAAGATCCTCACATTCCGGCACAAGGGTAGCGGTGCCTCGGAGAAGGATTTCCTTCAGGACGGCGACACGACCCTGTCGTTTCAGGCCGACAGGGAAGGTGCCATTCGTCTTGGTGCCTTGACCCACGAGGAATTTGTGAAGAGCCGTCTGTTTCCCAATCGAAACAGTGACTGGACCAACCAGGAACTCGCGGATCTGTTCCGCGTCAAACGGCTTCTGGACTCGGCGGGCGTTCCGAACGAGGTCGAGCGTGGCCTGACGGACGAGGGTGACCCGTGGTTCCTGTTCTGCCGTCAGGATGGCGAAGTTTTCATCCACCTGTGCCGGATCAACGGCCTGTATCTGCTCGACAGCCCGAACCTGCATCAGCCGTTGCAGGGCGCCGATTTTAATGCCCTGATCGAGGATTTCACCAACCGTGCACTGCCCCGCGAAGACAGTGATGCAACCGGGGGACGCCGGGTAATCAAGCTGGAACGGGGTGGCAAGGTCTTCCTGCACCCTTCGGCTCTTCTGGCTGCCCTGATCTGGACGCTCTTTATCGCCTCTGACGAACTGGTGCTTCTTGCACCCGCGCAAACCACCGAAGACGATGGTCTTGATCTGTTCGCGGCGTTCGACTTCTCGTCCGTCACTGGTGGCCAGTCAGTGGCCGAAATCGACGGACTGCCGGACGAACTGTTCCTGGGTGAAATGGCTCCAGTCAAGCGCGAGGGAACGCTGGATCTGACTACTGCCGAGACAGGAGAACCCCATCAGCGCGAAAGTGGCGGGCTGACAGTTCAGCAGGGCGGTTACGCCATGGGGCTGAGTTCGATCGCCATCGCGCTCGGCATCATGTCCGAGTCGAGCTTCACGGACGAGCGGAATGCACTCTTTGAGGTTTTGGCAGCGCTGAAGGGTGGCGAGACATCTGACCAGCCAATGGGTGAGACCGCAGTCGATACCGCTGACAGTACGCCGGTTCTGGCTTTGCTCGATGGTATCAGCGCGTTCCTGGACGGGCTGGATGGGGCTGGCGGGGTTATCGAGGTCGCAAGCTCTCTGCTTCTTGAGGGCGCTGGCCTTGATGCAGTGCAAGCCATCGCGGCCACCAAGGCATTTGCTGAAAACCTCTCATCCGACTCGACCGCCAGTACGACGATTACGGGCACTGCGGGGTTCGAAGTTGACCTCACGGACGGCAGCGAACTCCCCGAAACGCTGGCTATGGGCGACCTTGCCGATTTGGGAGAGGCCGAGGCCACTGCCGAGGCAGCGCTGCCCGAAACCATAACCCTGTCGACCCTAAAACAGGATTGGGTTTCCGGTCTTCAGGACATCGTTTTAGGCAACACGCTCATTCAGGCAAGTTTTGATGTCTCGGCATATGACTTGGAGCAGTTCAGCACGATCTCTGCGGAACTTGCTGGTAGTGAAGACGGTGGATTGCTTGTGGACACGTCTGTGGCAGCAGGCAATACCCTTCCCGTTTTCGACGATGCTGCTCGGTTTATTATTGATACCATTTTGCAGAAATCTGGCGACCTGGATATGATCGCGCTGGAGAATGAACTGATACTTGTGGACATGGATGCTGTCGGTGCCGGCAGCGCCTATGCTATGAGTTGGCAACTCGATGATGGTGGAGTGATCTCTCTCATCGGCCTGCGCACCGAGTTCCAGGACTTCGACCTGATCGCCTGATCAACCCAGTCTGTACTCATTCACTTTCCGGAAAATCGACATCCTCCAGGTAAAGCGGCGGCGTGAAGCGTTTGCGCGGGGGGGTCAGTTTGCGCGCCAGGCAAAAGATGGTCTCGCCCCGGTTGGATTGATCATATACCGGGATTGGCCAGTAAGGCGCATGTACCCCGTAGTCCCGCGTCACCAGTTCCTCCACTGTGAAGCCCCCAGCTTCCAACAATGCTGTCAGGTCCGAGACCAAGTATTCATGAGCATGGAGGTGATTGCGGGCTTTGGCCGGGTCACCCGAATAAACCGACCAGCGGTTGGGCTGTAGGTGCTGGAGAGCCTGATAGACCGAGAACCAAGAAGACGCATTGGGCGTCGTCACCAGAAGCACGCCGCCCGGCTTCAGGATGCGGTTGATCTCGATAAAACAGAAAAGCGGATCGCGCACGAAATGCTCGATCACCTCACAGAGCAGCACCCCGTCCCGGCTTTCATCCGCATAGGGCAGCGGGTCGCTTTCATAATCGATGGCGAGAATCTCGACCGTGTCGATCTCCCAGCCTTTGAGCCGTGTCAGCGGTATATTGTGGATCGAGGGTCCGCCAACATCGACGAGCCGTCCCGGACCCTCGGGCATCAGAGCGTAGCTTTGCAAGTATCGTACCGCATGGCTTTCCATATGGCGGCGGGCGTCAGGGGCGGGTTCTCGCCCGATCTCGACCTCGATCAGCGCGCGTGCCTCCGCAGCCCCCGAAACCTCGGCGCAGATTTCATCGAGCAGGCGCTGCCTATAGGCTTCAGGCGCTTCCTCAAGGAATACGACACCGGGTCGCCACATTGGTTCGGCTGGCGCGGCGGTTTCCGGCTCTCCCACCGGGATGGGAGGGGTCGGATCAGAACGACGGCCCAGAAGACGGCGCAAGCGGCTCATGGCGTAGCCTGCGCAGCGATGTCCATATGATCCATCCCCGCCAAAACCCGAACCGTGTCCGCACAGGGATGTGTGAGCACATCCGGTGTCTCGGACGGTGTGGTCGGGCGGAATTTCTTGCGGGTCAGGCGATTCCACATGGCTCAGCCATAGCTTTGCTTCTGCGCGCTGTACATGCCCGCATAGAGACCGCCCTGCGCCAGAAGCTCGGCATGGCTCCCTTCCTCAACAACACGGCCCGCATCAAGCACATAAATCCTGTCGGCATGGGTCACCATGGAAAGACGGTGCGCCACGATGAGCGTGGTCTTTCCCGCGCTCAGCATATGCAGGGATTTCTGAACACGCTCCTCGGTGCGCTGGTCGAGCGCCGAGGTCGCCTCGTCCAGAAGCAGGATCGGGGCCGAGCGCAGGAAGGCACGCGCGATGGCGATCCGCTGTTTCTGTCCGCCTGACAGTTGCGATCCCTTTGGACCCAGTGGTGCGGTTCCCCGTTGGCGCATCAATTCGGCAATGCCGCCATGCTCGGCAGCCGCCCAGATCTCTTCCTCACTGGCCTCGGGCCGAACATAACGGATGTTCTCGTAGATCGAGCTGTTAAAGATCACGATATCCTGCGCCACGACCGAGAAGGAATGGCGCAGGGCCGAAATCTTCAGCTTGTCGATGCGCTGACCGCCGATGGCGATCTCACCTGTCGCCACATCGTAAAGCCGGGCCATCAGGCTTAAAACCGTGGTCTTGCCCGATCCGGTGGCGCCGACAATGGCCGTGACCTTGCCGCCTTCGAAGGTGAAGTCGATGCCTTCGAACAATGGGTGCTCAGCAGAATAGGAGAAATGCACGTCGCGGAAGGTAATGTCTCCGCCCGGATCGAATTCTTCGGTGGCGTCGAGGGCATTCACGATGGTCGGGCGCTCGCGATAGAGGCCGCGCACTGAATCGAGGATGATCAGATTGGCCTGCAGATGGACAAAGAAGCTGGTCAGCCGCCGCGCCGGATCGAAGACCAGTGCCATGCCAATCATGAAGGCGACGATGGCGGCCCCGTCCATGTCAAAGCCGGGGTTAAGCGCCATATAGCCCCCACCGCCGATGATCAGGATATAGACGAGCGCAGCCATCACATCGACCGACGGTGACATCAGCGCTTGGACCGAAAGAAGCCGGATCGACAGATCCTTGATCTCTTCGGTGGCAGCAACAAGACGGCGGCGCTCGGCAGGTTCCTGACCGGAGATCTTGACCGTGCGCATGCCCGAGGACATCTCGTCGATCCCGGTCATATAGGCGCCCATGGCGTTTTCCGCACTCTGCTGAATGACCTTGATCCGGTCCGAGATGAATTTGACCATGTAGGAGACCGCGGGCAGCACGATGACAGCGGCCGAGAACAGGAACGGCGATTTCCAGAACAGGTAACCCGACACGATCACCACCGTGGCCCCATCGCGCAAGGCATTCACCGTGGTTTGGCCAACGAACTCGCTCAAAGCCTGGGCCTGGTTCACCAGCCGCAGGATGATCTCGCCAGAGTTGGTGCGCTCGAAATAGGCCAGGTCCAACACCATCATGTGGTCGATCAGATCGCGCCTGAGCTTCAGAACCGCATCGTTTGCAAGCCAGGCCGACATACGCGGTACAAGATAGGACATCAGTGCGCGCACCGAGAAGATGACCAGCACCACAAGGCAGACCTGCACCAGGCTGGCAATTTCGCCACTTTCGAAAATCACCCGCAGCCCATCCTCGGTCAGGCGGATGAATTGCTGATAAACTAGGCCCTGGACCAGGATCATCCCGAAGATGAGCGCGAGCCAAGGTGTTTTTTCCTTGAAATATCCACGCCAGAACCAGGCAATGTTGCTCTTGTCCTGCGGCGTGAAAAGCGGCTGCCTCGGTTTCTTTGATGCACGAGAAAAGGGCCGTTTCATGCGCCCATTTCTCCTTGCAGCGCAGCTGCCACATCACGGCCCACATCGTCCCAGCCGCGTAAACGGGTTCCGGTGATACGGGCTTCAAGTGCTGCACGGTGATCCGGGTCGGCCACCAGCTTGCGACAGGCCGAGGCAATGCTTGGGATCGAATGGGGGTTACAATACTCGACCATGTCTCCGCCCACTTCCGGCATCGAGGAGACATTCGCGACAACACCCGTCTTGCCATAGCTCAGCCCCTCGCCGATGGGCAGGCCCCAACCTTCGTAAAGGCTTGCCGTCACTGTGAAACGGCAGGTGCGATAGAGGTACTCCAGATCCTCGTCGCTGGGTTCTTCGGCAAGTCGCACCCAGCCGCCCCAGCCGGAGGTTGCGTCATAGGCGGCCAGGAAATCGTCGTTGAGCCAGCCCCGTCCGCCCGCAAAGACGAGTCGAGGCAACTCCAGTCCCGGCTCGCGGGACAGTTGGATCCAGGCTTGCGCGAGCCGCCAACAATTCTTTCGCGCCTCAATCGTGCCAACACAGAGCGCAAAGGGAAGCTTGGTGACATCCCTGAGCGTCTCGGAGCGTCGCCAGCGTCGCTTGAGCGTCTCAAGGTCAAAAACCACATCATCAGAGTGCAGAGCAACCGGAGATGCGCTGTGTGGCAAGCCTGCCTGGGCCAGCGGTGTCACCCGCACCGGCAGGCGCGATCCGGTCTGACCCAGAAACACTTGCAGGTCACGCGCCGTGCATTCGGAATTGGCCAGATAGCCGGAAACATACCCGGCCGAAGCCTTGAGACGGTCGTGGAAGACGACCGGATTCAGACGCACCGCCTCAGGCATCAGAAGCGGGATCAGATCGTGGATCAGAAGATGGACCCGTACACCCTGCGCTTTAAGTGCGGTAAAAGCCTCTTCCTGGGCCACGTTATCCCAAAACCCGCCCAGAATACAGAAAACGTCACCTTCTTTGACCAACTCGTCCAACGGGCGCGCCGCATCGTTCTGCCTCTGGGCTGCCGGCGCTTTACGCCAGGCGTTCCACTCTTCGGGCGTAAACCCTCGCTTGCGGAAGAACACCTCATTTCCCCGCGCCGCTTCGAGATCGATCCGCAACTTGTGAAAATGGTATTTCAGGCTACCCGGACGATACTTCAGCAAGGCATGATTTGCCCGGCGCCGCGCCGCCACGGGCACGGAGAGCGACAATGCCGCAGCCATTTCATGGGTTTCGAAGCTCTCCAGTGCCAGAAACCGGTCCGCAGGAATTGTCAGAAAACACTGCTTGCGATCATCGTAATAGGCCAGGCGGATGTTCCCGGCCCCCAGAATCGGTGCCGCGTGGCGGATGATCATCGTCGCGGCCCGTTGAATGCCCAGCACGGTTTTCTGTGCGGCCACCGAGCGAACGATGTCGGTTACATTGAAATAATAGGTCGTCATGGCTGGGGTTTCACGTCTTTCCCGGTTCTCGCGGCGAAATCAGCCACCGCGTCCGTCACGTCCTGTGCCACATCCTGCCAGCGGCGCAAGCGCTTCTTGGCCGCAGAGATGCGGGCGCGCAACGCAGCTTCGGCGTTTGCGTCATCCAAAAGCGCCCCGATCCCCTCGGCCAGAGCCTCCGGATCGCCCGGGTCGAAATAGAGACCGAGGTCTCCGCAAACCTCGTGCATGACGGGGATGTCTGACACGAGTGCCGGCGTGCCATGCCAGAGCGCCTCGGCCGCGGGCAGCCCCCAGCCTTCGATGAAGCTCGGCAACACAACCGCGCGGGCGCTCCGGTAAAGCCCCGCAAGCGTCTCCTGGTCCGGATCACGCATGTAATGCACCCTGCCCTTTACCGCATCGTGACGATCCACCAGCGCCACCACACGCTTGCGCCAGGCCCCGGCAAGCACGAGATCAGGACATGGCCGTCCCGCCGCGATCAAACCTGTCATGGCCGCCAGGACGGCTTCGAGGTTCTTGCGACCCGGCAGGCAGCCGACGCAAAGCAGGTAGCCTTCGGGGCCTGTATCAGGTGGGGGGGCGGCGGCCTGCGGATCGCCGCTTCGATGTTCATGGGCCAGCGGCACGGTGAAGATGTGGCGTGGCCTGGGCAGCCGCCCGGCCTTCGAGAAGCGCAAAATCTCGTCCCGGGTGAAGGCGGAATTTGCGATCACCGCTTCGCAGGTTTCCAGCAGATAGCTGTTGTCACGTATGAAATTTGCATTGTACTTCCGCTTCCCGGTTTCATGCAGCGGCATCAGGTCGTGCAACAGCGGCAAAAGGCGGGGACTCTCGCCCCGCGCATGCAGGCTGTAGGTATAATCCGAGACGACCCGTGGCTGGCTGATCGTGACCAGGATCTTTCCGTTCAGGTCAATCGGGCGGACTGCCCCCGCCGGGATCGCCGCCCAGCGTTTCAGGTTGGTCCGCCGGGCAAAAAACTCGCCGATCCGATAGCTCAGCGCGTCATGAGCATAGACCCGGCTCCGGCGCAGGCGCCTGGGCTTGGCTTCGGGCGGCAGGCCCAGAGCCAATGTGCCGTTCGCCGCCTCTGCTCCCAGCCGGGGACGCAGTTCGAAAAACCGCCGATGCCCGGGAGAGTATATCACGAAGGACAGGTCTGCCCCGCTTCGAGACAGCGCATAGCCGACCTCCGTGATCGTATGCGCGATTCCGTAAAACCGCACTTTGGCGCTCATCGCGTAGAAAAGCTCGCTCAGGTCATAGTGAATGCGCGGCATGGCGGTGTTGGGGCTCCAAAAACAGGCAGCCCTCTGCACCGGGCCCGGGGCCGTGTTTAGGCCATGCCGGTGCAGGTTTCCAAGACATGCAGAGCGGGTGGGCGGGATCAGGCCGGATTTGTCACAGCCGCCGGTCAGGCACCGCCCTTGGCGCTTTGGCGGCGAATGGCCTAAGACCCTCTCAAGAGAGCATTACGGGCAGAGCGGGTTTTTATGGGACTTCGAAGAGCTTACAGGAAATGGAAGATCAGGCAGTCCCAAAGAGATGCCAGCAAACCGCCCGCCCCTGCGCCCCAGTCGCTCCCGGACCGGCGGCAAGCAATTTACCTGGGCAACCAGACCCTGCTGACCGAAACTTTCTTTGGCAGAAAAATCTATCTCGATGCTTCGGATGTCAGTTTGACGCCTCATATTATCTGGGACGGACGCTGGGAGCCGTGGGTGACCAGCTTTTTCCAACGGGAGATCAAGCCCGGCCATGTTTTCGTCGATATCGGCGCGAATTGCGGCTTCTTCTCGGTTCTGGCCGCTGACCTCGTGGGGCCGGACGGCGCGGTGATCGCCCTCGAACCCCAGGCCCGTCTTGCCCGGCTGGTCCGCAACTCGATGCACGTCAACGGGTTTGACCGGTTTGCCCGCTGTATTCCGGTCGCGGTGGGAGAGAAGGCTGAAACCGCCAGACTGGCGAAAAGCGATTTTCTGTCAGGGTCGGCCTCGCTCGTTGGTTTGCGCTACTCCGAGGACAGCTCTGAAACGGTAACGGTCGAACCTCTGACGCAGATCCTGGAACAGGCCGAGCACCTTCTGCAGCGCGCCTTGCCGCCCGATGTCATCAAGATAGATGCAGAAGGGTACGAATGGATGATCTGGAATGGTGCGCGCGATCTCTTCGCCCGGTGCCCCCGGCTTGTGATCTGCATGGAATTCAGCCCCATGCGTTATCTGGAGCTTGAGCAGTCGCCGATCGCATTCTTGCAGGCCATCATGGCAGATGGGTTTTCGATCTCGCGCCTCGACCAGAAATCGCGCGAGCACCCTGTCTCGGAGTCAGAAATGGAAACCATCGCCGACCCCTCCGGGCAGACTGACCTGATCCTGCGCAAAGCCTCCTAACCCCGCGCCGCCTTGCCCTTTACCCAGCCCAGGAACGCAGCCTCGGGGCGGCGCAGGCGCGGGCGGCCTGTCGCCTCCCAGAAAGCCCGCCACTCGGCTTCAAGCGCATAGACATCGGCCCCCGGCATCATCGCACGGGCGGTCGCGCGCACCCCGTCCTCAAAGAGCGGCAACTGCGGGCCGGATTCGATCACGGCCGCTCGGAGAGAGAAGCGGATCATGTCGCCTGGCTCTTCTTCCATGTCGTAGTCCGGCAGGTGGCCTGAGGCGATCATGTCGCGCAGCATCTTGCGGAACACCCGGCGCGGCGAGGCCGAACCCGATTTCTTCAGCAGCAAATCGACCGAGACCCGCCATTTAGGCTGCTTGCCGCAATGCTTGCGCGCGATCTCGTAGATACGCCGCTCCAGGGGTTTGCGCAGCCGGAAATAGTCACGGCTGAGTGTCAGGACCGATTTCGACAGCACAGCCTGGTAGAGCCAGTCCGACAGGGTCACCGCAACCGATACCATCCGCCCGCCCCGGGCCCGGCGCACGATCTCCCAGCTTTCGATCAGACCGAAGCCACGGGTAACCTCCACATTCCCGATGGTCAGGTTCGTCGTGATCCGGGTTCCGGCCAGGCGTTCGAATGCCTCGCGCAGGCGGCGATAGGCGTCTCCGCTGGTCTCACGATTGGTGGCAATCAAAAGATCATGGGCCTTCAGATGGACCGTTCGGCTCACCTCGCGGCCTGTGTTGAGCGCCGCCATCAACTGGCTGATACAGAAGATCAGGATGTCCTTGTCATGGAGCGTCGCGAGCCCCTTCACGCTGGGTGTCACCGTGATCTCCACCCCGTTATGCTCGTAACTCAGCACCCTGCGATCCGGCCGCGTGGCGAGCGAGAATATCGGATGCTCCATGGTCGCCAGATCATCCTTGGGGATTGCATCGAACATGTCGCACAGAAAGAAATCCAGCTGCGGATGCCGGTCGGGCAAAAGCACGCCCCCGCCTGTTACCGTGCCCATGGCGCGGCCCTCTTCTTGCACTGCATCTGCTCGACTCACGTTATCGTGGTTTTATTGACGCTCACCCTATGCAGCCACGCGCCTTGAATCCAGCTTCCGCTTCGTGGGTTCAGAGTCGGTCCTTCGGGGGTTCGGAATCACCTAAACGTGGTATCAGAGTCACCATGGTCCTTCGGTTGGATCAAAAACTCTTCTGGTTCAAAGTGATAAGAGTCAGAATAATGTGCTTAACAGACTCAATAACACATAATTAACAGAGAAATTTGTTGCGGCTCTATCCCGCGGACCGGCAAACCCGCAGACTCTGAAAGATATTTTGCTTAGAAAAACCGATTTGTTGTGCCTCTCGTGACATGTGATACCTTTTGTGGTACACGGTGGAAAACACATCACATCGAGCGGATTTCATGGCAAAAGACAGTGCGGACCAACCTCCGTATTTCAACATCGACCCCGACACGGCGCTCCGGGAATTGGGGGCACCTACAAGCACTTCCGACTTCGCGGAAATCGCACAGGCTTGTCAGCACGGACGGGCGGATCTGGCTTCCAGGGGCATAAGTGAGGACGGCCACAAACGTCTTCGCCTTTTCTCGACCTGGGAGATCACCCGCTATCTTATTCCCGTGGCCCAAGCCCATTTCCGCCGGGTGCTGAAACAGCACCCTGATCTGCCACAGGGACGTTCGGAAACGGAAGGTGGTGCCAAGTGGTTTACCCTGGATGAGGTGCTGCGCCTGCGCGGTCATTTCGCAGCGGAAGGATCGCGCGCCAAGGAATACGCCCCCTATCGCCCTGAAGGGCTACCGGCCAAAATGGTGGCTGTTGCGAATTTCAAAGGCGGTGTCGGCAAAACCTCGACGGCGGCCCATCTGGCGATGTCGGCGGCCCTTGATGGCTACAAGGTTCTGGTGATCGACCTCGATTCCCAGGGCTCGATGACCTCGATTTTTGGCGGCAAGGTCGAGGACGAATGGGGCACCGTTTTTCCACTTCTCGCGCGCCACTATGCCACCCATCTGCGGCGCGAAAATCGGGCACGGCTCGACCGTGGGGACGCCCCACAACCGATTGATGACACGTTGAGCGAAGCCCTGACACTGTCGGCAGGCGATGTGATCCAGCCGACGCACTGGCCCAATATCGACCTGATTGGCGCGCAGCTGAATCTCTATTGGGCCGAGTTTCAGATCCCGGTCTGGCGCGTGGCAGCCCGGGGCTGGAAACTCTGGGATGCTCTCTCCGACCGGTTGGAGGAGGATGGTGTTCTGGATACCTATGACGTCATCTTCATCGATACCCCCCCGGCGCTCGGCTACCTGACAATCAATGGACTGGCGGCGGCGGATATCCTGCTGGTGCCGCTTGGGGCCTCCTTTCTGGAATTCGATTCGACGGGGCGGTTCTTTGACATGCTTCACGCCACTTTCGCTTCGATCGAGGATGGAGAGAACATGGCAGCCCGGGCGCTGGGGCGTGAGGAAACAGCCTTTGAGTGGGATGCAGTCCGCGCGGTGCTGACTCGCTTTGATGGCAGCCAGCAAGCCGAACTCGCCGCATTGATACAAGCCTATCTGGGACCCACGCTCAGCCCTCACCGGCAGGATTTCACAGCCCTCATCGGGCAGGCGGGTGAACAGGTCTCGGGCATTTACGAAGCCGATTACCGTGATTTCAATCGCGAGACCTATGTGCGCGGGCGCGAAACCTTCGATGCCACCTATGCGGCCTTCAAACGGCTGCTTCTGGGGGTCTGGCGGCGTGAAGAGGCCGAGCGGAACGCCGCGCAGGCGACCGGAACGGCCGCACAATGAGTGCCCCCTGCCCCGCCCGACCGTTCGCGACCCTAAGGTTTGGGCAATCCCCGCATGGCAAACTGCCGCCGCAAGGTTCCAGCCCGGAGGTTTTCCATGGCCAAGCGTAGACGTCTGACCCCCGCGAAGGGGGAGCATCTGGACATGACCGGAGCGCCGAGACTGGAGACCAGGGCCATGCCGATGGCCCCGCCGATTGCACAGGTCGCAGGCGATGCTTCGGCCCAGTCCGCTCTCGTGGATCTGACCGAAATGGTGCAAAGCGCCCGCGAGGAGGGGCGCCTGATACAGGCCCTGCCGATTGATGCAATCGAGGCGCGTTACCTGGTGCGTGATCGCCTGCTGGATGGTTCTGATGAAGACATGGAAAGCCTTGTCGAGAGCCTGCGCAGGCGGGGCCAGCAAACCCCTGTCGATGTCGTCGATCTCGGGGCGGGCCGCTATGGGCTGATCTCGGGTCTGCGCCGTCTGACGGCGCTGCGGGGTCTGCAATCCGAGACCGAAGACGGCGCGGAAAACACCACGGTTCTGGCCCGGCTGATCTCCCCCGAAAGCGCTCCGGCGGCCTATGTCGCCATGGTCGAGGAAAACGAAATCCGGGTCGGGCTGAGCTATTACGAGCGCGCTCGTATCGTTTTGAGAACGGTGGATGCAGGGGTGTTCGGGACGCAGCGGGAGGCCCTGCAGACGCTTTACGCGACAGCGTCGCGGGCGCGCCGCTCGAAAATCAAGAGCTTTGTTACGGTGGTCGAGGCACTTGACCGGGTTCTGCGCTGGCCCACGCAACTGGGCGAGCGGATGGGGCTGGCATTGTCGCGGGCTCTGACAGAGCATCCCGGTTTGGCAAAGACCATCAGTCAGGATTTGCACGGACGGCCCGTGGACAGCGCCACGGAAGAACTGGCCCGGCTGGACGGGCACCTGACGCGGCTCCGCGATGCAGCCGCCGGCCAGAAGCCGGGAAAAACCAGTCAGAGCGGCTCTGCGGATGGGACCGGACCAACGAATACGGCCGAGGAAATCGCCCCCGGCATTCGCTTGTCCCGGATGGCCAGAGGCGGCGGTCTGTCCCTGACCGGGCCGGGGATTGATCCGGCCTTTGAAACCGCGCTGCGGGACTGGGCCCGTGCGCGGTTCCCGGCTGCCGGAAAACCCGGGTAAAGGTCAGCACTTCTGCCTCAATGTTTCGCGCGCGAAACATCTCTGCAATGGAGCTTGTGACGGGCTTCAGCTTGAGCGGGGACCCAGAATGCGAGCACGCAGAGCCAGCGCGATATTGCTTCCCTGCCGTTTCAGCTCAGCCCGGTGGGACCGGCGCGCCGCCGCCGTTTCGTTCTTGTCGAGCGCGGGACCGGGTGGCACCGAGGCCGCGGCAATGTCGCTTTTGGCCCCGGTCGTTCCAAACGGCGCGGGGTCGAGCGCGAAACCCTGCCCGGTTTCACACATCAATCTTCGGATGACGTGATCGACCGGCCCGGACGGTCGCGGGGCTTGCGCGGCAAAACGAGCGGCCCCGGCGCGGCTCCACAGGAGTGCCGTGGAAACCACGGGGAAATAGGGCGCGCGGAAAAGCGTCATGCCGTCTGGCAACCAGCCACTGGTGTGAACGGGTTTTCGCAGCATTCTTGGCTTTCGGGACAGGTTCACCAGTTCCCAGCCTGAATCTGTGCCCTGCATATGAGCGAAGACATCGCCTGCGATCTCCCAGGCACCGGGCTGAGCCAGGAAATCGTCTTCCAGCACCAGTCCGGCATCGGCTCCGCTGTTCAGAAACGCCTTTGCTGCGGCCTGATGTGACAGGTAGCAGCCGATCTCGCCCGTCGTCATGTCCCGTCCGAATTTTCGCCGGCTTGCGGTCGCGTCATAAGTCGGGAAATCCGCAAGCTTTCGGCCGCGCCCGTCCACCGCCGCCAGGCGTGTAAATGTAAGTTCCGCAGACTCCATTTGCCGCCGTGCGCTTTCAAGCCTCCCGGTGCTGCCATCGAGGTTGATCAGGAAAATGGGGCAGGTCAGAGCGGGCATGGGCAATATCCGGGGAAAACGGGGCTTGGCTAGACCTTGAGAGACGTCAGCGCAAGCGCGGGGTTCGTTGTTTGACAGGGCCTCTTTTTTTGCCCAAGACGGTTCGACTGTCTTGCCGCCTCAAGGGTTTGCCCGTGTTTCAGAGTCTCCTTTTCTTCAATTTGATATGGAACGCCGTCACGACTCCGGGAAGGTTCTGGTGACGTCCTCAGAGCGCGCGGCACTTTGCGGGGCGGTCCTTCCGTTCCTGCTGCCCTGGAAGCAACTCGACCCTTCACTGAAGGTGGCCGACCTAGGCAAGACCGGGACTGACTGGAAAATGCTGCTCGGCGGACAAGGGGTCGAGGTGAGTGCAGATGTGACGGGGGTGCCGGACGGCGCGGCGGTTGTCACGGGTTTCAGCCATCTCGATACCGTGCCGCTCCAGGATTTGCCGCTCTGGCTGGAGCGCGCCCGGAGTGCAATGCGCCCCGGCGGCGTGCTGATCCTGGGCGGCAGCAATCCTGAGCATCCGGAAGTCTCGCAAGAGTTGCCATTGCCCGGACAGATGGTCCGGGTGTTTCGCGATGCAGGTTTCGCGCGCGTGCGCGAAATTTTCCCTAGCCCCATAGCGGAAAGTGGGTCTCCAAGCCTTGAAGCGGTGTTCTACGGGATCAGCCCGGTTTATGCCGTCGTTGCGCAGGCCCCGGCCCGGGGTGGCCGGTTCGATCTGTTTTCACCGGCATTTGCGGCCGACCCCGGTCCCGATCGCCGGGAACTGCTGCAACGCTATCAGGCCTGGCTTGAGCGGGCCTTGTGGGAACGCGCGCATGAGGACGCCAATCTCAGGGCCGAGATAGAGGCGTTGCGCGCCGAGCTTGCCCGCGCGACCCGGCGTCGGGGATTGCGAAAATTCGTCTACAAGCTGAAACAACGCCGTCTGGCCCGGCGCGCAATGTCGCAAGAGCGCCCTGCCCAGTCCGCCCCTGCGCCGGAGCGGGAGGTTGCCGTTGCGCCCGTCGATCCGGTGCCGTTGTCGCCGCGCGAACTGGCCTTGCGGGACCGGCTTGCCGGCTCCGGGTCGGCGTAGACGATGCGCCTTCTGATTGATCTGCAATGCGCGCAAAGCGGCAGCCGGACCCGCGGGATCGGGCGCTATGCACTGAGCGTTCTTGATGCGCTTCTGCCTGTGGCCGAGGCTGCGGGGCACGAGATTCACCTGCTGGTCAACACAGCCTTTCCCGGAACCATCCCGGAGTTGCAGCGCCGCTATCCGGACGTGCATGCCGAACAGCGCATTCATGCGTTTCACGGGCTGGAAAATTCGGGCCTCTACCATGTCAGCGGTCCCTGGCGGAAAGCCGCCTCGGGTGTGCTGCGCGACTTCGCCATTGCCGGGCTCGCCGTGGACGCCGTCTTCTGCCCCAGCATTTTCGAAGGCGAGAGCGAAAATTTCGCGCTTCGCCCTCTGGCCCTGTCAGACACGCCTTCGATCGGGGTGCAGCACGATCTGATCCCGTTGCAGATGCCCGAGATCTATTTTGGCCCGAATCCGGAATTCGCCGCTTTCTTCCATGCACGTCTGGCCGAGGTGCCCTCCTATGCCGCCCTGATTGCCGTGTCCGGGGCGACCCGGAACGAGACGCTGGAACTGCTCGATTTTCCAGGCGAACATATCCACGTTGTTCCGGAAGATGCCGGGGCGCAATTCGCGCCGCCCGATACGATGGGGCTGGCAGAGATGGACGCCCTGCGGAGCCGTTTGAACCTGCCACGGCCTTATCTGTTTTACGCCGGGTCGGGAGAACCGCGCAAGAACCTCACCGGGCTGGTCCGGGCCTATGCCGCCCTGCCCCATGGCTTGCGCGAAACCCATGATCTGGCCATCGCGGGTCTGCTCACGAAAGAGGAAGTGGCCGGCATTGGGCGGCTGGCCGGGGAACTTGCTCTCGATCCGTCCCGCATCCGGCTTCTGGGCCATGTTTCCGAAGCGGATCTGCCGGGTCTCTATGGTCTGGCGGCGCTTTTCGTCATGCCGTCCTTCCGGGAAGGTTTCGGTCTGCCGGCACTGGAAGCGATCCGCTGTGGCACGCTTGTGCTCGGCGCAAATGCAACCAGCCTGCCCGAAGTGATCGGCACGCCCCAGGCGCTTTTCGATCCGAACGACATTGCGGCCATGGCGGCCCTGATCGAACGGGGGTTGAGCGATCCCGGGTTTCGCGCCGAAACGATTGCGGCTCAGTCGGCGCATGCCGGGCGTTTCTCCTGGGAGAGAGCGGCGCGGGAGACGCTGGCCTTGCTCACCCGCTACGCATGTCCGGCACGTCCCGCCGGGGGCTGGCCGGAAGTTCAGGCCCGGCTCGATGACCTTGAGGCCCAGGCGATTGCAGCCCTGCGCGCCCTGCCCGTCCCCGAGGCCGGACCGAGGGCGCGGGATTGGGACGATCTGGCCCGTGGGATGCTGCACACGCGGCTTGCCGTGGAAGACGCCTGGCGTCCGCACCGGCTGCCGGAGACGGGAGACCTTAGCTGGCGGCTCGAAGGCCCGTTCGACAGCAGCTACAGCCTGGCTTCTGTAAACCGCGAGACAGCGCGGGCGCTGTCCCGGCGCGGGATCGAAGTGGCGCTCGTCTCCGCTGAAGGCCCCGGCCCGTTCGATCCCGATCCGGATTTTCTGGAAGCGCATCCCGATCTGGCAAAGATGCACCGCGCAGGGCAGGGGCGGCGGTCCGAGGCGTCCCATGTCACCAGCCGCAACATGTTTCCGCCACGGGTCTCGGACATGCGCGCCCCGGTGAACCTGTTGCACGGCTATGCCTGGGAAGAGACCGGTCTGCCGCAAAGTTACACGCGGGACATGACCGCCCATCTGCAAGGGCTTCTGGTCACGGCCCCCCATGTGAAAAAACTCTTCGAAGACGCTGGTATCGGGTTGCCTGTGCATGTTGTCGGCAACGGGGTCGATCATTTCGATCTTGTCCCGGAACCACTTCCCGTGGCGCTTCCCGAGGCAACCTTCACCGTGCTCCATGTCTCGTCCTGTTTCCCGCGCAAGGGGGCGGATGCCCTGCTTGCGGCCTTTGCCGATGCTTTTGACGGGGCAGAAGATGTCCAACTCGTCATAAAGACCTTCCCCAATCCCCATAACGACATAGCCGAACAGATCGCGGCTTTGCGCGCGGCACGCACGGGCCTGCCGCCCATCACCGTGATCGAGGAGGAACTGAACCCAGGCCAGATGCACGGCCTCTTTGTTTCAGCCGATCTTCTGGCGGCCCCGTCCCGGGCCGAGGGCTATTGCCTGCCGGTGGCCGAAGCGGTGCTGGCGGGCACGCCGGTCCTGACCACAGGCTGGGGCGGGCAGACGGTGTTCAGGGGCAATCCGCTGGTCACGTTTCTCGATTATGCCTTTGCGGCGTCCGAAAGCCATCTGGGGGCCTGGGATGGCGTCTGGGCCGAACCGGATCACGACGACCTGGTGTCAAAGCTGCGCACGGCGCGCGCAGCACCCCCACCCGATGCCGGGACCCGCGCCAGGGCGGCGCGCCTGTTGCGCCAGGATCATGGCTGGGACCGGGTGGCGGAACGTTCCGAAGCGGCCCTGCGCAACATCCTGACGGCCCGCCCCGTCCCGCCGCCGCGGGTTGGCTGGGTGTCGAGCTACAACACGCGCTGCGGGATCGCGACATATTCGGCGCATCTGATCGGGGCATTCCCGGATACGGTCACGGTTTTTGCCTCCGAGACCGAAGATCGCACCGATCCCGATGGACCGGAGGTGCGGCGCTGCTGGCATCAGGACGGGCAGGATACCCTGGCCCGGATGCAGGCTGAGATCGAAGCCGCGGATCCGCAGGTGCTTGTAATCCAGTTCAATTACGGTTTTTTCAGTTTCCCGCATCTCGCGGCGCTGATCGGGCAGGCAACAGCGGCCGGACGACGCGTGGTGATGATGCTGCATTCCACCGATGACAGCGCCGTATCCCCCGAGCGGCATCTTGCCGGTATCCTGCCGGCGCTGGCCGCCTGCGACCGGCTGCTTGTGCACTCGGTCCATGACATGAACCGGCTGAAAGCGATGGGGCTTGAAGAAAACGTGGCCCTCTTTCCCCACGGGGTGCCTTACGCCGAGGTTCCGCCCCCGCCCCCGATGTCGCCAACGCGCCCGGTCGTGCTGGGAACATACGGGTTCTTCCTGCCGCCAAAAGGGCTGGACAAGCTGATCGAGGCCGTGGCGCTTTTGCGCGACCGCGGCGAAGCGGTGGCGCTGCAGATGATCAACGCGGAATATCCGGTGAGCGACTCGGCCGATGCCATCGCAACTGCCCGCGCCCGGATCACGGAGCTTGGTCTTGAGGAGGTTGTGAGTCTGGAGACAGGCTTCCTGGAAGACGCCGAAAGCTTTGCGGGTCTTGGCGCGGCGGACCTTCTGGTATTCCCCTATCGGCAGACGGCGGAATCCGCGAGCGGAGCGCTGCGCCAGGCGCTGGCGCTTGAGCGGCCTGTATGCGCGACGCCCCTGGCAATCTTCGATGATGTGGAGTCGCAGATTCTGCGCCTGCCGGGGACGAGCGCCCAGGTGATTGCCGATGGGCTTGCGCCAATGATTCAGGCCCTGCGCGATCCTGCGTCAGTTCCCGAAACGGCGGAACGGTTGAAGACCGCGATGCAAAATACCGCCCGCTGGCGCGAAAGCCATGCATACCAGACCCTCGGCCCCCGCCTCTGGCGTCAGATCAGAGCAATTTCCAGTGGGCCGCAGCCTGGCCAAATGGGATAATTCTTCCGGATTCTCGCCAAAACCGGCCCGTTTCGAGATTCTCCCATGTCTTTCGGTCTGCCCTGAAGGCGTGAAAAAACCACACCTGCCAGCGTTGCATGAAAGCCACTGCGCGATTTTTGGGTGATCTTCTAAACCATTTATTATCAAATGCTTACGTTGAAAAAGAGATGGGGTATACAAATCACTATACGTTTCTTCTTGCGTGAAGTTGCAAGAAGGGGTAGTGCAGACTTGAGACAGCCCGTAAAGGCAGTCGTGAGGTAGTGTCGAGTACGCTAGACGTGTGTCTGGCGGTTTGGCACGTATCAGAAATGACGCGGCTGCAGGCTGCACCGAATTCAAAAGGACCCGGTGAGAGGGTCCGAATAAGAGGGAACTTCTATCCATGGCACTCGATCTGACAGCACTGTCCCCAAAAGAAGCGATCACGGTACTTTATGTTGGTTACTACGACCGGGCCCCTGACCCGGCCGGTCTGCAGTACTGGATTGATCGCCACGAGGAGTTCCTGGATGGAGCCGGCGATGGCGATGCGGGGATGTCCCTTGCCCAGATCGCCGAGAGCTTCTCGGTACAGAACGAGACGACGACGAAGTACCCGTTCTTCCTGGCGCCCGACGTTGCGTCCGCGCAGGCGTTCATCACGTCTGTCTACCTGAACCTGTTCAACCGCGCGCCGGATGCAGCTGGTCTGGCCCACTGGACCGGCGAGATCATCGCGGCCCAGGCCGACAACTCGGACGATCTGACGGTTGGTACGATCATCGTCGATATTATTTCCGGTGCCCTGGATTCCGCGGACGGCAACGACCTCACCACGATCACGAACAAGATTGCGGCTGCCACCAACTTCGTCATGGATCTCACCGAAGCCGGGATCATCAATTCCACTGCCGATTACCAGCAGGAAGATCCGGCGGCCTACCAGGCCGCGGTCGATGTTCTGGATGGTGTTACGGACGATCCCGCCACCGTCACGGCGGCCGCTGCCGAGACAGACACGTTTGTTTCGCAAGCCACCAACACCGCCCCGACCGCTGGCGATGACACCGACTCCGTCGCCGAAGACGGCGTTCTGAACGGCTCGCTCACCGGTGGTGACAGCGACCCTGACGGCGACAGCCTGAGCTATTCGCTGAACACCGGCGCGTCGAACGGTTCGGTCACGGTGAACGCGAACGGCACTTACACCTACACACCGGATGCCGATTACACCGGCACCGACAGCTTCACCTACACGATCGATGACGGCCGCGGCGGCACGGACACGGCGACGGCGACGATCACCGTTACCCCGGTCAACGACGCTCCGACAGCAGTTGCCGGTGCGGCAGCGCTCAACGAAGATGATGTCATCGTCAGCTCGGTCACGGCCAGCGATGTCGAGGATGCCACGGTTGACCTAGTGTTCTCGCTGAACACCGGCCCGTCGGACGGTGTTGTGACCGTCGATCCGGATGGCACCTACGAGTACACACCGGATGCCGATTTCAACGGCACCGACAGCTTCACCTATACTGTGACCGACACGGATGGCGGCACGGACACGGCGACGGTTTCGCTGACGATCAGCCCGGTCAATGACGCGCCGGTTGCAATCAACGGCACGCTCAATGCCGTCGAGGACACGCCTGCGCCCGGCAATGTTTCGGTCCTGGCGGATGACATTGATGGCGACCTGCTCGGCTATGCGGTTTCGACCCAGGCGGCCAACGGCACCGTGGTCATGACCGGCTCGGGTGCTTTCACCTACACCCCGAATGCGAACTTCAACGGCACTGACGACTTCACCTTCACCGTGTTTGACGGTTCCACGACGGACACCGCGACGGTTTCGATCTCGGTTGCTGCGGTGAACGACGCCCCGGTTTCGAGCGGCGGTGCGATCACCGTGAACGAAGACACCTCGGGCAACGGTCTTGTGACCGCCTCTGACGTGGACGGCGACCCGCTGACCTTCGCGCTGGCCTCCTATGTCGGCAATGGCAGCGTCACGGTGAATCCCGATGGCACGTTCAACTACACGCCTGGTCTCAACGAGAACGGCACGGACAGCTTCACCTACACCGTTTCGGACGGCCAGGGTGGCAGCACGACCCAGACCGTCAACGTGACGATCAACCCGATCAACGATGCACCTGTTGCGGGCAACGAAGTTGCGTCGGGCAACGAAGACACGCCGATTGCGGGCAATGTCTCGGATTCGACTTCGGATGTTGATGGCGACAGCCTGATCCACTCTGTCACGGTAAACCCGAATAACGGCACCGTGGCGATGACGGGTGGCGGCGCCTTCACCTATACGCCGAACCTCAACTTCAACGGTACGGACGCGTTCCAGTACACCGTTTCGGACGGCAATGGCGGCACCGATACGGCTGTTGTCAGCCTGACGGTCAACGCGGTGAACGACGCGCCGACGACGGCGGGTGGTGCAATCACCGTGACCGAGGACACACCGGGCAACGGTGTTGTGACCGGTTCGGATGTGGACGGCGATCCGCTGACCTTCGCGCTGGTGACCAACGGCTCCAAGGGTGCCGCCACGGTGAATGCCGATGGTACCTTCACCTATGTGCCGAATGCTGACGCAACCGGCACCGACAGCTTCACCTACTCGGTCAATGACGGCAGCCTGACGAATTCGAGCACGGTCAACGTGACGATCACGCCGGTCAACGACGCGCCTGTCGCGGGGGCCGAGAACGCAACGACTGCGGAAGACACGGTTCTGAACGACAGCCTGCCGGCGGCAGCGGACGTTGACGGTGGCGCGCAGACCTTTGCGCTGCTTGCCAACGCATCGAACGGCTCGGTCACGGTGAACGGCAACGGCACCTACACCTACACGCCGAATGCGAACTTCCACGGCACGGACAGCTTCACCTATACCGTCAACGACGGTGCGGGTGGTTCTGACACCGGCACCGCGACGATCACGGTGACCTCGGTCAACGATCCGGTCGTTCCGACGACCCCGATCGCTGTGAGCACCCTGGAAGACATTGTTCTGAACAGCCAGGTTACGGCTTCGGATGCGGATGGCGATGTTCTGACCTACTCGCTGGCCACGAATGCGACCAATGGCGACGTGGCGGTGAATGCCGACGGGACGTTCACCTATACACCGGACCCCGATTACAACGGCCCGGACAGCTTCACCTGGTCGGTGACGGACAATAACGGCAGCACGCAGACCGGAACGGTCAACATCACCGTCGATCCGGTGGACGATGTTCTGACAACGGGCATCGACAACCTCAATGGCGGGTCCAACGACGACGTCTATCTCGGCAACGAGAACACCCTGACCGCAGGCGACGTGGTCATCGGCGGTGGCGGCACCGACAAGGTCATCGTCAATACGACAACTTTCAGCGTTCTCCCGACGCTTTTCAACGCGTTCACGCTGGACGTGGAAGAATTGCAGGTGACCGCGGATGGTATTCTGGCCGGTGTTACCTATGATCTGTCGAGCTCGTCGATCACCGGCAACACGCTGACCAACACCAACTCGACCGTGGATGTGCGGTTCCTGTTCACCAACATGAACCCGGATGGTCCGGACGCGGATGGCCGTGGCCAGATCGATCTGCAGCTTCTGAACCTGACCAACAACGCCAATACCCGCCTTGATGTGCGGAATGGCGATGTCGGCGGCGGTTCGGACGAGGCCAATGTCAAGGTCACGTCGAGCGATGACGATCTGAACAACGACACCGGCATCATCATGCTGGATGACGGCCTCGAGTTCCTCGATCTCGACACAATCGGAAGTGCCGGTAACGTGGCCATCGACGGGATCGTAACCGATCCGAATGTGGATGTGGGCTCTGGTGTCAACACGGTCAATATCCAGACCGCCGTGACACTTCAAATCGGTGACACGAACAACGACTCGACCGCAGTCAGCGTCGGCACGTTCGGTGGCGGCAGCGGTTCGGTGACGGCCAACGCCGGCGCGGATGTCACCGGTTTCGAGAATCCGTTCGGCTCGGCAACACCGAATGTCTTCGGTATTGCCGAAGGGGTTCCGACGGTCGGCCTGATCGACGCTTCGGCGACGAACGGCTTCGGCACCGGCGGTTCGACCGGCAATGTGCGCCTGTCGGGCTTTGACAACGCCTTTGGCTTCACCATCCGTGGTGGCAGCGGCAATGACCTTCTGACCGGTTCGAACAATGGCGGCGACGCCATCTTCGGCAATGGCGGCAACGACACGATCGACGGCAACGGCGGCAATGACACGCTGCGCGGTGGCGACGGCAATGACGTCCTGATCGGTGGCGCCGGCAACGACGTTCTCTTTGGCGATGCCAATAACGATGCCCTGTTCCTCGGCGAAGCCGGTGGCGCAGGCCAGCTTCAGCAGGCCTTTGGTGGGTCGGGCGATGATTTCATCGATGCTGCTGGTACAGTTGATGGTGCACTCACCATTCGGGGCGATACCGGCAACGATGTGATCGTGGTTCAGGCTGCCAATATGGATGGCCGTGCCGACGGCAATAATGCGCCGCCTGTGGGCTTCGACCAGATCGACGGCAATGACGGCAGCAACACCAATGACGGCACCGACGACACGCTGTTCCTGCTGGGTGGCAACGGGGCAACCTGGAACGATGGGTCTTCCGCGAACTTCGGTCTGAACGACACGACCCGGATCGAGCAATACGTGGCCCAGGACGGTGGTTTGGGCGGCACACAGGTCCAGAACTGGAACCTGGGAACCGGGGCCAACCCGCCCACGGTGCTGGCCAGCAACTACAATGCCGGCCAGGGCAGCACGATCACCTTTGACGGGCGTGACGACAATGTGTCGCTCAACGTCGATGCCCAGTCCCTGACCCGTGGTGTGAACTTCCTCGGTTCGGATGCGGCCAACCGGTTCGAGGGCAGCTCGGCCGCCGACACGATCACGGCGGACAGCGATTTCCTTGGGGCCAACCCTGGCGACTCGTTTGACGGCAATGGCGGCAACGATCTGTTCCTGTTCGGTTCCGAGCAGCTGCAAACCGGCGGTATCATCGTCAATGGCGGTGGGGGCACCGACACGATCCAGATCCAGGAAGGCTTCCGCACCGCTGCCTCGGGCATCGACGGAAACTTCACCAACATCCAGGTCATCGAGTACCAGGACACCAACGGTAACAACAGCAACCAGGGCGACACGAACCTGTCGATCGACGGCACCTTCACCAATGGCGGTGCCGGGACCCTGACCGTCACGGGTTCTGACCTTGGTCTTTTTGAAGACATGAGGATCGACGCACGCGGCGCGGCCGCGGGACAGAACTTCAACTTCATCGGCGGCAATGGCGACGATCAGTTCCGTCTGGGTCAGAACCTTGACGGCAACATCACCATCGATGGTGGCGCGGACAATCTCAACCGGGCTTCGGCACCGAGTGAGTCCGGTTATGGCTTCGGCAGCTCCAACATCCTCGAGGTGAACCTCGACGGTGTCACGCTTGGTGACGGCGCGTTCGCCAATGTGAGCAACATGCCCATCATCGACCTGGAATCGGACGGTACTCCGGTTGCGGGCACGATCAACCTCGGCGCCAACGCGGTAAATGCCGGTGTCCTGATCGTTGACGCTTCGGCGCTTGATGCGGCGGGCCATGACGGCTCGACCATCGATGCCTCTGGCTTCACCAACGATCTGACGGTGATCGACGGTGATGCCGACCTGATCATCATCACCGATGCCAAGGACTCGGTTGTGCTTGCTGGCGGTACCGACAACATCTCGACCGGTCAGGATGAGGACAAACTGTTCATCACCGGCTCCGATCTGGATGACTCCGACACGGTCGATATGGGTGAAGCGCCTGGCGCGGGCACCGATACGGACTCGATCGTGCTGCGCAACGGCCTCGGCGGTGTCGATGCCGGGATCGATCTGGACACCCAGACGAACTTTGAAAAGATCGTCATGGAAACCGGCGGTCGCACCAACAATGACACCTTTACCCTGCGCTTCCAGGATGGCGGTGTCGGCACCTACACCTCGGTGACGGATGTCGAGATCGACTTCTCGGGCAACAATGACGCTGGCGATACGACCAATGTCATCCTTGAAGGTGCAAACTCGAACGACGGCAGCCCGAACCAGACCGGCGACGGTACGGTAACGTCGAACCTGTCGCTGTCGATCACCGGTCAGTCCGGTTCGGACAACCTGGTCAAAGGCAACACCGGCAACAACAACAAGATCGTGGCCGATCTTGGCGCGGGCAACGACTCTGTCCGTTCCGCCGGGACCGACATGGGCGACATGACGGTTGACGGTGGCTCCGACAACGGGATCGGCGGGTTCCATTCCGGGGTTCAGGGCGACTTCCTCGACCTGATCGTCAATGGGCCGACGGTCGATGACGATGCGATCAACTTCACCAATTTCGAGACCGTGACTTCGACCGGGGCCGGTGGCCGTGTTGTCGGCACCTTCGGCCGCGAATTTGACGAGGCTGGCATCCTGAAGGTCATCGGCGGATTGGGCGACGACAACCTGACCCTGAACGGTGACTTCAACAACGCCCTGGTGGTCGAGATCGATGCAGGCGGCGATGACACCATCGACGCCTCGGCCTCGACCTCGGTGCTGACGATCCATTCCGAGAACGGTGGCATCAGCGGCGACACGATCAAGGGTGGTTCGACAACGGGTGATTTGCTCTCGCTCGATTTCGACTCCACTTCCACCGCCGACCTGACCAACATGTCGGGTGTGGAGACCATCGAAATCTCTGAAAGCGGGTCGGGTACGTTCGACATACTTCTGGGTACGGGCACCACTGCTCTGACGATCAATGTACCGGTTCCCGGTCGGAGTGAATTCGATGGTGAGACGCTCAACATCGACGGTTCGACCTATGGTGCTGCGATCAACTACAATGGCTCGACCGATAACCCGGAGTTGAATATCACGACCGGGGCTTCCGGCGACACGATCAATGCCGGTTCCGGCAATGACACGATCAAGACCCAGGGCGGCGCGGATACGGTCAATGCCGGTGCTGGGAACGACAATGTCGAAGGCGGCGCCGGTATCGACACCCTGAACGGCGAGGCTGGTAACGACACCATCGACGGTGGTGCGGATAACGACATCATCGACGGTGGCGCGGATAACGACGTCATCATCGGTGGCGCCAACGCCAACCCGCTGGGCAATGTCGGCGACGTGATGACCGGTGGAACCGGCGACGACATCTTCTGCTTCGTTGAACTCACCGACTCCAACGGTCTGAACCATGACCGGATCACCGACTTCGCATCCGGCTCGGACAAGATCGCGATCGAGAGCATCATGCTCGAGAACGCGGGCTCGACAGGTGGTCTGAACTTCGCAGGCGGTTCGGCAATCAACTTCGCCCAGGCGTCCGGGGCGATTGCCCTGACCGCAGGGGACGGCTTGGCCGACTGGATCTTCCAGCAGGGCAACGCGGTCGAGAAGCCGACATTGTGGATCGACATCAACGATGACGGTGTTCTGAACGGTCAGGACTTGCAGATCGAGATGGACGGTGTCACGTCGCTGGCTGCCGGTGATGTGATCCTGGTGGACACGATTGGACCGGCGGCTCCGGTGATCTCGTCGATCACCACGGACTCGGCAGGCGTTTCCCCGAGTGACTTCATCACCAATGATGACGGCACGGACGGCACGGCACCCCGGATCCAGATCGACCTGACGACGGGTACGCTGGACGGCACCTCGGCCAAGGCGGGCGACACGCTGACCATCACCTCGACTTCCGCTCTGCCGGCGCTCAGCACCATGGGTGCAACCGCCGACAGCGTGGCTGGCGTTGCCGGGGGTGGCTATGTCTACACCCTGACGGCGGCTGACATCGCGGCTGGGTTTGTCAACGTCTTCCTGGGTGACGGTACGGCTCCAACCGGCGATTTCGACACCACGCTGACGGCCACGGTCACCGACCTGACCGGCACCGACAAGACCGGTGCTGCAACCGGGGCGCAGGTCAGCGCGACGGCGAGCCAGGCGATCGAGATTGACGTTACGGCAACGATTGCGATCACCTCGGTAGGTGACGATGTCGACAACACGCCGATCAGCATCGTGAACTCCACGGAGCAGACCGACGTGGCCGTGGTTGGTACGATTGGCGATGTCGAGGAAACTAAGACCATCACGCTGACCTTCAGCGATGGTGTGAATGCTGACGTCGTGGTGACGGGTGTGGCCCATACGGGCGGCGCTTTCGACACCACCGGCGACGGCATCGACATCTCCTTGCTGAACGATGGTGCAGTGACAGTGACGGCAACGGCCACCGATGTGGCGGGCAACGTGGCGACCACGAACTTCGCGATCACCAAGGATACGATTGCAGAGCTCGACATCCAGGGTCCGGTCACGGCTGACAACATCATCAACGGCGCGGAAGAGGGTGCTGGCGGGTACACTTTTGGTGGTACGTCGAACGGGATCGAGGTTGCCCAGCTTGTCACGATGACCTTCGCAGCTAATAGTGGCAGCTTCGGCGTCGCTCCGTTGCCAGCGATTGGTGGTGGCGGTGCCTGGGTGACCATTCCTGCAGCCGGTGGCTTCCATGGTATTGGTGGTCTGGGTGATGGCACTTACACCGTTACGGCAACTGCGGAAGACCTTGCTGGTAACACGGCAACCGACACGCTGGACTACATTGTGGACACCACGGGGCCGACCTACACGATCACCAAGGTTACCTACGATGAAGGTACTGGTGCAGGCGATGGTAACATCACTGTGGATGGTACATTCCCGGTGGCTGATATCGGGGCTCTTGGCTTCGATGTCACCCAGGCGATCTGGAACAACGGGGCTCCGGCCGTATCGTTGGGTGCGCAGGATATCGACTTTGTCGAAACCAGTGGTGCCCCAGGCCCGGATGCGTGGGCAGGCAGTGCAACTCAGCTGGTCCTGAACTGGGATGCTGGCCGCCAGGCTGTCCATGAAGCTGGGGCCAATGTTGGTGGTGGTGTCGAAGACACGCTGACTTTCGGTGCAGGGATCCTGACTGATGCCCTGGGCAACGGCAGCGTCTCCTCCGGCCCGCACGAGATCACGCTGATCATCTCGACCTCGGTTCAAGGGGTTGGTGGCTTGGTCGGGTTTGGAGGCGATGATATCCTGACGGCGGATGCGGCCCTCACCGACAACCTGACGGGTGGCGCTGGTGCGGATACCTTCATTGTCGATACCATCGTGGGTGACCAGCTTGGTATCGGTGTCCAGGTCGGTGACATCAACGACTTTAATGGCTCCACGCTCCCTGCTACCGAAGGTGACCTGATCAAGTTCGACGCGTCGGACCTGAACCTTCAGGGCGGCGGTGTCTTGGCTGGCGTCTTCGGCACGACGGACGATGGTGCACGGGTGGCCTTCCGTACGTACGAAGAGAACGGCAACGGCGATAACACCGATGCTGTTGCAGCAACGACGCTGGCTGGTACGTTCATCTACGACGATATCAACAAGCAGCTTCGCTTCGACGTCTCGGGTGATACCTCGTTCAACGGCTTCGTGGTTCAGGATGCGTCCGGCGACGACCTCGTGGTCGATGTGACTGGTCTCACGGGCCTCATCACGGCTGCGGATATCGGCTTCATCTAAGAAAAGTCTGGCGGCGGGTTCTCCCGCCGCCCCTCAGACAAACGAAAACGCCGGCTCGGACGAGTCGGCGTTTTTCATTTGCGGGGAGAAGGGCGGGGCGGTTTCAGCCCGGCGCACGTTTCCAGATGTCATCGACCCCGATCCGGGCGTCGCGCGTATAACCTGCGGCGGTCATGATCGTGTCGATTTCGGGTTTCAGATCGTGGTTTTCGACCGACCAGACCGAGACCGGGATCGCATCGAAAGGATAGGCTTCCAGCACCTCGATCTCGGCCCCTTCGACATCGAGCGACATGTAATCGACCTTCTTTATCCCGTGCTCGCGCAGCATGTCGGCCAGCGGGCGCACCTGCACCTCGATCTCCTTGCCCCGGAACCGTGGATCGTCGCGGACCTGGCCCAGAAGGGTTTCGTCGTAATTGTCCACGAGGCCGCTCATCATGGTGTAACCCTGCTCGACCTCGACAAAATGCGCGGTGCGGGACTGCCCCCCGGCGGCGGCCTGCAGGCAGGGCACCGAGCGGCGACCCCGACAGATGGCGGCCCAATGGGGGGATGGTTCGATCAGAAGGCCACGCCAGTTGCGGAATTTTTCGAAAAACCAGGTGTTGGAGCCGTTCAGCCCGTCGAACGCCCCGACCTCGACAAAGATCCCGCCGGTTTGACGATTAAAGACGCGCTCGTCGATCCAGCGGTCCTGACCCGCCTGGGACATCCACGGGAACGGCGCGGCAAGCCTGCGCTCCAACTCGTGACACTTGCGACGCAGGGAGCCTTCGGTCGTCAGGTCGGGCGATTGTGTCAGCGCGTTCTGGCAGAGCGTCAGGGCCTGTTGCAGCTGGGCCAGCCCGTTCTGTTCCAGCGCGGCGGGAGAGGGGGTGTCATCCGGCATAGGATTTTTCTTCCACGATGGTTGATCCGGTGGCCAAGTTGATGGCGTATTTCAGCGCCGCGCGGCGGTCGTTCAGCTTGTAGACCGACCGGGCGAGTTCGACGAAACGCGCGCCGAAATCCGCGCGCGCCTCCAGTTCGCGAAGATCGTCTTCGACCTCCCACAGGCGGGTATTCACCGATTGGAGTTCCCTTTCGGGTGTTGCGATTTCCGACAGGCGGGGAAGCCTGGCCCGGATTTGCCGTAGTTGGGCCAGTTCAGCCCGCACATTGCCGAGTTTTCCCGGATCGGCGATCTTTCGGTCCTTGATCTCAAGGATGGTGATCTTGTCGATCAGTTCCCCCACCGAGACCGGGATTGAAACGAGGTTATCCGGCATGGTGGTATTCCCCTGTTCAGCCTGTTTGTGTTTCGGGTTGTCCGGTTTTTTCACCCGCCGCCAGAACCCGGGCGCGTTTTTGCGCGATGAGTGGCATCACGTCCTGTTCGATCCGCCGGAAGACCGGGGACCAGTCGCCGGTCCGGGTCTGCCGGTAAAGACGCATCGACGGGTACCAGGGCGTCGTGTCGCCGCTGCCATAGAACCAGAAGCCTTCCGTGGGCATCAGGTTCCAGACCGGTTTGCCCAGCGAGGCGGCGACATGCACCACGGCGGTATCACAAGTGACCATCAGGTCCATCTGCTCGATCAGGCCGGCGGTGTCGGCGAAATCGCGGTCAGAACTGCCGGCATCGACAATGGTGTTGCGCAGGCCGTGCTCTTTCAGCTGCCCGATGGCCGGACCCTTGTAGAGGCTGAACAACTGAACGCCGGGAAGGGCGGCAAGGCGCGCGTATTCCGGCAGATCAACCCGCCGGGCCTTGTTGAAGGGCAGTCTTTCGGTGCCGGTCCAGACAATGCCGATCCTGAAGTCATTGCCATAGGGGGCCAGCCGGTTGCGCGCGCGCTCGCGGCTGTCCTCGGGAATGACGAGTTGCGCCGGGGGCGGCACCGTCTCGGGCGTGGTTCCCAACTGGTGCGGCAGGCTGAAAACGGGAGAGAAATAGTCGTAGCTGTCGGGAGGAGCATCTGTCTCGACCATCTCGTCAAGTCCGCGCAGCCCGCCAAACAGCCGCCGCAACGGGGGTTTGACATACATCGAAACATGGGCACCGCGCGCCTTGAGCGCTGGCAGGAAACGCGCGGTCAGAATGGCATCGCCAAACCCTTGCTCGGGCATCACCAGGATGGATTTTGCGGTCAGATCCTCACCGGCCCATTTGGGGGCGCGAACGCCGGACCATGTCAGTCCCTCTGCCTCGATCCGGGATTCGTAATCGGCGAACCCCGTCGTGTAGTCGTCGAGGATCAGACGGGCGAGCGCGCGTTGCAGCTGGAGTTTCGGATGGGGCGTCTCTGCCGCTTCATGGGCATCGACGAGTTCGATAACTTCCCGGTTCATCCGCCCGTTTCGAAGATCCCGCGCCTGAGCGCGCCACATGTCCACGTTGGTGGGGTTCCTGGGAAGCAGCGGCGCGCGGCACCGGGTGGCTTCCTCATAGCGCCGCACCCGTGCCAGAGCTTCGGCAAGCGCTGTCCGGCTGTTGTCGGTTTCTTCAAGGGCCATCGCCTTCTGGAAGGCGATGACGCTCGCGGCATATTTTTCCTGTTCGTAAAGCACGCGACCGTACTGATCCCAGATCGCGCCGGATTTGGGATGGGTTTCAAGGCAGACTTCAAGCAGATGCAGCGCGGTGTCGTACTTTTCCTCCTGCCTGAACCTGCGGGCAAGATCGAAAGTTGCCTGCACGGTCGCACTCATGGGAAGGTCCTCACATCGTTTTTTTGGCGGGACCGCCCGCCCGCTTTCGTCCTGACTGACTACACAACCGCTTTTGCATCGGCCATAGGCAATTTGGACAGCGCTCTTGACCTCCCTGATATGAGACGGAACAAGCAGGAAACCCTGCAAGCGTGGGGGCAATGAACCGTGGAAAAGAGGCGCGCAGAGATGTCCGGGCTACCCTACAAGCTGGTAAACGCACGACACGGTCGTTTTCTGGCCAACCCCAAGGATGTTTATATCGGCACATCCCTGATCGCCTATGGCGAGTTTTCCGAGCTGGAAACCGACATGCTGAGACAACTGTGCCGGCCGGGGACCACGGTGGTGGAGGTCGGGGCCAATGTGGGGTCTCACACCGTTCCCCTGGCCCGGCATCTCGGCCCGACCGGGCGAATGATTGCGGTCGAGCCGCAGCCGGCCATTTTTCAGAACCTGTGCGCCAATATCGCGCTGAACGGTCTGGGGAATGTGGAAACCCTGCAAAAGGCTTTTGGCGCAAGCGTTTCCGAGGCCTGGATCCCTAGGCTGAATTATGCCGTGCAAAACAATTTCGGCGGGATTTCGGTTATGGAGCGGCCTGTGGAAGGGCAGCAGGATATAAAAGTGGATGTCGTTCCTCTGGACAGCCTGAACCTTGAGCACCTGCATCTGGTCAAGATCGATGCCGAAGGCATGGAAATCGAGGTGCTCAAGGGGGCGGAAAAAACGATCGCGGCAAAGCGACCGCTGATCTATCTTGAGAACGACCGTACCGAGAAATCCGCCGCGCTGATCCAGCTCTTGTGGGCGCAGGACTACCGGCTTTGGTGGCATCTGCCCCCGCTCTACAATCCCAATAACTGGAGCCAGAACCAGAAGAACATCTGGCCCGGCACCGTCAGCGTGAACATGCTCTGCCTGCCGAAAGAGACCAATGCCAATGTTGGCGACCTTGTCGAGGTCACATCCGAGAACGACTTCCCGCTCAAAAAGAAAAGGCCGGCGGAAGGAGAGGGTTAGCCCAGTGGCAGCAGCGGCGCGGAAATTCCGTCTTGTCGGCACCGTGCAGCTATTTCTTCACGATAAACCGGATTCATCACGACAATGATGTCGGGTCTCAGTTCTGGCAGGGCGCTCGGACCGGAGACCGGCAGAGTCATCCCCGGCGCATATTTACCGGTGCGGTGCGGGTTGATGTCGATGATACCCGCCAGAGCCTGTGATGCCGCCGCCGGAAGTGTCTTCACAAAAGACACGCATTTCGAGCCGGATCCCCAGATCACGACGCGTTTTCCGGATCGGGCGGTCCCCTCCAGCCGATCCTGCCATCCGGTGATCCTTGCTTGAACCCGCCCGGCGAAGGCGGCGATTTCGGCCGCAGTCTCGCCGGGGCTTTCTTCGATCCCGAAGTTTCGGTTGCGGGAGGGATCGAGGCTGGCCTCGGCCACCAGGTACTGGTCCTGATATTCACGCCGCAGATCGAGCAGGGCAAATCCGGCGCGCCGCAGCGCCCGCGCAAGTGATCCGGGCGTGAAATACGAGCAGTGCTCGTAATAGACATCCTCGAACGCGCCGGTTCTCCAGATCCGTGTGGCGTCGGGAACCTCAAGACAGAGCACGGACCCTGGATTGCGCTCCATATGCCTGCGCATCAGCGCCAGCGTCCCGGCGACAGGATAGATGTGTTCCAGCGTATGACGGCAGCAAAGCAGATCGGCCGGTATGTCCAGGTGCGCGGGGCTGTAGTATTCCGGGATCAGCCGGATCTGACCGCTTTCGGGTTCGGATACCCGCCCTGCAACAGCGCTGGGGTCGATGCCAACGCCCCTCATTCCGCCCCGTTCGGCCAGTAGCCACAGGAAATCTCCTTTGGAGCACCCGACCTCCACCACATTTTTTCCAGACAGGCCGTGGCGCTCGATCAGCCCGCGCGCGAGTGTATCGGCAAAGCCGTTGAAGGTTGGCGAGAAGCTTTGCTGGTCCTCGTAATTTGGCGCGTAGGCCGACCAGTGCGGGTCAAAGGCGGTGTTGGTGACGAAACCGCAGGCCGGGCAGGGGGCCAGATGAACCATGCCGGTGGGAAAGGCCGCTGCCGTCCGGGCGGTCTCCAGCATCAGGCAACTGTGAACCGGGACCGGGCCAACGGTATAGACCGGGGCGGACAGAGCTTCACCGCAGCAGGGGCAGGGGGCATTCATGCCTGTCCTTTCCGTGTCGCAAGCCGGGTGGAGACTTCGCGGAACTCGGGCACCGGGATCAGAAAACGCCCGCCCGCTTCCAGATAGGCGGCGTTCTCGGCGAGGATCTCATCGGCAAAATTCCAGGCCAGCAGCAAGACGGCATCGACGTCCCGGTCCGAAAGGGTTTCGGCGGGGCGGATTTCCAATCCGGCTCCCGGCATGGTTTTACCGTGTTTCCAGGGGCTTTTGTCAAAGATGCAGGACAGCGCGCCCATCGGCAGGTCGAGCACATGAAGCAAGGTCGTCGCCTTTGCCGCAGCGCCATATCCGGCAACGGTTTTGCCTGTCTGTTGCAGGACATTTATTGCCTGCCGGGTGTGATCCGCCAGCCGGTCAATACGGTTCAGAAACGGTTGGTAGAACTCGAATGAATTGACACCCCGGTCGTTTTCCATGTGCAAGAGCGTTTCAAGCCGCGCGCTTTGCCCCGGTTTTCTGGACAGAAACAGGCGCAGGGATCCACCGTGAACCCAGAGGCGTTCCACGTCATTGAGATAGAGTCCATGCCGGGCGAACAGGGGAACGAGCGAGGTCAGAGACAGATAGAGCAGGTGCTGGTGGTAAATGGTATCAAAGGCCCCGCCATCGACAAGGTCGAGAAGATAGGGGACTTCGATGACCGCCAGACCATCATCTGTCAAAAGCGTTGTGATCCCGGAGATGAAGTCATTCACGGCCGTAACATGGGCGAGCACGTTATTGGCCAGGAAAACCCGCGCGCGCTGCCCGCTTGCGGCAAGTTTGCGGGCAAGGGCGGCCGTGAAGAAATCGTGGAGCGTGTCGATCCCCTTGCGGCGGGCCTCCCTGACCGGCCCATCGGCGGGATCAATGCCCAGGACGGAATGCCCGGCGGCCTGGAACGCTTGCAGCATGTAGCCATCATTCGAGGCGGCCTCGATCACCAGATCCTGGGGGCCAAGTCCCGTTCTGGCCATGATCGCGTGCGCGCTGTCGGCAAAATGCGCCAGAAGCGCCGGCGAAACCGAAGAGTGGTAAGGGTAGGTTTTGCCAAAAAGAATGCGCGGGGCGATAGTCTCACGAAGCTGGCACAGGCCGCAGGCGGTACAATGGCACAAGGTGAGCGGCGCGCGGTAGTCTGGTCCCACCGCCGCAGGGTCCTGCAGCCGGTCAGCCAGAGGTGTCTTCCCAAAGGCCCGCACGGTGACGAGATCGGGGCCCGCACAGGCGCGGCATTCCGATATTTCGGTCATTGGCGGGCAAAGTGTCATGCCGCTGCGGAAGCGGTGCGCTGCAACCTTGCATCAAGCGCGCCCCGTTCCATCAAATGACGGATATGGGCCACGCGCCCAAACCGCTGGCCCTCGAACGCGTCTACCGGGACAGGTGTCTCGGTCAGGGCGGCCCTCAACTCGGCAATGCCAGCCTCGACAGTCCACCGGGCCTTGAAACCGATCCCTTCGATTTTTGTGCACTCGACCCGATAGGTGCGCTGATCCGCAGCGGCACCTCGGGCAAAGGAAATTTCTGCCCCCGGCACACCTCTGCGCACCCGGTCGGCCAGATCGCGAATTTGCATGCAGTCGGCATTGCGCCCGACATTGAAGGCCTGCCGGTGCACCAGGTCCCGGGGCGCGGCGAGGGCGCATTCGAAGGCCCGGGAAATGTCGGCGATATGCACCAGCGGGCGCCAGGCGCTGCCATCGGATTTCAACCGGACCTTGCCCGTGGCAACGGCCCAGGCCGTCAGGTTGTTCACCACGAGATCAAAGCGAATGCGGGGCGAGACGCCATAGGCCGTGGCACTTCGCAGAAAGACCGGGGAAAAATCAGTGTCGGCCAGCGCATCGAGCGCGTCCTCGGCCCTGACCTTGGAGACGGCGTAGGGCGTGACAGGATGAAGAGGGGCATCTTCCGCCAGCCAGTCATCGGTGCCCGAGGCACCGTAATTCGAACAGCTCGACGAGAACAGGAACCGTTTCACCCCAGCCGTTCTGGCCGCCCGCGCGAGCCGCAGTGTTGCGCCTGTATTGATCTCGTGGGTCAACACGGGGTCAAGATCACCCAGGGGGTCGTTTGACAGCCCCGCCAGATGAATGACGGCGTCGATCCCTTCAAGATGTTCGCCCGCCACGTCACGCAGGTCGGTTTCAAGATTCTGTACCACAGGTTCGCCCTGCGGCGCGGGGTGGCCAAAATCGCAGGCCCGGTAAAGATCGGTATCAAGACCGGTGACCTGATGCCCGGCTTTCAGCAGGCGGGGCACCAGCACAGCACCGATATAACCGCGATGACCTGTGACGAGGAGTCTCATGCCCGTTCCCGCCAGGTGACCCAGGGCGGAGAGCCGCTGGCCCAATGCGCTTCAAGCCGGTCTTTGTCGTTCAGCGTGTCCATGCATTGCCAGAACCCGGGGTGGCGATAGGCCATCAGTTCGCCGTCGCGGGCCAGCGACTGAAGCGGTTCGCCCTCGAAAGCCGTATCCGGGCCGTCGATCCGGTCGAATATTTCGGGTTCGAGCACAAAAAAGGCACCGTTGATCCAGCCCTCGGCCGCATCGGGCTTTTCTTCGAAATTGACCACCTGATCCCCGTCCAGGGTCAGATGCCCGAAACGGGGCGGGGGTCTTACCGCCGTCATGGTGGCAAGTTTCCCGTGGGATTCGTGAAATGCGAGCAGCGCATCGAGATCCACGTCCGACACCCCGTCGCCCCAGGTCAGCATGAAACGCTCTCGTCCGAGCGCCGGTTCGAGCGCCTTGACCCGCCCGCCGGTATTGGTGTCGGCGCCGGTTTCGACCAGGTTTATCCGCCAATCTGGCAAGGCAGGGGACAGTTGCCGGATTTCTGTTGCGGACGTGTCGATCTGCAGGCTTCCGGCGAGGTGAACCTGCTCGGCAAACCAGTGCTTGACCACGTCGCCCTTGTAGCCAAGCGCGATCGTGAAGTCGCCATGCCCGTAGGCGCTGTAATGCATCATGATGTGCCACAGAAGCGGCTTGCCACCAATTTCGACCATCGGTTTGGGACGAAACCGGGTTTCTTCGGACAGACGCGCACCGCGCCCTCCGGCGAGGATCGCCACTTTCACCACTCAACCCCACCTGCTCGTCACCCGCGCCGGGTCTATGCATTTTGTCTTTCTGGCGCAATGCTTGACGGCTGTTCCGGGCAACAGTTTCCCATTGCGTTTCCGAGGGGCTGCACGGATGTTCAGGCCCAACAGACCAGCCAGTGCGATTGGAAAGACGAAATGCCCAAAGTGTCCATAGTGGTTCCGACCTATAACGCGGCTCCGTTTCTTGCCGAGATGATCGAATCTGCCCTCGGGCAGACCTTCGAAGATTTCGAGTTTCTGCTGCTCGATTCGGCCTCTTGCGATGACACGGTTGAGATTATTCGCAGCTATGATGACAAGCGGATCGTCCTGACGGAACTGCCCTTCGTCTGCGAAGGGGCCATCAAGCGAAACCTGGGGATTTCGCAGGCAAGTGGCGACTACGTTGCCATGATGGATGCGGACGACATCATGCAGCCCGAGCGTCTGGAAAAGCAGGTCGCCTTTTTCCAGGAGAACGCGGATACTCATGTGGTCGGGTCGAATTTCCTGATTTTTGACGGCGAGGAGCGTTCCAGCCGTGTGCAGCCAGCAGAAGACGCTGTCATCAAGGCCAATTTCCTGACCGTTTTTGGGAATGGATTGCATACTCCCACCACAATGGTGCGCAGAGACTTCCTGATCGAGCGCAGCGTTTTCTTCCCGGTCATCGAGGCTGGCGAGGGTCAGGTGTTCTGGAACAATTGCATGCGGGCTGGTGCGGCCTTCGCAAATATCCAGGAAGAGTTGCTGCTCTATCGCAAACACGGCGCAAATCAGACCACCGTGCGCCAGAAGGCTTATCTGACCGGGCGGACCCCGGTTCGCGAAGAGCTTCTGCTGATGTACTTCCCTCATATCACGCGGGCTGAGGCCGGTATCGTGGCACACATGATGGAGGAAGAACGCACCCACGAGATATCGGAGCTCGCGACCGGCGTCGCGATTATCGAGAAGATCGCGAGCTTTAGAACCTGCGCCTACGGCGCCGACATCCGAACCGTCCTGCAGATTCTGGAACGCCACTATGTTCGGGCGAAGCAGAAGATGGCGCGGGCGCTGTCCCGGGCGGCAGAATCGTCCGAGGCATCCTAGCGGCGCGCCGTCTTTCGCAACGCACAGCGCGCCTCCTGATCGGCCACTTCGGCTTCGATGATTTCCGTTCCACCGATCGCGTCGATGAACGGGCTCATATGGGCCTCGTATTTGCGGAATTTCGCAAGCGAGGTTTTGTAAACCGGCTGTTTGACCTGCCAGCGGCTGGCGGTGCGCTGTTCGCCATCTCGCCGCGTGCTGGGGATATGGCCCACATTGTGGGTCAGGCCCAGACTGTTCCACAGAAACTCCTGCGCGAAATCCTTGTCCTGCACCAGGTTTTCGTAGCGCAATTCCAGAAGTGTGTCCTTGGGCAGAACCCGGCGCCAGTGATCCATCATCCGGCGGTAGTTTTTCCAGTGGTGCACGATGTCTTCGGGCCGGAAGCTGTAGGGCACAGACGTAAAGCGCTGGAAATAGATCGACAGCATCACATCGAGCGGGTGGCGCATGATGTGCAGGATTTTTGCGTTCGGCAATACGCAGGCGATCAGCCCCAGATTGAAGCTGTTGTCGGGAAGCTTGTCGACGAAATAGTCGAACCAGCGTGGGCTGGCCCGTCGAACACCGTTGAGATACCCAAGCCCGCCGCCATGGTGTTGACCCGGTTTGAGCGCGGCAAGCGCCGGACCGTGGCCATGGCGGAAAGGGGGGGTGTTCTGGCGCTCGGCGAATCTGCGCCCCAACACAGGTATGATTGGCAACTCGCCTGCGGCGAAAACCTGCGGATGATCGTCAAGCAGGCTTTCCAGAAGCGTGGTGCCCGAGCGTGGCATGCCCACGATGAAGATCGGAGCGCGGCTTGGATGGCCATAGCGGGATCTCTCAGCGATAAATTCGGCAGAGCAGACCGTCAAAGTGTCCGCGACTTCCTGGTCCTGGCGATCCGCTTCGTAACCCGGGTCCATCTGGGCATTGGCCTGCCGCAACATCTCCCAGGCCCGGTCGGGCAGGCCCGCATCATCATAGGCTTTTGCAAGCGCGAAACAGAGGAAAGAGGCGTCCGCCGGGGTGAATTTACCGCTTTGAGCCAACTCTTCCATGCTTGAGATGAGTGGATCCCCCTTGGTGAACTTATGGATGCCCGCGAGCGTATGATACGCCTCGGCATAGTCTTCCTTCAAAGAGAGCGCGCTTAGCAGATTCTGCTTGGCGTCTTCGAATTGACCCAGTGAAATCTGGATCGCGGCCAGATTGTGTTTTACAGCCGCGTTCCTGGGCTGGGCTCGCGCGGCATTCAGTACCAGAGCGAAGGCCTCGTCCGCCTTCTTCTGTTCAAACAGTGCCAGACCCTTGAAATGGGCGACTTCAGGGTGATTTGGGGCAAGCTCCTCAGCCTTGGAAATCTCGACGTCAAATTCCGGAAAATTCCTGTTTTCCAGATGCGTTGCGGCAGCCAGAAGTGCTGCCTGAATGGCTGACGGTTCCACGGTATTCTTTTGGCTTGAAGTGTTCTGCGTCATTCGGTTGATCCTGCGTGCGGCTTTGGATACTGGTCTACGTGAAAATCTGGTTTCCGACAAAGGCGAGACACCCAATGGCAAAAGTCACCATCGACGGCAAGGAATACGAAACCGACGACATGACCGATGAGGCACGTCGGCAGTTGCAGAACGTTGCATTTTGCGACCGCAAACTGGAAGAATTGCGCAACGAGACCGCTGTGATCCAGACCGCACGCAACAGCTACGCCCGAGGGCTGGGCCAGTTGCTGAGCGGCAACGCAGACGGGGAAGGCGACAGCTGAACCGGTACGGCCATGTCGGCGGTAAACCGGTTCACGACCCTTTTCGATCCGGCCGAAGACCGGATCAAGCTTCTTCTGGAGCTGAAAACGGGGGAGGTTCAGGTGCTGTGGCTGACACGGCGCCTTCTCAACCGGCTTTTGCCGCCTTTGCTGGGCGGTTTGGAAGCGGCTCCTGCCGTGCAAACGGTTCCCAAACCTCAGGCTCAGGCCGTGCAGCGCTTCAACCAAGCGGCGGCTGTCGGAGGCATGCAGCGGCAAAAGGCGGTTACTCCGACACGCGAAGCACCACAAAAGCAAATCGCAATGCTGGTAACCTCGGTTGATATCCGAGCCGGGCAATCAAATCGCATTCTGGATCTCAAGGGAGGGAAAGACATCTTGCAATCCCTGCCATTTTCGGAAGAAGCGTTGCGCCAGTGGCTCGACGTGGTTCATTCCCAATACCGCAACGCGGGGTGGTCCGAACCGTTCTGGCCGTCCTGGATGGAACCGCTGATGCAGGATGAAAGCCCCGATCTGCGACTGAATTGAAACAATGGGTGTGGCGGGCCTCCGCCATGTCCAGCAACTCGCTATACATTTGGGGCAGCTTCGGCTATCCCCATATCACCTGTGCCGGATGGTCAAAATCCGGTTGTAATGGTAGCATACCAAGGCTGATCCTTGCCGGGCGGAGACCGAATTTTAATGCCCCAGAAAAATTCCCTTCAGATCGCGTATGGCCGATTCCGGGCAACGTTGCTCACGACGCTGCTGTTCAGCTTCTGTATCAACCTGCTGATGTTCGTCGGTCCGCTCTATATGCTTCAGATCTATGATCGGGTGTTGTCGAGCCGGAACGCGACGACACTGTTGATGATTTCGGCCATCTCCGTTCTGCTTCTGGTCAGCTATGGGCTTCTGGAATTTACCCGCTCGAAACTTCTGGTGCGGGCCGGCATGCAGTTCGACGACGTGATTGCCAGCCCGGTTTTCAACCGGGTTGTCCGGCAGCAGACGGCCAATCCGCAAAGCGGGGCACAGATTGCGCTGTCTGACATCGACAAGGTCCGTGAGTTCATGACGGGGCAGGGGATTCTTGCCTTTTTCGATGCGCCATGGGTGCCCTTGTTCCTGGCCCTGATTTATGCCTTCCACCCCTTGCTGGGCCTGGTTGCGACGGGGGGCGCGGTGGTGATCTTTGCGCTCGCCCTTGCCAACGAATTCGCGACCCGCAATGAGTTGCAGGAGGCCGGGAAGGCAAGTCAGGGTGCCACGCATTTCGTCAGTACCACGATGCAGAATGCGGAAGTCATCCGCGCCCTCGGCATGGAAAAGCAGCTGACAAAGCGGTGGCTGGACCGTCATGATACCACGCTGGGGCACCAGGCGACGGCAAGCGGTCGGGCCGGGGCGATCCTGGCATCATCCAAGTTCGTCCGGATGAGCCTGCAGGTCGCGATCCTGGGTACGGGTGCCTATCTTGCAATGAACCAGCAGATTTCCGCGGGCATCATGATTGCAGCCTCGATTGTGATGGGCCGGGCGCTCGCCCCTGTCGAGCAGGCCGTGGGCCAGTGGAAACAGTTCGTCGCGGCGCGCGGTGCCCAGAAGCGTCTCAAGCAACTCTTCACCGTGATCGGCGACGAGGAAGAACGTCTGGAGTTGAACGAACCGAAAGGCAAACTGACGGTCGAGCAGCTTTTTGCTTCGGTGCCCGGTTCCCGCGACACGTTGCTCAAGAATATCAATTTCAGCGTCGAGCCGGGTGAGATCCTGGCCGTGATCGGTCCCTCCGGCTCGGGCAAATCCACACTTGTGCGCCACATTGTCGGTGCCAGCCTGCCCGCGTCGGGTGCTGTGCGTCTTGACGGCACCGAACTCCACCATTGGGGCCCCGATCAACTTGGCCGCAACCTCGGTTACCTGCCACAGGACGTGAAACTCTTCCGCGGATCGGTAGCTGAGAACATCTCCCGTTTTGTCGAGCAACCGCTCGACACCGACATCATAGCTGCGGCTGGCCTGTCGGGAGCCCATGACATGGTTCAACATCTCGGCCAGGGCTACGAAACAGATGTCGGCGATGGCGGCAATATGCTTTCAGGCGGCCAGCGCCAACGCGTGGGCCTTGCCCGTGCCGTTTACGCCAACCCGGCTCTGATCGTTCTGGATGAGCCCAATTCGAACCTCGACAGTTCAGGGGAACAGGCATTGATCGCCTGTATTCAGGAGTTGAAAAAGCGCGGAAAAACCCTGGTACTGGTTACCCATAAAACCAACCTGCTGGCGCTCTCGGACAAGACCCTGATGATCGTCAATGGCGCAGTCGAGAAATACGGACCGACCAAAGAACTCTTCAGTGCCGCCCCACAACAGGCCGCGCCCGCGGCCCAGAAAAAAGCTGGGGCTGGCAAATCTTCAGCCGTTGTTTCTCTGGGACCCGTCGGTGGGCCTGCGGACAGCTGATCAGGGTTCTGGCACCCTTTTTGCAAAAAGCACCGATACATGGCGAATAAACCCAATCCGAAACCTGTAGCCCTGATGGGCTTTGTAATCATTTTGGCCACCTTCGGCCTGTTCGGAGGGTGGGCAGCTTATGCCAAGCTCGACAGTGCGGTCGTCGCGGCCGCGACCATCACGCTTGAAGGCAACCGCCGGGTGGTTCAGCACCTGGAAGGTGGAATCGTAGAGGAAATCTTCGTCAAGGAGGCGGATAAGGTCCAAGAGGGCGATGTGCTCTTGCGCATGTCGGGTGTGGAGGCGCGTTCGAATCTTGGTGTGCTGACAACACGGCTCAACGTGGCCCGGGTTGTCGAGGCCCGGCTGCTCGCGGAACGTACACTGAAAGACAGCATCGCGATGCCCGAGGGAGCCGAAGACAACCCGGTTCTGGCCGCAACGGTTGCCGACCAGTTGGACATTTTTTCGGATCGCCGCTCTATCCTGAAATCCCAGGAGGATATCCTGACCAGCCGGATCGAGCAGATTCACGTGCAGATCGAAGGGCTGGGACTGCAGAAGTCCGCTCTGGAACGGCGGCTGACAAACTACACCACGATGATCGAGCGGATGCGCGAGGGTGTCGAACGCGGTGTGATCGAGGGCAATCTGCTGTCGCAACGCGAAGACGAGCTGATCCAGATCGAGGCCAATCTCGGCCAGATCATCTCCGAGATCGCCCAGGCCCGAACAGTGGTTGGCGAGACCGAGTTGCAGGCGCTGCAGGTCACCCAGGAATATCGCGAGCGCGCCAATACAGAACTGGAACAAATCCGGGCCGAGACCGCGGAACTGGAAGAACGCGCGACCGTCGCGCGCGACGTCCTCTCGCGGATTGAAATCCGGGCGCCGGGCTCGGGCACGATCCAGAATCTGAAAGTTCATACCGAAGGGTCCGTGATCCGGGCAGGCGAGGTTCTGATGGAACTGGTGCCCGAGGACGAGGAACTTATCATCAATGCCCGTGTTTCACCCATTGATATCGACAACGTCGCTCCCGGCCTGTCGACGGAAGTCCGGTTCACCGCCTTCAAGAGCAGACTGACTCCGCTCATGCTGGGCGTGGTCGAGTCGGTCTCCAACGACGTGATAACGCCGGACAACCCCAATGAGCTGCCTTTTTACCTGGCCCGGGTCATTGTGGATGAGGACGACGTCCCGGAAGAAATCCGGGGCCGTCTGACGGCCGGAATGCCCGCAGATGTCATCATCACGACGGGCGAGCGGACGGTGATGGATTACATACTGTCACCACTCACAGATGCGATCCGCAAAAGCCTGATCGAAGAGTAACGCGCTGATCTTGATCTGCCTCCTTTAGGGATCTTGCCCGAGGAGTTGAACCCAATGCGACCATTTCACAATGCGGTGTCTGTACGCCGCGGATCGTAAAGCCCCTTGGTCAAATAAAAGGGGTTTCGCCCACATAAGTCCCACCGGGCGTGGCCTCGTGCCCTGATCTGATGCACCGCATTGCGCTTAAGATCGGCGCTGTAGTGCTTGTTTTCATGCGGGCCTCCTTGCCTCAAAGTAAGGGGGTAAAGCGTCTATAAATCTGGGGGCCCCTCAGTTGCTTCCGTTTCGACATTTCTGATCTCCTTCGCGTTGAAGATCAGCAGACAACAAATCGCAGCTTACGTCAGTGTCCGGTTTTCGGGGGTAGCTCAGTGAAAATGAGATGGTGGTTTTTTGAAACGTAACCGCTCCGTTGCTACCGCGGTGATTTTGCCCTGATGCGCGCGACAAGGTCGGGGTCATCGACAAAGTCGTCGAGGAAGTCGTGCCAGGTCTGGGTTGTCAGGCGTGCTGCTCTGATCATGTCTGCCAGCTCTTCGATGCCGTCATCTGTGAGGGCAGTCATGCTTTCCTCCTGCCCAGTGTAAACGCTGATGATGCTGCCGTAGGTCAGATTGTCATCGTTGCAGATGATTGCTTCGAGGAGTTCTTGGTCTTCGCCAAGCATTTTAGCCACGTGGGCGATTGTGCAGATATGCGTGACTGCTGCCATCAGGCTGCCTTCGATTGCGTGGTTTCAACCGGCACCCAATTCCAAGGTAGCAAATCGTCGAGACGGTTGATCTTGTGATCATGGATGCGGTCGAGAATGTCGGCCAGATAGGCTTGCGGATCGAGGCCGTTGAGCTTGGCGGTCTCAATGATCGCCATGGCGCGGGCAAGGGTTTCTGCACCGGTATCGGCCCCGGCAAAAAGCCAATTTTTACGACCTATGCCAATTGGTCTCAGGGCGCGTTCGGCCGGATTGTTGTCGATTGCCACGCGGCCATCCTCAAGGAACAAACAGAACGGCGTCTGACGGCTCAGGCCATAGCGGAACGCCTTGGCCAGGTCCCCTTTGCCCGGGATGCGCAGAAGCTGTTGCTCTGACCATGCGAAGAAAGCTTCGACCTTCGGCCGGCTCAACTTTTGACGCGCGGCAAGGCGCACATCGGCAGGCTGGCCTGCGATGTCGCGCTCGATATCGTAGAAAGCCCCAATCCGGTCCAATGCCTCACGGGCGATCTCGGATTTGGTGGATGTCCAAACGTCACGGAAGTCGCGCCGCAGGTGCGCCCAACAGGCCGCCTCGCGGAAGCGCGTGGTTCCGTCCGGTTCTGGGGCATAAAGCTTGGCATAGCCCTTGTAACCGTCAGCCTGCAGGATGCCGCGGCCTTCCGAGAGGTGCCGCAAAACATGATCTTCTTTCCAGTCCGGGGCGAAGTAATAGATCGCCCCCGGTGGCGCTGAACCCGCCCATGGGCGCTGATCACGAACATAGGCCCATATCCGGCCCTTTTTTACGCCCTTGCCGAGGCCCTTATCGCGCAAGGACCGGTCCAGCACACGGATTGGCGTATCGTCTGCATGCAGCAGATCGGAGCCCATAACATCCGCCTCGATCCGTTCGACCAACGGCTGGAGGGTTTTCATGGCGCGTCCACACCAACCGACGAGGGTGCTTTCGGGGATATCCGCCCCCATGCGGGCAAAAATCTCGTGCTGGCGATACAAAGGAAGGTGATCGTCAAACTTTGAGACCAGAATATGGGCCAGCAGGTTCGGTCCCGCCATGCTGCCGGGGATCGGGCGGCTTGGCGCAGGCACCATCTTCTCACAGCGACGACAGGATTTCTTGATACGGGCGATCTGGATCACCTTCATTTGCGCGGCGATCATATCGAGAAGTTCGCTGACATCCTCTCCCACCACTCGCAAATCACCACCGCAATCAGGGCAGCAGGTGCCGGGATCGAGTTCACGGCGCTCC
>Ga0316205_10000361_pt1 | contig 90685 bp, 86 predicted proteins | sample 3monthpyrite_MG_FD_204941 | JGI IMG/M metagenome (GOLD analysis project Ga0316205, IMG submission 204941) | Microbial mat bacterial communities from mineral coupon in-situ incubated in ocean water Damariscotta River, Maine, United States -... | ecosystem: Environmental > Aquatic > Marine >... | reverse complement strand
GGGGCCGTTGATCGAGCGATGCTGCGCAAACGCCTCCCAGAGAGTGTCACAAAGCGCCTGCAGGTCGTGGGTCTGGTCCATCCCGGCGGAGTGTTCGATCACGATATGTGGCATGGGGCTCCTCCGTTTTGACCAGAAGCGCAACAAATCAGCCCGGGCGCAACCGGAATTTTCGCAAATTCTGACCAGGAAAATGCGCATTTTCCTGACCGTTTTCCGCGCGGAAAACGTTCACACACCCGCCGTTTGCGCAGCCTCCTCCAGCAGGGGCGCCAGCCGTGCCGCCCAACCGGCCTGGGTGTCCGGGGTGGCGATCAGGTCGTTGCGCAGCTCGAGCAGGATATTGGGCCGCTGATAGGCAATGGCGTGCCGGGCAATCGCGTCACCGGGCAGGTGCCCGCTATAGGGCTGATTGTCGCCGACACAGAGGCCGGGCTCCTCGCCCAGTCGCGCCAGAAGCGGTCGGGCAAGGCGATCATCCGCGGCATAGAGCAGTCCCACATGCCACAGGCGTTCAGGCCGGCCCTTGAACTGCCGGGTGAAGCTGTGGACCGAGACGATGATCGTGTCCGATTGCCGCGCGGCCGCCTTGGCCAGGGCCGTGTGATACGGTCTGTAGAGCGCATTGAGGCGCCGCTCGATCTCGGCGTCATCCGCATCGCGATTGCCCGGGATAACCGTGCCATCATAGAGCTTCATCACCAGCGTCGGGTCGTCCTCGCCCCGGTTGGGGTCGATCACCAGGCGCGAGAAATCGGCCATGACAACCGGGGCATCCAGCGCCTCGCCCAGCCCCAGCGCCACGCCCGCCGCACCCGGATCCCAGGCGATGTGGCGCGCCATGTCCTCCTCGCTCAGCCCCAGTGTGCCGCCATTCACGAAGGGCGGCACCCGGTTGGTGGCATGGTCGCAGGTCACCAGCCAGCGCGCGGGGCGTTCCGCCCCCACGATATGATAGGGTGTGTCATCCATGGAATATGCGTTCCTTCGGTGGCGAAACTAGGGTCAGACCCATTAATCTTGCCCCGCTGGTTTGTCAGATTTTGTCCGTGACGAGGCACATCTGCGCAGGAACTCTCGTTGAATTTCAAGCAGATGTAACGACCCTCTCGGGACATCGCCTTGCGATACCCTGCCGGGCAGCGGGTCACGGGGAAAATCCGCCAAATCCGAAGGACGCCAAAACCGCTTCGTTTCAGCGGCGTGAGCCATTTGCAATTAACCCGTTCGTTGCGGCATGTCTCAAACCACTGAACTTTCACGATTTTGACGCCAGAGGGGCAAGATTAATGGGTCTGACCCTAGGCGCAGCGTCACCGGAGTGCAACATCCCGGTGCCTCAAATCTCCGAGCGAAAAAGCTGGAACTGCGTTAGCGGTAACGCTATCACGGAAGGGAACAACGGGAAGACCTTCATGAGACGACACCGCTCCGTCAAGATCGTAGCCACGCTGGGCCCGGCCTCCGAGGATTACGAGATGATCCGCGCGCTGCACGAGGCCGGGGCGGATGTGTTCCGTCTGAACATGAGTCACGGCGCGCACGCATCCATCGCCGAAAAGCACCGGATCATCCGCCAGATCGAGCAGGAGCTGAACAGCCCCATCGCCATTCTCGCGGACCTTCAGGGGCCCAAGCTGCGCGTCGGCACCTTTGCCAATGGTGAGGAAGAGCTGGAGGAGGGTGCGAGCTTCCGTCTGGACCTGAACGAAGCGGACGGCACGATCGACCGGGTCAACCTTCCGCATCCCGAGATTTTCGCGGCCCTCAAGCCTGGCGCGCATCTGCTGGTGAATGACGGGAAAATCCGCCTCAAGGTTCTGGATTGCGGCGGGGATTTCGCCAAATGCGAGGTGATCACGGGGGGTGCGATCTCGAACCGCAAGGGCGTGAACGTACCGGATGTGGAACTGCCGCTGGCCGCGCTGTCCCAGAAGGACCGTGCCGATCTGGAGTTCGTCTGCGAACTGGGCATCGACTGGCTGGCGCTGAGCTTCGTGCAGCGTCCCGAGGATGTGCGTGAGGCGCGCAAGCTGGCAAAGGGGCGCGCGGCGATCCTGTCGAAGATCGAGAAACCATCGGCGATCACGCGGTTTTCGGGCATTCTGGCGGCGTCGGACGGGATCATGGTGGCACGCGGCGATCTGGGGGTCGAACTGCCGGTGCAGAACGTGCCGCCGATCCAGAAGCGGCTGGTGCGGCACTGTCGGGCGGCGGCCAAACCTGTGATCGTGGCGACGCAGATGCTCGAATCGATGATCGACAGCCCGATGCCCACCCGCGCCGAGGTCTCGGATGTGGCGACGGCCATCTACGAGGGGGCGGACGCCATCATGCTCTCGGCGGAAAGTGCCGCCGGCTCCTATCCCATCGAGGCGGTCACGACGATGGACAACGTGGCGCGCGAGGTCGAGAACGACCCGACCTACACGCAGATCATCGAAGCCAGCCGCCGCGCCCAGCGCAACACCGTGGCCGATGGCATCGTGGCCGCGGCGCGCGAGATCGCCGAGACGACGGACATCAAGGCGATCTGCTGTTTCACACAGAGCGGCACGACCGCGCTTCTGACCGCCCGCGAACGACCGCGCGTGCCGATCATAGCGATGACCTCGGAACGCGGCACCGCACGACGCCTGGCGCTGAGCTGGGGCGTGAACTGTGTGATGACCGAAGAGCTTGACCGCTTCAAGATGGCCGTGGTCAACGCCGCGCGCGCCGCCCGCGAGCAGGGCTATGCCGATGCGCTGGACCAGATCGTGGTGACCGCGGGGGTGCCGTTCAACGTGCCGGGGACCACGAATATCCTGCGCGTGGCGCCCTGTCAGGAAAGTTTGATCTATTCGACCGATCCGGGCTAAGCTGATCCCGTATTGAACGTGGGAAGGGCACAGCATGAACACCGATATTGCTTTGGTGACGGGGCTCATTCTGCTGGTGCTGTCGATTCCCGCGATCTTTTCCGCCTTTTCCGAAGGCCGTGCGCCACGGGTGGCGGCGGTGGTGATGGTGATCGGAGGTGGACTTGTGGTCTGGGCGTTCAACCAGAAGCCGGGCGGGTTCACCTTTGAGGAAATCCCCAACGCGATCGTCCGGGTCGTGGCGATGGTCCTGAACTAAACGCGACCCGGAAAATGCGCATTTTCCGGTCCGGAATTTGCGCAAATTCCGGTGGCGCGCAGGGGCAGATGGTCCGAGCTACAAGGGTCCGAGATACAAGGGGCGGTGCGCGACAATGCAGGCCGATGTGATGTTCTGGCTCGAAGCGCTCAGCTACGGTGTGACGATTCTCGGGTTTCCGGCGGCCATTTTCGTGATCCTGCGCGAGGAGCGGTTGCGCCGGATCAATGAAGAGCATGAGATGCACCGTCACCTGTCGGAGGAATACGACACGTTCCTGCGCCTCGTCCTGGACAATTCCGACCTGCTGCTTCTGAGCCGCCGAAACCCGCCCGCGCCGCTGGATGACGAGCAGATGGAGCGGGCCGACATCATGTTCCGCATGGTCGTGTCGCTGTTCGAGAAGGCCTATATCATCCTTTACACAGACGGAATGCAGGGGGATGCGCTCAGGCGCTGGCTGAGCTGGGAGGACGACATGCGCGACTGGTGCAGGCGGCCCGATTTCCGCGCGCAGCTGCCCGAGATGCTGGAGGGCGAGGACGATGCCTTCAGCGTGTATCTGCTGAAACTGGCGCGGCAAGAGGCGGACCGGGCCGCTTGAAGGCCTCGAAGGCCCGGCCATCGGCGCGAAATTCCCTTGCGCTGCGCGCCGAGGCCCCCTATACGGCGGCTTCCAATCGCGCGTCCGGCCCAAGTGGCATGCCGAGTCGCGCGTATCGTACCGATCTGAAGAGGAGCCGGAAATGCCCAAGATGAAGACGAAATCGAGCTGCAAGAAGCGGTTCAAGGTGACGGCCACTGGCCGCGTGATCGCAGGTCAGGCCGGCAAACGCCACGGCATGATCAAGCGCTCCAAGAAATTCATCCGCAACGCGCGTGGCACCACCACGCTCAGCAAAGCCGACGAGGGGATCATCAAGCCGATGATGCCCTACGCCCGCTGATCAGTTTCCGGAGGATTTGAAAGATGTCACGCGTCAAAGGTGGGGTTGTTACCCACGCCCGTCACAAGAAAATCACCAAGGCTGCCAAGGGGTACTATGGCCGTCGCAAGAACACCTTCAAGGTGGCCACGCAGGCCGTCGACAAGGCCAACCAATATGCCACCCGTGACCGCAAGAACCGCAAGCGCAGCTTCCGCGCGCTGTGGATCCAGCGGATCAACGCCGCGGTGCGCAGCCATGACGAGGGCCTGACCTACAGCCGCTTCATCAACGGGCTGAGCCTGGCTGGTATCGAAGTGGACCGCAAGGTTCTGGCCGATCTGGCCGTGCACGAACCCGCCGCCTTCGGCGCGATCGTCGAGCAAGCCAAGGCCGCGCTGCCCGCGTAAGCTGGCCCGGTATGGAATTGAGAGGCCCGGTGGAGCGATCCGCCGGGCTTTTTTTCATATCTGCGTGCTACAATGTGGAAAAATCCGACATTAAAAAACGAATTTTCGGATTGAAGACACATTCTTGTAATTCGCTGAACCGAAATGACAATTGTAGGTTAAAATCGCCGTCTACTTCGTCGCCCGCCGTGAACTGACTGCGTGATCTGAACCGGCCGTGGACGATTTCCTAGTTTTAACTGCTCAACCAGAGCTGTTTTTCCTACGAGATACATTAGCGCGGAGTTCGCAAGACTTTTTCCAATCACCCAAACGCCCTCAAATCCAAAATCGATCACTACAGGCGCGTTAAGGCCGGACCATCTCTTCAAAAAGCGAGAGTCATAGTAATAGACTTCGCAGACAACGGCACCACGCGAACTTAACGGGCGGGCATGGCTTAGGGCGCTCTTGAACTGCTTTACTGTGCTTTCCAAACGCATGCCATCAACGATCCAGCAGATGTCATTGTGAAACCCCGTACGCTTTTCGACTTCGTCACGGGCGATAGCCGAATGCTGAAACTCTAAGGCCAAGCCTGTCGGCGTTAGCACATCCGCTATGTGCCATTCACCGCTGTCATCGCGTCGGCGCTGTTCTTGCCATTCATTCGGGAAGAGATTTTTCCAATCCCTGTGCCATTGCTTTTCAGACTCCCACCAATGATCGCAATGCGTCGTCGATTTGTGTGCCCAGTGCCAAACACGGACCTTGCCACAACGGGCAACGACGTCACTTTCACAGAACGGACATTTTGCCTTCAGCTTTGGTGCAGGTTCTAGTCTTTCACCATTGAGTGTTGCGTATTTCATCTGTTTTCATAAGCAATGTGGAAATCTAACATCCTGCCCGTTAGATTTTACGTAAGAATACAGCTTGGTTTTTCCAAGAGAAGGCCCAAACAACATCCACACGAAGTCACTCGAGAAACGCCACTACTTCAGTAGACCTCAAGCAGGGAATGTTTGGGCTTGAAGCGACCATTGGCCGAGGCGTGGCCTATTTAGAGCCTTTAGGCATCCCCTCAAAACACCGCCTTCCGCTCGCCCATGTTCGCGGCAATCACCTCCATTTGATGCGGCTTGCCGATCAGGTCCGTCTGCTCGCGGCTTTCGGCCAGGAGCACCTCGGCAGAGGGCGCCCCGCTTTCCGCCACACCGATCAGGCGTTTGGCGGCGCGGATGGCCGAGGGGCTTTTGCCCGCGATCTCTGTGGCGAGGTCCGTCGCTGCGGCCAGAGGGTCCCCGGCCAGTTCGGTCACGAGGCCCCAGGCGGCGGCTTTGGCGGCATCAATGGGGGCTGCGGTATAGGTCATGCGCCGGATCACGTCCGAGCGGGCAAGGCGGGGCAAGAGGACCATCCCGCCCATGTCGGGGATCAGGCCCCATTTCATTTCCATGATGGCCAGCCGTGTGTCCGGGGCCGCGATGCGGATGTCCGCCCCCAGCGCCAGCTGGAACCCTGCACCGAACGCCACGCCATGCAGGGCGGCGATCACCGGGACGGGGAGCTTGCGCCAGACCAGCGCGACCTCCTGAAAGAGGTTCGCCGTGCCATGGGTGCGCGGCATCACCAGCGCCTCGGGGTCGCCTGCGGCCAGCTGGGCAAAGCTCATCACATCTAGCCCCGCGCAAAAGGCCTGTCCCTCGCCCGAGAGCACCACGGCGCGGATGTCCTGATCCATCAGCGCCGCCCCGGCCTCGACGATGGCCCGTGCCATCTCCGGGTCCATCGCGTTGCGCTTGTCGGGGCGGGTCAGGCGGACATGGGCGATGTGATCGGATTTTTCGATGGTGACGCGGGGCATGGGCTGTCTCCTTCAGGGCGTGCCCCGAGCCTATCGCATCCCTTCCGCCCTGTCAGAGGGACGTCACGGCACCACGCGTTCCACCGCGCGCATCATGCCCAGCCCCTTGTCTTAGACCAGCGTCAGGATGCGCCGCCCGCCGGTACGGGTGGCAATGGCGGGCAGGGCGCGCACGCCTCCGGCGGCCAGCGATGCGGCGATGAAGCCGCGGCGGGTCAGTTTGGGCATGGGGTACTCCGGATGACTTGTTACCCCAACGGATGTATGATGCCCGCCCGTCCATTCAAGCTTGCAGCGCCCGCGCGCATCGCCTTATCTGGCACCTATGAGCGGACCACGTTTCACCAAACTGGCCCAGGGCCTGCCCGCCACGGTGCCCTTTGTCGGCCCCGAGGCGCAGGAACGCGCGCGAGGCAAGGCTTTCGAGGCGCGGATCGGGGCCAACGAGAACGTCTTTGGCCCTTCGCCCAAGGCAGTCGAGGCCATGCAGCGCGCAGCGCAGGACATCTGGAAATACGCCGATCCCACGAGCCACGATCTGCGCGAGGCCCTCGCGGCGCATATGGACGTCACGCCCGCCAATATCGTGGCGGGTGAGGGGATCGACGGTCTGCTGGGCTATCTTGTGCGGCTGATGGTGGAGCCCGGGGATGCGGTGGTCACCTCGGACGGCGCGTATCCCACGTTCAACTATCACGTCGCGGGGTTTGGCGGCGTGCTGCACAAATGCCCCTATCGGGACGACCACGAGGACCTCGCGGCGCTGGTCACAAGGGCGCGTGAGGTGGATGCCAAGCTGATATATTTCGCCAATCCGGACAATCCGATGGGCACGTGGGTGCCGGGTGCGGATGTGGCGGCGGCACTGGACGATCTGCCCGAAGGGTGCCTGTTTCTGCTCGACGAGGCCTATGTCGAGTTCGCCCCCGACGGCACCGCCGCAAGGGTCGAGGTCGAGGACCCGCGGGTGATCCGGATGCGCACGTTCTCGAAGGCCTACGGCATGGCGGGCGCGCGGGTGGGCTATGCGGTCGGGGCGGCGGACCTCATCGGGAATTTCGAGAAGATTCGCAATCATTTCGGCATGAACCGCGCTGCGCAGGCCGGTGCTCTGGCGGCCTTGCACGATCAGGCGTGGTTGCACGAAACCCGTGCGAGCGTGGCCGAGGCGCGCCACGAGATCATGCGCATCGCGGCAGAGAACGGTCTGAGTTGTCTGACGTCGGCGGCCAATTTCGTTGCTGTGGATTGCGGGCGCGATGGCGTATTCGCGCGCGCCGTTCTGGAGGGGCTGGTGTCGCGTGGTATTTTCGTGCGTATGCCCTTTCTGGCGCCGCAGGACCGGTGCATCCGCGTGAGCTGTGGCCGGCCGAAAGACCTGGCCGCCCTGGCTGCGGCATTGCCGGAGGCGCTGAGTGACGCGCGCAAAGGCGCGTGATCCAGGCCGCGCGGGACCCCGGTGTGCGTGGCTTTTCGCCACCGGCCCGGGGGCGAGGAAAAATTCACTGAAACTTGTCGATTTTGCGGTATTCTGATCGTATGCAACGCCAGGGACAATTGCCTGAAGCCCCCAACTACACCACCGCCGCGCTGGTGATGGGATTGGTCAATCTGCTGTGGATATTCGGGGTGATCTGGGCCGTATTCGGCCTGCCGGTGGTGATGGTCGCCGGTTTGGTGCTGAATCGCCTGATCAGTTGGCTGGGCACGCGGCGGGCGTAGCGGGCGCGGACTCAGGCCTGGGCTCAGGCGTGGATTCAGGCCCCCGACATCACCTCAGCCGCGGCGCTGACGCCGCTGTCCCCATGGGGAATGCCCAGCGCCTTCATGCCGGCCTCCATCACCCCCAGCACGCCCAGCACCATATGCGCATTCACGTGGCCCATGTGGCCGATGCGGAAATAGGCGCTGGAGGTGGGGTCGCCGGGCGCGGCCATGCCCAGTCCGATGCCCAGCGTCACACCGGCCTTGCGCTCGCACCAGTTGCGCAGGCGGGTGCCGTAGGGGGGCGGCAGCGCGAGCGACGTGACCGCATGGCTGCGACAGGCGGGATCGGTGACGTTCAGCGCAAGCGCGCCTTCCGAGGCCCAGGCATCGCAGGCCGCCCAGATGCCGCGCGCCAGCCGTTCGTGCCGGGCCCAGACGGCTTCGAGCCCCTCGGCCTCGATCATGTCGAGCGCCTTGCGCAGCCCCAGGACATGATGTGTGGGCGCCGTGCCGCCGAAATACTGATGCAGCTCCTCGGGGGCCACGCGGGGCGTCCAGTCCCAGTAGCGGCTGACGCGGGGCAGGTCCGCACGGGCGGCCCTGGCCTTGTCATTGATCCACAGGAATCCCATGCCGGGCGGGGTCATCAGGCCTTTCTGGCTGGCCGCAAGCGTGACATCGACACCCCAGGCGTCCATCTCGAACCGGTCGCAGGCCAGCGACGCGATGCAATCGGCCATCAGAAGCGCGGGATGCCCGGCCGCGTCCATCGCCGCGCGGATCGCGGGCATGTCATTGCGGATCGAGCTGGAGGTGTCCACATGGGTGGCGAGCACCGCCTTGATCGCGTGGCTTTTGTCGGCGCGAAGAGCGGCTTCGAGCCGGTCGGGATCGACGGCGGCGGCGGTGCCGAAATCCATGATCTCGACCTTGAGCCCCAATGCCTCGGCCATGGTGGCCCAGCCGTGCCCGAAGTACCCGGTGGCAGGGATCAGCACCGTGTCCCCGGGCGCAAGCGTGTTGGTCAGCGCCGCCTCCCACGTCCCGTGGCCATTGCAGACATACATGGCCACATCGCCGGAACTTCCGGCGATGCCTCGCAGGCTTGAGACGATGCCGGGCATCATCCGGACCAGTTCACCCGCATAAATATTCGGGGCCGCGCGATGCATGACCTCGAGCACGGCGTCGGGCATGACCGACGGGCCGGGGATTGCGAGATAGGTTCGACCGTGACTGAGGCTCATGGGCGGGCTCCGCTGATGTCGCGGCGACTGTAGCCCCGGGCGGCGCGGCGTCAATGCCGGGCGCGGCTTGCGGAGGCCGGGTGCAGGCTCTACATGAGGCCGGGACGGTCAGGCGCGAAGGCACAGATGCAGCTCATCAAACGGATCACCGACTGGGAACGCCGCCTGCGCGCCAGCTACAACACGGACCTCTCGACGCCCGAGAACCGTAGGCGGGCGCATATCTACAACCTGTGGTTCGATCATGCGATCCTGCGGACGGTCTGGACGAATTTCTTTGAGGTGGCTCCGGGGGTCTACCGGTCGAACCAGCCGACGCATCGCCGGTTCGAGAAGCTCAAGGCGCGCGGTATCCGGTCTGTCCTGAACCTGCGGGGCGCGGGCGGCGCGGCGCACTACCTTGTGGAAGAGGAAAGCTGTGCGCGGCTGGGTCTGAGCCTGGTGAATGTAACGCTGCACGCGCGCTTTGCCGCGCCGCGCGAGGACATCCTGATCCTGCTCGAGGCCTTTCGGAACATCGAGAAACCTTTCGTGATGCATTGCAAGTCCGGGGCCGACCGGGCCGGGTTCGCATCGGCGATCTGGCTTCTGGTCATGGAAGGCCGATCGGTGGCTGAGGCCCGCAGGATGCTGAGCTTCAGGTATATTCACATCCGGCGCTCGAAAACCGGCGTGCTGGATCACATCCTGGATGTCTATGAGGCGCGCCAGGCCGAGACCGGGATCGGGTTCGAGGACTGGGTGCGTACAGAGTATGACAACGCGGCAATTCAGGCGGCGTTCGAGGTCAAATACAAGCCGTGGTTCTGAGCCAAGTGATCGGAACGTGCCGTGGCTGCGCCACAACACGCGCCCCTGCGGGGAGCGGGCGCGCGCCTGCGGCGCGCAATACAGTGCCTCCGGCGGGGGTATTTTTATCCAGAAAGAAGCATCGGGCCGTGAAAGCTGTCAGCGGATGACGATTTCGTCGCCGCGCATCAGGCCCAGTACGTCGCGGGCCTGCTGATCCAGAAGATCAAGGTCGAGATAGGTGTCCGACAGGCGCCTGGTGAGGTTTTCCATGCGGGCGACACGGACCTCGATCCCGGCCAGCCTTTGTTCCAGCGCGCGGGTTTCGGCCTCGATTTCGGCACGGCTGAAGAGGCCGTAATCCCCCTGCACGGCGGCAAAGGTGAAGTAGAGACCCAACGCGAAGGCCCCGGCACAATAGAGAATGACGCCCAATGCGGGCTGTTTGCGAATGGTCAACGGTTCTGCCTCGTGTCATGCGCCTCTTGGCGGGTCGCTGCGCGCACCCTGCCATAGAACGGGCCGCTTGTGAATCCCCTTTCCAATCCGGGCACTTGACCTGTAGCATTCGCGTCAAAGGAGAACGCCAGATGCCGCCTGCCAAGGGACCGTTGCCCGGCCATAGCGTGACAGACACCCATGCTGTCAGCAACCAGCCTGACCCGCAGGGCGACGTGGATATGTGGGCGACCGATCCCGCGCTGAGGGTCTATGCGGCGATGGCGGAGGCGGATGCCGATCACCTGGCGGGATACGGTTCGACGCTGGGCACGGTCGCCCACCGCGAAGCCGGGCGCGCGGCACGGCGGTCAGCGCCGGAGGCGGTGTTATTCGATGCCGGGGGGCGCAGGCTGGACGAGGTGCGGTTTCACCCGGCCTACCATCAGCTCATGACACTGGGGATCGGGGCCGGATACGCGGCGCTGCCCTGGGAGGGGAGGCCGGGCGGACATGCGACCCATGCGGCGATGGTCTATCTGACCAGCCAGGTCGAGCCGGGTGTATGCTGCCCGATGACCATGACCTATGCCGCCGTGCCGGCGCTCAAGGCGGACCCGGCGCTATTGTCGGATTGGGTGCCGAAGCTGACGGCGCGGGTCTATGACGGGACGCCCAGACCCCTTGCACGAAAGGCGGGGGCGACGATGGGCATGGCGATGACCGAAAAACAGGGCGGTTCGGACATCCGCACCAATACGACCCGGGCGGTACGGGACGGGGCCTTGTACCGGCTGCGCGGGCACAAGTGGTTCTGTTCGGCACCCATGTCGGACGGGTTCCTGACGCTGGCGCAGGCGCCCGGGGGGCTGACATGTTTCCTGGTGCCGCGCTGGAGCGAGGATCAGCGCAACGCGGTGCACATTCAGCGGCTCAAGGCCAAGCTGGGAAACCAGGCGAATGCCTCGGCCGAGATCGAGTATGCCGACGCCCATGCCCATCGGCTGGGGGATGAGGGGGACGGGGTCAGGACGATCCTCGAAATGGTGCATCACACACGGCTGGATACCGCGCTGGCCCCGGCCGGGCTGATGCGCGCGGCGCTGGCCCATGCCCATCACTGGACGACCCACCGCAGCGCGTTTCAGAGACGTCTGATCGACCAGCCGCTGATGCGGTCCGTGCTGGCGGACCTGGTGCTGGATTGGGAGGGGACACTGGCGCTGGGGATGTATGTGGCGCGGGCGTTCGATGCGCGCGACGAGGCCGCGCGGAGCTTCGCGAGGCTGGCCGTCGCATTGGCCAAGTATCTGGGAAACAAGCTTTGTCCGGGGCTGGTCTATGAGGCGATGGAGGCGTTGGGGGGCATGGGTTACGTGGAGGACACGGACCTTCCGATGCTCTATCGCGAGGCACCGCTGAATTCGATCTGGGAGGGGTCGGGGAATGTTATCTGCCTCGATATTCTGCGCACGTTGCGCAAGGACGCGGGGGCTGGGGAGGTTCTGAGTGAGGAGCTGGGGGATGCGACGGGACAGTCGCGGCAGTATGATGCGGCGTTGAGGGCGCATATGGTGCGGTTTCCCAAGCTGCCCGAAGAAAGCCAGGCGCGGTGGTATGTGGAGAATCTGGCGACGTTGCTGACCGCCTCGGTTCTGTTGCGATCGGCCCCCGCAGCGGTCTCGGAAGCCTATGTTTCGACACGGCTTTATGGGGAGCGGGGGCGCACGGCGGGGGCGATTTCGGGCGTCGATGTAAACGCCATTCTGGGGCGTCTTTCGGGGTGAGCCAACCGCGCCTTGCGGGCCAGATTCAGGGCCTCCGGCGGGAGTATTTCGGGAAAGATGAAGCCCGGGCGCGCGGTGCCTTCAGGGGCGTGCGGCCCAGCCGGAACCCAATGAAAATTGAGGGTCGGTATCGCGTCGGTACTGCGTCGGTATCACGTCGGTGGTCCTGTCCGCAGCCCCCAACGATCTGTTAACCGGACCGTACGCGCCCGGCTCAGCCAGCGATGGATGCCCGGTAGATACTGTCGATGGTCGCGGCGATCATGTCGTTGAATTCGGCATCCGACTGGTCTGCCGAGAGGCCCTCGGTCAGCGCGCGCGAGAAGCTGGCGATCATGCCGGTGTTCCGGGCAAGACGCGCGTTGGCCTCGTCGCGGGAATAGCCGCCCGAAAGCGCCACGACGCGCATGACGCGGGGGTGATCCACCAGCGGTTTGTAGAGGTTCGCGGTTTCGGGCAGGGTGAGTTTGAGCATCACTTCGCGGCCCTTGGGCAGGTCGTCGAGACGGCGGGCGAGTTCGGCCAGCAGCAGGTCTTCGGCTTCGGCCTTGTCCGCGATGGAAATTGTCACCTCGGGTTCGATGATCGGGACCAGCCCATGGTCGAGAATTGTGCCGCCGACCTCGAATTGCTGGGCGACGTTGGCGGCGATGCCGGAGGGCGAGGCCGCGTCGATGACCGAGCGCATCTTGGTGCCGAAGATGCCGTGGGCATTGGCGCGGTCCAGAAGTGCCGCGAGCTCGGGCATCGGCTTCATCAGGCGCACGCCGTCGGCCGCGTCCGCCAGCCCCTTGTCGACCTTGAGGAAGGGCACGACACCGCGATCCTCCCAGAGGTACTGGGCCGAGGGCTTGCCGCCCATCCGGCGGTCCATGGTCATCTCGAAGAGGATCGCGCCGATCACCTTTTCGCCGGTGAAGGCCGGGGCCGAGGCGATGCGGCTGCGCATCGCGTGCATGAGGTCGAACATCTCGGCTTCGGAGCCATAGGCGTCCTCACCGATGCCATAGAGGCCCAGCGCCTTGGGGGTCGAGCCGCCGGACTGATCCAGCGCGGCCACGAAGCCCTGGCCGTTGGTCATCTGCTCGATCTGTGCTGCCCTGGACATGTGTCTACCCCCCTGAAACTCCGTTTCGCCCGCTTCTATGTGAGCGGGACGCGGGTTGCAATTCTGGTGGCGCTAACGCCTGCAATCGGCCTGTACGGGATGTGGTGTGGCCAGCCTTCGCGAGAAACGCTCGGTGGTTTTGGGCCTGACGTCAGAAACGGACCCAAAGGTGCTGATATGCGCCTGCGGAGAAGGTCTGAGACGAACCCGCCTTGCCAAGTTTCCGCATTGCCGCTTGACCCCTATCAGCGCTGAAGTTGCGTAGAAAATCAAGCAACGCGATCCCGGAGCACAAAGACGCTCGGACGATGCTTTCTCGCCTTTCGGAAGCTTTGTTGGAAGCCATCGGAGACAGTGGAAAATCGTCTTCTGACTTCGAAGACGTCCGGCAGCCGCGTTCAGTTTTCGTTGTCGGACATGACGCGGACAAGCCAGGGTCAGGACCCATCTCCGGGTTATTGTGGCAATACTATAGTCACCGAAAAATTTCATAAATTCAGCATCTTGCAAAACTTAATTAGAGAAAATTCGAAAAAGAGTGAACGGTTCATGTTTCTCACGCGACCCATGTCCACGCATTAAACTCAAGAAGGAAAACATCATGGAACTCAATGCCAAATTCATCTGTGCCACCATTTTCACCCTTGGACTGGCGATCACTGGTTCAACCTATGCCGACACCGCCTCGGCCGGTGAACTGAAGCTCAAGAAACGCACCACCGGTTCAGCCGGGTCTTCGGCCATTGGCGGATTTACCACCAAATTCAACGCCAATTGCGCTTCGGGCTTTTCCAAGGCGGGTGAGCAAAAAAGCAACGGGAACAAGTTTACCGATTGGTTTGTCTGCACCACGCCGGTCATCGTTTGCCCCAAGCAGATTGACAAAAACGGCAACTGGGCAGACATCTCGCCGCAGGCCATTGTCCAGCAAATCGGTGGCAACCCCGATGGCGGCGACGTCAAATTCCGGGTCCAGTACAAGTGCAGCTACACGCCCAAATACATCCCCCAGGGATAAGTGCACGAACCGGGATGTCTTGTCCTGAATATGTCATCTTGTTGCGCCCGGAACCCATTTCGGGCGCCGCTTTCTGGTTCTGGTCTGAGAGGCGCTGTTGCGCCGCACAACCGCGCGTCATCATCCGAAACTTGACAGAACGTCATGCATACCGTCCAAGTTGTGCCGTTCAGCAGAAAGGCCAGTACACCATTACAGATTTAAAGCGGCCAAGATCAAGAGAGAGGGATGCGGTTTGATGTTACGATCAGCAGCTATGCCGCTAAATGTTCTTTTTGTGCTGGGCCTCTTTATGTCAGTGGCTGGCTCGGCCCGCGCCCAGAACCTGGGTGAGCTTCCGCAGGGTGGCGCCCTGGTTATTCCGTTGGACGTGTCGAACCTGTCTGGCGAAGTTGCCATTGAAATAGATGATATAGACGTCACCGAGTTTGCCTCGATTGTCGGCGGTCAGCTGGTCATCAGCCCGGGTGCCCCCATCGAGGGCGGCGTTCATACTGTCACCGTCTACCTGTTCGACGGGGACGGGTATGACGTAATCGGCAGCTACAGTTTTTCAGTCGATGCTGCCGCGAGCACCGGCAGCGCCGGGGTGACAATCGGGGTCGAGGCCACTCACGAGGTCGGCGCGCGCATTCTCAACGGTGACAGCGATGAAACCGCCTCGAGCGCGGGCAGTGTTGTGGTGACAACCCAGGACAATTCGTTCACCGGCAATGTGGATTATCTTGCAACAACCCGGGATCAGGATCAGATCAACGGCAAATACGCAAATATCGGGCAATATTTTCTGGAGTACAAACGCTCCGGTGGCAAGGTTGATTTTACCGGTCGGCTTGGTCATCAAACGCTCAGTTACGACCCTGTGCTGATCGGCAATGTAAATCGCAGGGGCGTCTCGCTTTCGTTCAACACGCCCGATGAGCGGGTTCGCTTTGGTGTATTTGCCTTGCGGTCGGGCAATGGTGTGGGTGTCGACAACATCACCGGCATTCAGGAGTCAGACGACCGGATGGTCGGGACGCAACTGGCATTTCGGCCCTTTGCGGCAAATGATTTCAGGATATCCGCACAGGTTTATGACGGCAAAGGCATTCCGGACGGCGGTTTGATTGCCGGGGCGGGCAACGGCATGTCAATTGGGCTTGACGGATCGGCGATGCAGGGCCGCCTGCGCTATGGCGCGTTCTATGGCCGCACCGAATGGGATGAAGACGCGGGCGGGCCGGTATTTACCAGGGAAACCGGCGGGGCGCTGCTCACCAGTCTGGAATTCGACGTGCTGGGTCACGATGGTGGCAGCAGGGTTCTGACGGTCGGGTTGGATTACGAAGTCGTGGATTACGGGTTTTACAGCCTCGCCAATCCGGGCATTGCAACCGGCGGTGAAACCTTTCGTTTCACCGCTGACTATGCGGCGGATCAGTTTGGATTCAGCTTTTACGCGGATACCCAGAAAACCAACGAGGGTGGTATGCCGAGCTGGCCCACAGACCGGATCTCACGGGTTGCATTGGATGGATACTACGATGTGCAGGGCCAGGGATTCTGGCGGGATGCAACCCTGCGCTTTGGCACATATGTGGACTGGCAGGATCGGCTGGTTTCACCTCCGGCCACGCCGATCGAAGATTTTACCGCCGTGACCTACTATTTCGGGCTTGAGAAGTATTCGGATGCCTGGTCGTGGTCGCTGAACTATGACTATATTGATGACAATGACCAATCGCCTTCTGATCTCGATACCGAAAGCCACAACATCCAGGCGGTTTTCGACTATACAGTGAATGATCAATTGACTCTGAATGGTTCAGGTCTGGTCACCTTTCAGAAGTCAAGCGCTGATAAATGGTGGCGGTATGAAGCCGGTGTCGGCGGCCAATATGACATTGTTCCGGATAAATGGCAGCTTGCGGTAAATGCCGGTTTCACCTTGACAGAGGAACCTTTTGCACCAGACGGCGGCTTCATCTCGACTGACCTGACCTGGCAATTTACCCCAGCGGCGGAACTGGTACTGAGTGCGGCTTACAGCGACGGACCTTATGCCAACGAAAGCGGCGCGGGACATGACGCTTCAATCGGTCTGCTCCTTCGGGCGCACACCAGTATCTTGCGGTAGAGGCTATGATGACACGCCTTCTGAAACTGTTTTCGGTTTTGCTCTTTGCAACCGGCTGCTTGGCGACAAGTGCCGCCTATGCGGTAACCTCCGCCACAAGCAGCCCTGCCACGGCGCGGATAAACGATGCGGGCTCGACAGTGGTGACGATCCGCTGGCGGGTGGGTGTCAGCCTGACATCCGGTGTGCCGACCAGCATCGTCGTCAGCTCGCCATCGGGCGCTTTGGGCATTGGCGGCACACCGGGCGGAATGATTTCAAAAACCATCCGGCATCCGGGCACCGGCGTGGTCTTTGCCACCTTCAATGAACGCCTGCGGGTGAGCCGCACCACCGCGAGGCGCATTACTCAGGTGGGGTCAACCACCTACAGCCGCACCTTCAGCGACAACAATGGCCCGGGCACCGCCGCCGCCAGCGTCAGGGTGCAGACCAGCAGCGGCGGGGCATTGTCATTCCGCAACTTCGCACTTTCGTTTGACGATGACAGCGCGTTCCGGGTGCTGGGACAAAATGAATCCCTGACGGCAAGGCTGGAACTCACCACCAACGGCAAAGGCATCCTGGAAGGCGCATGGGAAGTCTCGGGACCTTCCTCGACCCAAGGATCAGGGTTCCGGCCCCTTCGGCGGGTGCGTCAGGTGCTGGCCGGATCACGCAGGACAATCTTTGAAAGCCCCAACTTGCCGACAGACCGCATCGGCACCTACAGGCTGCGCTTTGTCCCCAATAGCGGCATCCCGCGTGGATCAAATGAGATCGTTCCCGAGATCACCTATTCGGTCACCCGCAGCGGCGTGTCGTCGCAACTTGACCTGATCTCGCCCGGAACCGGCAGTTCTCTGACCCTTGCAAGCCGATTCACGTGGCGCTCGGTTCCGGGTGCCGCAAGTTACCGGCTGGAATTCCTGAGTGGTGGTGCGGGCGGCATACGCGGGGATCGGCTGGCGGCGCTGGATGTGAAATCGGCCCGGGCAAAACTGCGCCCGACAACCCTTGCCAGGCTGGCCTCCGACACCGAGGTTTACTGGCGCGTCACCGCCTATGACAGTGCGGGTCGGAAAATTGCGACTTCGGCCATTCGGCGGGCGAAGGGCGGTGCGGCTTCGCAAACCGTGCAATAGGCAACGGGGGTGGGGTGGTGAGTGACAATGCGAAACTGAACCAGCTCTTGAACAACATGGCCAGCGGCGACAAAGCCGCCTTTGGCGACTTCTATCGGCAACTGGAAAAGCCTGTATTCAGATTTATCGCATCAAAATTGAACGATCCGGTCGAAGCAAACGACATACTCCATGAAGTGTTTATGGATGTCTGGCGCTCGGCGGCCAAGTTCGAGGGCCGGTCCAAAGTTCGAACCTGGGTTTTCGGGATAGCATACAGGAAGACAATGGATCATTTTCGCAAATATTCGCGAGTCAAGCTCACAGATGAGATGCCTGACCTGACCGATGACAGACCCGATGCCACCGCGTGTCTGGCCGCCAGCCAAGAGGCCGCACATCTGCGGTTTTGTCTGGATGAATTGAAACCAGATCACCGCTCGGTCGTGGAACTGGCGTTTTATGAGGATATGACCTACGGCCAGATCGCCGAAGTCGTAGGCACACCCGAAGGCACAATCAAAACCCGCGTCTTCCACGCCAAAAAACTGTTGCTGCGATGCCTGTCAGGCCGAATGAAACGGGTGCCGTCATGACCGACCAAGTCCAAATGCCCCGCGACGAGGCCGAAGCACTGCTGGTGTTTCTTGCCAATGACACGCTGACGGGCGATGAGCGCGACGCGATTGAGGCCGCCGTTGCCGCTGATCCCCAGCTTCAGGCCGAACTTGAGGCCCTGCGCAGCATCCGCACCGAGATGCAGGCCACGCCCGCACAATCTACTTCAGCCGAATTTGGTCTGGCCCGTCTGATGCGTGACATTGACCGCGAAACCCAGCAACAAACACCTGTCGTCGGGTCGCGCACGCAGCTTTGGAAATATGCCGCCGCCGCCGCGATCGCACTCCTTGCGGTCCAAAGCGCTTTTGTCTTCATGGCGCCGGAAGCCATTGTCGAACTGGCCGGTGATGGCGCTGACGCGGCAGATGGTCCGACCTTGCTGGTGGCGTTCTCGGCCAATGCGACCGAAGGCGAGTTGCGCGCGCTCTTGTTGTCGCTCGATCTGGAAATCGCGGCCGGACCTTCGGCCCTTGGTATCTACACCCTGGTGGCCAAGGACGAAAACGGCCGGTCCGCTGCCCTGGAACGCCTGCAATCCAGCACTACCCTTGTGGATAGCGCCGAGTTGGGAGATTGAGACATGCGATTTCTGATCCTTTTTGTCATGCTCCTCTGGCCCAGTATTTCGCTGGCTGAATTTCGCATCGCGACCTCGGGCTGCGTTTCACCAGGCGCATCGCTGACCATCTCCGGGCCCGGATTTTCGGCACGCCCCACCGGTTCCATTCTGGTGCTCACCCGCCCGACCGCAAAAAAAATGAGTGTGCAGAGCTGGTCCAGCCGACAGATCCGCGTGACCTTGCCCCGGCGTGGGCTGAAAGCAGGCGGCACGTTTGATGTGGTTTGGGATGCCCGGGGCAGCACGCGTACAGTCCTCGGCAAAATCACCATCTGCGCCACCAACGCCCCCAACCGCATCCGTGCGCCGCGCGATGTCGTACCGGCCCCCGACGGATCGCCTGAATATATAGTCTTTGTCGCCAGCGGTCAGGCGCAGGCCGCCGCAACTGCATTGCAAAGTCAGGGCGCCACCTTGTTGCGCACCCGTTCCCTGCCACAAATGGGCCGCACGATGTTGCTCTTCAGCTTTCCGGGCGATCTGAGCCTGCAACGTGCCCGCGCCCTGCTGGGCGCTGCAGCACCAGGTGCCGAGGTCGATCTACACCATATCTATGGGTTTGCCGCCGATCCGCGCGTCTATGCAGCCGCCATGATTGGCGATGATCCGGGGCGGGCCTGTACCCTGCGCCGCGCCGTGCGTGTGGGAATGATCGACGGACCTGTGAACAGATCCCACCCCGCCCTGGCGGGTGTTCGTGTGTCGCGCAACTCGGTGCTGACTCAGGGCGAACGTGCCGTGCGTTCCGAGCATGGCACCGCAGTGGCCGGGCTGATTGGTGGAGCGCCGTCCGGTGGTGCTCTGGCTGGTTTCGCCGCAGGTGCGCAGATTTTCGCGGCCGAAGCTTTTGCCAACACCAAAGGCCGCGAAGGCGCGCGTCTTGAAAACGTGGCCGCCGGGCTTGACTGGCTTTTGGGCAACAACGTCCGTTTGGTCAACCTTTCGATGTCCGGCAGTACCAACCGCGCCTTTGCCAGCATTCTGTCGCGCGCTCGGCAAAAAGGCATGATCATGGTGGCCGCCGCTGGTAACGACAGTACCTCGAAATTGCGCTACCCGGCGGGCTCTCCCGATACCATTGCGGTCACGGCGGTTGATGCGGCGGGGCGGATCTACGGCAAGGCCAATTCCGGCAAGCATATCGAATTTGCCGCCCCTGGCGTTGATCTCTATGTCGCCAAAGGCAACGGGGGCGGCTATCGCTCGGGCACCTCATATGCGGCCCCCATCGTTACGGCACTCCTGGCCCGGCGCGGCGCGGTGTCACTGGACCAGGCCAGAAGCCACCTGCGTCGCGGTGTGCGCGATCTGGGCCCGGCGGGTCGCGATACGAGATTTGGCTATGGTCTGGTGCAGTCCGGCGGTTGCTAGACGAGGCTGGCGTTCATGGCATTTTGCACATGGCTCCATAGTTGTGCGGCCTGAAATTCCGAATGTTCGGGCCGGAATGCAGACGGTGCGAAGGTAGCGGATTAAATCTGCCGCATAAGGTTTTTCGCAATCATGGCCAGAGTTTCGAAAATTGCGCCGGGTGGCGCTGAATTCCCAAATCCGAAGTTTTTTTGAACCCAATGAACCCTTGGCGCGACCTACGTTTGTAACGCAAATCAAAAGGGAACATGAAAATGACCTATTCAATCGTGAACAACATCAAACTGACCGCCCTCGCCACTGCCCTGATTGCTGGTGCCGCCACTGTGGATGCCGGCGAACTGCGCAAAAAGAAACACTCGGGCGCCGCCAAGTTGCAGATCATGAAGGTCCTGCCGAAAGGTGATGCGCCGGGTGGCTATTCCAATGGCGCCGGCACCCCTGATCTGGTCATTCTGCCCTGGAAGGGTGGCAACTCAGGTCAGCCCAATACCGGCTATTGCGGCCCCTGGAACGGCGGCAATCAAAAGGTCTATTTCTACGTGAAAAACGTCGGCAGCGGTGTTGCTGCTGCCTCTGACGTCTATGTCGGTTTCCTGGGTGACAGCGACAGTACCATTGCTATTCCTTCGCTGGCCCCCAACCAAAGCGTCCTGCGTAGCAAAACCATTCCGCTCAGCGCATGGGGCCCGTCGCAATATCACAGCAGCGTCAGTTTCCTGATTGCAGCTGACCACAACGATGAAACATCCGAGACAAACGTCGCCAACAACTACGGCCAGAGCACCTGCAACGGCCCGGCGACCTGAAGGCCAAAGCAGCCGGTTACCAAAGACTCCCGGCACGGAATCAAGGCAATATGCCTCGTGCCAGCGCCGTTCCGCCCCGCCGGAGCGGCGCTTGGGTTGCGGGTTACGGCATGGCGTGCATGAGGTCGAACATCGCGGCCACGAAGCCCTGGCCGTTGGTCATCTGCTCGATCTGTGCTGCCCTGGACATGTGTCTACCCCCCTGAAAATCCGTTTTGCCCGCGCCTGTGCGAGCGGGACGCGGGTTGCCATTCTGGTGGCGCTAACGCCTGCAATTGGCGAACCGCGGGATGGGGTGTGGACAGCCTTCGCGAGAAACGCCTGGTGGTTTTGGGCCTGACGTCAGAAACGGACCCAAAGGTGCCGATATGCGCCTGCGGAGAAGGTCTGAAACTGAGCCCGAAGTGTCCGATGCTGCAAGATATTCGAAGGTCTGCTATTTTTTGCTGCATGTAATAAAGCAAAAGGTTGCGGTCCTCATTTAGCGCAGCGCTAGATCACCACGTCTTCAAGTCTACCAACAGCCATACAACAAGTCCCCAGATGATCCCGGCCACAACCAGAGCAATTCCGGCCCATGCGACAAAATTCCAATCATTTTCGATCCCCCAGCCGGCAATCGCGCCGCCAGACGCAATCAGGATAATGGGCATCAATAAGCCGATTACGGAACGCAACACTTGTTTCACTGATCAACTTCCTCAAACTTGCTGCTCTGAACGTAAGAAGCCGTTGGACTATTTGCAAATTCATTGCTACGATTGCAGTGATTTGGCCAAGGTCGCCGCACAGTTAGAGTACAAGTTTCTGACCTCTCTAATCAGCCCGATACTTCGGAATAGTCTGCGAAACCGAGTTTGGTCAGAAGTGTCGTAAGCGGCCATTGGTTTGGGCTCGACGAAACTGCGCTTGGTCCCGCGCCGCCGCCATTGGGCCGGACGGGTTTGGAATCATGGTCAACACCCCATGAGGACGCGGACAGCAGACCCAGGCCATTGGATCGGGGAACAGCGGGCTGTCCAGACGTTTCAAGCCTGTTCGGGCTTACCCGCCGAGAGCGGCGACGCCCGGCAGGGTCTTGCCTTCCATCCACTCCAGAAAGGCGCCGCCTGCGGTGGAGATATAGGTGAAATCCCCGGCCGCACCGGCCTGGTTGAGCGCGGCCACGGTGTCGCCGCCGCCGGCCACCGAAATGAGGCCGCCCGCGCGGGTGAGGCGCGCGGCCTCCTGCGCGGCGGCGTTGGTGGCTGTGTCGAAGGGTTCGATCTCGAACGCGCCGAGCGGGCCGTTCCAGATCAGCGTTTTCGCCCTGCCGAGGGTGGCGGCGATGCGGGCGACGCTTTGCGGTCCGGCATCGAGGATCATCATGTCATCCGGGCAGGCATGGGCGGGGACCACCTCATACGGTGCGCCGGCCCTGAACTCGGCGGCGACCACGACATCGGCGGGCAGGATGATCTCGCAGCCTGCCGCACCGGCGCGGGTCATGATCGCGCGCGCCGTGCCGGCCATGTCGTGTTCGCACAGCGACGTGCCGACATTCAGCCCCTGCGCGGCCAGGAAGGTGTTGGCCATGCCGCCGCCGATCACCAGTGCGTCGACCCTTTCCACCAGGTTGCCCAGCAGATCAAGCTTGGTCGAGACTTTCGCGCCGCCGACCACGGCCACCACCGGGCGCCGGGGCGCGCCGAGGGCTACCTCGAGCGCGGATAGTTCGGCCTGCATCAGGCGGCCCGCGCAGGAGGGCAGGTGCCGCGCCACGCCGGTCGTTGAGGCATGTGCGCGGTGAGCTGCGGAAAACGCATCGTTGCAGAAAATGTCGCCCAGACCCGCGAGCCTTTGCGCAAAGGCATCGTCATTGGCCTCTTCGCCGGGATGGAAGCGGATGTTCTCCATCAGAAGCACATCCGCCGCGCGGGCCTCGTCCGTCAGGTTCTCGGCCCCTTCCAGCGTTTCCAGCAGGCGCACGGAGCGGCCCAGTGCCTGTTGCAGCGCGGGCAGCACCACGCGCAGCGACATGTCCAGCACCACCTTGCCCTTGGGGCGGCCGAAATGGGCGATCAGGATCGGGGTGCCGCCCGCCGCGAGAATGTCGTTCACCGTGGGCACGATGCGGTCGATGCGGGTGGTGTCGGTGACCTGGCCGTTTTCCACGGGCACGTTGATGTCCACGCGGGTCAGCACGCGTTTGCCCGCAAGGTCCATGTCATCGAGGGTCTTCCAGCCCATGTCGCACCTTTGCCATCGCATTTCGCGCCTCTCATGGCGTGATCATGCGGGGCCGTCAAGCGGCGTGGCTTGGCAATCGCGGCGCGGCGTCATAGGTATCGTGCAAACCGATTTGCAAGGAGGGCCCCATGGCCGAGATCAAAGACCCAGAGAACACCATCCTGATCGAGCTGACGGACGGCACCGTGACCGTCGAGCTTCTGTCCGACGTGGCCCCGGGCCATTGCGAGCGCATGAAGGAGCTGGCGCGCTCGGGTGCCTATGACAATGTGTGTTTTCACCGTGTCATCGATGGCTTCATGGCCCAGACCGGCGACGTGAAGAACGGCAACATGGAGCAGGATTTCAACCTGCGCATGGCCGGCACCGGGGGCAGCGACCTGCCGAACCTGAAGGCCGAGTTCTCCAAGCTGCCGCATGACCGGGGCACGATCGGAGCGGCCCGCAGCCAGAATCCGGACAGTGCCAACAGCCAGTTCTTCATCAACTTCAAGGACAACCATTTCCTGAACGGGCAATACACGGTCTATGGCCGCGTCATCGGGGGCATGGAGCATGTGGATGCGATCACCCGGGGCGAGCCGCCCGCCAGCCCCGACCGCATGGTCAGCGTCAAGGTGGCCGCCGATGCGTAGGGTTCTGGCAGCACTGGTCCTGGCGGTCTGCGCAACTCCGGCGCTGGCCACGGGGCTCAGGATCGAGATCGAGGGCGAGGCCAATGGCATCGTCGAGATCGACCTGTTCGAGCAGGTGGCACCGGGTCATGTGGCCCAGATCACCAGGCTGGCCGAGGAGGGGGCCTATGACGGCGTCGTTTTTCACAGGGTGATCGACGGGTTCATGGCGCAAACGGGCGACGTGCAGTTCGGCAAGATCGACGGCGGTGACATGCGCATGGCCGGGCGGGGCGCGTCGGACTATCCGGACCTCAGGCAGGAGTTCTCGGATCGCAGGTTCCTGCGCGGTGTCGTGGGCATGGCGCGCAGCCAGAGCCCTGACAGCGCCAACAGCCAGTTCTTCATCATGTTCGCTCCGGGTGAGTTCCTGAACGGGCAGTATACGGTCGTGGGCGAGGTGACGAGCGGCATGGACGTGATCGACGCGATCAAGCGCGGCTCCGGCCGGAACGGGGCCGTGACCGGCACGCCCGATGTGATGAAGACCGTCACCGTGACCGAGTAGACCATGACGGGCTATGCGCCTCTGGATGTGCCCAAGCCCGTCGCCGATGGCCTGTGGATCATCGACGGTCCACCTGTCGCCTGCCGGGGTCTGCCGCATCCGACGCGGGCGACGGTGGTGCAGCTGGAGGGCGGTGCGCTATGGGTGCATTCGCCGACCCGGCTCACCGAAGACCTTGCGCGATCACTGGAGGCCCTGGGGCCGGTGGCGCATCTGGTGGCACCGAACCGGTTGCATTACACCCATCTGCCCGAGTGGCAGGCGCGCTATCCGCAGGCACAAAGCTGGGGCGCGCCGGGTGTGGTCCAGCGCGCGGCGCGGCAGGGGGTGGAGCTGCGTATCGACGCGGGGCTGGTGGACGTTGCGGACCTGCCCTGGAGGAGCGAGATCGACCATCTTCTGGTGGGCGGCAGTGCGCGGCACGGGGAAGTGGTGTTCTTTCACCGCGCCTCGGACACGCTGATCCTCACCGACATCATCCAGAGTTTCGAAACCGCGCATGTGCCGGTGTGGATGCGGCCGCTGATCTGGCTCTCGGGGGCCGATGACAGCGACGGGCGGATGCCGAGCCTTCTGCGCTGGAGCTATCGCGACAAGACGGCGCTGGCGGCATCGGTAGACGCGATGATCGGCTGGGGGCCGGCCCGGATCGTGCTGAGCCACGGCCGATGGTACCCGCGCGATGCGGTGGGCGAGCTGGAGCGCGCCTTTCGGCGCGAGCTTCGGCATCGCCGGTGGGACAGGCTTCTGGATGAGGCCAAGCGCGATGGCGAGGAGGTTTGAGCCGGGCCTGATCAGATCTTCGTGCGTCGAAGTGGCCAGCGGGCCGCGATGCAGGAGGCGTGCGGATGCGCGGCGCCAAAGGCCGCGATGTACCCCATGACATGTTGTTCACCCTTGCCGTCGATGCCTTCCGGCCCGAGGGCAAGTGGATGCTGTCCGTATGAGCGCCTGACGGTGCGCACTGTTCTTGACCCCCACCCTGACCCTCCCCTTCCGGGGAGGGGATATCGTGTCTGGCCTGCCCGGCAATTGAAGGGTTTCGCATTCGGGTGCCGGCGGGCCGTGACCGTCGCCCCGGTGGGGGCTGGTCAGATGCAGCGCCCGCCATCCACTTCCATGCAGACGCCGGTGATCATCGACGCCTCATCCGAGCACAGAAAGGCCGCGGCGTTGCCCATGTCCCGGGGCGTCGAGAAGCGGCCCATCGGGATGGTGGAGAGGAATTTGGCGCGCAGTTCGGGCGTGTCGCCGCCCATGAAGCTTTTGAGAAGCGGGGTTTCGCCTGCCACCGGGTTGAGCGCGTTGACGCGGATGTTCGATGGCGCGAGTTCGACAGCCAGAGCCCGGGTGGCGGTGATCATCCAGCCCTTGGAGGCGTTGTACCAGTTGAGGCGGGGGCGGGGGCTGACGCCTGCGGTGGAGGCGACGTTGAGGAAGGTGCCGGAGCCGCGGGTCTTCATGGCCGGAACGAAGGCGCGGGCGGTGAGGTAGACGGATTTGCAATTGACCGCAAAGACGCGGTCGAAATCGTCTTCGCTCACCTCTTCGAGCGGTTGCGGCAGGTGGGTGATGCCGGCGTTGTTCACCACGATGTCCGGGGTGCCGAAGAGGTGATGCGCGGCTTCGGCCATGGTCGTGACCTCGCCGGGTCGGGAAACATCGACGGTATGGGCGGTCTGACCCAGTTCACCGGCAAGTGCCGTCGCGGCGTCGGTGTTGAGATCGGCGATGATCACGGCCGCGCCTTCGGCCACGAATTTGCGCACGATGCCCATCCCGAAGCCGCTGGCACCACCGGTGACGATGGCGGTCTTGTCTTTCAGGCGCATGGCCCCCTCCTTTGCCGCGTGTCCGGTCCAGGTGATAGCGCGGATGCGCGGTGCTCGCCAGTCGGCCGGGTTGCGTAAACGGCATTTTCAGGAATTTGATCTAGACACGCGCCCAGCCACAGCCGCGTTGGGAGCCGCCCGTGCCGACCTACACCGCAACCGCCTTCAATTGGAGCGAGACAGGATACAACAATGTCTACACCCAGTCCCACAGTGTCACCTTCACCGACAATGATGGCCAGTACCAGGGCGGTGCCGATGGTGATGAACGGGTCAGCATCGACGGCGGACCCGAACAGGCGACCACGCTGGAGCCCTATTCCATCGACGTGTCATTTACCGATACCGATGGCAATCCGCATGTCGAGACATTCCAGTTCTTCGACGCCGGTGGGGAATGGTATTTCGTGCCCGGTCCGGGGTCGGCTTTTTCCGAAGGCGCCACGCTGGGCAACTACCAGAGCCATACGGTCGGCTGGGATTATGACAGCATCGCCTGTTTTGCTGCCGGGACGGCCATCCTGACGCTGGGCGGCAACAGGCGGGCGGATGCGATTGCCGCGGATGATCTGCTGCCCACCTGGGGGGGCGGTCTGGTGCGCGTGCAGATGGTGCTTCACAGCCCGGTCAGCCGGTTCGAGATGACCCATTGCGCCCGGCTGCGCCCGGTCCGTATCCGGGCCGGGGCGCTGGGGGCGGGTCTGCCACGGGCGGACCTGATGGTGTCGCGGCAGCACCGTATGCTGATCCGGTCGCGCATCGCGGACCGGATGTTCGGCCGACCGGAGGTTCTGGTGGCGGCGGCACAGCTGCTCGGGCTCGAGGGGGTGGACACGGTCCTGCCCCGGCGTGACATGACCTATTGCCACATTCTGTGCGACCGTCATGCCGTGCTGTTGGCCGAGGGCGCGCCCAGCGAAAGCCTGATGATCGGGGATCGCGCGGCAGACATCCTGAAGCCGGAAGACCTGCGGAAAATCGACGCCATGAAGCCTTCGCCCGCAGGCCCCTGCCCGGCCCGCATGATTCCCGACCGCCGCAGGCAAAAGCAGCTGATCGCGCGCCACCTGGCCAATGGGCGGCCGGTCCTGTCGCTACCCCGGTCCGGTCTGCAACCGGTCAAGACCCAGAAGGTCGCGGGTTCCGGCTAGGCGCGCGAAGCGCGTCAATTCCGCCAACAGCCTGTCAAAACGCGCAGGCGTCCATGTCACGCGCGGCTCGGGCCAGAACCCGGTGACGCGCATCCAGCCCTTGGCGCGGTCGGCCTTGAGCTCGATCCGGCCCACGAAGCGGTCGCCTTCGAGCAGCGGGTAGACATAGTAGCCCCAGCGGCGCTTGGCGGCGGGCACGAACATTTCGTTCCGGTAGTCGAACCCGAAGAGCCGTTCGAGGCGGTTGCGGTCGCGCACAGCCGGGTCGAACGGGTTGAGGATGCGCAGGCGGCCGGTGGGCGCGGGTGCCCGGGCCAGACGGGTTTCGATATCCGGGTGGGCATGGGCAAGGATCGTCTGGCGGTTGGCCAGTTCGATCTCGACGGGGACCGTTTCGGCGGTCTGCGTCCACGCCCTGGTCTCGGGCGAGGTCGTCGCGTCCCAGAAGCGCTGAACCTCGCCGGTGGTGGCGAAGCTGAGCCGGTCGAGGGCGTTGGTGCAGAGCCAATCCACCTGTTCGTGGTCGGGCGGGCCGTCACGCAGATGGGCGGGAAACACGCGGTCGGGCAGGTTGTAGTATTTCACGAAATTCTGGCGAAAGCAGGTGGCGAGGTCGCCTGCGTACCACATCTGGTCGAGCGCCTTCTTGTGCGGCGGACGGGCCCACATCGCGCGGCTGGCGGCCTTGGTGTCGAACGCGTGGGTCGAGAGCGCGCCCTCGGTCTCGATACGGGATTTGATCCGCGCGACCTGATCCCGGGCGAGGCCGGACTGGTACCAGGAATCGCGGGCCACTTTTTCACCCATGCGGCGGAACTGGCGCTGCCAGTTGGGCAGGAATTCCATCGGGATCAGGGAGGCGTCGTGGGTGAAGTGTTCGAAGATCAGCCGGTCGCGGGCCAAAAGCGGCCAGAGCATCGCCTCGCGGTAGTTCTGGTTGCGGGTCCACAGGATGTGGTGATGGGCGCGGGTGACGTTGCGGATCGTGTCGATCTGCACAAAACCGAGCGCCCGGATTATCGACATGACGTCGGGTTTCCCGGTCGGCGCTTCGGCCAGCCCGTTGGTCCAGAGCCAGAGGCGGCGGGCGTCGCGGTTGGAGATGCGCAGCGGCGTCATGGGGCGAAGCTTTGGCGGCGCGGGACGCCGCGTCAACCCGCGCAGGGCGGTTTTTCGTGGAAATGCGCCGTCAAGCTTGGTACCACTTGCTGCATTGCAGCACTGCCCGAGGGGGGCCGCACATGAGCGCCACCGCGAAAAAGACCGCACCGATGCCCGATGACATCCGGGCCATGAAGGGCGGTATGCCGATTGTCAGCCTGACCGCCTACACGACGCCGATGGCGCGGATGATGGATGCGCATTGCGATTTTGTCCTGGTCGGCGACAGCGTGGGAATGGTGCTGCACGGGCTGCCGTCCACGCTGGGTGTGACCATGGAGATGATGATCCTGCACGGGCAGGCCGTGGCGCGGGGGCTGGAGCGGTCCCTGCTGGTGGTGGACATGCCGTTCGGCTCCTACGAGGAAGGGCCCGAACAGGCCTTTGCCAATGCCGCGATGATCATGCGCGAAACCGGGTGCGGCGCCGTGAAGCTGGAAGGCGGGCAGCACATGGCCGGGACGATTGCCTTTCTGACCGCGCGCGGCGTGCCGGTGATGGCGCATATCGGCCTCACGCCGCAATCGATCAACACGCTGGGCGGCTACAAGGTGCAGGGGCGCGACGATCAGGCGGATGTGCTGATGGCCGATGCGCGGGCCGTGGCGTTTGCGGGCGCGTTTGCGGTCGTGCTGGAGAAGGTGCCGGCGGTGCTGGCAGATCGGATCACGGCGGAGATCGCCATTCCGACGATTGGTATCGGTGCCTCGGCGGGCTGCGACGGGCAGATCCTTGTGGTCGACGACATGCTGGGGCTGTTCACCGCATTCAAGCCCAAGTTCGTCAAGCGTTATGCCAGGCTGGGCGAAGAGGGAGAGGCGGCGATTGCAACCTATGCCGAGGAGGTGCGGGCGCGCAGCTTCCCTGCGGACGAGCACACCTTTGCCGCCGAAGCGCCGACGAAGGCAAAACAGAAATGACAGCGCCGATCGTGCGCACGATTGCCGAACTGCGCGGAATGACGCACGGCTGGACCATGTCGGGCGAAAGCATCGGCGTGGTGCCGACGATGGGCGCGCTGCATGACGGCCACCTGTCGCTGGTGGCGGCGGCCAGGAAGGCCTGTGACCGGGTGATCGTGACGATTTTCGTGAATCCCAGGCAGTTCAACAATCCTGATGACCTGAACAACTATCCGCGCACCGAGCAGGAGGATGCGCGCAAGCTGGAGCGCTTTGCGGTGGATGCGGTTTTCGTGCCGGACGGGGACGAAATGTATCCCGCACGGTTTGCCACCACGGTGTCGGTCGCGGGGCTTACGGATGTGATGGACGGGGTGCACCGGCCCGGGCATTTCGAGGGCGTGGCAACGGTGGTGGCCAAGCTGTTCCTGCAGACCCAGGCCACGGATGCCTTCTTTGGCGAGAAGGATTTCCAGCAGTTGCAGGTTGTGCGGCGCATGGCGCGCGATCTGGACATTCCGATCTCCGTGCATGGCTGTCCGACCATTCGGGAAATCGACGGGCTGGCGATGTCGTCGCGCAATCTGCTTTTGTCGGACAGGGCACGGGTCAATGCGCCCGCGCTGAACGAGGAAATGGACAGGATGGTCGAGGGTTTCCTGGAGGGCGGCGATGTCGAGACGCTGCGCGCCGGGGCCATTGCGCGATTGCAGGCCGTGGGCTTTGGCGAGGTGGATTACCTGGAGTTTCGGGCAAATGACGATCTGAGCCTGATGGAGGCACCCGGCCGGCCCGCGCGGCTGTTCGCGGCGGCGTGGCTGGCGGGGGTGCGGCTCATCGACAATGTCGCGGCGGAGCCCGGCGCGGGCTGAGGCCCGGCGGTCGGTGCCATGCCAACGGACACATCTCGCGGCGGGGGCATCCGCCTGGCTGCGACGGGCAGAACGTCATCAGCAACAGGAATGACCGGTGTCAGCCGTGTTCGGGGATGGCTTGGGACGGCGTGGCGCTTGCCGGGCGCGCCGTTTCGTGAATGCGTTCGGAGGGGTCGCGGCCGATGATGCGGGGGCGGCGGATCAGGAACAGTTTGCCCCAGCCGCGCCATTTGCCCACCGAGGGGGCGGAGACGTCGCACGGGAACCGGGATTGCCAGCCCTCGGGCAGCGCGAGGCCACAGGCCTGGGCCTGTTCCAGCATCCAGACAAGCGGGATATTTGCCAGAGGGCGCGCGGCCTCGAACCCGCCCAGCTGGCCGCCCACATCGCCATGGGTGCCGCGAAACCAGACCTGTTCGACCCGGCCGGAATGGTCATTGGGCGTCTCCCACAGGACCGGTGCATAGGCGGCGCGTGTCTCATCCATGGCAAGCGCGTGGAACCCGTGCCGGACCACCGGGCCCAGTGCGTGGGTGTGAAACCCGTTGGCATCCTGCATCCAGCGCCAGATCAACGGCAGGCGGAGGCCCAGCGCCTTGACCGTGTCCCAGACGCCCAGAAACTCGATCTCGCAGCTTTCGTGGCAATGGGCGCTGCGAAAGGCCTGTGCTGCCTTTCCGTTGCCGGGATAGCGGTAGTGCCGCCAGGCAAGCCGCACGTTGCGCTCGGTCGCGCAGTCGGGCCGGAGCAGGCCGACCCGGTCGATGGCCCCCGCAAGCGAGCGGACCGCAAAGGCCCCGCGCGAATAGCCCAGCATGAAAATCCGGTCGCCCGGGCGATAGCGGCTGGCGAGGTACCCGTAGGCGCGGCGGATCTGGCGGTTGATCCCCGTGCCGGTGACGATGTCGCGCGTGGCGCGCCAGTCCTGCCATTGCAGACCCGCCTCGTAAAAGACCGAGAGCGATGGCCCGCCCACATCGTCCAGCAGCTTGTAGGCCAGGCCTGCGTTGCTCTCGCAGCCGGGCATCAGGCTGGACATCGTGCCGTCGAGAATCATCACATGGGTGACGGGCCCGTGCATCCGGGCATGGCGGCTCCGGCGCTGGCGCTGACCGGGCCGGGCCATGTCGTAGAGCGTTCTGATCCAACTGCGCAGGGCCATGTGTCATCGTATCCCGTGGGCGTTTAAGACAAACATAAGCGTTGTGACGCGTCTGTGCATCACACAAGAGGGCCACGTTGCCGTGAGCCCGTGCGCCAGGCGGGGCGCGGTCACGCGAGAGAGGCGTTCCAGTCAAGAAGCCAGTCGCGAAAGGCGCGGGCGGCGGGGCGCAGGGCGGAATGGTCATGGCTGACAAGGAAATAGAAGTCGCGCCCCGGGATCGAGGCGTCCGTCAGGCAGGGCACGAGGCCGGCATCGCGCATCGCCTGATCGCTTGCCGGGGCGCGGGCGAGGGCGATGCCCATCCCTTCGCGCGCCAGCGCCATCGCGGTCACGGTGTCTTCGGTGAACAGAAACCGCGCCTGGCCCGAGGGCTGTGCGAGGTGATCGAAGAGCTGGTGCCACCCGGCGCGATGCAGGCCGACATTGATCAGTGGATGCGCCAGCAGGTCGGCGGCGGTCGTGATGTCATTCGCCAGCGCCGGGGGCGCCACGGGATAGAGCGTTTCGCCCACCAGCCGGTCGCTGTCGCGGCCCAGGGTCCGGGTGTGACCGAAGACGATCTCGAGGTCGTTGAAATCCGCCGCGCCGTCGCGGGCCGCGCCCAGGGTATTGAGGCTGATCGCGACATCCGGATGATCATCGCTGAACCGCCGCAATCCTCGCGCCAGCAGCCCTTGGGCGAACATCGGTTCGGCCTGTACGAAGACCTGTCGGGCGGGGGCCGCGCCGAAGAGACCCGCAGTCGCGCTTTGCACCGTGTCGAGCGCCTGTTGCACGGAGGGCAGGTAGGACCGCCCCGCCTCGGTCAGGCGCACGGAATGGGCGTGACGCTCGAACAGGGGCCGTTTCAGCCGCTCCTCCAGCGCGCGCACCTGCTGGCTGACGGCGGCCGCGGACATGTTCAGCTCACCCGCCGCGCGGGCAAAGCTTTCGTGCCGCGCGGCGGCCTCGAACACGCGCAGCCAGTTGAGAGAGGGAAGGGTCTGGGGCATCGTGTGGCCATTGCAGGACAAGGTGAGCTTGGTCTCAGAGGTCAGTTTTGCGCGTGTTCCGGTGGAAATCAATGCGCTATCCTGTCCAAATCTGTCCGGGAGACGCCTGAAATGCCGCGTGGATTGCGTTTGAACGAGGGAAAGCTGAGCAAAGCCCTGAAGGGGCAATACTGGCGTGACGGGTATCTTTTCCCGATAGACGTCATGGACGCCGGGGAGGCCGCCGCCCACCGCGCCGAGCTGGAGCAGATCGAGCGTGATTGGCTGGGCGCGGACCTGCCGCATCCGCTGAACATGTACAAACGCACCAACGCCCATTGCGTGATGCCGCTCGCCGCTCGGCTGGCCACCGATCCGCGGGTGCTGGATGTGGTCGAAGCCGTGCTGGGGCCGGACCTGATGGTCTGGTCGGCGGAGTTCTTCATCAAGGAGCCCGGCACGCGCCATGTGGTGGGTATGCATCAGGACCTCACCTACTGGGGCATGGGCGAGACCTCGGACCAGGTGACGGCGTGGATTGCGCTGTCGCCCTCCACACGCGCCTCGGGCTGCATGGATTTCGTGGCAGGATCCCACAAGAACCCGATCCTGCCGCATAACGACACGTTCTCGGACACCAACCTGCTGAGCCGGGGGCAGGAGGTCGCGGTGGAGATCGACGAGGCCGACAAGACGCGGATCGAGTTGCGGCCGGGTCAGATGTCCCTGCATCATGGTCTCACGATCCACGGGTCGGGGCCCAACAGCTCGGAGGATCGGCGCATCGGGATCGCGATCCGCTATCTCAACCCCAACGCACGCCAGATTGTGGCCAACAGGGATTTTGCCATCATGGCGCGGGGGGCGGACATGCAGGGCAATTTCATCCACTACGCCCCGCCTGCGCGGAATTTCGAGCCGGGGTCGGTTGCGCTCTATGACCGCATTCTGGAGGCGCAGCGGCAGGCGCTGGCCGAGGGCATTGACTCCGGCGCGCTCTATGGCGCTCATAAGGACATCACGGGCTAGGGAGAACGGCCATGGAAAAAGTCAGGTTTACCCAGATGAAGGACGGCACCCGGGAGGAGTATGAATTTCTCACGGCCCATGAGATCGACCACACGAAACATACGGCCAACCGGCTGCTCAAGGCGCTGGTGGACCTGGACGAAAGCCTGAGCGGATACCAGATCACCCGGCTGGGTCATTCGGTGCAATCGGCCACGCGCGCCTGGCGGGACGGGGCGGATACCGATTGGGTGGTTTCGGCGCTGCTGCATGACATCGGCGACATCTATGCGCCTTATAATCATGACGAATATGCCGCGACAATCCTCAGGCCCTTTGTCCGCGAACAATGCGCCTGGTGCGTGCAGACCCATGGCGATTTCCAGATGCTCTATTACGGGCACCACGTGGGCGGCGATCCGCACAAGCGCGACAAATATCGCGACAATGCCTATTTCGACGATTGCGCCGAGTTCTGCGAGCGCTGGGACCAGGCGTCGTTCGACCCGGATTATGACGACCTGCCGCTGGAGTTCTTTGCGCCGATGGTCGAGGAGGTCTTTGCCCGCACGCCCTATGATCCGGAGGTGATCCGCCCCGGCGCGCGCGCGCCTTTGGTGGATGAAGAGGTTGCCGCAACGCGCTGACCCGTCATGCCCGCTGACATGTGATCCGATCGAGCGCTGGCGCGCACAGGTCTGTGTGGCGCCTTCGGCGCGTTCGGGTATTTGAAACCAGAAAGAAGCACGGTACGCGTTCCGGGTCGAAGCGCCCCTGTTTTCGACCTCTCGCCAACTGGCCTGCGGATCGAAACAGGGGCCGCCTCTTCCTGGTGCGGTCATCGGCTCCCCAGCCTGTACCGCACCCAAAGCCTGCACCGATTCCGGTTAACAGAACCTTGCGGCCTCTTTCTGGTTGAAAATACCCGATTCCGAAGCCGGCGGCTCGCGCTGTGGCTTTCCCTCTGGCGACGCATTGGATACATCATGTCTCAACAAGATCGAGCACGGGGCCAGCAGGCATGGGCATGGACAAGACATTTGACGCAAAGGCCGCCGAGGCGCGGATATTCGAGGCGTGGGAAAAGGCAGGTGCCTTTGCCGCCGGGGCCAATGCCGGGCCGGGTGCCGAGAGTTTCTGCATCATGATCCCGCCGCCCAATGTGACGGGTGTGCTGCACATGGGGCACGCGTTCAACAACACACTTCAGGATATCCTGATCCGGTGGAAGCGGATGCAGGGCTATGACACGCTCTGGCAGCCGGGCACCGACCATGCCGGCATCGCGACGCAGATGGTGGTCGAGCGGATGCTGGCCGAAACCCAGCAGCCCGGCCGCGCCGAGATGGGGCGCGAGGCGTTCCTCGCCAAGGTCTGGGAGTGGAAGGAGCGATCGGGCGGCACGATCATCAACCAGCTCAAGCGGCTGGGGGCGTCGTGTGACTATGACCGCACCGCGTTTACCATGGCGGGGGCTGCGGGCGACACGCGGGTGGGGCATGAAAACAGCCCGAATTTCCATGACGCCGTCATCAAGGTCTTTGTCGACATGTACGACAAGGGCCTCATCTATCGCGGCAAGCGGCTGGTCAACTGGGACCCGCATTTCGAGACGGCGATTTCCGATCTGGAGGTCGAGAATATCGAAGTGGCCGGGCATATGTGGCATTTCAAGTACCCTTTGGCGGGCGGGGCGACATATGAGTATTTGGAGAAAGATGAAGACGGGACCGTGATCCTGCGCGAGGAGCGCGATTACATCTCCATCGCCACGACGCGGCCCGAGACGATGCTGGGCGATGGCGCGGTGGCGGTTCATCCGGATGACGAGCGCTATGCGCCCATCGTCGGGCAGCTGTGCGAGATCCCGGTGGGGCCGAAAGAGCATCGCCGCCTGATCCCGATCATCACCGATGAATACCCCGATCCCGAGTTCGGCTCGGGTGCGGTGAAGATCACCGGCGCGCATGATTTCAACGACTACGAGGTCGCCAAACGCGGCGGCATCCCGATGTACCGGCTGATGGACACGAAGGGCCGGATGCGGGACGACGGCGCGGCTTATGCGCAAGCCGCGGGCATCGCCATGGCCGTGGCGCAGGGCGAGCGCGAACTCAGCGAGGCCGAGGCGGATACCTTGAATTTGGTGCCGGACGATCTGCGCGGGCTGGACCGGCTCAAAGCGCGGGAGAAGGTGGTGCGCCAGATCACCGAGGAGGGGCTTGCGGTGATGGTCCCGGTTCAGCACGAGGACAAGAGTAGGCCGGGCTTCAGCCCGGCACCTGCCGAGGATGAGCCGGGCTCAAGCCCGGCCTACATGCCCCACGTCGAAAACAAACCCATCATGCAGCCCTTCGGGGATCGCTCGAAGGTGGTGATCGAGCCGATGCTGACCGATCAGTGGTTCGTGGACACCGACAAGATCGTCGGGCCCGCGCTGGACGCGGTGCGCGACGGCACGGTGAAAATCCTGCCCGAGAGCGGCGAGAAGACCTATTACCACTGGCTGGAGAATATCGAGCCATGGTGCATCTCGCGGCAGCTCTGGTGGGGGCATCAGATACCGGTTTGGTATGGGTTCGATCTCAGCGCGCCGGATTTCCGGGATGACGAGGGCGATGGCGCACTTGACCTGACAGAGATGCTGGGCCTGCTGAATGAAAGTCATTTCAGCCCGCTGATGGCATGTGCGCCGCAGTTCGATCAGGTGTCGGGGAAGTTTCGCGACGCTCTCGCCAACCTGCCGGTGCCCCTGCGCGCCATGACGATTGTGGAGGCCGACAGCCACAAAGATGCGCTGCACAAGCTGGCCGCCAGCCTGGCCGAGTATACCGCAACGCAGGACCCGACCAATCTGGTCTATCCTGTCTGGCGCGACCCCGACGTCCTCGACACCTGGTTCTCGTCCGGGCTCTGGCCCATCGGCACGCTGGGCTGGCCCGAGGACACCGAGGAAATGCAGAAGTATTTCCCGACCTCCACGCTGGTCACGGGCCAGGACATCCTCTTTTTCTGGGTGGCCCGCATGATGATGATGCAGCTGGCGGTGGTCGGTCAGGTGCCCTTCGGTACGGTCTATCTGCATGGCCTTGTGCGCGATGCCAAGGGCAAGAAGATGTCGAAATCCACCGGCAATGTCATGGATCCTCTCGACATCATCGACGAATACGGGGCCGACGCTTTGCGGTTTTCCTCGGCGGCGATGGCGGCGCTGGGCGGCGTGCTGAAGCTCGATATGGAGCGCATCAAGGGCTATCGCAATTTCGGCACCAAGCTGTGGAACGCCGCGCGCTTTGCCGAGATGAACGGGGCCACGGGCAGCGACGGGACGATCCCGACACCGCAGGCCACGGTGAACAAGTGGATCATCGGCGAGACCGCCAAGGTGCGCGCCGTGGTCGATGAGGCGCTGGAGGCCTACCGCTTCAACGACGCGGCCAACGCGCTTTACGCCTTTGTCTGGGGCAAGGTCTGTGACTGGTATGTGGAGTTTTCCAAGCCGCTCCTGCTGGATGGCGAGGAGGCCGTGAAGGCCGAGACGCAGGCCACGATGGCCTGGGTGATCGACCAGTGCCTGATCCTGCTGCATCCGATCATGCCCTTCATCACCGAAGAGCTGTGGGGCACGCTGGGCGCGCGCGACAAGATGCTCGTTCATGCCGACTGGCCCGGCTACGGTGCCGAGCTTGTGGATGCGGGCGCGGATCGCGAGATGAACTGGGTGATTTCGCTCATCGAGGCGGTGCGTTCGGCGCGCGCGCAGATGCATGTGCCGGCGGGGGCGAAAATCCCGATGGTCGTCACGGCGCTGGACGATGCCGGGCAGGCCGCATGGGAGCGCAACGAGACGATGATCAAGCGTCTCACCCGGGTCGAGAGCCTGAAGCGGGTGGACGCCTTTCCCAAGGGCTGCGTGACCGTGGCCGTTGAAGGGGGCAGTTTTGGCCTGCCGCTGGCGGACATCATCGACGTGGGCGGGGAAAAGGCGCGGCTGGAGAAGACGCTTGCCAAGCTGGCCAAGGAACTGGGCGGGCTGCGCGGGCGGCTGAACAATCCGAAATTCGTCGAAAGCGCCCCAGATGAGGTGGTCGAGGAAGCCCGCGAGAATCTGGCCTTGCGCGAAGAGGAAGAGGGCAAGCTGAAGGCGGCCCTTGAGCGGCTGGCCGAGATCGGGTGACACGCCCGTGCGCCCCCCGGGCTTGACCCGGGGCCACTGGTGCTGCGAACTGCGCCTTGAACACGAGGTCCCGGGTCAGGCCCGGGGCGGGGAGTGCGTGGATGAACAGCGCTGAGATACTCGACCGGCTGATTGCCTTTGACACGGTCAGCCGCAATCCGAACATGGACCTGATGGGCTATGTGCGGGGGTTGCTGGACGAGGCGGGGGTCGCCTCGACCCTGATCCCCAACGCCGAGGGGACCAAGGCGAACCTGCTGGCCACGATCGGGCCCGAAGGCGGGGCGGGTGTGATGCTCTCGGGGCATACGGATGTGGTGCCGGTGGAGGGGCAGGCCTGGACGCGGCCGCCGTTTCGGCTGACGCAGGCGGAGGGGCGCTATTACGGGCGCGGAACCGCGGACATGAAGGGGTTCGTGGCCTGTGCCCTGGCGGCGGGGCTCGGGGCGGCGAAGCGCGGGTTGAAGAGCCCGCTGCATCTGGCGTTTTCCTATGACGAGGAGATCGGCTGTCAGGGGGTGCGGTCGATGATCGATCTTCTGCGAGACGCGCCCGTGCGGCCCGCGATGTGCATCGTGGGGGAGCCTACCAGCCTGACGGTGGCGACGGGGCACAAGGGGAAGGTGGCGCTGAGCGCGCGCTGTGTCGGGCGCGAGGGGCATTCGGCGCTGGCGCCCATGGCGATGAACGCGCTGCATCTGGGCTGTGATCTGGTGCAGGTGCTGCGGGACGTGCAGGACGAGCTGCGCGCGCATGGCCCGCGGGATGGCGACTATGACGTAGCCTATACCACCGTTCATGCGGCCAGGGTGACGGGTGGGGTGGCGCTCAATATCGTGCCCAACCTCTGCGAGGTGGAGTTCGAGATCCGCAATGTGGCGGAGGACGATCCGCAGGCCCTGATCCGGGACATTCGCGCCCGGGCCGATGCGATTGTGGCCAGGGTGAGCGATCATGCCCCCGAGGCCGCCATCGAGATCACGCAAAGCTGGTCCTATCCCGGTCTGAACACGGCCCGCACCGCCGATGTGGTGGGGTTCGTGACGTCGCTGACCGGGGGCAATGCGACCTGCAAGGTGGCGTTCGGCACCGAAGGCGGGCTGTTTGCCCGGGACCTGGACATTCCCACGGTGGTCTGTGGACCCGGCTCGATGATGCAGGGGCACAAGCCGGATGAATATGTCGAGGTGAGCCAGATCGAGCGCTGTGACGCGATGCTGGCCACGCTGGTGGATCGGCTGGCCGAGGGGCTGTGATCCAATTGAGTGGCTGCGCCACGCAGGATTGGTTTGATTGGGGGCCAGCCCCCAAACCCCCGGAGTATTTGGGCCAAGAAGAAAGACATGCTTCTTTCTGGTTGAAAATACCCCTGCCGGAGGCCTGAAACTTTTCTGGTGTTACATCGCCGCCCGGGCCTGTTGGTCGAAGAATGAGGTGGAGGTGGGTTTTTCCGGGATTTCCATCTCGTAGGCCGAGCAGCGGACGCGGCCGGTTTCGACGCCGCGGACCAGTTCATGCGTGTGGCGGCTGGGCAGGTGGTTGGGGCTGAGCTCGATCGCGTCCTCGGCGTAATACGTGGCGATGTAGAGCGTGCGCGGCTGGTCCGAGAGGTTGGGGGCCGAGCCGTGCAGGAGGCTGGAATGCATCAGGCAGACCGCCCCTGCGGGCCCGGTGCATTTGACGATGTTGTCTCGGTGTTCGTTCAGCGCCTCGTCGGTGACAGCACCAGTGAACTGGCCGTTTTGCCAATGCGAAAAGATCGGGCCCTTGTGGGTGCCGGGCACGACTTCGAGCGGGCCGTTTTCCTCCGTGACCTCGTCGATGAAGAGCAGCGCGGTAATAAGGTCGTCATTGGTCATCGGCTGAAACGCGAAATCCTGATGAAACTTCACTTCGGTGGCCGAGCCGGGCAGTTTCGAGTTCACCTTGCCATGGTGGAAGCGCAGGTTGGGGCCGATGAGGTCGGCGCAAATCTCGACCGTGCGGGCATTGCGCATCACGTCGAGGCAGGCGGGCGACACCTCTTCGGGGGATTGAACGCGGCGCAGGGCGGGCCGGATCGCGCTGTGACCGGGTTGCACGGAAAACCGCGCGCGGCCGTCCATCGTCTCGCCGTAGTCGCCGTCATGGTGGCGGCTTTCCTCGATCCAGGTGGCAAACTGCCCGCGCAGGGCGGCGAGTTGGTCGGGCGTCACGGCGTCCTCGACCAGAAGAACGCCGTCGCGCCAGAACTGGTCGATCCGAGATTGGGTCAGCGTGGGCATCGGTGTCCTTTGCGGTCGGCCATGACAGGCAGAATGGGGGTTGTCGGGCGCGGGGTCTTGCCCAAAAGCGACGCGGTTTCAGTCGGTCCCGGGCTCGAGATACGCCACGAGCGCGGGGGTATCGCCGGTCATCCCGACCTCGCCCGGCCCATCGCAGAGGGCGGCGTCGAAGGGGGCGAGAGACGTTTCACCCTGCGGGCCGCTCAGGGTGACTGTGCCGTGGGTCGCGACGATAAAGAGGCGCATGGCCTCGGTGAGGCTGTGGCGGCGCGTGTCGGTGATGGCGCAGGACCTGATCCGCCAGACCCCGCGGCGGGCCATGACATTGATCACTTCCACGCCTCCCGGGGCGGGGGTGCCGTGGGGTGCCAGGGCGGAGTCGAAGCGCAGGGACTGGCCCTTTTGCAGGTGCTTCTGGCCGTCGTCGAAATCGAGGGTGAGCGCATCGCCCCGGACCAGCGTGATCACCCGGTCGATGCCGGGGAAGGCCGAGAAGGGGCCGGCGGCGGGGATCGGTGAGAGGGCGAGGCGCAGGTCGAAATCGTGATGGCCCGCGCCCTCGGGCAGCAGGGCGATGTCATGGGTGGTGCCCGCGCCGTTTTTCCAGGGCCGCGCGGTGAACGCCGACCGTGGAATATGGCGCAGTCTCATGGATCGCCCGCAACGCCGTAGCTGGGCGCGACCGAGGGGTTCAGCGCGCGGTTGAGATAGTCGTTCATCTGCGGCTCATACGCCCCCCAGAGCTGTCGGAGCCTGGCGATGGGGCAGCTGTCGTCCCAATCGACGCGCAGATCGACGAGGTAGAAGGGCATCTTGTCCGCCACGATCAGCGCGGCGGAATGCACGGGGCCTTCTTCGCCGCCCGCGGCAAGCCCGCCTTCGATGGCCTGCAGCAGGCGTTCGGCCAGATGCGCGTCGGGGCTGGCGTTGAAGCCGTCCGAGATGCCTTTGGCCACGGCGGTGGAGGACAGCAGGTTGCCGGCGGCCACGCAATCGGGGGCCTCGGAGACGGCATTGGTGCCAAGGATATGCGCGCCGGTGAAATGGGCGGTGCGGCCCTGGGCGTCGACCGCCGTGAGTTGGCGGTAGTCGATATGTTCGCGGCCCCGGGTGACGGATGCGATGGCCTGGGGTGCGGACGCGCCGGCCTCCATCGCATCCAGCACCAGCGTGGCCAGATGCGGGTCGGTGATGTTCTGGGTGGCCACGGCCCCGACGCCCGCGCGGGCATGGGGGCAGCGCGAGCCCACGGAGATCGACGAGGTGGTGATGGCCACGCCGAACTGGCCGGTCCGCGCGCAGCGGCCCGCAATGGAAAAGGTCATGTCGTTGCCTCCGACCCGTCTCCCAGTCGGCGCGACAGGTATTTCTGAAAATCGTGGATTTCGCGTTCCAGCCAGCTGAGCGGGCCGGGTGCCGATTGCGACGAGCGCGCGCCTGCATAGATGCCTTCGACCACATAGCGGTCTTCGGTGTTCACATGCGCGAAAAACGAGGTCAGATCCTCAAGCCATGCGGCGCGTTCATCCTCAAATTGCAGCATCGCGTCCACCTCGGGCGCGATGGCCACGCCGAACCGAACGTCGACCTGCCCGACCCCATGGGGACGCAGACTGAGAAACCACAGATGGTCCGGGGCCAGCACATACATATGCGTGGGGAAGACGGTGGGAAGAATGGATGTATTGCGCCAATCACCCTCAAGACGCGTGTTGTCGGGATGCGCCTTGCCATAGGTGGCGTTGCCGCGTTTTTCAAACGTCTGGTAGGTGAAAGCGTCGTGCACATCGTCCGGGAACACGGTCTTCTCGACCGGGAACCACGCGCCCACCGTCGCCTTGTGGGCGACGGGCAGGTGATAGCCTTCCATGAAATTCTCGCACAGCAGCTTCCAGTTGGTGTCCCAGACATGTTCCTCGTGCACCACGGGCACGTAGTGCTCCATGCCGTAGCGCGCGACCACCTCGTGCAGGGGAGCGAGCGCCTCGGCCACGGGGCGCGCGTCGGGGTTGAGGGTGACGTAGATCCAGCCGTTCCATATCTCGGTCCGGATCTCGGGCAGGCAGATGTCCTTCTTGTTGAAGCCTTCCGTGCGCTCCATATGGCCCGCGCCGATGAGCCGGCCGTTCAGATCATAGGTCCAGGCGTGGTAGGGGCAGACCACGCGGGAGGTGCAGCCCGTGCCCTCCAGAAGCTGCATCATGCGGTGCCGGCAGACATTCGAGAAGGTCTTGATCGTGCCGTCCCTGGTGCGGATCGTGAAGATCGGGTCGCCTGCGACGGTGAAGGTCATGTAGTCGCCCGGATTGGGGATTTCGGCCGCCAGACCCGGGCAGACCCAGTCGCGCCGAAAGATCGCGTCGTCCTCACGTGCTGCGATGTCTTCGTCCCAATAGAGGCGCGGGTCGCTGCTGACCGCGCGTTCCAGCGGGCCATTGGCGGTCTCGGCAAGCTGCGCGAGAAGGGCGGTGCTCATGGCCATCAGTCCGGGATCACGGCGGTCACCTCGATCTCGACCACCCATTCTGGGCGGGCGAGCGCGGGGACCACGAGGCCGGTCGAGCAGGGATGCACCCCCTTCAGCCATTTGCCCATCTCCTGATAGACCGCCTCGCGATAGCGAATATCCGTGAGATAGACGACGATGCGGCAGACGGCCTGCATCGTGGTGCCGGCCTCTTCCAGTAGCATCTGGATGTTTTCCATCGTCTTGGCGGTCTGGCGGGCGGCATCCCCGGGGTGCAGGCTTTCGCGGGTGTCGAGATCCTGGCTCACCTGTCCGCGCAGGAAGACCATCGTGCCGCGGGCCACAACGCCCTGGGAGAGGTCGTTGTCGAGCTTCTGCTCGGGGTAGGTTTCGCGGGTGTTGAAGGGGCGGATGCGCTTGTGCATCATGGGTGTGATCCTGTTGGTTAAGCCGGGTTGATCCGGTCGTTGAGATAGCAGGCGAAATCGTAGTTGGGCCGTTCCAGGTGGCTCAGGTGGCCAGGCCGGGCGGCTTCCGAGCACAGGCCGCGATAGACCTTTTCGGTGCAGCCGCGATCCTCGACATTCACATCATCCAGAAGGGTTTTGACAGCTTCAAAGTGGCTCTGTGCCTGCGCGTCGTTCACGAACTCGGGCGACATGCCGCCGCCGAAACGGATGTCCACCTGACCCGGGCCGTGAGGGTGCAGGGAGAGGTACCAGAAATATCCCGGCGTCAGCGTGATCAGCAGGCTGGGATAGATCGCCAGCAGGAAGGTCATGCGGCGCCGGTCGCCCTTGAGCCGGGTGTTGGTGGGGTGCGCATTGGCCAGCGTGAAGTGCTCTTCCTTGTAGATCCAGTGGTAGTTGAAGGCGGGCTCGCCGGGCGGGCAGACCATTTCCTCAAGTCTGGACAGCCCGCCGATGGTGCCCGCGTGGCAGACGGGCAGGTGATAGCTTTCCATGAAATTCTCGGCCAGCACCTTCCAGTTCGTGTCCCAGCGGTGGGTCTCGAAAAAGGTCTGGGAATAGTGCTGCATCCCGAAATCGCCGATCAGGTCCTGCACGCCGGACAACTGCTCGGCCACCGGGGGTGCGTCCGGGTTGAGCGTGACCATGACCCAGCCCTGCCATTCCTCGCAGCGCACCTGCGGCAGCGCGTAGGCGTCCTTGCAGAAGCTTTCATTGAGGGTCATGGCGGGGGCACCGCGCAGGCGGCCGTCGAGGTTGTAGGTCCAGGCGTGGTAGGGGCAGACGATGCTGCGGGTGTTGCCGGATCCTTCCAGAAGTGTGGACATGCGGTGCAGGCAGACATTGGATTGCGCACGCAAGTGACCGTCGCGGTCGCGGATCACCATGATGGGCTGTCCGGCGAGGTCCAGCGTGGTGTAGTCGCCGGGCTCCGCCAGCGCATCGGCGCGGGTGACGCAGAACCAGTCCTGCCGGAACACCTTTTCCAGCTCTTCTGCGAGAAACGCATCGGAGGTATAGACGCTGGGCGGCATGGCGCGCGCGCGCTCGAACGGTTGCGCGACGTTCTGCGCCAGTTCGTCCATCGGCGTGAGCGCGGTGTCGTGGCGGGTCATGCGGCACCCGCCCCGGGCCTGACCCGGGGCCTCTGTACCCTGGCGTGCGAGGTCCCGGCTCGGGGGCCGGGACGAGTTGGGCCGTAGGTCATTGCGCGTCTGTTCCCTCTCTCACATGTGTCCCGTTCCGGTCAGGCCCGGGGCGGGGGTCCGTGCTAGTGCAGCTTCTTGTTCTTGGCCCAGACCTTGTCCGAAAGCCCTGCGGTTTTATGCGCAAATTCCAGCGGGCCGTTCCAGTCGAAAGTGCGGTAGACCGACGCGAGCTGTGCGAAAGGCGGGCTTTGCGCAAAAAGCTGGAACGTCAGGCGATGGCCGGCATAGTCCGAGTTCAGCAGGTCGCGCGCCAGCGCCAGCAACTTGCGCCGGTCATCGGCCACCCAGTCGTCATTGATCGTATAGAACTTGTCCAGCCAGGGCTTGGTGTCCGACGCGGCGAAGGTCGCCGCATCGGGGGTGACGCAGATCTGGCCGCCACAAAGCTCGCGGGCGGTATGCATCATCCTGGGAAGGCCGGTGAGCGCGTGCACGCGGCCCGACATCAGCATCGACTGGTTGGGCATGAGAAGGCCGTTCGGGCTTTTCTCGGCCGTGGCGATCGAGGCGGTGAGGAAGGCGTCGATGCCTTCGCGCCAGACGGCCAGCTCGGCCAGTTTTTCCTGCACGGCCTGCTGCTTGTCGAGGCCGGTCTGGCGGACGTTCCACAGCGCCGCGCCGATGATCAGGTCGGCGTAGGACAGTGTGCGCTGCACGAAGGGGAAGGCCGAATAGCGGTGCAGCGTGGCACGGATGAACCCGGCGGCCTTGGTGTGCTGATAGAACAGCACGTCCTCCCACGGGATCAGGACATCGTCGAGGATCATCAGCGTGTCGATCTCGTCCACGCGGTTGGAGAGCGGATAGTCGTCGGCAGGTGCGCGGCCCGCAAAGCCGGTCCGGCAAATGTGCTTCACGCCCGGCGCATTCATCCTGACGATGCAGCCCAGGGCGTAGTCGCTGAGCTCCGCGTTGCCCCAGTTGGCAATCGTGGGTTTCAGAAACGCCTGATTGGAATAGGCCGCGGCGGTCTCATACTTGGCCCCGCGGATGATGATGCCCTGATTGGTTTCACGCACCACGTGGACCAGCATGTCGGGGTCCTGATCCTGCGGCGCCTTGGAGCGGTCGCCCTTGGGATCGGTATTGGCCGACACATGGAACGGGTCTTCGGCAAGCACCGTGTGAATGTGACGTTCGATGTTCTCGGCAAAGCGGGGGTCGATCTCGTTCAGGATGTCCTTGCCGTCCCAGAGCGACCACATCTCGCCCACCGTTTCGTCGCCCATGCGGGTCACGACACCGCCGATGTCGTTCATGATCAGGTCCACGGCGTCGCGCTTGTCCTGCCAGTCCTGTTGCTTGTAGGGCAGGCGGTTGCCGATGGCAAAACGCTCGCCCTTTTCCTCGTAGGTCATGGCCCCTTGCGTTTTCGGGTCGTGCTGCATGTCATAGATGCGGGCGCGGATGTCGATCACGGGCTTGATCTGGGGGTGCGAGCAGGGGTCCTTGACCTTTTCGCCGTTGATCCAGATCTCGCGGCCGTCCTGAAGGGAAGCGCGGTAGTCGTCTCCGGTGCGGATCATGTGTCGTGTCCTTTGCGAATTAGAGCGGCCGGAGGGCCTGATAGCTGCGGTTGGAAAAGGCCAGAGGCGTGCGGGGTTCGGCCAGGGCGGCCTGCACGCGGCCTATGAAGATGCGGTGGGTACCGGCGTCATGGGCGCTTTCGACGGTGCAGTCGAAATTGGCAACGGCACCGGTCAGTACCGGCGCGCCGGTGCGGGCTGCGTTCCAGTCGGCGCAGGCGAAATCATAGGGCGCGATGTCGCCCGGACGCCCGGCAAAGCAGTTGGCGATATGGGCCTGCGTGTCGTCCAGAAGGTTCACGCAAAAGGCGTCATTGGCCTCGATGGCGGCAATCGCCGGGCTGCGGCGGTTGATGCACACCAGGACCAGCGGCGGCTCGGCTGAAACCGACGAAAACGCGCTCACGGTCACGCCAAAGCGGCCCGCCCTGCCGTCGGTGGTTACGATCGAGACCTGCGTGGCCGCCCCCGCCATGGCGGAGATGAAGGTCTCGGGCGCTTCATGCGCGGTCAGGCCGCGTGGGGTCTGGAAGGTCATGGCAGTCTCCTGTTCGCTGACGCCACGATAGATCGGCACGCGACGTAGGGAAAATTCATTCTTTTTTGCTTCTGAATAGTCTAAAGCTATGGAATGGCCCGTTTCACCCTGCGTCAGCTGGAATATCTTGTGGCTTGCGTCGAGCACCGCTCGGTCGCGGCGGCGGCCGAACGGCTGAACGTGTCGCAGCCCACGATCTCGGTTGCCATTGCCAAGATGGAGGCGCAGCTGGGCGTTCAGCTTCTGCTTCGGCACCACGCGCAGGGTGTCACGCCCACGCGCAGCGCCGAGAATATCCTGCCCTCGGCCCGCAGCCTCCTGGCCCATGCGTCCGACCTTGAGCGGCAGGCGATGCAGGCGGGCACTGGCGTGGCCGGGGAGCTGAAGCTGGGGAGCCTCGTGACGATCGCGCCTGCGATCCTGCCGCGGCTGGTGCGGGGCCTGACGGGGACCTATCCGGAGCTCCGTCTGACCTTGCAGGAGGCCACGCAGGAGGACACGCTGGCCGCGCTGTTCGAAGGGCGGCTGGACCTCGCGCTGCTCTATGACCTGAGCCTGCCCGAGGGGCTGCGCGCCGTGCCCCTGACGGGTCTGCCGCCCTATGTGGCGCTGCCCGAGGGGCACGGGCTCTGCGCGCAGGACGAGATCGCGCTGGAGGCGCTGGTGGATGAGCCGCTGATCCTGCTCGACCTGCCCACCAGCCGCGAGTATTTCCTGGGCCTTTTCGACAAGGCCGGGCTGAGCCCGCGGATCGCGCATACCTCGCCTTCGGTGGAACTGGTGCGCGGGATGGTCGGGCAGGGGCTGGGCTATTCGATCCTGGCGACGCGGCCCGAGAGCGATGTGACCTATGACGGGCGGCGCATCGTGGTGCGCGCCCTGAAGGATGGCGGGCCACCGACGCAGATCATGCTGGTGAGCCTCGCCAGCCTGCGCCAGACGCGCCTGATGGGATGTGTCGAGGACGTGGCGGTGGCCGAGTTCAGCCCGGACCCCCCGCCCCGGACCTGATCCGGGGCCTCGCGGGGTGTGCGCGAACCGGGCAGACCCCGGATCAGCCCCGGGACGGGGAGAGCAGGTCCCATAGGCTGAGCGCCATCACCTGAGCCGCATCCACCATGTCGTCGATCCCCACGTATTCATCGGGCTTGTGCGCGAGGTCCAGAATGCCCGGCCCGTAGGCGATGCAGTTCTTCAGCCGCCCGATCCGGTCGATATGTTTCTGGTCATACGTCCCCGGCGAGACGACATATTCCGCCTGCCGCCCCAACACGGCTTGCACGGCTCTTGCGACCGAGGCGACGATGGGCGCGTCGCGGTCGGTCATGGTGGGCAGCACCCGGTGCAGTTCGCGGATGTCATAGTCAAAGCCGGGGCGGGTGGCGCGCACATCCTCGAGCACCTGGCGAATCCCGGCCTCGACCTCCTCGATGTTCTCCTCGATCAGGAACCGCCGGTCCAGCACCATGCGGCAGCGATCCGGCACGCAGGGGCTGGGCAGGCCGGTATAGTCCGCGTCCTGCTCGGGCTCGCCGCCATGGATCGAGTTGATGTTGAGTGTCGACTGTCTGGCGCCTTCGGGGACAACCGGCATGTCGGTCCGTTTCAGGGCCAGCGCGGGAAAGAGGCTGCGCTCCATCTCTTCGATCACCGCACCCATGTGGCGCACCGCGCAGTCACCCAGAAAGGGCATGGAGCCATGCGCGATCTCGCCCCTGGTCTCGACTTCGGCCCACCAGACGCCGCGATGACCCAGACAGACGCGGTCCTTGTTCAGAGGTTCGGGGATGATCACGTGCTGAACGCGCCGGGGCGAGAAATAGCCCCGCTCGGCCAGGTAGGCGACGCCGCCGAAACCGCCTGATTCCTCGTCCGCCGTGCCGCTGATCTCGATGGCCCCGGCAAAACCGGGGCAGAGGTCGATGAACGCCTCTGCTGCCACGATGGAGGCGGCCAGCCCGCCTTTCATGTCACAGGCGCCACGGCCATAGATGCGCCCGTCCCGTTCTTCGCCGCCGAAGGGATCGGCGGTCCAGCCATGCCCGACCTCGACCACGTCGATATGGGAGTTGAAATGCACGCAATCGCCGGGGGTTCCGCCCTCGCGCCGCGCCACGATGTTCCAGCGCGGATGGCTGTCGCTGTCACCCGGCGCGCCCTGCGCGCGGATCAGCTCGGTGGCGAACCCGGCCCCGAGCAGCCGCCGGTCGAGATAGTCGCAGATCTCGCGGTAGTTCCGTCCCGGCGGGTTGAGCGTGGGGATGCGGATCAGGTCCTGCGTCAGCGCGATCAGGTCGCCGCGCCGTGCTTTAATCTCGGTCTTGAGCCTGTCCTGCATTCGCGTTCTCCCATGCCAGAGTATGACCCCGGGGGCGGGCGCGGCAAGGAGGGAATGCCCGCCCCGGGCCTGACCCGGGGCGGGTGGCCTGATGTCAGGCCACGTCGAACGACAGCGGTGCGATCTGCTGGAACTTGCCGGTGGCGCGCAGCTGGTCCACGACCGCCTGCGGCACGGGAGCATCAACGTAAAGGAGTGCGATCGCCTCGCCTCCGGCGGTGGCCCGACCGAGGGTGAAGTTGGCGATGTTCACACCGTTTCCACCCAGCGTCTGACCCAGCGTGCCGATGATGCCCGGCTCATCCTTGTTGGTGGTGTAGAGCATGTGCCGCCCGATCTCGGCGTCGATATTGATGCCCTTGATCTGGATGAAGCGCGGTTTTCCGTCGCTGAAGACTGTACCACCGATGGAGCGTTCGCGCTCGGACGTCACGACGGTCAGCTTGATATAGCCCTCGAACACACCGGACTTGTCCTGATGCGTGGTGCTGATCTGAACGCCGCGCTCCTTGGCGATCACGGGCGCGCTGACCATGTTCACCTCGGGGTTCACCGACTTCATGATGCCCGCCACGGCGGCACAGGTCAGCGCCTCGAGGTTCATGGTGCTGACCACCCCGTCATAGAGGATGTTGATGGCCTTGATCGGTTCGTCGGTCATCTGCCCGATGAAATTGCCCAGATGGCCCGCCAGCGCGATCCACGGTCCCATGATCTTGGCCTCTTCGGCGGTCACGGAGGGCATGTTCAGCGCGTTCGTGACGGCCCCGGTCAGCAGGTAGTCGGACATCTGTTCGGCCACCTGAAGGGCGACGTTTTCCTGTGCCTCGGTGGTTGCGGCCCCCAGATGCGGGGTGCAGACCACGTTGGGCAGGTTGAAAAGCGGGTTTTGAGTCGCCGGTTCCTCGGCAAAGACGTCAAATCCCGCGCCGGCCACATGACCCGATTTCAGAAGCTCGGCCAGCGCCACCTCATCCACCAGCCCGCCACGGGCACAGTTGATGATCCGCACGCCCTTCCTGGTCCTGGCCAGCCGTTCGGCGGAGAGGATATTCCGGGTCTGCTCGGTGAGCGGCACGTGCAGCGTGATGAAATCCGCGCGGGCGATGAGATCATCCAGCTCGACCTTTTCGACACCCATCTTGTCGGCCTTCTCCTGGCTCAGGAAAGGGTCATAGGCGATCACCTTCATCGCCAGCCCCCGCGCCCGGGCGCAGACGATGCCGCCGATATTGCCCGCGCCGATCACACCCAGCGTCTTGCCCGTGAGTTCGACGCCCATGAACTTGGACTTTTCCCATTTGCCGGCATGGGTCGAGGCGCTGGCCTCGGGCAGTTGCCGCGCCACGGCGAACATCATGGCGATGGCGTGCTCGGCGGTGGTGATCATGTTGCCGAACGGCGTGTTCATCACGATCACGCCCTTCTTGGAGGCCGCGTCCTTGTCGATGTTGTCGGTGCCGATCCCGGCGCGGGCGATGACCTTGAGATTGTCGGCGCGGTCGAGAATTTTCGATGTCACCTTGGTGGCCGAGCGGATGGCAAGGCCGTCATACTGGCCGATCAGCTCGGCGAGTTTCTCCTTGTCCTTGCCCAGATCGGGCATGAAATCCACTTCGATGCCGCGGTCACGGAAAATCTGCACGGCGGTTTCGGAAAGCTTGTCGGATACGAGTACCTTGGGAGCCATTTTCGGAGGGTCCTTTGCATGTCTGAAGGCGTGGCGGGGTGAACCCCGCCCTACGGGGAGGTCGTAGGCCGGGGTTCACCCCGGCCGTTGTCATGAGGGGTCGCTGAGGGCTGTGATTTCGGTCTGAAACGCCCAGTCGATCCACGGCATGAGTGCCGCGATATCCGAGGTCTCGACCGTGCCGCCGCACCAGATGCGCAAGCCCGCAGGGGCATCACGATAGGCGCCGATATCATAGGCAACACCCTGATTTTCCAGCCGTTTCGCGATGTTCCTGGCGAAACCCGCGCCATCGGCTATGCGCGGATCGGTGAACTTGAGGCACACCGAGGTGTTCGAGCGCGTCGCCGGATCGGCGGCGAGGTTCTGGACCCAGTCATGGGCGTCCACGAAATCGGCCACGGCCTGTGCATTGGCGTCGGCGCGAGCCATCAGGCCCCTGAGCCCGCCCACCGAGCGCGCCCAGTCGAGCGCCAGCAGGTAATCCTCGACCGCCAGCATCGAGGGCGTGTTGATCGTGGCGCCCTCGAAGATGCCCTCGATCAGTTTTCCGGCCTTGGTCAGGCGGAAAATCTTCGGGAGCGGCCAGGGCGGCGTGTAGCTTTCCAGCCGCTCGACGGCGCGCGGCGACAGGATCAGAATGCCGTGCGCCGCTTCACCGCCCAGCACCTTCTGCCAGGAGAAGGTCGTGACGTCGAGCCTGTCCCAGGGCAGGTCCTGGGCAAATGCCGCAGAGGTGGCATCGCAGATCGTGAGGCCTGTGCGGTCCGCCGCGATCCAGTCGCCGTCGGGCACCCGCACGCCCGAGGTGGTGCCGTTCCAGGTGAAGACCACGTCACGATCCGTATCGACGGCATCGAGATCGACGATCTCGCCATACTCGGCCGTTGTGACCCTGGCGTCGAGGTTCAGCTGCTTGACCACATCCGTGACCCAGCCCGCGCCGAAGCTTTCCCAGGCGAGCATTTCCACAGGGCGCGCGCCCAGCAGGTTCCACATGGCCATCTCGACAGCACCGGTATCGGAGGCGGGCACAATGCCGATGCGATAGTCCGCAGGAATGCCCAGCACCTCGCGGGTGCCGTCGATGGCCGCTTTCAGGCGCGCCTTGCCGACAGCGGCGCGGTGCGACCGGCCCAGCGGCGCGTCGGACAGTTTGGCAAGATCGAATGTGGGGATTTTGGCGCAGGGGCCAGAGGAAAAACGCGGGTTTTCCGGCCGCGCAGCCGGTTGAGCAATATCAGTCATGATACCCTTCCAGATATAAGCCCCTCGTTGGGGAGGGGTGTCCCACGCAAAGAGCTACGCGGCCCGGGTGGCCTTCGCAAGTACAGAAATGCAGAAAATGCGCTGGTTCAGGGCCGAAATGCGACAGGCCCCGTGCGGATCGGAAACTTCCCGCCGGTGTTCGGCCAGTTCTGCAAGACCATGTTTTTGCGCACCTTTGGGCGCGGCGGCGGAATCGTGATGGAATATGCCCGGGACATGGCATGGTGCGATCCCAGTGCGGCCGATCCGCTGAGCAATGCCGAGCTGAAGGTGCTGGGGGTCGGCTGGCTCAAGGCGTCGGCCAACGCGGCGCAGGACGTCTGTGTGACGCGTCTGCACACGCAGTATTCGCGCGGCCGGATGATACAGGACCCGGTCCTTCGCGAGACGGATAACCGGGTGAATTTCCAGGGCCGCTATATCATGAACCAGCCGTTCGAGGGCAGCGAGACCTGTGAATTCGGCGCGCGTCATGTCCGCGATACCAGGGCGCGTATCGGGCGGGAGGCCAATGATCTCGTGCGGCTGACCGGCTGGTCGGGCCAGAGTGTTCGCGCCAATATCGCCAGGACCGTGAGCGCGCGCCATCGCTGACGCTGGTATCCCGGGGAACGCTGCGCTACATCGCGTCGCGTAGCTGTCGGAGCCGCCCATGTTCGTTGTCACGCTGATTTCCCCCCGCGGGTGCCTGAACCCTGCGCTGGTCGAGAGCCTGCGCAATGCCTGGGGTGGCGGGGACGCGATCTGGCTGAGCCCGGACGAGGCGGCGGAATTCACCATTGCGGCGGTGCCGAACAATCGCTGGGACGTGTGGCAGGACCTTCAGGACCAGCAGGTTGATCTGATCGTTCAGGCGGGGGCGGGCCGTCGCAAGCGTATGCTCCTGGCGGATATGGACAGCACGATGATCCGCCAGGAATGTATCGACGAACTGGCCGAAGAGGCCGGTGTGGGGGCCCATGTCCGCGATATCACGGCGCGGGCGATGAATGGCGAGCTGGATTTCGAAGGCGCGCTGATCGAGCGGGTGAAGCTGATGAAGGGCCTGCCGGCCGAGGTGATCGGGCGGGTGCTGGAGCAGCGGATCACCTATATGCCCGGCGGCGATGTCCTGCTGGCGACGATGCGCGCGAACGGGGCGCATACGGCGCTTGTGTCGGGGGGGTTCACCGAATTCACCGCCCGCGTGGCCGCGGTTCTGGGATTCCATGAAAACCGGGCCAATACGTTGATCATCAGGGACAATCATCTGACCGGAGAGGTCGGCCGCCCGATCCTGGGGCGGGCTGCCAAGATCGCCGCACTTGAAGAGATCACGCAAAGGCTGGGCCTGACCGAGGCGGACGTGATCGCGGTCGGGGATGGGGCCAATGACCTCGGCATGCTGGGGCGGGCCGGCACCGGCGTGGCGCTGCATGCCAAGCCGACTGTGGCCGCCGAGTGCGACGTGCGGATCAATCACGGCGACCTGACGGCGCTGCTCTTTCTGCAGGGCTATGCCCGGAGCGATTTTATTATTTAGCTTTACAGTTAAATAATGACATGGCTAAATAGCGCCATGACCAGCCTCACCCCCACCTTTGCCGCCCTTGCCGATGCGACCCGCCTGAAAGTGGTCGAGCGTCTATTGCGGGAGGGCGAGCTTGCCGCCGGAACGCTCGCGGACGGCACCGGGATCAGCGGTCCGGCCATGTCGCGCCATTTCAAGGTGCTGCGCGAGGCGGGGCTGGTGCGGATGCGGGTTGAGGGCACGCGCAGGCTCTATGCGGTGCGCCCCGAGGCGATGCGCGCGATTGCCGATTGGACGCTGGATCACCGGGCCTTCTGGGAGGCGGGGCTGGACCGGCTCGAAACGATGCTGGCCCTCGAAGGAGATGCGGATGCCCGACGTCAGGATTGAACGCGACTTTGCCACCACGCCCGAGCGGCTCTACCGCGCGGTGAGCCGCCAGGCCGAGGTGCTGGAATGGTGGGGCCATGACGGGATGACGCTGCCCGATTGTGCGCTGGATTTCTCGCGGCCCGGGCCCTGGCATTGCGTGATGATCGCGGGCGACGGCACGCGGTTCAAGATGTCAGGTCAGGTGACCCATGTGCGCGAAGGCCGCTCGGTGGGCTTCACTTGGGGCTGGCACGACGAGGACGACACGCGCGGTGCCGAAACCCATGTGACGTTTTCCATTACCCCCAGCGACACCGGCGCGCGCCTGACCATCGATCACCGCGACTTCACCGATGCCGCATTGGCCGAGCGCCACCAGGGCGGCTGGCTACACGGGCCGGTGCCCCGCCTCGAACGCTACATTGCCTCACAGATCAAATGACAACCAAAAAGGGAGACCCAAGACATGCCGAAATTCATCCTGGCCTATCATGGCGGCGGAATGCCCGAGACCGAAGAAGAAGGCGCGCGTGTGATGGCCGCCTGGCAAAGCTGGCTCGAAGGCATGGGTGCGGCCTGCGTGGACATGGGAAACCCGGTGGGGATGTCCAGAACCGTTTACGCCGACAAGATTGCCGATGATGGCGGCGCCAACCCGCTTTCGGGCTATTCGATCATCGAGGCCGCCGACATGGATGCCGCCTGCGACCTGGCCAAGGGCTGCCCCATTCTCGAAGGCGCATCCGGCACGGTCGAGGTCGCCCCGATCATGGAAATGTAACACCCACCCTCACCAATCAACCCCATCAAGCCTGCCCCCCCTCTTTCTGGTTGAAAATACCCCGGGGGTTTGGGGGCTGGCCCCCAACCAAACAAACCTGCGTGGCGCAGCCACTCCTTTTGGAAACGGCTTGCAGAGGGACAGCCATCCTCCTAGACATGGGCACACCTCGGGGTGTTCGGGCCTGTGCCTGAACTGAGATGCATGTTTTGCGAACCCGTTGAACCTGAACCGGCTAGAACCGGCGGAGGGAAGGTTTGTGACCATGGCGTTCATCCTTGCCCTCTCGCGCCAAAGGAGGATGCCATGAAACATCTTGTTTTCGCTGCGGGAATTCTGAGTGTTGCGGGGGCTGTGGCCGCCGATACACCTGAACTGACCGTCTACACCTATGACAGTTTCGTTGCAGATTGGGGGCCCGGGCCCCAAGTGGAGGCTGCGTTCGAGGCGCAATGCGGCTGTGATCTCAGGCTCGTGGGCGTCGAGGATGGCGCGGCGCTGCTGGCGCGCGTCAGGCTGGAGGGCGCGCGCTCGGACGCGGACATCGTGCTGGGTCTCGATACCAACCTGATTGCGGCGGCCAGGGCGACGGGACTGTTTGCCGAACATCGCGTCGAGGCCGAATTCGATCTGCCTGTGTCCTGGAGCGATCCGGTCTTTGTCCCCTATGACTGGGGCTATTTCGCGTTTGTGCACAATGCGGACCTGGTTGCCCCGGCGAATTTCAGGGCGCTGGCGGACAGCGACACCAGGATCGTCATCCAGGACCCGCGTTCGTCGACGCCCGGTCTGGGTCTGCTGCTCTGGGTCAAGGCGGCCTATGGCGACGACGCGTCCGGGATCTGGGAAGGGCTGGCGGACAATATCGTGACGGTGACCAAGGGCTGGTCCGAGGCCTATGGGCTGTTCCTCGAAGGTGAGGCGGACATGGTGCTGTCCTACACGACCTCGCCGGCCTATCACCTGATCGCCGAGGGGGATGCGTCCAGGGCGGCCGCCGCGTTCGAGGAAGGGCATTACATGCAGATCGAGGTGGCGGCCAGACTGGCGGCCAGTGATCATCCCGAACTGGCGGATCGTTTCCTGGCGTTCATGGTCTCGGACGCGTTCCAGTCCATCATCCCGACAACCAACTGGATGTATCCCGCCGTGATCCCCCGGAGCGGGTTGCCCGACGGGTTCGAGACCCTCGTGACGCCCGAGAAGGCGTTGCTCTTTACGCCGGACGAGGCGGCAGCGGTGCGGGAAGGCGCGTTGGACGAATGGCTGCGCGGGCTCAGCCAGTAAGCCCCTGGCCGGGGCTCGGGGCGGCGGCAATTGTCGCGGCCCTGATCCTTGGCACGTTGCTGGCTGTGGCCTGGCGCGCCGATGCGGCGGTCAGGTTCGGTGGCGCGGATTGGGCCGCGCTGCGCTTCACGCTGTTGCAGGCGGTGCTGTCGTCGGTTCTGAGTGTCGCCCTGGCTGTTCCGGTGGCCCGCGCGCTGGCGCGGCGGCGCTTTGCCGGACGCCATGTGCTGATCGCGCTTTTGGGCGCGCCGTTCATCCTGCCGGTGATCGTGGCGATCCTGGGCCTGCTGACGGTCTTTGGCCGGGCCGGGTGGATCAGCGCGGCACTGGGGGCAATCGACCTTCCGCCGCTGTCGATCTACGGGCTGCACGGTGTTGTCCTTGCGCATGTGTTCTTCAACCTGCCTCTGGCCACACGGCTGCTGCTTCAGGGCTGGCAGGATGTCCCGGGAGAGCGGTTTCGCATGGCGGCCACGCTGGGCGTCGATGGCTGGGCCATGTGGCGGCTGATCGAGGTGCCGATGCTCCTGCGCGTGGTGCCCGGCGCGCTGGCGGTGGTCTTTGCCCTTAGCCTGACCAGTTTCGCGGTTGCCCTGACACTGGGCGGGGGTCCGCGGGCGACGACGATCGAGCTGGCCATCTATCAGGCGTTCCGGTTCGATTTCGATCTGGGCCGCGCGGCGATGCTGTCGGGTGTGCAGCTGCTTTTGACCGGGATCGCGGCGTGGTGTGCGCTGAAGGCCGGGCAGGGGGACGGTTTTGGCGCGGGTCTCGACAGGGCGGTGCGGCGCTGGGACGGGACGGGCGCGGGCGCGCGGGTGCTCGATGTGCTGTGGGTCGGCCTCGCGGCGCTGTTCCTGCTCTTGCCGCTGAGCGCCATTGTCCTGGCCGGTCTGGGCAGTCTGGGCGGCCTGCCCGGGGTCGTATGGCAGGCGGTCCTGGTGTCGCTGGGCGTCTCGGTGGCGAGCACGGCGCTGGTTCTGCTGCTGGCCGTGCCAATGGCCGCCACGGTGGCCCTGGGCCGGGGCCGCGCGGTCGAGATGGCGGGCATTCTGGGGCTTGCCGCCTCACCCCTGGTGATCGGCACCGGGCTTTTCATCATGGTGTACCGGGTGGCGGACCCGGCCGTGCTGGCCCTGCCGGTGACGGCACTGGTCAACGCGTTGATGGCACTGCCTTTTGCCTTGCGCATTCTCGTGCCGCAGGCGCGAGAGGTGGTCGCGCGCTACGGGCGGCTGGGGCTGTCGCTGGACATGGCGGGCGGGCCGTTCCTGCGCCATGTCCTGCTGCCCCGGATGCGGGCCCAGATCGGGTTTGCCGCGGGGCTGGCGGCGGCGCTTTCGATGGGCGACCTCGGGGTGATCGCGCTTTTTGCCGATCCCGACACGGCAACCCTGCCGTTGCAGGTCTATCGCCTGATGGGAGCGTATCGCATGGACGATGCGGCGGGGGCGGCGCTGTTGCTTCTGATCCTGTCGATGGGCGCCTTCTGGGCCCTGGACCGGGGAGGGCGGTGGAATGCTGAAGCTTGAAGGCTGCGTCATACGCAACGGGGCGTTTCGCCTTGAGGCCGACATGGAAGTGGCGCGAGGGCGGCGTGTCGCCGTCATCGGCCCGTCCGGCGGCGGCAAGACGACACTTCTGGAGGCGATTGCGGGCTTTGTCGATCTGGAGGCCGGACGGTTGAGCTGGGACGGGGCCGACATGGGCGGACTGGCACCCGGCGCGCGTCCCGTGGCCATGCTCTTTCAGGAGGGCAATCTTTTTCCGCATCTGACGGCGGCGCAGAATGTGGGCCTGGGTCTTCGCGCATCCCTGCGGTTGCGTATGGACGAGCGCGGAGCCGTCCGTGCGGCGCTGGCACGGGTGGGCCTGGAAGGGTTCGAGGCGCGCAAGCCCGGCGACATGTCGGGCGGCCAGCGGGCACGGGTGGCGCTGGCGCGGGTGCTTGTGCAGCGGCGCGCACTCCTGCTGCTGGACGAGCCGTTCGCGGCACTCGGACCCGCGCTCAAGGCCGAGATGCTGGACATGGTGATGGACCTTGCGGGCGAGACCGGGGCGACGGTCCTGATGGTCAGCCACGCACCCGAGGATGCGCGGCGCATCGCGGATGAGGTTGTGCTGGTGGCCGGGGGCCGCGCGCATCCCCCGGTGGAGACGCAGGCGCTGTTTGACGATCCGCCCGAGGCGTTGCGGGACTATCTGGGGTAGCCTGCAGCTCTTAACAATTTACAGACAATTTGAACGATAGCCTGCCGACGTCGTGACACATCGCGGCGAAAGGAGGTGATTGATCAGAATGAAACATCGTTTCGCAAATGGATGGACGTGATCGCGGGGGCGATGCTGCTTGTTGCCATCATCCGACTTTTGATCGGTTTCTGAGGCCGGGACAAAGAAAGACCCCGCAGAGTAGCAGCTCTGCGGGGTCGCATTTTCGGCGATCAATCTGAACCTGAAAGCACCATTTCGCTTGGCTTTGACCCTGGGCAATCCTTACCGAAAAGTTAACCTCGGACGGCCTTCCCTCACGCCGGAAGGTGGATGTTGAAGGCCTTTCTGATCCCGGCATCCAGCATTGGGTCGAACCGCGCAGCGGAGCGTTCGGCGAGAATTTCCTGCTTGCGGGCGATGGCGCGGGCATTCAGGTCCGGTTTGCCGATCTCGGCCCATTCCTTGGGCGAGGTGCGGTCGCCATAGGTCGGGTACTGATAATCCGACTGCATCCGCGCCAGCGTCTGGTCGGTGCCCAGGTAATGGCCCGGACCGCCCATGCAGACCTGCGCCATCTGGTCGAGGGCCAGCGTCTCCTCGGTCACCTCGATCCCGCGCACGCAGCGCATGGCGTGGCCGATCAGGTCGTCCGAGAGGATCAGGCTTTCGTGGCAGAAGCCCAGCAGCGAGGCGTGCATCCCCGCCGCCTCGTAGACCATGTTGAGCCCCGAGAGCCCGGCCATGACGTTTGAGCACATCGCCTCCCAGCCGGCCTGCATGTCGGGCGTCTTGGCGTCGGTGATGCCGCCCACGGCACCGCCGGGCAGGCCGTAATGCTGGTGCATCTGTGCGCATCCCGAACTGAGCAGCGCCTGTTCGCCCGAACCGCCGGTCATCGCCCCGGTGCGCAGGTCCAGTCCGAAGGGCCAGGTGCCGAAGATCGCGGGGTGGCCGGGGGCCATGGCGTTGACATAGACCAGCCCCGCCAGGCATTCGGCCGTGGCCTGCGTGATGCCGCCCGCGATGGTCGAGGGCGTGGTGGCCCCGGCCATGCCCGCCGACAGCAGAAGCACCGGCATACCGCCACGGATGCACATCTCCATGGTTTCGCAGCTTTCGGTGGCGAATTTCATCGGGGGCACGACAAAGCAGTTGGAATTGCTCACGAATGGTCGCTCGCGCCATTTGTCCTCGCCGCCCGCGATCATATGGAGAAGCTCGAAGGACTTCGCCACATGGGACGGGTCGGAAAAGGACGTACCCACGTGTTTCGTGGTCCCGGCGCAGCAGGCATAGATCGTGTTCAGGTCCATCTCGAGGTTGTCGAGGATATCGCGCGCCACCATCGGGCGCTGCACGAAATGGATGTTGTCCAGAACGTCGCAGATGCGCGCTGCGTCATGCAGGTCCTGCACGGTGCTGTCGCGGAATTCGCGCCCCTGCACATCGACCATCGACACGGCGGCCCCGGCGGTGCCGTAATGCACGCGGGTGCCATTGAGATGCAGGTCATGGCGCGGATCGCGGCCGCACAGGGTGATGTCCTTGCAGGCCTTGTCGATCGCATCCTCGACCACCGCGCGAGGGAAGCGCAGGCGGCCATCCTCGCCCTGGATCGCGCCGGCTCCGGTCATGATCTCGACGCCGCTTTGCGGGGCATCCGCAAGTCCGATGGTTTCGAGCGCGCACAGTGCGGCCTGGTGAATCTGCTCGACCTGCGCGGCGGTCAGCACCTTGAGGGCGCCGCCCTCCATGCCGGGACGTATGGAGCGCAACTCGTCGGTGACGGGGGCGGCACGGGCGGCGCGGCGCGCGGCGCGGCCTCCCGAGCGGCGGGCGGAGGGCGTGGGGGATTCGTCGTTCATCGGTGAGGTCCTTCGCAAAGGGGTCTGTGCAGTGGGGTGATGTCACTCAGCCCGGCACAGGTCTTCCGCGCGCGGCACGGCCGCGGCTGGCACCGATGGTGCGGATCACGAGGGTAATCTTGCAGCACTCCTGCATTGTCGGGCTCTCCCTGCCGAACGGGGTCTGGTTCGCGGATTCGGCCCCGTAGGTCTGTCCCAATCGCGACCGATGTCGCAAATGAACTATACTGCGGAAGAAAAACCGATCAAGCGGCGGAAATTCCGGGGCGGAGCCTGATGACAGGCGCGCTCTCACCCTTGCCGTTTTGCAAACTCCAGCAGCTTGAGCATCGCATCCTCCAGCCGGTCATCGGCCACGGTGAGCGCCACGCGCAGATGCCCCGCCGCCGCAGCCCCGAAGCTTTCGCCGGGCATCACCGCCACCTTGTGCGTCTCCAGAAGCCCATCGGCAAACGCCTCGCCGCTCATGCCGGTCCGGCGGATGTCGAGCATCACGTACATCGCCCCGTCCGCCGGAATGGCGCGGATCGCGTTCTGTCCCTCCATCAGCCGCATCACCAGGTCGCGGCGGCGCCGGAAGGGCGCGGCGATCTGCTCCTCGAACGCTTCGCCGAGGCCCAGCGCGAACACCGCCGCGTGCTGGGTGAAGCCGGAAATGCCATAGGTCGTGTGCGTGGCGAGATTGGCCATATGCCCGATCGCCTGTTCCGGGCCGATGACCCAGCCGACGCGGCTGCCGGTCATGGCGTGGCTTTTCGACATGGAGCCGATCACCAGTGTGCGCCCGGCCATGCCCGGCAGGGCGCGCGGGCTGAAATGGTCGCCGTTCCACACCTGGGTGTCATAGACCTCGTCGGAGATGAGCCACAGGTCGTGATCGCGACAGACCTGCGCGATGCCGTCCATCGTCTGGCGGGTATAGATCACCCCGGTGGGGTTGTTGGGCGAGTTGATCAGCAGGGAGCGCGCGCCGCCGGCCACCGCCGCGATGTCGGCGGCATCGGGCTGAAACCCGTTCCCGGCCCGTGCGGTGACCGCCACCGGAATGGCGCCGACGGTGCGGATCGTGCCCGGGTAGGTCGTGTAATAGGGGTCGATGAACAGCGCCCTGTCGCCCGGATCGCAGGTCAGGTGATGGGTGGCGAAAAGCCCGCCCTGCCCGCCCTGCGCGATCAGCACATTGGCGGGGGTCGTGGCCACGCCGGTGCGGGTGGTGATGCGCTCGGCGACGATCTCTTTCAGCTCGGGCTCGCCATCGAAGGTGGTATAGCCGGTGTGACCCTCAAGCGCCGCGCGGTGCATCGCGTCCAGGATCACCGGGTCGGTACGGATGTCATGCTCTCCGATGGTCAGCTCGGTCACGTCGGTGCCATCCGTGATCATCCGGCGGGATTTGCGAAACACGTTCCAGCCGTCATCGCCGCCGGGAATCATCTCGGTGATGGTTCTGGAATACTGCATGGTCCTGCCCCCTCTTGCCCTGGCCGGACGAGGCCAAAGCCGCGCGGCATTGTCAATCGGTTTCCACGCCGTCGCCCATCAGGTAGCGCGGGCCGACCCCCTTGCGGGCCGCCCGGTCGCGGCGGTTGTAGAGCGCGCAGGTCGCGAGCGACAGGCAGCCGCAGCCGATGCAGCCGTCAAGCTTTTCGCGCAGGGCCTGCATCTGTGCGATGCGCGCATCCAGCGCGGTGCCGAAGCGGTGCGAGATGCGGTTCCAGTCGCGTTTGTTGGGCGCGCGGTGCGCGGGCAGGGTGCCGAGCGCGTCGCGGATCTCGGCGATTGAGAAGCCAAGCCCCTGGGAGATCATCACGAAGGACAGGCGGCGCAGGTCGGCCCGCGCATAGCGGCGATGGCCCGCATCGCTGCGGTCCGGGGTCACCAGGCCTTCGTCCTCGTAGTAGCGAATGGCCGAAGGGGCGAGCCCGGTCCGGGCGGATATGTCCCCGATGGACAGGCCGCGTTGTCTCAAGCGACTGGATTGGCTCATGATTTTCCAACTTGATCTGAAGTATACTTGAGAAATTACAATGAAGATGGATGAAATACAACGCGAAGGGAATCGCCTCATGCCTCTGGAACATGTCAACATCACCGTGCCCGACCCGCAGGCCAGTGCTGCGATCCTGTGCGATGTCTTTGGCTGGCATGTGCGCTGGCAGGGCGAGGCCAAGGACAACGGCTTTACCGTGCATGTCGGCGACGATGCCAGTTACCTGGCGCTTTATGCGCCGTCCAAACCTTTGAAACCGATGGAGAATACTTATGAACATGTGGGCGGCATCAATCATGTGGGCGTGGTGGTTGAAGATTTGGGTGCGGTCGAGGCACGAGTGAAGTCGGCCGGATACGTGCCCAACAACCACGCCGATTACGAGCCGGGGCTGCGCTTTTACTTCGAGGGCCCGGACGGGATCGAGTTCGAGGTGGTGAGCTATCCGTGACCGCGGTGCCGGTGGCGCGTTTCGGGACATGGGTATTTTTGACCAGAAAGAAGCCGGGGCGCGGCGCTTGACCGGCAGGGGCCGCGCTCTTATGGTCTGTCGCATGACCAAGGGCGCGATCATCATTTGCTGCATTACCTGCTGAGTTCACTCAGGCGGGCCGGTCTTCTATTCCAAACATGATGTGAAGTTGCTAAGCCCGCCACGGGATGCGTGTGCGAGGACGTTATGACGGAAATCAGGCTGCACAATACGAAGACACGGACCAAGGAGGTGTTCACGCCCCTGGACCCCGCAGACGTGCGGATGTATGTCTGTGGGCCGACGGTCTATGACCGGGCGCATTTGGGCAATGCGCGGCCGGTGGTGGTGTTCGATGTTCTCTATCGCCTGCTGCGGCATGTGTACGGGGCCGGGCACGTCACCTATGCGCGCAATTTCACCGACGTGGACGACAAGATCAACGCGCGCGCCGCCGAGAGCGGGCGGGCGATTTCCGACATCACGGCGGAGACGACGCAGTGGTTTCTGGAGGACATGGGCGCGCTGGGGGCGCTGGAGCCCGATCACATGCCGCGCGCGACCGCGTATATTCCGCAGATGGTCGAGATGATCGAGGGGCTGATCGCCAAGGGTCATGCGTATGAGGCGGAGGGGCATGTGCTCTTCGCCGTCGAGAGCTATGCCGCGTATGGCAAGCTGTCGGGCCGCACGGTGGATGACATGATCGCCGGCGCGCGGGTCGAGGTGGCACCCTACAAGCGCAACCCGATGGATTTCGTGTTGTGGAAGCCGTCGGGGCCGGATTTGCCGGGCTGGGACAGCCCCTGGGGACGGGGGCGGCCGGGCTGGCATATCGAGTGTTCGGCGATGAGTTATGAATTGCTGGGCGAGAGTTTCGACATTCACGGGGGCGGCAACGACCTGATGTTCCCGCATCACGAGAACGAGATCGCGCAAAGCTGCTGTGCGCATCCCGGGGGCGGGTTCGCGTCGGTGTGGATGCATAACGAGATGCTGCAGGTCGAGGGCAGGAAGATGTCCAAGTCCCTGGGCAATTTCTTTACGGTGCGGGATTTGCTGGACCGGGGCGTGCCGGGCGAGGTGATCCGGTTCGTGTTTCTGAGCACGCATTACCGCAAGCCGATGGACTGGACGGCGGAGAAGGCGCGGGAGGCGTCTCGAACGCTGCGGAAATGGCGAGCTATGGTTGAGGGAGTTAGTCCGTCCGAACGTCCTTCGAAGGAAGTAGTTGAGGCGATCGCCGATGATTTGAACGCACCGAAAGCGATAAGTGCTTTGCATGTTTTGGCCAACAGCGGAGCGAAGGCTGAGTTGCGGGCGAGTGCTGGGTTTCTCGGCTTACTGACGCCAGAGTTGGGTGAGTGGATCAGCCGACCAGGCATTGTGCTTGACGCACTTCAAGAGAGGCTGTCGAAGGCACGCGAACGTGCGATGGAAACGAAGGATTTTTCTCATGTCGATCATATCAAGAAAGTGCTGACGGATGCAGGTGTTTCCGTTCAGATGACGAAAGTAGGTGTGATATTGGCGGCTGGGCCGGAAGTTGATTTGGGCAAACTTGAGGCTTTGATATGATGTGCTCCCAACACAGGACAGTCCCCGGCCGCGGGCGTCGGGCTGAAAGCCCCCGCCCGGGGGGGCGGTCGGGGGCGGTCCGTGACGCAAGCGTCACGTCCGGCGTGGGGTCGGGCGCGGCCCTTCTTGCCAAGCGGGTGGCGGCATGACCCGCGAGCGGCTTTATCTCTATGACACCACGTTGCGCGACGGGCAGCAGACGCAGGGCGTGCAGTTCTCGACCGCCGAGAAGCAGCAGATCGCGCACGCGCTGGACAAGCTGGGCGTGGACTATATCGAGGGTGGCTGGCCGGGGGCGAACCCGACGGACAGCGCGTTCTTCGAGGCGGCCCCCGAAACCCGCGCGACCATGACCGCCTTTGGCATGACCAAGCGGGCCGGGCGGTCGGCGGAAAACGACGATGTGCTCGCCGCCGTCCTGAATGCGGGCACGCCTGCGGTTTGCCTTGTGGGCAAGACGCATGATTTTCACGTGGAAACGGCTCTGGGCATCACGCTGGCGGAGAATACCGAGAGCATTGCGCGCTCGGTCGAGCATCTGGTGGCGCAAGGGCGCGAGGCGCTCTTTGATGCCGAGCATTTCTTTGATGGCTTCAAGGCCAATCCCGACTATGCGCTGGACGCCGTACGGGCCGCCCATGAGGCCGGCGCGCGCTGGGTCGTGCTGTGTGATACCAATGGCGGGACACTGCCTGCTCAGGTGCACCGGATCACGGCTGCGGTGATCGCGGCGGGCATTCCCGGCGACCGGCTGGGGATACACACCCATAACGACACGGAAAACGCCGTGGCCTGTTCGCTGGCTGCCGTGGATGCCGGCGCGCGGCAGGTGCAGGGGACGCTGAACGGGCTGGGCGAGCGCTGCGGCAATGCGAACCTCACCGCCCTGATCCCGACCCTGTGCCTCAAGCCACCTTATGCGGAGGCGTTCAGGACCGGGGTGACGGCCGAGGCGCTGCAGGGGCTGACACAGGCCTCGCGGCTGCTCGACGACATTCTCAACCGGGTGCCGATGCGGCAGGCGGCCTATGTGGGGGCAAGCGCCTTTGCCCACAAGGCCGGGCTTCATGCCAGTGCCATTGCAAAGGACCCCAGCACATACGAGCATATCCCGCCCGAAACGGTGGGCAATGCGCGGATCGTGCCGATGTCGAACCAGGCGGGACAGTCGAACCTGCGCAAGCGGCTGGCGGAGGCCGGGCTGGAGGTGGCGGATGGCGATCCGGCGCTGGCGCGTATCCTCGACGAGATCAAGGCGCGCGAGGATCGCGGCTATACCTATGACAGCGCGCAGGCGTCTTTCGAGCTGTTGGCGCGGGCCGAGCTGGGGCAGTTGCCCGAGTTCTTCGAGGTCAAGCGCTACAAGGTCACCGTCGAGCGGCGCAAGAACAAGTATGACCGGATGGTGACGCTGTCCGAGGCCGTGGTGGTGGTCAAGGTCGATGGCGAAAAGAAGCTCTCGGTCAGCGAGAGCATGGACGAGCTGGGCAGCGACCGGGGACCGGTGAATGCGCTCTCCAAGGCACTGGCCAAGGACCTGGGGCGCTACCAGGAGGCCATCGACGACATGCGGCTGGTGGATTTCAAGGTGCGCATCACCCAGGGCGGCACCGAGGCCGTGACACGGGTCATCATCGACAGCGAGGACAGCGAGGGCCGGCGCTGGTCCACCGTGGGGGTGAGCGCCAACATAGTGGACGCCAGTTTCCAGGCGCTGCTGGATGCGATCACCTGGAAGCTGCTGCGCGACGGCGCGGGGGCGTGAGCGTGGAGGCGGGCCTGCCGGAGGGATTTTTCGAGCTGCATCGGGGATTGCCGCGCGAGGGGCCGGGGCGTCCGGAGGATGTGCTTTGGGCCGTGGAGGCCACGGGGCTGTCCGGCGCCGTGCGGGTGCTGGATGCGGGCTGTGGGCCGGGTGCGGACCTGGAGACGCTGGCCAAGGCCCTGCCCGAGGCCGAGGTCGAAGGCGTGGACATGGTGGCCGGATTTGCCGAGGAGGCGCAGGCGCGGGTGGCGCGGTTCGGGGGACGCGCCTATGCGCGGCACGGCGATATGGCCGCACTCGAGGGGCCGTATGATCTGATCTGGTGTGCCGGAGCGCTGTATTTTCTGGGCGTGGCACACGGCCTGCGCCTTTGGCGGGACGCACTGGCCCCGGGCGGCTGGATCGCCTTTTCCGAACCGTGCTACCCGAGCGATGACCCATCGGGGGATGCACGGGCCTTCTGGCGGGGCGAGGCCGGGGTTTCCGGGCTTGACGACCTGCGGTCGCGGGTGGCGGCGGCAGGGTATGTCCTGCGCGGCGAGCGGATGATCGTCGGCGCGGCGTGGCAGGCCTATTACGATCCCCTGGAGGCGCGGGCCGATGCGCTTGAGGCCCAGGGCCGTGCTACCCGGGCCGTGGCGGATGCGCGGCGCGAGATCGCGTTGTGGCGCGCGGCCCGCGAAGAGATTGCCTATGCGCTGCTGCTGGTGCAGCCGGCATGACCCGGGGGGACCTGAGCGCCTGCGCCGGGATCGTGCAGCGCGGTGATCCGATGCGGTTCCGGGCCTGCATGGCGGCACCAGTCGCGGCGCGGGGCGTCCTGTTTCCGGTTTATGCGTTCAACGTGGAAGTCGCACGCGCGCCCTGGGTTACGCAGGAGCATATGATCGCCGAGATGCGCCTGCAATGGTGGCGCGATGCGCTGGGCGAAATCGCGGCAGGCGGTGACGTTCGGCGTCATGAGGTGGTGACGCCCCTGGCCGGTGTGCTGGACCCCGTTTCGGCGCGGGAGCTGGATCAGTTGGTCGAGGCGCGGCGCTGGGACATCTATCGCGAACCGTTCGAGGACGAGGCCGCGTTTCGGGCGCACCTGGATCGCACGGCGGGGCATCTTCTGCGCGCCTCTGTCCGGGCCCTGGGGGGCGTGGCCGGGGACTGGCTGGCCGATGCCGGATTTGCGCATGGGCTGGCAGGCTGGTTGCGCGCGGTGCCCGCGTTGGAGGCGGCCGGGCGCGTGCCGCTGGTGGACGGGCGGCCCGGGGCGGTGGCCGCACTGGCGCGCGAGGGGCTGGAGCGGCTGAGGCGCGCGCGCAAGGCCGGGCGCGGGGCACCCAAACCGGCGATGTTGCCCTTGTGGGATTGTGCGCTGGTGCTGAAGCGCGCGGCGGCTTCACCGGGCCTGGTCGCCGCGGGGCGGCTGGATCCCGCGCCCGTTCGCAGCCAGGTGTCCCTGATCCGCAAGGCCATGGCGCGGCATTGGTAGCGCGATCCAAAGGCGTGGCTGCGCCACGCAGGGTTTGTTTTGATCGAGGGGCCAGCCCCTCGAACTCCCCGGAATATTTCCGGCCGGAAGAAGGATGTTCCGGGTCAGGCGTCCCCGGGGCGCAGGAAAAGCCAGATCAGCGCGCCACCGGCAAGCACGAGGAAGGGGGCCGTGGCGATGTTGACCGCGGCCCAGCCGGTTTCGGGCGCGCCGCCCGAGCAGTTCATCAGACCGCCGGAGGCGAGCGAGGCCACGGTCACGCCGCCAAAGACCAGCAGGTCATTGAGGCCCTGCATACGGCCGCGCTCGTGCGGTTCATGGGCGGCGGCGAGCATGGTGGTCGCGCCGATGAAGCCGAAATTCCACCCCAGCCCCAGCAGGATGAGGGCCACGAAGAAGTTCTCCAGCTCGACGCCTTGCAGGGCGACCAGGGCAGCGGCGGCGAGGAAGGCCAGCCCGGTACCCACGATCCTCTCGGCGCCGAAACGGGCAATCAGGTGGCCTGTGAAGAAGGACGGCGCGAACATCGCCAGCACATGGCCGGTGACGATGTCCGCGGCATTGTCGGCGGTGAAGCCGATGCCAACCACCGCAAGTGGCGTGGACGTCATCACCAGGTTCATCAGCGCATAGGACACCATGGCACAGATCACCGCCACGGCGATGCGCGGGGTGGTGATCAGTTCGCGCCTCGTGCGGCCGCGCGGGCTGTCTTGTGCAGGAGCGGGCGGTTTGGGAATATCGAGGAAGAGAAAGAGCGCCGCGCCGACGACATTGAGCGCGATGATCGCGAAATAGGTGCCCACAAAGGGGATGATCAGCGCATCATTCGCGAGTTTGACGAGCTGCGGCCCGATCACGGCGGAGGCAAGTCCGCCGGCCATCACGTAGGAGATCGCCTTGGGCCGGAAGGCGTCCGACGCGGTGTCGGCGGCGGCAAAGCGGTAGAACCCCTGCGCGCTCATGTAGATGCCCGAGACGAAGCTGCCGGCGAGAAACAGGGAAAACGACGCAATCCAGAGGCCATAGGCCGCGATGGCGGCCCCCAGAGCCCCTGCGCCCGCGCCGATGAAAAAGCCCGTCCTGCGGCCATGTGTCTGCATGATCGACGACAGCGGCGAGGCGGTCAGCATCGAGCCCAGGACGATCAGCGAAATCGGCAGCGTGGCAAAGCACACATTGCCGGCCAGCGACTGCCCCGCCAGCCCGCCCACCACGAACATCATCGCCATCTGCGCACCCAGAAAGGCCTGGGCCAGCGCCAGCACCATCACGTTGCGGCGGGCGCGGGCATCGGTGTCGGATCGGGGCAGCGCGGTCTCGGTCATGGGGGAGTGCTACGCGCCACAAAGAGGCGCTGCAAGGGGCCGGGTCAATTGGCGATTGGAGCGGGCCGTCCCAGCCCCTATGGTCCGCGCATGGACGAGAGGATCATCGAGGCGGATGCCGATGTGGAGGCGGGCGCGCAGGCGCTGAGCGCGCTGTGTCCGCGGCTGGCTTTTGCCTGGGGCGAGGTCGGGCAATTGCCGCTCCGGCGCAAGGCGCAGGGGTTCGACCAGCTTCTGAGCGCCATCATCGGCCAGCAGGTGTCGATTGCCAGCGCGGCGGCGATCTGGGGCCGGATGCAGGAGGCCGGGCTGATCACCGAAAGGGCCGTGCGCGCGGCTTCGCAGGACGATCTGCGCGCCGTGGGGCTGAGCCGTCAGAAAATCCGCTATGCGCAGGCGCTGGCCGAGGCGCGGATCGACTATGCGCGCCTGGCCGCGCTGCCCAGCGACGAGGTGATCCGCACGCTGGTGGCGGTGCCGGGGATCGGCACCTGGACGGCGGAAATCTATGCGATGTTCAGCCTTGGGCGCGCGGATGTCTTTGCCCATGGCGACCTGGCGTTGCAGGAGGCTGCGCGGGTGCTCTACGGCCTGCCGGGGCGCCCCGGCGAGAAGGCGATGCGCGAGATGGCCGCCGCCTGGAGCCCGTGGAGATCGGTTGCGGCGCGTATTCTCTGGGCCTACTACAGGGTCGAGAAAAAGCGCGAGGGGATCAGATGACACGGGTTTTGGACGCAGGCCGCAAGGGGCCTCATTCGGGGCAGACGCGCTCGGTGGTGGTGTTCCTGCATGGCTACGGGGCCAATGGCGCGGACCTTCTGGGGATCGGCGACGTGCTGGGCGAGCATATGCCGGACACGCTTTTCGTGGCCCCTGATGCGCCCGAGACGATCCCGATGATGCCCGGCGGGCTGCAGTGGTTTCCGATCCCGTGGATTGACGGGTCAAGCGAGGAAGAGGCCGAGCGCGGGCTTTTGGCCGCGTCCGAGGACCTGAACGCCTTTCTCGATGCGCTGATGGTGGACGAGGATGTGATGCCCGAGCAGGTTCTGCTGTTCGGGTTCAGCCAGGGCACGATGATGGCGCTGCATGTGGCGCCGAGGCGCGAGGATGCGGTGGCGGGCGTCGTGGCGTTTTCGGGGCGGCTCCTGCGGCCCGATCTGCTGGCCGAGGACGTGGTGGTGCGCCCGCCGGTTCTGTTGATCCATGGCGACATGGATGATGTGGTCCCGCCGCAATCGCTGCCCGACGCGGCCGAGGCCTTGCAGGGGGCCGGGTGGAAGGATGTTTATGCGCATGTCATGAAGGGCACCGCGCATGGCATCGCGCCCGACGGGCTGCAGGTGGCGCTGGCCTTCATGCAGGACCGGCTGGGTTACGCCTGATCGGTGTCCAGCCAGATGGTGACCGGGCCGTCATTGGTGAGGCTCACGGCCATGTCAGCGGCGAACTGGCCGGTCCGGACGGGGATGTTCAGGGCGGCGAGTTCTTTGGTGAACAGCTCATAGAGGCGGCGGCCTTCTTCCGGTGGGGCGGCTTGGGAGAAACCCGGACGGTTGCCGCGCGATGTATCGGCGGCGAGGGTGAACTGGCTGACCACAAGCGCCTCGCCGCCGGTGTCGAGGATCGAGCGGTTCATCTTGCCGTTTTCGTCGGTGAAAATCCTGAGTTTCGAGATTTTGGTGGCGAGGGTGCGGGCGTGCTCGTCCGTGTCGCCTGCCATGGCGCAGACGAGGATCAGCAGGCCGGGGCCGGTCTGGGCGATTGTGGTGCCGTCAACGGTGACCGAGGCTTGGGTGGTGCGTTGGATGAGGGCGCGCATGGGGGGCCTTGGGTGGTTGCGCGGTGACCCTAGCCGAGGCGCGCGAAATCTTGAAAAGATTTCGGTCCGCATTCTTTTAAAGAATGCGGTGGCGCGGTGAGGGGAAGGTGAGAGGCCCCGGATCAGGTCCGGGGCGGGAAAGGGTTTGCACGTCCCGGGCTTGACCCGGGACCTCGGGGACTGTCGTTGAGGCGGATGGTGGGTTGGAAACCCACCCTACGGGGTCTGGCCCGGCCCGGAATCAAGGCGCGGCACGCGCCGCCGGGCCAGCGTCATGCTGAAAGCATGCCTTCGGCATGACCCGCCCCCTGTCACGCCGGAGGCGTGCCAATGATGAGCGGCGCACCTCCGGTGCGACGGGGCGGCGCTTTGGCTGGGCTTGGTGCATGATTTAGAGGTCGGAAGTGCTTGGCTGCCATTCAGTGCCATGCTCGAAGGTCGGAAGCGCCACCCCGCGTGTCGGCGCTGGCCCGGCTCAAGCTCGGTACAAAGTAGCGGAAAAATCTTGATTACTCTGACGTTAAGTCTGCCTCAACCGCAGTTCCGTTGACAACCAACAACAACATGGTACTGCCCGTGTTGCCGATCTCCAGGTAGTTTTCTGAAACTGCGATCACTGCATTTCCTCCTAGACCAGAGGCTTGCGACTTTAAATCAGCGTAGGCGTTCTTGCGCATGTCTCTGATTGCGTTCTGTGTTGTTTGGCTGCGCCCTCCTACAAAGTTTCGAACCCCTATGAAGAAATCCTTGAAGACGTTCATACCAACGGCAACCTCTGCTGAGATTATGCCAATTCGACGATTGATCGGAAAGTCTACGGTCGTTTCACCAGTCACCAGAACTTTACGAGAGGTTTTTTTGGACTTCAGATATTCCAAAGGACTTTTATCTTCGGTCATGGAACCACGTTGGTCTTGATCGCGATAAAACTGCTCACGTTCTGCCTTTAACGCTTCTGGAGAAACTCCCTTCGCGCTCGCCGCCAAGCGAATTGCATGGCACTTTCTACAGTTTCCTTGAAACGAATCTGAATCGTCGATTTTCTTTTCGCATGTTATGCACTTCATAGTTCACCGCCCCCGCCGCTTCACATTCCCGCCCCGCTGCCCCGGCCTGCCCGCCGTTGACCGCCCACGGCCCTTCGTCGCGGCCTCACCCGCCGCCTCCACCGCCGATTGCCTGGCCATCGGGTCGTCTGCAATGGCCAGGTCCACCGCTTCCAGCCGCTTGACCTCGTCGCGCAGGCGGGCGGCCTCTTCGAACTCCAAATTCTCCGCCGCCTTGCGCATGTCCGTGCGCAGCCCCTCCAGCACGGCCTGCAGGTTCCCCCCCGCCAGGGACTTGTCGATCTTCGCCGTCACACGGTTCATGTCCACATCGCCCTTGTAGAGACCCTGCAAAATATCATCGACGTTCTTCCTGATCGTCGCGGGCGTGATGCCGTGTTCCTCGTTATAGGCGATCTGTTTGGCGCGGCGGCGGTCGGTTTCGCCCAAAGCGCGTTCCATCGAGCCGGTGATGCGGTCGGCATACATGATCACCCGGCCCTCGGCGTTGCGCGCCGCACGGCCGATGGTCTGAATGAGCGAGGTCTCGGAGCGCAGGAACCCCTCCTTGTCCGCGTCCAGAATGGCCACCAGCCCGCATTCGGGGATGTCGAGCCCCTCGCGCAGAAGGTTGATGCCGATCAGCACGTCGAACGCGCCGAGGCGCAGGTCGCGCAGGATCTCGATGCGCTCGATCGTGTCGATGTCCGAATGCATGTAGCGCACGCGGATGCCCTGTTCGTGCATGTATTCGGTCAGGTCCTCGGCCATGCGCTTGGTCAGCGTGGTCACGAGCGTCCGGAACCCGTCGGCGGCGACGCGGCGGACCTCGTCGAGCAGATCGTCGACCTGCATCTCGACAGGCCGGATTTCGATCTGCGGGTCCACGAGCCCGGTGGGGCGGATCACCTGCTCGGTAAACACGCCGCCGGTCTGCTCCAGCTCCCATGCGGCAGGAGTGGCGGACACAAACACGGATTGCGGCCGCATGGCGTCCCATTCCTCGAATTTCAGCGGCCTGTTATCCATGCAGGAGGGCAGGCGGAACCCGTGCTCGGCCAGCGTCATCTTGCGCCGGAAGTCGCCCTTGTACATGCCGCCGATCTGAGGGATCGAGACATGGCTTTCGTCGGCAAAGACGATGGCATGATCGGGGATGAACTCGAAAAGCGTGGGCGGCGGCTCGCCGGGCAGGCGGCCGGTGAGGTAGCGCGAGTAATTCTCGATGCCGTTGCACACACCCGTGGCCTCGAGCATCTCGAGATCGAAACTGGTGCGCTGTTCGAGGCGCTGCGCCTCCAGAAGCTTGCCCTCGCCGACAAGCTGGTCGAGACGGATGCGCAGCTCTTTCCTGATGCCGATGATGGCCTGCTGCATCGTCGGTTTCGGCGTCACGTAGTGCGAGTTGGCATAGACACGGATCTGGTCGAAGCTGTCGGTCTTCTCGCCCGTGAGCGGGTCGAATTCGGTGATCCCCTCCAGCTCTTCCCCGAAAAAGCTGAGCTTCCAGGCGCGGTCCTCGAGGTGGGCGGGCCAGATTTCCACGCTGTCGCCGCGCACCCGGAAGGAGCCACGCTGAAACGCCTGATCGTTGCGGCGATAGGCCTGCGCCACAAGATCGGCCATGACCTTGCGCTGATCATAGTCCGAGCCGGTCTTGAGGTCCTGCGTCATGGCGCCATAGGTCTCGACCGAGCCGATGCCGTAGATGCAGCTGACCGAGGCCACGATGATCACGTCATCGCGTTCCAGAAGCGCCCGCGTGGCCGAATGGCGCATACGGTCGATCTGTTCGTTGATCTGGCTTTCCTTCTCGATATAGGTGTCGGAGCGCGCGACATAGGCCTCGGGCTGGTAATAGTCGTAGTAGCTGACGAAATACTCCACCGCGTTGTTCGGGAAAAAGCCCTTGAACTCGCCATAAAGCTGCGCGGCGAGCGTCTTGTTGGGGGCGAGGATGATCGCGGGGCGCTGGGTTTCGGAGATCACCCTGGCCATGGTAAAGGTCTTGCCCGTGCCGGTGGCGCCCAGCAGCACCTGATCCCGTTCGCCGCTGTTCACCCCATCGGTCAGCTCGGCAATTGCCGTGGGCTGATCGCCTGCCGGATCGAACCCGGTCACCATCTCGAACCGCTTGCCGCCCTCGAGCTTGGGACGCGTGGCCACGTCCGGGGCGGCGGCGTGCATCACGATGTCGGAACTGTCGGTCTGGGCATAGGGCATGGGTGGTCCTTTTCCTGCTGACAGAATGTGATGTTTTGGGGGGCGGCTTCAACCCGTCGCGGGCGCGGGCCGCGCCGTCCTGACGAAATTTGTCACCATCCGCCCGGGGCGGGCGCGGAAAATGCACATTTTCCGACCCAAAAAATGCGCATTTTTTGATGCCCGGACGGCAAGGGAGTGCCCTGCTCCGGTCTTGGTTTGGCCCCTTTCGCGCTCTATCTGACAAAGACGAAAGACGGTTTCCCTGACGGGTTGAGCCGCGTATATGAAACACGAACCACGGCACGGACGGACACCAGGCGACATGCAGGTCATTCTACACGCAGGCGCACATATGACGGACGAGGATCGTCTGCTCAAATGCCTGTTGGGCAACGAGCCCATCCTGTCCGAGCTGGGCACTGCCGTGCCGCATCCGAACCACTACCGCAGGCAGATGCGCGACATGCTGAACACCGGCATGAAGTCGGGTATCGCTCCGGATGCGCGGGCGGCGGTGATGGGTCTGCTCAACATGCCGGAGGAACCCGAACGGCTGGTCCTCTCGAACCACGGATTTTTCGGCACGCCGCGCATGGCGGTCACGGCGGGTCAGTTCTATCCGGCGGCGGTGGCCCGGGCGCGGCTCTTTCGGGACATCTTTCACGGCGACCGGATGGAACTGTGCATGGCCATCCGCAATCCCGCCAGCTTCCTTCCGGCAATGGCGCAGGAGAGCAACTACAACACCGTTTCGGAATACCTGGGCGGCGGCGACGTGTACGAGATGCGCTGGTCCGAGCTGTTCACCCGCATGCGGGCCGAACTGCCCGAGTTGCAGATCACCGTCTGGTGCAACGAGGACACGCCGCTGATCTGGTCCGAGGTTCTGCGCGAGATCGCCGGTGTCGAGCCGACGATCCGCATGGACGGCGAGTATCTTCTGCTGCGCGAGATCATGACCGAGGCGGGGATGCGGCGCTTTCTCGCCTACATGGACGACCACCCGGACATGCCCGAGATCCAGAAGCGGCGCGTCATCGCGGCCTTTCTCGACAAGTTCGCCCGCGAGGATGCGATCGAGGAAGAGCTGGACCTTCCGGGCTGGACCGAAGAGATGGTGGATACGTTGTCGGAGGCCTATGACGAGGATGTCTATGCCATCGGGCGCATCCCCGGAGTGACGCTGATCACGCCGTGAGCCAACACGCGCTTGCCAAGTCCCGGGGTGCCTGATAAAGCGCCCCCGGCGCCCCTATAGCTCAGCTGGTAGAGCAACTGATTTGTAATCAGTAGGTCCGCGGTTCGAGTCCGTGTGGGGGCACCATAGACATCTGAAATTGCATTTTAAACAGATGATTGCCCCGCACCCGGTGCGGAGTATGCCCCCTCAGTCCACCTTTTGCATTTTGCTAGTCGCTGATCAGTCGGCCAGCAGGCACACTCAGGGCAACGGCGATCTTGTGGATGTTGTCGAGCGAGATATTCTGCTCCGACCGCTCAACGGCGCTCAGATGCGTGCGGTTTGAATCGGCTTCAGCAGCAAGCCTTTCTTGTGACTGTCCCTTTGGCGCTGACGTCAGACGGAAAAAGCGGTCCGCCAGTTTGCCGGACTGAGACACAAGCCTTGAATTCTGGCCAATCGGCGGCTCAAATCGTATCCACCACGCAATTCACACGTGTCAGAGGCGGAGAACGCGAGGCAAAATGGCCTCAAATTACCGTTGTATATCAGTGATGTGAGTGTGGCGGAGCGCGCAGTCTTTCTCTATCTGATCTCTGTTTTGGTTTTGGAGGAAACAGGGAATTTACAGGGAATTCCGATCACTTGTGCGGCCTGACGAGCGCAGGAACCCTTATACATGGCTGATTTCACGGCGTAATTCGGCGATTTCCCTGCTCGGATTAACAGGGAATTTCATTTCCATGATCAGGGAACGCGTCGCGTGGAAACAGGGAACGTACACGCCGTAACAGCGTTGTCAGGACCATTGGGTGAAATGGTCGAAGCTGTCCGGGATGTCGTCATCTGCGTCCTCCGGTCCACGGCCGTCCAAGCGCAGCATGGTCATGCCATAGCCGTCGTGCTGGTAGAGCGTTTGGCCGCGTAGGGTGTAGCCCTTGGGGTTTGTCAGCCATTCGTCAGGGTCGAGCGTTTGCCAACGTGTCAGAAAGTCAGCATCCGGATCCTGTGGCAACCAGGGCATGGGGTCTTTGCCCCGCAGGACCAGGTCTGGGAACCCGTCCACCGTTACGGGATAACGCAGGTGGTCGTTGTGGTGGAAGAAGACTGCGATGATCTCTTTGGAGAGTTCGATGTAGCGCCGGGCCGTCGCCTCCTTGCTGACTTTGAGGGAACGTGCCAGTTCGAGGACAGTGCCCAAGTCAGGTGACTGCCGGAGGGACACTTCGAAACGATATCTTGGAGCCAGCAGCTCAATGGCAAATCGGTTTGCCTCGGCCTCCTGCCGCAGGTGGCGGCTCATTCCGGGTCGGCTCCGGGTGTTGGCAACACTGATGTCCTTGCGCGAGCAGTGAAAGCCCACGTCCGTCTGCACGTGCTTGTCGTTGAGGAAATGCAGCAGCTCATGTGCGATTGTAAATCGCTGCCGCCGGATCCCGGTATTAGAATTGACCAGTATCATACCGTTGGTGCGCTCCGGCTGGGTCACCAACACCCCTTCGAAACTCGTCAGTGGTTGTCTCTGGATCTCGATGATATCCAGCCCGGCGGCTATCTCCTCGACGGGCACAGCGCCGGATGGCACAGGTACCTGTAGGTGGATTGCGTCTGCGAGGGCCCTGGAAGAGCGTCCCGCTTCCTCAATCTCCATCCGGTCAAGCTGAACTGCCACCCGTTGACTAGCCTTGCCCGTCTTGCTTGGACGCCGCTGCCAGGGTCTGCATCATGCCCCGCAGGATTTGACGTTCATGTTTGGTAAACTCCGATGCCTGCCGGAACATGCCTGCCAGTTCCGGGTCTGCATCCTCGGCTGCAATATCTTCACCCAAAAGATAGGCCACGGAGACCCCGAAATGATCGGCAAGCCGCGTGACCACTCCAATCGAAGGGTTTTTGGCCTTGCCGCGTTCCATCTGCCAGATATGGCCTTTTGATGTATCCACGGCAGTGGCGGTTTGCTGCAGTGATTCCTTTTTGGCTTCCCGCAGGTCCTGCAGGCGCTTTCCCAGCCCCATGTGTCTCTCCCGTATTTTTGAATAAACGATACCATATGCTGTGGCTTGCCGCCATACCGTTTTCTGTGATATACGATCACGGAGATTAAACATGAAGGAGGGCGCCATGCCCCAGATCGAGCAGATACCCATCACTGACCTCACGCCTTGGGCGCGGAACGCCCGAACGCATTCGCGCAAGCAGGTGCAGCAACTGGCGCAGAGCATTGAAACCTTCGGCTTCACCAACCCGGTTCTCATTGATGAGACCCGCACCATTCTGGCCGGGCATGGCCGTTTGGAGGCGGCCAGGCATTTGGGGTGGACCACCATTCCCTGTCTTCGGCTGGATCACATGAGCGAAGATGAGAAACGCGCCTACGTTCTGGCGGACAACAAGCTGGCGCTGAACGCGGGCTGGGACGAAGACCTTTTGGCTGCCGAACTTGGAGAGCTCATGTCAAGCGATCTTGGGTTTGAGATAGGCGTGACAGGGTTCAGCATTCCGGAGATTGATGGCGTGCTGGACAGAGTTGCACCTGAAGAACCCAATGACCCTGGTGACGACGCCGTGCCGGAGGATGTCCCGAAGCGGGCTGCGCCTGGGGATGTCTGGCAGCTTGGCCGCCACCGGTTGGTCTGCGGCAATGCGCTGGATGCCGGCACGCTGGATGCCTTGATGGCTGGTGAGCGGGCCCGGATGGTCTTCACGGACCCGCCCTACAATGTGCCGATCGACGGCCATGTCGGTGGTTCCGGCAAGATCAAGCATCGTGAGTTCGCAATGGCGTCCGGCGAGATGAACCCTGCGGAGTTTACGGACTTTCTGCGGCAGGCCTTGGATCACCTGGCGCGCTGTTCGGTTGCCGGCGCCATCCACTACATCTGCATGGACTGGCGGCATATGGGCGAGCTGCTCGCGGCAGGTGGCGCGGTCTACAGCGAATTGAAGAACCTGATCGTCTGGGCCAAGGACAATGGCGGGATGGGCACGTTCTATCGCTCCCGGCATGAACTGATCTTTGCGTTCAAGTCCGGCGAGGCCCCGCATGTGAACACCTTCGAGCTGGGTCAGCACGGGCGCTACCGCACCAATGTCTGGGAATATCGCGGGGTGAACACCATGCGCGCAGGCCGCATGGAGGAACTCGCCATGCACCCCACCGTCAAACCTGTGCAGATGATTGCGGATGCGATCCGTGATGTCTCGGGCCGGGGTGACATTGTGCTGGATACGTTTGGCGGCTCTGGCTCGACGCTCATCGCGGCGGAGAAAACCGGCCGCCGGGGATACCTCTGTGAGCTGGATCCGATCTACTGTGATCGTGCCCTGGCGCGGTGGGAGGCCTATACACATGACACGGCCGTACAACTGGTATGCGGCTGGTCCGGCCATGATTACGCGCGGGAGGCGGCAGAATGAGCAGAGACAAGTTGCAACCGCCCGGGCGTGAGGCGACATATGATGTGGGCTATGGCAAGCCGCCAAAGGCCACGCGGTTCAAGGCAGGCCAATCGGGTAATCCACGGGGCCGGCCCAAGGGGAGCCACAACAAGCGCCCTGCGTTGCACGAGGAGCGGTTGAAGGACATCATCCTGGACGAGGCCTACCGCGATATCCATGTGCGTGATGGGGACCGCATGGTCACCGTGCCCATGGCTCAGGCCATCATCCGGGCGTTAGCCGTAAATGCCGCCAAGGGTCAGCACCGCGCGCAGCGCCTTTTTGCCGAGATCCTGGCCACCACCGAGCGCCAGAGACGGGCCCTGCATGATGATTGGCTCGACACAGCGATCACGTACAAGGTCGAGTGGGACCGCGAGCTTGCGCGCCGCGACAGGCTCGGCATCGAGGGCCCAGAGCCATTGCCCCATCCTGATCATGTGAAGATCGACCTCAATGCGGGCACCGCCCGGATTGTTGGTCCTGCAACGAGGGAAGAACTGGCCGAGCTGCAAGAGTGGAAAGAGCGTAAGGCGACCTTTGAGGAAGAGCTGGTTTGGCTGGAGGCAGAGGCAGATAGTACTGACGATGATGCGGTGAGGCAGATCATTATCAACGACATCACAAAGACCAAAGAGGTGCTCGCGATCATCGAAAGAGCATTGTCGCAGGCGCAATAGCCAGCGCAAACTGCAGTCGCGGCGAAGGGCACCGTGTCGAACCTGGCGAAGACCATTGAAACCGCGATTACTACGTTGTTGTCTCAACCACGAGAATGCGTGCTTGATCTGGTGACGCTGGTCAGACTTGCCGCGGGTCAGATCACGATCACGCTTGATCGAGGCAAGGTCGGACGTGCGCTCAAGATTGATCCGCAGCTGCTCCCCGACGCGCTTCTCAGATGCGCAAAAGGAATGACACTCAAGCGCCGCGGTGTGGAGACACGGCTGATCATCGGTGGAGAGGGTACCGATCTCGATGTAATCCTGTTGCGTAACATCCAACAGGCGCGCGAATGGTATCAATACATCCTGGAAGGTAAGAGCTTCTCAGACGTCATGGCAGCATCCCAGACAAGTCCAAGCCGCTTCCGCAAGCTTATGCAGCTCGCATTCCTCGCGCCAGACCTGCTGACCCGCGTCACCAATGGAACGCAACCGATAGTGTTCACCAGCGAATGGGTAAAGACCCACAGCCTGCCCGCAGACTGGGATGCACAGCGCAGGCTCTTCGACACGCTATAGAAGGCCTTCGGCTGGGTCGAAAAGTATTCAGAAAACCTCAAAAAACGGTCCGCCAGTTTGCCAGACCGAGACACGCGCGCAGAATCCGCACCAATCAGCAGTCCAAACCGTCTCCGCCTCGGGCAACCCATCCATCAGGCGCGGAGAACGCGCCACAATGTGGCTCAATATTATTATTATATATCAACGCTTTGATTGTGGCGGAGCGACAGGGATTCGAACCCTGGAGACGGTCTCCCGTCTACACACTTTCCAGGCGTGCGCCTTCGACCACTCGGCCACCGCTCCGTTGGGCGGCTGTGTAGCCTCTATGTCTCGGGCTGTGCAAGAGCCGAGTGCGCCTTCGGTTGCACGCACGGCCCCTCCCCGCCTCCGCGCCACGGGTCCGCACATTTCCGGTATCATTTCGCAAGGCTTGTCCGGCACCAGACCACGCGCGAACATCATGTGTCCAGGCTGACATGGACCCGGCGGTTCTGGCGGCCCTTCTTCTCGATTTTTCCCAGGATCAGGCGGCCGATCTCGCCGGTGCGGGCCACATGGGTGCCACCGCAGGGCTGCAGGTCGATTTCATGCCGGCCTTCACCGATTCGCACCAAGCGCACCCGACCGGCACCCACCGGCGGCTTGACCGACATGGTTTTCACCAGTCCCGGTTTGGCCGCCAGTTCAGCGTCGGTGATCCAGCTCTCCGTCACCGCCAGGTCCCGGTCCACCGCCTCGTTCAACAGCTCTTCCAGCCCGTCGCGGTCCGCAGGAACCTCGGGCATGTCGAAATCCAGTCGGCTGCGCGATTCGCCGATCGCACCGCCCGTCACTGGCATCGGAATAGCCACCGACAGCAGATGCAGCCCCGTGTGCATCCTCATGTGTCGATGCCGCCGCTCCCAATCCAGATGCTGCGTGACATGCGCGTCCACGGGCGGCAGCGCCACCGGGGCGGACGGAACCAGAACGATGGTGTCGCCCGGCCCCTTCACGGCCGTGGCAATGGGTAGGGTCACACCGCCCCAGCGCAACACGCCACTGTCGCCGGGCTGCCCGCCGCCGGTGGGATAGAACACGCTCTGATTCAGGATTACGCCACCCTCAGGCGTATGCGCGATAACTCGGCCTTCAGCCTCGCTCAAATAAGAATCCTCGCGGAACAGCGGCACGGTCATCGCCCGTCTCCGTCGCCATCCATGTCCTCTTCGGCGATGTGCTTGATCGTATCGGTCCCGGGCTCCACCGACTCCGATCGCTGGGCGGCTTCGGCCAATGCCTTGGCGGCGGGCGTCGCTGGCACAAGTGCCTCTGGGTTGCGGATCCAGATGTCGCGCTGGGCAAAAGGCACCTCGATGCCTTCCTCGACGAAGCGACGGGCGATCTCGTGGTTCATGTCCGACTGCACGTTCACCACCCAATTGACGTCACGCAGGATGGCGCGGATCTCGAATTCCAGCGCATCGGCACCGAAATTTCTGAACACCACGTTTGGAGGCGGATTGGCCAGAACCATCGGATGCGCTTCGGCGATCTCTCGCAAGATGGTCTCGATTCTTTTCGTGTCATTGCCATAGGCCACGCCCACCGGGACGATCACGCGCCCCACCGTGTTGCCACGCGTGTAGTTCGTGACCGTGCCGCTCACCAGATCGGCGTTGGGTATGATCAGGTCCGAGCGGTCAAAGGTCTCGATACGTGTCGAGCGCACGGAAACCTCGCGCACCGTCCCGTGCTGGCCGTTGACCTCGATCCAGTCGCCCTGGCTGATCGGCCGCTCGATCAACAGGATGATGCCGCTGACAAAGTTGCTGACGATGTTCTGGAGCCCGAAACCGATGCCTACGGACAGCGCGCCGGCGACCAGCGCGATCGAACTGAGATCGATTCCCGCACTTGTGATGGCGATTATGGCCGACAGGAATATCCCGATATAGCCGACGCCCGAAACCAGCGCGGTGCGCGCACCCACATCAATGCGGGTCTTGGGCAGCACCGTGTTCTTCAGCGTCCCCTGCAACAGGCGTGTCAGGATCAGACCGACCGTGAAGACCATTGCAAGGGTGAGGAAAATCGTTGGTGAAATCTTCAGCCCGCCCAGGCTGATACCGCGCGTGAACTGGCTCCACAGCTCGCTCAGGTCTGCCACCCGCGCGCCCCAGACCAGCGCGAAAAGCGGGGCTGACAGCACGACAATGGCAAAGCCCGCCAGCACTGGCACCAGTTCGTCCGACGCGCCCTCGCGGTTCCCGGTCAGCAGGACATAGACCTCGGTGATCACCCGCTGAACGACCAGCAGCGCAGCCAGAAGCAGAAGTGACAGGAGCGACGGCATGAGCATCGCCGTTGCCGCCTTGAAATATCCAATAGCCGCCAGCAAGGGTGCCACGAAGGCCAGCGCATAAAGCAGCTTGGCCAGAAGCCGCGTGAGACGGTTGCGATAGGTGTCGAACTCTGCGTCCTCACTCGCCGTTTGGCTGTGCTTGGCCAGAAGCCGCGCCAGCCGCAATAGCAGCAACGCGGCGAGGATCATCACCGGAAAAAGTATGACGTTGGTCGCCGTCTCGCTCCAGTTGTTCATCTGCGCCGAGTTGCGGAAAAAGTAGAAGACACTGATGATGACTCCCAGCGCCCCGCCATAAAGACGCCCGGCACGCCTGTCGGGAACATTCAGCTGCAAAGGCAGCCGGTGCAGATCCGTGCGCGGAAAACATCTCAGCGCCAGCCAACGCGCTACCAGGAAGATCAAGAGCGCAGGCGCAATCGTTCCCACCAGTTGCTCGCCGCGCAGCCCGACAAGCCCCGATGCATAGAGCGCCTCGACCAACAACAGAAAGCCGATGAATGGAACCACGATCTCGCCCATCGACACCAGCAAAGTCACGATCCAGCGCATCGGTGTGGCGCGGCGCGGCAGGATGGTGCGCACCAGCAGCTCGATCCAGTATCGCCCCCGAAACAGCAAGATCGTTCCGATGATCGTCAACACGACAACCAGCGGGAGGCTCTTGCGCGTCTGCGAGCGCTGGATATCACTGGCTAGCGCCTTGGCGACCTCCTCGCGCAACAATTCGAACGTGGAATAGAGCGCGTTCGCCCCCTCCGGCCAATTGGCGGGATTCAGTGGCGACGGCCCCAATTCCATCAGTTCGTTGGCCTGACGCTCGCGGATGATCCGGTCGATGCTCTTGATCATCCCGTCGGCGCGGGAATACGCCACCTCGGCCCTCTGCCGCGGAGCTCTCAGGCCGGCTAACTGATCACTCAGTTGCTTGCGCTGCGCCGCGATCTCGGCATCTTCCGAGCCCGCCTCGGGGGCTGGCCCCAACGCATCCAGCTGGGCCTGCGCCGTGGATATGGCATTCGCATTGATGTTCTGTGCCGCAAAAAAGACCTCGCGCCAATCCGCCAACTGATTGCGCAGTTCCTCCATTGCCGCCGTCGAGGCTCGCGATGCACTGATGGCCTCCTCGGCCCGCGTGGCGGTGCGCTCCCAAACCTCGTAGTCCGGTCCTTCGGGCGGCTGTTGCGCCGCGGCCTGCGTCGTGACAGCGCTCATCGCCACGACAATCGGTGCAAAGATCAGCGCAAGGCACAGTGCCAGGTATTTCAACATCGTCATCACTCGGTGAAAACCCCTGGAATGGCCCGCGGCGCCTCGGATAGCCAGCCCGGCACCGGCAGGCCCTTCTCACGCAGGAACTCGGGGTTGAACAGCTTGGACTGATACCGCGTGCCATAGTCGCACAGCACGGTCACGATGGTATGGCCCGGACCCATGTCGTGCGCCAGCTTCATCGCGCCCGCGATGTTGATGCCGGTCGAGGCCCCCATGCATAGCCCTTCATGCTCAAGCAGATCGAAAACGATGGGCAAAGCCTCTTCATCCGTGACCTGATAGGCGAAATCAGGCGTGAACCCCTCCAGGTTCTTGGTGATGCGCACCTGCCCGATCCCTTCGGCGATGGAACTGCCTTCGCTCTCCAGCGCGCCAGTGGTGTAATAGGAGAAGAGCTTTGCCCCCATCGGATCGACCAGCGCGAGTTTCACGCCCTTAGGCTGCAGCGCCATGCCGACCCCGGCGAGTGTCCCTCCCGATCCACAGGCACAGGCGAACCCGTCGACATTGCCGCCGGTCTGCTCCCAGATTTCCGGACCGGTGGTCTCGATATGCGCCTGCCGATTGGCCACGTTGTCAAACTGGTTCGCCCAGATCACACCGTTGGGTTCGGTCTCGGCCAGTTTCTCGGCCAACCGCTCGGAATAGCGCACGAAATTGTTGGGGTTGCTATAGGGGGCGGCCGGGACCTGCACCAGGTCCGCGCCGGCCAGGCGCAGCATGTCCTTCTTTTCCTCGGACTGGGTCTCGGGAATGACTATGACGCTCTTGAACCCCATCGAGGCCCCCACCAGCGACAGCCCGATCCCGGTGTTTCCGGCCGTGCCCTCCACGATGGTCCCTCCAGGCCGGAGCCGCCCGCTGGCCATTGCGTCACGAATGATGAAAAGTGCCGCGCGGTCCTTGACCGATTGCCCCGGGTTCAGGAACTCCGCCTTGCCCAGAATGGTGCAGCCAGTGGCCTCGCTGGCCGCCCTCAGCCTGATCAAAGGCGTGTTGCCGACCGCATCGGCCAGATCGTTTGCAATGCGCATGACTGTTCGCTCCCCATTGCGTCGGGTCCGGTGTAATGCCTTTCGCCATGAACGTGAACATCCAAAGCGCCGCGCGCGCGGGATCAGAGGCTTTTTCCGGCCCGGCCCGACCCGCCGGAACGCTCAGTCCAGCCGCGCCCTGAGCACCCGCACCATGTTCCCGCCCATCACCTTGGCGATCTGCCCCTCGCTCAGCCCCGTGCTGATCAGCGCCTGCGTCAATGCCGCTATCTCCGAGGCGTCAAACCCCACCGTGACCGTGCCGTCGTAATCCGAACCCAGCGACACCGCATCCTCGCCCAGAAGGTCAATTGCGGCGACAATCGCCCCCGCGACCCCCGCCGGGCTGTCATCGCAGGTCACGTCCGCCCAGAATCCGATACCGACCACACCGCCAGCCTCCGCGACGGCGCGCATAAGATTATCAGGCAGGTTCCGTGGCGTCTCGCAATAGCTGTAGATGCCGGTGTGGCTGACCACGATGGGCATATCCGCTATCGCCAGCACATCGCGCACCACCGTCTGGCTGGAATGCGCCACATCGAGAATCAGCCCGCGCTCTTCCACCGCCGCAACTACCGCCCGGCCAAATTCGGTCAGCCCGTCACCGCCTGTCCCATGCAGCGATCCACCCAGATCATTGTCAAAGAAATGCTGAAGCCCGATCAGCCGGTATCCTTCGTCCTGCAGGCGTTGAAGATTGGCGATGTCGCCCTCCAGCGGATGCGCGCCTTCGATACCCAGAATGCCGCCCACCACCTTCGCCCCCGACGCCCGGTCGGCCAGCAGCGCCTCCAGATCGCCGTTGCTGCGGATGATCCTCAGCCGCCCGTCCGATGCCGCCTCGAAGCGATGCAGCTTCTCGGCCTGGTAGACCGCACGCTCGAAAAGCGACGTCCAGGTACGCGGCGGCCAGAGCTGCGCGACCGACAGGGTTGTGATGTCGTCCCAGGCCTCGGCGTCGTTCTGCTCGTAGTTTAGACCCGAGGGCGACTTGGTCACAGCGGAGAAGACCTGCAGCGCCACATTGCCCTCGATCAGCCGGGGTATGTCCACTTGCCCGCGGGTCTGGCTCTGCACCAAGTCACGTTTCCACAAAAGCGGATCGGCGTGCCAATCGCCGATGATCAGGCGGTCATGCAGCGCCCGGGCCTGGGCGCTCACCTGGTACGGCCCGTGTGGGCGCACCTTGTTCACCTGCCCGTCGAAATAGGCGGGCAGAAAGACCAGAACCGCAATGATCGCCAGAACGGTCAGCGCCAGCAGCCACGTCACAATTTTCCGCAACCGGCTCACCTCGTCCCCTCTGCGCGCAGCCGCGCCCGCTCCCGGCTCAGCCAGATCAGTGACAGGATCAGCGGGCCGTTATCGGCCTCGCCCGTCTCCAGAAGACGCATCGCCCCGGCATAGTCCAGAACATGGGTGCGGATGTCCTCATGTTCGGCCTCCAGCCCGCCACGCCCCTGCCGGTCTTCGGCGAGATCCGCAATCCCGAGGTACAGGTGGAAATACTCGGTCGAACACCCCGGCGAACAATAGTGGCTGGCGATGTGTTCCAGCGTGGTCAGCTCAAGCCCTGCCTCCTCGAGCGCCTCGCGCCGGGCGGTGTCTTCTGGCGTCTCGCCCGCGTCTACCCGCCCCGCGATCGGCTCCAGCATCCAGGGGCGCGGATCGCCCCGACCGTAAGGTCCCATGCGGAATTGCTCGACCAGGAGCACCCGGTCGCGTTGCGGATCATAGGGCAGCACCAGCGCGGCATCGGTGGCGACAAAGACCTCGCGGCGCACCTCCCCGCTCAGGCCGCCCTCGAACACCGGATGGCGCAACCGCATCGTGCGGGTCAGAAAGAACCCGTCATGGCTGATCTCGGACCCGACCAGTTCCACCGCCTCCGCGCCCGTGCCCTGACGCACCTCCGCTGGAACGCCTTCGGCGGCCGCCAGCCGCGACGCCGCCCGCGCCCGGATCATCGCGCGCCGCTCATACAGCAGCTCGGGCGCCACGCGCCCCATGCTTTCCATAATCTCTTCTGCGGCCGCGATGTCCAGCGCATCGGCAGGCTCCGGCGGCTTGCCCCCGACCGCGACCAGGTAATGCGCCAGCCGCGCCACCGGGACCTCATCCTGCGCATCCTCGCCGGACGCCAGCACGATCTGCCGCAACCGTTCGTCTATGATGGCCTCGCTCACGCGTTGCGCCGGTGGATCCACTCGGCCAGCAGGCCCGTCAGGATACCGCCCACCACCAGTACGCCCGCCAGCTCCCAGTTCAGCAGGTACTGCCCGAAATCCAGCCCGTTGGTGAAAATACCCATGATCGCCTCCACCGGCCCGTCATACTGGCGGTCCAGCGACTGCGCGAGCATCAGGTTGAAGCTTTGAGCAAAGAGCGCCCAGAACACCATCGCGCCCATGCCCGTGAGGCCCGTGCTGATAGCATCCGTGTAGCCTGTGCCCAGGCGGCTCCCGACAATCCACCAACCACAGATCAGCCCCAGCACAACGTTCACGTAATTGAACCAGCCGAAATTCGTCTCCGGCGGCATGGTTGGGCGGATGATCTCGGACCCGACCCAGCCCAATCCCGCAAGACACAGTGCCGCGACCAGGCGGCTGAAGGTTGGCATTCTGTCGCTTGGGCGCATGTCAGGTGGGCCTTGTTACCGTGATCTGTGTCACGTCGCAGTGTCCCGCTTTGAACGACCCCGCGCAAGAGGTCAGGTAAAAATTCCACATGCGCCGGAACCGCTCGTCAAAACCCATCTTTGCGACCTTGTCCCATCTGGCGTTGAAGACCTCGTGCCAGCGCCGCAGCGTATCGCTGTAACTTTGCCCGAACTCGATCGACCGCGCCACGCTGAGGCCGGCCCGTGCCGCCTGATCCCTCAGAGCAGAGGGGCTGGGCAGCATCCCACCGGGAAAAATGTGCTTCTGGATGAAATCCACGCCGCTGCGATAGGCCTCCCAGCGGGCATCGGCGATCGTGATGATCTGCAGCGTGGCCCTGGCCCCGGGACGCAGACGCTCGCGCAGAGTGTTGAAATATACCGGCCAGTATTTCTCGCCCACCGCCTCGAACATCTCGATGCTGGCAATGCCATCATAGGTGCCGCGCTCGTCGCGGTAATCCTGTAGCTTGAAGGTGACCTGACCGGCCAGCCCGGCCTTGGCGATCCGCGCCTCGGCATAGGTCAACTGCTCGCGGCTGATCGTCAGGCAGGTGACCTTGAGGCCCCGCTCCTTGGCGGCGTATTCCGCAAACCCGCCCCAGCCACAGCCGATCTCCAGAACATGATCGCCGGGTTGCACGCCCATCTGATCGACCATCGAGGCGTATTTCTGCACCTGCGCCCGCTCCAGACTCTCTTGGCCTGTTTCGAACAGCGCGCTGGAATAGGTCATCGTGTCGTCCAGCCATAGCCCGTAGAACTCGTTGCCCAGATCATAGTGATAGCTGATGTTCTTCTTTGCCTGCCGCTTCGAGTTTCCATTCATCCAGTGCCGCAGCTTTTCATAGAACCGCACAAAGACCATGCCCGGAAAGCCACTGTAGATGTCTTCGTTGTCCATGGTGAAGAAATCCATGAGCGCCTGCAGGTCCGGCGTGTCCCACCAGCCTTCCAGATAGGCGTCCGAGAACCCCATGTCGCCCTCGCGGACGAGCCGCGCGAAACTGTCGGGATCATGGATTGTGACCTCGGCCACCGGTCCGGGCTTGTCGCCCTCGACCCGGAACACGCGCCCGTCCGGCAGGCGTATGTCCAGCCGCCCATGGCGTACTCTCTTGAGTTGATCGAAAACGGCAGCAAAGTAGCGCGGCAGCCCGGTCTGCCCGGTCGTGTCGGTCAGGATCATGCAGTATCTCCCCGATTTGGTGATTGAACGCTAGCGGGCGAGAACGCAATTGCGCAAGGGTTAATGCCCCGGCCCCAAGTCGACCCTGCCGCCGCCACGGGACCGCACCTCGCAGGGCGGGTTTTCAACCGGCCAGGCCATGCGCCTTTCATCCCTTGCGCTCTTCGTAGGCCGTCAGCGCCCTCGTGCGTCCCTCCCTCAGCCCCACCACCGGCGCAGCGGGATAGGCATCATCCTGCGACAATCCCCACGACCTAGGCACCGCCTCGAAATAGGCCAGCGCATCCTTGTGTGGTGCCTCCTGCCCCTCGGCGATCCAGCGCGCAGGATAGGCGTGGTCGGGGTCGAACCTGTCCAGCTGCGTCTCGGGGTTGAAAATCCGGAAATAGGGTGCCGCGTCCGGCCCGGACCCCGCCACCCATTGCCAGCCCATCGCATTGCTCGCCGGATCCCAGTCGGTCAGACAATCCTCGAACCACGCCTTGCCCACCTTCCAGTGAGTCATCAGATGCTTGGTCAAATAGCTGCCGACGATCATCCGCGCCCGGTTGTGCATTTTGCCGGTCACATACATCTCGCGCATGGCCGCATCCACGAACGGCACACCGGTTTGCCCCTGCTTCCACGCCAGAACCTCCGGCACATCGCCGTCTTCTGACCAGGGAAACCCGTCCCACTCCCGGCGCCAGTTGTCGCTCGCAATATGCGGCGTGTGAAAGGTCAGGTGATAGGCGAACTCGCGCCAAACCAGTTCCTTGAGCCATGTTTCCGCCCCCTTGGCCCCCTCATGCAGCGCACGCTGGCCTGCACACCAGCACTGGCGCGGCGAGATTTCGCCATGAGTCAGGTTCTCGCTCATCCCCGACGTCGCATCGCGCGCCGGATAGTTCCTCGCCTCCTTGTATATCTGAATTGCCTCGTCCACGAACCAGCCCATGCGCGCCTGGGCCGCCGCTTCGCCCACGCGCTGATAGGGCAGGCAAACCCGCGCCCCACGCTCCATCGCCGTGCCCAGCGCCCAGTCGTCAAGCGCCTCGCTCCCGGGCCAGGCCTCCGGGGCCGGCACCGCACCCGGTGCGGCCAAGGGAGCCCCCACTTCGCGATCCTTCACCGCCCGCCACATCGGCGAATAGACACGGTAGAAGCTACCGGTCTTGCTCTCGACGGTCCAGGGCTCGAACAGAACATGCCCCGCATGGCTTACCACCTCGACGCCATCATCTTTCAGCCCGGCCTTTACTCCCGTGTCACGCGCAATGGCATCGGGATCATAAAGCCGCCCCCAATGCACCGTGCCGGCCCCCGTCTCGGCCACCAGCGCTCGCAACACCTCCAGCGCCCCCCCGGAGCGCAGCACCAGCTGGCTGCCCACCTCTTCCAGCGCGCGGGCAAACGCCTCCACCCCGAGGCCCAGCCGCCATTTCGGCGCGGCCCCGAGGCCCTCCACCAGCGCATCGCGTATGAATACCGGGATCACCGGCCCGCCCGCCCCTATGGCAGCCATCAAGGCCGGATTGTCCGCCAGCCGCAGATCGCGCCGCACCCACCAGATTGTCAGTTTCGTTTCGCTCATGAACGCCCCACCTTTTACGTACCGCTCAAGACCTAGGGCGCAGGTCCCCGCCGTCAAAGCACTTTGTCAAGCGCACCCAGAAGCTGGTCGATCTCGGCCCGGCTGGTGTAATGCACGAAACTCAGACGCAAGACGCCCTTGTCCAGATCGATCCCCATGGACTGCAAAGGCCGTGCCCCGTAGAAATCGCCGCCCCCGGCCATGATCCCGTGCGCCGCCAACGCCCGCGCTGTCGCCTCTCCAGGGCCGGGCAGTTCCACCGCGACGGTCGGTGCCTTGGCCGCTGCCTCGCGCGGACCGATCAGGCGCACGGAATTCTTGTCGCTGAGGTAGTCCAGCAACGGCTGCAACAACGCTGTCTCATGGGTGCGCATCAGTTCGTGCACGCCATCCGTGCGTGCCGCCGCGTCGCCGCCGATCCCGTGATGCGCGGCCAGCGCGTCGTAGTAATCCGCCATGCCCGCACAGGCCGCCACCTGCGCATGATCCGGGCCTGCCGGGGTGAACCGCTTGTAGAGCGATCCTTCGTTGAACCAATGCGCCTGGTTGGGCAGCTGCATCCCCAGCTCGCGCCGGATCACCATGATCCCCTGATGCGGGCCGTAGGTCTTGTAGGAGGAAAAGAGATAGATGTCACAGCCCATGTCGCCGACATTGACGAACCCGTGCGGCGCGTAAGAGACCCCGTCGACGCAGACAAACGCCCCCGCTGCATGAGCCGCCGCCGTCACCTCGATCACCGGGTTGATCGCCCCGACGATATTCGAGCAATGCGGAAAACACACCAACCGCACGCGATCATCCAGCAGCGCCTCGAGGTCTTGGAGCCTCAGCAGACCGCTCTGCACATCGATCTTCCATTCCCGCATCTCGATCCCGTCCTGCGCCAGTCGCCGCCACGGACCCGAATTGGCCTCGTGGTCCTGGTCGGTGACAATGATCGCATCGCCCGGCTCCATCCACTGCCGGAATGCCTGTGCCAGCACATAGGTGTTCTGCGTCGTGGACGGCCCGAAACTCAGCTCATCCTCGTCGACCCCCAGCATCGCGCTCAAGCGGCTGCGCGCCTCGTCCATCTCCGCGCCCCCCAGGCGGGAGGCCTCGTAAGGCGCATAGGGCTGCACCTTGCGTTCGCGGTAAAACCGCGTCAGCCGGTCGATGACGGGCGCGCAGGTGTAGGACCCGCCCGCATTCTCGAAAAACGCCTGACCTTGCAGGGACGGCTCGCCAAAGGCCGGGAACTGCGCCCGAACAAACTCCACATCCAACCCGCGCATCAAGTCCCTCCACACCGTGATTTTCGCGCAGAAGACACCACGTTCCAGCCAAGCGCAAGCCGCCGCTCAAGTTCAGAAACCTGTCGCCAACCCTCAACATAATTCAGAAAATCTGAATAAAATTAAAGATTTTTTATGTATACTTGAATTTACTGCGAACTTATGCTGATCCCACGTCGCTAACGGAAACGTGAACGCCGCTGCTGGGCAGTCTGCCTTAGCAGCAGCGTGAAAAGCTCCGCAGAACTTTTGGCCAATGGGGAAAGGCCGTCGAAGTCGGATCTGCCGCATAGTCACGAAAA